>Ga0247609_10001401_pt1 | contig 28933 bp, 17 predicted proteins | sample 172DNAGHGlowgp2_FD_193487 | JGI IMG/M metagenome (GOLD analysis project Ga0247609, IMG submission 193487) | Sheep rumen microbial communities from Palmerston North, Manawatu-Wanganui, New Zealand - 1728 DNA GHGlow gp2 | ecosystem: Host-associated > Mammals > Digestive system > Stomach > Rumen ... | reverse complement strand
CAAATCGACTATATTCATTAAAATCAAATCGGTTCTTTTCATCCTTTACATATCATAATAAGTCCTTCTGCTTTTTATTATCAAATATAAAATAATTATTTGGGAATTTTACGGCTAAAGTAATTCAATTTCTTGCCGACAAAGGCTTATCATAAGTAATTGTAATCCTATCTCATTTACTCCAATCAACCTTTCAACCAAAGTCCCAAACAAAACTAGTACTTCAGTTTGTTGTAATTAAAAAATCATCACTAGTAAAATAATTTTTCTTTGGAAGAAGAATTTCTGCTCTTACCGAATCAATATTTGTATCAAAATCATATCCAACTAAATTCCAATATAATTCACTATATCACATTCAAGAAAAATTTCTAATTAATCAATAAGTTGCATAAGATATCGGATAAATTTCCTCTCAATACACAAATCTATTTGCATCTCAAATCTTTATCTCAATATTTCAATCTTTCTTATATGTCGTAAATTTTGATCATTTCACATAAACATCAGAAACATTTATATGAAAATTTTCTCATTTAACAGAATAATTTAATGGTATAATTCTTATAATTCAATGTCTACTCTCCAAAAAATTTGTCGTAAAAGTTTCCTGAATATCAATAGTTCAATCAATCTTTATGTTAGCTTGAATATCTAAATTTTTAAATTCATAATCTTTAGCATAGGAAAAATTTCAAATAATCAGAGTTATCCATATATATAACATAATTAACAATATTTTTTTCTTAATTCTCATTAGCTTTAACAACATAAAATCAAGTCAATTATATCCAAACCAAAAGAAAAATGCAAAAAATACAGTAGAAAATTTTATAATAAAAAATCTAAACAAAAATTTGCATTTATTTACAAAGTGAATAAAATTGAGAGGAGAAAAATTTTATTTTTTCTATAGAAAACATATATGGAAACAAAAACTAACGCTTTATTATTAAGCACTGACACTTTACCAAACTACTGATTAGACCTAATATTTTCAATAGCAAAAAATGCTTGATTTGATGGTATAGATCTCGCAATGCGAAAATGATTCGATGCATGGGATGAAGAATATGTTCAAAAACTTTCTCTAGAACACGAATTGCCAGTATATATAATTCAAACTTCAGCAAAACTAAATCAAAAAGAATTAGATAAAGCGCTCGATTTATGTCAGGCCACAAACGCAGATACAATTTGTATTAATGCTCCAAAAATTACAGATTTTAAAGCGTATGATTTTATTGCTGGAAATTTAAAAAATTATAAAACTAATAACCCAGATATTCATTTTACAATCATAAATCCAAAAGATAGTAAACTATTTGCTTTACCTATTCCTGAATTTCGTTTTAGTAATATTATTGATATTGTTAAAAACTATGATTCTTATATAGGATTAGATATCAGCAACATCGATACAGATTCATTTGAAAATGAATTTACTCGTAAAATTGATGACTATGCTCCATATATTTCAGTAATTTATCTTTCAGATAAGACAAAGAATTGAAAATGACACCTAATCCCAGGTGAATGAAATTTAGATTTAATCCAGTTCCTAAAAAGACTTAAGAAAAGCTGATATACTCGCCCTATTAGCATAAAGATTGATTTAAAACCAACAGAACTCGCTAGTAAGGAAAAATTAAGAAAACAACTTAAGAAAATTAAATCATTTTATGATAGATACCTTACAAATGCAACCGATATGGACGAAGATATGGAAGATGAAGAATGAACAAAAAATAATCAATAAATCATATTAAATTTAAAAAAGATTACTTCCATGTAATCTTTTTTTATACATAAAATTTTTATAACATTTATATTTGAAAATCATATCAAAAAAAATAAAAGTAAATAGAGAAAATATTTTTCTGATTTTTCTTTACATTTTCTAAACACATCACATGAAAATCGTTATTGATCGTGAAAAACTTGTTGAAGTATGCGATATTGCTTCTAGATTCGTTTCTAAAAATTCAACATTACCAATTTTGCAGAATATTTACATGAAAGCTAGTATCGATACCCTAAATATTAGAGCTACTGATATGGAAAAATATGTAGATATTGAGATTCCATGTGACATAAAGTTAGAATGAGCAATCACTGTAAATGCTAAAATGTTTTCAGATTTACTCAAAACTATCGAAGAAAAGACTATAGAAATCTCAGTAAATATGCAAAATAACGTAATGCAAATCACATCAGCAGATGATGACTTTACTATCAACGGAATTTCTGCAAGTGAATATGTAGCATTACCTGAACTTATGAATACTACTAATGTAAGTCTTGAAACTAAAACTTTCATAGACTGAGTAAATATGGTAGAATATACAATTACTGAAAAGAATTTTTCACCAGTTCTTACTTGAGTATTAATTAAAACTAAAGCTGAATGAGATTCTAAAAAATTAGTTTTTGTTTGAACTGATTCTTTCAGAATTGCTGAATTCAAAATACCTGCAAATGTAGAATCAGATTTTTCTCTTCTAATTCCAAAGTCAGCAGTAAATGACATAACAGCTATTGCTGAATATGCAGTAAAAGGGGAGTCTCCAGATATGCAAATGAAATATTCAGATAATTTAATCTGATTTGAATTCTCTGTTTGAGACATCAAATTATCTGCAACTTCATTATTAATTCAGTGAAATTTCCCTGATTATGAAAGAGAAGAAATTATGCCAACTCAGTTCAATCACACAATCTTGGTAGATAAAACATTATGTGAAAAAGCTATCAGAAAAATCTGAATTCTTACTAGAGACTTAAATAATTTCATCCAAATCGAAACTCAATGAGACAGTTCAATCATCATTTCATCATGAAAGACTGATAAATGAGCCTGAAAGACTAAAATTAACGCAATTATTTCATGAGATCCAATTACATTTGCAGTTAACTGAAGATATATTACAGACTTCATCAAAATGATGGAATCAGATGAAATCCAATTCAATCTAGTTACAGATCAAAAACCTATGATTATCACTGATAAATGAAATGAGAATTATAAATATGTAGTTAGACCTTTGATTACAAACTAACATAAAAAATAACCATAAAATTGAAATAAAATGTGTAAACAAATGGAACAAAGATTGTGCCAACATGATTGGGTAAAATCTTATGAACAACGATTAGTCCATGGTAGAAAGGGATGGTGTATGGGAACACGTACAAAATGGACGTGTAGAAAATGTGGAAAGATCTCTTGGGGATAATCCAAACGCAAAAAAGTAGGACATATTGTCCTACTTTTTACTTTCTCTTCACTCTTTCATAACCAAGCTGACCACAAGCTCACTTAGCTTCTCTTCACATAGATTCACGAACTGTAACCGTAATTCAGCCTTTTTCCAAAATCCTTTTAAAATTCTGAATAGATTTTTCACTAGATTCTTTCAAATCAATTACAGGATTAGCATTATATGGAATCAAATTCACATGAGCCAATCTATCTCTCAAAAGTTCAACCAATTCATCAGCTAATTCAGACTTATCAGTGATTCACGCAATCATTATATATTCATAAAAAATTCTATTATCCGTCGCTTCCACATATCTATCAATCACTTCCATCAATTCATCTAATTGATATCTTCTAGCGATTGGCATAATACTTTCTCTCAAAGCTTGATTCGGAGCATGAAGACTTACTGCTAATTTAACATCCAATTTATCCTCAATTAGACGTTCAATTCATGGAATAATTCCAGCTGTAGAAATCGTTACATGCCTACGTCATAGAGAAAACCTATCCTGCTGAAGCATAATTTCTACAGATTTTTTTACTTCATCATAATTTAGAAGCGGTTCTCACATTCACATAAATACTACATTTCTCACTCACCGATGACTTCAATCCTCTTTCTTTCCAAAACGTTTAAATATATAAGCATTAGCATACAAAATCTGACTTATAATCTCATCCCATGTTAAATTCCTAGTAAATCCAAGTTTTCATGTAACACAAAATAAACAATTTACAGGGCAACCAATCTGAGATGAAATACACAATGTAATACGATTCAGCTTTCTTTTCCCATTTTTAATATATTTCTCATCCTGCCAATGATACATCAAAATTGCTTCAACTGTATACCCATCTTCAGTCTGAAATGCAAATTTTGTAGTAGTATCAGCTTCCACAGTTTCCATACATTTCAGAGATATAGGAGAAAAATCTACTTTTAATTCATCTTTTAACTGGTTTGATAGAGTAGTCATTTCCTCCCATTCTACACGCTGATTTTTAAACAATTCAAAAAAAATCTGTTTCACCTTAAATTGTGGAATTTTACGCTCTTTTGCTCGAATTTCTAATTTTTCTTGATTAAATAATACATCCATAAAGTAAATCAAAACAAAAATAAATTATTTCATACCTAACCTCTTTTTTAAATCCTTAACTTCTTTCGCTAATGCATAATCAGAATAAATTTTTCTATTTCATCATCAAGATCCAGAATAAATCAAACAATCCGGTGCTAAATGAAAATGTAAATGATCTATACTTTTTCAAATAATTCCATTAGCTACCCCATCTCTAAGCAAAATATTAACTTCTTTATGAATCTTTTCCAAATTTTTAGTCCATTTTTCTATCATAAGAATTAGAGATTTAGATTCTGCAGCCGTCATTTCTCATAAATGTATCAAATGTCTGTTAGGAACAATCAATACATGATCATGAACATAAGGAGCTCTAGCAACCAAAGCTGTAAAATATTTTCATTTTTCCAAAACATAGTCATCATTTATATCACAAAATGGACATTCATCTTTCAAAATTTTCAATAAATAATCATCGTATCTCATCCATAAATTTTACGAATTAAAATCTGATTTATCTATTTCAATCACATCATCCCAAATCTGCATATCTTGAATTTCTTTATTATGCGTAACTGTATAGAATTTCATAGTTCTCTGTTTCACGAAATTATTAATCATTTCAGAAACCTTTCAAACTGTATCTGCATCCAAATTATTAATCGTTTCATCCAAAAATAAAAGGGGAGTATGAAGATAACTAGAAATCGCAAGCATTCGCACTAATTTCAAAATAGTTCTCTGTCCTCCACTCAAACTTTTTACCTCCCTTTCTCATTTTCAGTCCAATATTTTAGCCTCAAGTTCTAACTTTTCATTATTCTCAACTATATGCATCTGAATAGAATAATCCACACATTGAGCTAAATAATCATTTATAATATCGCTCAAAATCGGTAAATAATCATCCAAAGCAAAAAGTACAATTTCTTTAGAAAAAATCGAATACAAACGAGTCAACTTTTTCTCATCTTCCTGTAATTTTTTCATCAAATTCTGATTACTTACACTATCCTCTACCAATTGTTCTATCTGTGAAATATTTTGAAAAATTTGTTTAATATCACGTTGCTGTTGCTGTAAATATTGAGAATTTAATTTCTCCTTTTCAGTTTGAATTTCTTGGATTTTATCATTCAAAGACTTTATTTGATTCTCTTGTTCTTGCTGAGATTTCTCCAAATGTTGCAAGGAAGTTTCTGCAGCAACTTTCTCTTTCTGATAAGATTCCAAATTTTTACTTTCTTGTTCTCGCTGAAATAATTGTTTATCCACATTTTGGATTTCAACCTGAATAGACTCTCATTCGCGATAAGATTTTTCCCATTCTGCAAATCAAATCTTAATTAAATAATCTTTCAAAGAATTAGAAAAATCCGTTTGCTCTTTTATTTTTTTCTCTAAATCCTTTTTAAAATCATCTCATTCAGGATTTTTTGCCTCTTGTAACTCTTTAATCTTCTGATCAAAATCTTGCTGTTCAAATTCAGTTTTCATAGTTTCTAATGTTTGATTTAATTTCTCTTTCTGTTGAGAATATTGTTCAAATTGCTGTTTATTTATTGCATTAATATGAGGACATTTTTTACATAAATCAGGGCAATCAAAGTCAGAATTTTCCGCCCACATTTTATCTAATTCTTCAATTCTAATCTGTTGTTGTTTAATTTCGTCTTTTTTCCTAGATTTTAAATCTTTCAATTTTTCAATTTCTCTATTCTGATTTTCAGTCCAGTTCTTAAATTGTAATTCTATATTTTCCAATTTAATTTTCTCTGATTCTATCAAAGATTTCAATCTAACTCATACGTTTTTTGCAGTTTGTAAAACATCAAAAGCTGATTTCAAATTCTTTGGATTTTCTAAGATTTCCATTTCTTCATCAGATCCAACATTTTTATTCCAGAAATTTATAAAATCAGAAAAAACTGAATAATCAGCATTTTTATCCAAATCTTCTCATCTCTGATAAAGTCACATCTTTTTCTCTTTCAATTCATTTCATTTTTTAGTATCGATATTCTCTATTTTAGTCTGAAGTTCTTGAATCTTTAATTTATTCGATTGAATTTCTCTCTCATTTTGTTGTTTTTGCTGTAATAACGAATTTTTCTGATTTTTTAATTCTCAAATCTGAGTATCTAACTTTATAACTACATCTATTTTCTCCTGAATCAATTTTTCAGCTTTTTCAAAAGGTTCTTTTTCTAATCAGTTCAAACTAAAATCACTAAGAGAAATCTGATCGAAAAATCACTCTATATCTTCGAAATATTGATTATTTACCGACAATATTTTCTTCAATTCTTCATCATTTTCCAATTCCTTCACTTTACTCCACAAATCTTTCAAATTTGATCTCAATTTATTATCCTGTAAAGAATGGTCTTGAAGAGCTTTCAATTTATATCAAACTTCCTTCTTCTTCTCTTGAATCTTTTCTTTTGCATCATCGATTCAGAGTAAATTGAATACATTTTTTAGAACTATCAACCTATCAGCAGGTCTCATTTCAAAAATATTATCAGCATCCTGCAAAAGAAAAACTGTACTCAAAAATACCTCTTTCGGAGGCAATAATCCTTCAAAAGTTGTCTGTAAATCTGTCTCATTTTTAAATGTAATTTCTTCCAAATTTCGTAATTTTCCATTTTCAGATTCAAACTTTTCAATTACATCCTCTCACCACTGCATAATCTCTGTATTTCAGGTCAGATTTTTGATATCTTTTAGTAAATTTTCTCAATTGTAACTGATAGTAAATAGTTGTGAAGCACAACTATCATTTCAGGCTTTCGTGGATTTTAGAATTCTCTTTACTAAATAATAACTTCAATCCACCTCAAAAATCAGACTAATTTCTCCGTTTTTACTCTGTAGATTTAGCATATTTCTAGAGCTATCTTTATATAGTGCATACCTCGGAGCATCAAAGAATAAGAAACTTTTTCCACTTCATATCGGAGCTTTGATTAAATATTTTCCTTCATCAAAAAATAGTGAACAACAAGTTTCCTTAAATGGTCAGATATTTTCGTAATATGCAGCTATCAGATTTATCATAAAAAAACTACTTTAGAATAAACTAAAGTAGTTATAAAAATCTGCTATATGATTTCTAGATATAAAAAGATAAAATTATGCATTAATTCAAACAATATTCTATTCTTTCAGTCATCTGTTCATTAACCAGAAAGATTTCTCTCATGAATAAACAAATATTTGAACTTCTCATCGAGTTTTATTATATTTATCAACTATACTATTTACTAAAGCTAATTGATCATAGGATCCTCTGGTATTCAATTACCAAATTTACCAACAGCAAAAATTCTAGTGTCTTGTGAAGTACCGAGATCACCATCAAAATTTAAAATATTTGAATTTTTAACATCTATATACTTACCAACAACTTCAGAATTTAAATTATTATCCACAGCAGAAACTATTTTTAATCATTTACCATCTTTTTCTACATTAAACCTATATTCTCATCATTGAGATTTTAAAACAAATACTCACGTAGTCATTACATCATTCTCAAATTTTCATTCAAACCTACATAAATTTTTCCATGTATAAGTTCATTCTCCATTAAATTGACCATCCACAAAATTTCACTCGTATTTATCTCAATTTGGATAAGTATACGTTCATCTTCAATTCTCTAAAGTATCTTTTCGATCTCAATCATAGACTGCTCAATTTTCAAAAATTCTCTTTCATTTTCATTTTTTCTCTTCAGCATTATATTCTCATATAAAGAACCACTTAGCGACTCAAGAATCTCATCTTTGATATCAATTTCATGTAAATGGTTGAATAGATAACCCTTTTCATTCAGTATATTCTACTCAAGTATATGTCTCATTATTTATTGTTATGGTTTTCTTACCATCAACATCATTCTCTTTAATTTCTTCAATAAAATTAAAATTACCATTACCATCAAATGATCAAACTCAATCTAATTTTCCGGTTTTACCATCCAACAGTTCCTCACTCTCAGAACCAAAATTTATAGGATTTTTTGGTTTCAAAGAACTTCAAATCACTACAACTTCACTTAATTGACGATCACTTTCTTGTCATAAATTTAATACTACTCAGTTTAATAAATCTATATATCTAGTAGGCTCTTCTGAATTATCAACCACTAATAATTTACCTTCATTATTATCCCATCTTGTATTATAAGATTCAGTTCCTAAAATACATTTTCAAGAAACAAAATTTCCATCGCTAAAAGTTCCATCTAAAGTCACACAAGGACCATCCACTATTTGATGAGTTCTTTTTCAATTTCAATCAATTTTACCATCCTTAAATTCTCATATAAAAGTATCTCAATTAGCTGCAATTACTAGTCAATTTCAATCTAGCTTACCAGACTTAAAATTTCACATTAAAAGATATCCATTAATTTTTCTGTATCATAAGCCATTTTCTACATCTTTTTTAAATTTATTTCATTCACTATCTTCTATATATTTACTACCATCTGTTTCCGTTTTTTCTACACCTTCGTTAAATTTAAATTCCCCATCTTCAAATACTCATAATTTAGTAACAAAAGTTTCATCGAATCTAATCATGCCCACTCCTTCAATAGCTGCACCATAAGGATTAGCTACGGTTCTTTCAGGAATTCTTCCATCATTTCAATGTGGAGTAACATCACCTAACACTTGAGCTTCACCTTCAAGGGCAATTTTGTCATAATACTTATTTTCTTTCTTTTTATCCCAGTTATCTTCCCAATGTTCACCATTATTATACTTTATAAATCTCTTCAACACATTCTGACTAATTCAATCTAATCAAAAACGTTCCTTAGGTACCACATATCGTTTTCATAATTTTAAAACATTACCATTACCATCAGTTGTCTTTTCAGACTTCACTCTAACCCAAAGCTTACCATCATCATCCAATTTTAAGTCAGGATTATCATTTTTAAATTTTCTAGTATCTATTCCTCCATCCATTCTAGTTAAATAGTTCGTAAAGTTCAACAGAACTAAGCAATCAGATAAATAATCAGGATCTGTTTTTTTAGCTACCCATAATCAATCAATAGTCATTGGTTCAATTGTTTTTCACTCACCATACGAAACAATTCTATAATCATGTTTATTTTCAGACCAATCAATCTTAATTGATCATAATAAATCTTGAGGTATTTTAGCCTGTAATTTAGCCTGCAAATAATTAATACAAGATGGATTATTTTCAAGTAAGATTCTCTTATTACTACTTGTATCATTAACATTATAGATTTCAGCTACAGGACATAGGTTTCAATTACTATCTATTTTAACCTTATATACTTCAGGAGCATTTTTCATTTTCATAAAGCATTCATATTCCTTATTTGAAGGAGTCTCTCATCCTTCATTATTATCCACAGGATTTTCTAAATAATAGAAAATAGCTCAATTTAATCCAGCCTTTTGAGCAATATCCACGCTATTTTTCATAACTCAATGTTCTTTACCATCAGGCGTTTTAAATGGAGTCGTATCCAAAGTTGGTTGCACAACGGCAACCTCCGTATTATCTACAACTTTCACTTTAACTAATATTGATTCTTGAGCTTCTTCTCACTTTTTTACATTTAATTTTACAGTAATTTCTTCACCTGGATTATCCGTTTTAATTTCTTGAGATCAATCTATTTCTACTGTATATCATGCTGGTATTTTAACCAAGTTCTCGGCTACAATTTTATCTCATTTTTTTACCTCTACTGGATCTCATTTTGGTTCTACTTTATCAACTTTATTAGGATCCTCAACACTATTATATTTTTGCTGTACATCTACGAGATATGGTCTAATTTTCCCTAACACTTTATTTAATCATTCCAATGTACTACTTCAAAACTTTCAATCAAATTGCCTATTTGTTTCATCATAATTATTACTAGCTTTAAATCATTCCTTTTCATCATTATCTAAATTATTAAAAATATAATCTTGAAGTATTCTAACATTACCAACAGTATTATTATCTATAACTTTAAGCATATTATCAAATGAAGTTCATAATTCCTCAATTTTATTCCTTACATCATCAGGAACTTTCGTTTTATCTATACTATCTACAATGCCTTTTAGTTTTTCAACCTCTCAAATTGTACTACCTAATTTTGACTCTGTTTGTCATCATAATTTTTCATTAATTCATTTAAAAAACTTTTGTTTATCCTCTTCTTTTTCAACATTTTTTATTCAATCTAATTTTACACATGTTAAACCAAGATCTACAACATCATTACTTGAATCAACAGCAGGAATAGTATCAAAATTTATATTTATTTTATCCAAAAGATCCTGTAGAGGTTTGTATTCTTGAGAAAGTACTCAATCAACTTTTAATTTTTCAATTGCATTTGATATAGCTTGTTTAAGATCAATAAGTTTATCAGGTTTACCCTTAAATTGATTTAAAAAACTATCATTTAATTCGGCAATCAGTTGTTTTCAAGCTTTTTTTGCATCTATATCATTATTATCATTTAAATCAGTTAATGCTGTAGTAATCTGATTAATTTTAACCGTATAATCAGCTAATTTTGCATCATAACTCTCAGTCTCATTAGATGGCGTGTCACCATTCTCTAAATAGTGATTCAATTTATAAGATACTCTCAATGTACAACCGTTAAACATTTGCATTTTAATAACAATTAAAAATTAAAGACTATCAATCATTTTCTCCAATTCTTCCAAATCTTTTTCATCCTGAAGCCTACTTTCTTCTTCCATCTGTTTCATTTTCTGCAATGCATCCAATCATTTTTGTAATTTCTGTTTATCTAACTCAGATTTAGTTGTATTTATAGCTCATTGAACTGACTCGATTATAACATCCAATATATCATCTCATAAATTTCATTCGTCGACCAAAACCTCCAATCATTTAGCAAGATCTCGAATAGGTTCTAATTGAACTAAGATTTTCTTTAAATATTCTTTTTTATCCATAAATTACCAAAGTTGTAAAAGATTACCACATATTATAATACAAAACTAAAAATAATGCAAATTTTTAAGGACTTTTTTCATATCTTGAAATAATAATTTGAAAATCTATTCTAAACCTAGAAAATAAATTTAAAAATCTGACTTATTTCATGCAAATTATCCCATTTCTACAAAACTCTAAATGACTATCTCGTCGCAAAATTGTATCATTAATCCAAAATGGTCAGATTCTTTTGAATAATGAAAAAATCGAATCATTTAAATCTGAACTTAAAAGCTGAGATATTCTCACTATTATAGATGAAGAATGAAATAAAGAAAATATTACCATTTCTGAAAAATCTGAATCTCCAAAATGAAAATTAATTCTTTTCAATAAACCCAAATGATATGTAGTTTCCAAATCTGATCCACATAATAGCACAATTTATGAATTACTTCCAAATGAATTTCAAAATCGATATTATATTGGTCGCCTAGATAAAGATAGTCGTGGATTAGTTTTACTAACAGATACTCCAGCTCTCGTTCATCAATTTGAACACCCAAAATTTGAAATAGAAAAAGAATACCTCATACAGCTTTCATCTCCATTTAAAGATGAAGATAAACAAAAAGTAAAAAGCTGAATAGTGGATGAATGAGAAGTTCTAAAATTCAAAGATATTCAACCTACAGAGTACTCTCTAACATACAAAGTAATCTTGAATGAATGAAAAAAACGCCATATTAGGAGAGTAATAAAGAAATTATGATACTATTTAATAGATTTACAACGCATAAAAGAAGCTCAATACACCTTACCAAAAGATTTACCAGAAGGAGAGTGGAAATTTGTTTAATATTTTGCATAAACCATGACCAAAACAACAAAAATCACAATTTGAATAATTCTATTTATCATAATTTTATCAGCATCTTTCCTTGTATTTAAATACAATGCATGAGAAACAGAAAAACAAAATCCAAAAATCTGCTGCAATGAGCATTGTTTTAATCTAGAAATAGCAGATGATCCTGAATCTCGTCAATTATGACTTATGCATAGAGAATCCTTAGCTGATGAGAATTGAATGCTTTTCATATTCGATAAAATGTGAACTTACTCTTTCTGGATGAAAAATACCCTAATACCACTCGCAGGAATTCGAATTAATTCAGATTTAAAAATTATAGATATTATTCAAATGGATCCATGCAAAATAGAAGAATGTCCATCATATACACCACAATCAGAAGCTCAATACGTTCTAGAAATTAATCAATGATTAATTAGTGAAAAATGATTACTACATACCTGAGATTTATGTAAATTAATAATTAATTAAGCAACACTATTTCACGTATAGCGATATACTTTAACCATTGGCTCATTTTTTGCACTATAACAAGACATTTTCCTCTGTACAGTATCAGATACCCAATGTCAATTTATAAATGTAGCTTGATGCTGAGTACCATTAAATTTTGGTCGTACAGCTGTATCTCAATTTTGCGGTTTATATCAATTTTCCTCAGGATTATCAGGATTCACATCTCAAATATATTCAAGCCCCATTTTTGGCAATATTTTTCCTTTTAAATCACATTCATTAGATTTAGATTTATTTTCAATTCATAATTGTTCTAATACTGCATATGATCAAGTTGAACATACATGCTTATATTTATTCCAGCCCCAAGTAATATTTCACTTACTTGGAGAATAAAATGTTCATCAATTTGTTATATAATCCCAAGCTTTTTTCACATTTTTTTCAGGTATATGTACATTCGTATATGCTGTTAAATTATTATCAGATTCTTTAGAATCATGCCCAACAGCTTCTTTATTATCTTTAAATCAAAAAATATCCTTCAGCCACTTTGAAGCTCTATTAAAAAAAGAAATCCAAGTTTCTTTCTCTAATAAAGATAAAGACTTTTTTGTTCACTCAAAAATTTTTTCTCCAGCCTCTATAACAGCTTTATTATCCAATTTTTCAGACATTTACAAAATTTAAATGAATAAAAGACACACGATAAATTTTAATAAAAATTTTTAAATTATCAAATAATTGAAGACTTTTTTAAAAATTAAATATCAGAGGTATATATTAGGTCGCTATTTTTAATTACTATTGACATTAACACAGTCTATTTATATAATACGAAAAAATAACAAAAAATTAAAGCTCAAACATATGAAAAATTATTGGATTTCACCCGAAGGCAAAAAATTTAAATGTGATAATCATGGATGTGAAGCAGATCGAATAATCAGAAAATATTACGGTAAAAACCTAATGTTTGTTGATTACAGAGATTATCTCCTAAAACTGGGATGGATTATGTTTAGAATTAGAGATTTTGAAAGAAAAATTTATATCGCTGATAATAACGAACCCACCCAAGCTCAAAGAGACATTATCTTTGATTTAACTGGTCAAAATTACAGTGAGGACATGAGAATCTAATGTCCTCTTTTTGATTTCTAACCTTGCAATTCGACATAAAATATCTAATCTTACAGATTGAATTTTGACTCAAAGTTTTTTAAAATTTTCTTCATCTTATGGCTACAAAAAAGACCACAAACACTACACTTTCTTCAAATCAATCTGATGTAATAGTTCTCGAATGAATCAAAACCAATAATCTGAAAAATATTGACCTAGTTTTACCAAAAAATCAAATTATTACATTTACATGAGTTTCTGGTTCTGGAAAATCATCACTGGCTTTTGAGACCATCTACAAAGAAGGGCAATTTCGTTATATTGAATCACTTTCCAGTTATTTACGCCAATTCTTTAATCTCTGAGAAAGACCAGATATTGCATATTGTGCATGACTTTCTCCAGCTATCGCTATTGAACAGAATAAACGCTGATGAAATAGCCGTTCAACAGTTTGAACTCTAACAGAAATCGATGATTATACCAGACTTCTTTTTGCTAAAGTAGGAGAAAGTTACTGTTACAACTGTGGATCCCACATAAAGCCCAAAAATGTAGACCAAATTCTGGGGGAAATTAAAGAAAAATATTTCTGAAAAAAATTATACTTACTCAAAGAATCAGGAAGACTAAATACCAAAGCTGATTTACAGAAATTCGTAAAAAACAATAGATCAAAAATCGAAAAATGATCATGATTCACTAGATATTTACTACTTTCTACACCAATTGAGCAGGGCAGTAAAATATCTCTTTCAAAGAATATAGAAGACCAAGAATTATCATTAAAAAATAAGAAAAACCAGAAAGAAAAATCCGTTTTTTCTGTACCTATCGAGTATTTTTATCTCGAAGATCCTGTAGTAAAAGATGAATATTTTCCACTCAAAATTTATGGAATCTACGACCGTATTAGTGTAGAAGATGAAAAACTTCCTAGATTAAAGGAGGATATTATCAAAATCCTATGAGAAGCTCAAAAATTCTGAGTTTACGTTATGGATAAATCATGAGAATGAGCTTCAGCTTCCAAAGTTGAGAATACAGGACTCTCAAATATAGAAATTTCTTCAAAGAAAAAATCATCCAAAAAATCGTCATTCTGAGCCGAATGAAATGAGGCGTGAGAATCTTTGGTGTGAACCAGTAATGACAACGAAATCCAACGATTCACAGACAAAATGTTCTGTCCAAACTGTAATATCACATACCCTGAATTCACTACTCAACACTTCTCTCCAAACCGTGGAGAATGAGCCTGTGAATGCTGCCATGGACTTGGAGAAATTCTACAAGTAGATTTCGATAAAATCATCGAACCAAATTCTCCACTAAAAGATGCCATTCTTCCATGGAGAGATTCAAATATCTGACAAGCAATATTGCGTAAATTATGTGAAAAATATGACCAAGATTTAGAAAAAATCTGGAAAGACCAACCAGAATGGTTTTTGCATATAGTTGTATATTGAGATAACGAAGAACTTCGTTTACCAATTTGAAGTAGAATCCCTGTAAAATGAAAGTGGGCAAGTTTCAAATATGTATGAATGGAAGACGTCATCAAAGACCAATTCGAAAAATGAATGTTGACCGTAGATTTTCAAGCAATGCTCGATATGAAACCATGTCCTCAATGTTTCGGTTCAAAAATCAAAAGAGAGTCTCTACACGTATTCCTTACTTTTCCAAAAAAATCAGCTAAACAAATTAAAAGCCTGCCTCATTACTCTGAATCATTTTTACAACAAAAAGATTTACCATTTGCAAAGCCTGAAGATGATTGACTAGAAAAAATTAATATTCGAGATCTGCAAAAAATACCCTTGGAAGAAATGCGTGAATTACTTCAACTTTTCATCGATTCAGCAGAGCAACCACCAGTTTTAATCCACCGTATTACCAATCCATTACTTGATAGAGTTCAGACTATTGAAGATTTATGATTATGATACTTAACCACAAACAGACAAATAGATACTTTATCATGATGAGAAATCCAGCGTTTACGTCTAGCTAAACAGCTCTGAAACAAACTCACATGAATCGTTTACGTACTCGACGAACCAACAATCTGACTTGATAGAAAAGAAATTGAAAGAACAATTCAGGCCATCCGTAGACTAAAAGATATGTGAAATACTATCATGGTAGTAGAACACAATGAAGAATTTATAGAAGCATCAGATTGGATTGTAGAAATATGACCTGGAGCAGGGGATTTTGGTTGAGAATTAATGTTCTCATGACCATATTCAGAATTTTTAAAATCTGATTGCCTAACTGCACAATATTTGAATTGAAAGAAAAAAGTTGAAATGGAGTTTAATCATACTCCATCAAATAAACGAGTAAAAATTCGCAAAGCTTCAAAATTTAATCTAGATAATATCGATGTAAAAATAAACCTATGAAGTTTTACAGTTATTACATGATGATCTGGAGCTGGTAAAACAACATTGATGTACACAACTCTCTATCGTTTCTTAAATGATAAAGAGAAATTTGTACAATCTTACATCCGCCTTCAAATGCTAAAAAAATGATATTCTCGAGAAGATATTTTAGCAGCACCAATCATGCGTGCCGAAGAATATGCTCATTACGAAAATATTGCACTTCAGCAGTTCTATCAAGATTTAGCTGTAGATAAAATTGAATGATATGAAGATATCAAAAATACAATTTACGTAGATCAATCTAGCATTGGAAAAACTCCAAGAAGTTGCCCTTCTACATTTGTATGAACTTTCGACAGGATTCGTGATGTTTTTGCAAATACAAGCGATGCTAAATATTTATGATTCCACTCAAGTTATTTCAGCTTTAATTCAGATAAATGAGCTTGTCCTGCTTGTAGCGGATATGGATATAAGAAAATAGAATTACAGTTCTTACCCGATACTTATGTGCCATGTGAACTATGTAAATGAAAAAGATATAAACCTGAAGTTCTATGAATTAAATGGCGTGGGAAAAATATCGCAGATGTACTCGATATGTATATTTCTGATGCTTTAGATTTTTTCCATGAAATGGATAATATCACACGCGAATTACAATTAATGTGCGATATCTGATTATGATATTTGAAAATGTGACAGTCTGCTCACATGTTATCGTGAGGGGAATCCCAAAGATTAAAACTCGTTAGACATCTTCTGAAAGATTACAGATGACATTGTGTATATTTCCTAGATGAACCAACTGTTTGATTACATCCAGAAGATATTTCTAGATTACTATGAGTTCTAAAATCTTTCCTTGAAAGATGAGATACAATTCTGATGATTGAACATGATCCAACAATTCTTCGTTTCGCCGACCATGTAATCCATCTAGAAAATGGTAAACTAGTTGAAAATAAATAAAAAAAAGCTGAAAGGGAAACACCTCTCAGCTAAGATAGAAGGATGAAAATTTAACGTTCATTTGATACCTCTGCAAAATTTATCGTATCCAATATATAGTAGGACTCTACATACCCAGGAAATACGTAACTAGCTCTCAGATTCTCACTAATTGCTAAGATGCTTTCAAGAAAGTTTTTGCAAACCTTAATCAGCATAGAACAATGAGAATAAACCAGTGAATTTTCGATATTCAACCGTATATCCTCAAGAAGATCCTTGAGTTTCTCCATTTTCAAGATAGTATTACCTCTACACACTGACGATGGATTTGCTGAGATTTCTCCTTCGATTTCAGACCAGCCCTGTTGAGCGACCTGAATCATTGCTTTAATGTCTTTTAGTTTCTTCATAAAATTTTTATTTTTTTGTTTAACGGAAATCTTAAAATACACAAAACGTCTCGAAATTCAAGACCTAAATCGAGAAAATTTAGTTAAAATCTATTTTATCATTCATACATCAACAATCCAGCCACTCCTATCATAGCTCAATTATCTGTAGAATACAAACTCTTAACTGGATGTATAAACTCTACATGTAATCATTTTTTCGTTACATAATCTGATTCATTTCGCTCTTTAGCTTCATTCTCCACATATTCAGCCAATCTCTTATTTGCAGAAACTCATCATGCAATTGCTATAGTTTTAGCTCCATACATTTTAGCAGCTTTTATTAAACGTTTTCATAAAGTTTCAACCGTAGCTTCCTGAAATTCATAAGCAATATCACAAATATCTTGCTCAGTCAGTTTTTTTCATTCCTTTTCAAAATGCGATAATAATTGAAGTACCTGAGATTTCATTCCAGAAAAACTAAACTCAAAAATCTGATCATCTTTTAATGGTAAAAATATTCTTTTGAATTGAAAATTTTCATTAGGTTTTCATTTCAAAGCTTGAGCAGAAATCCATGGTCATCCAGGATATGGTCCATTAAGCATTTTAGAAACTTTATCAAAAGCCTCTCATGCAGCGTCATCTAACGTATAACCTATTTTAGTTACAAAAAATGGTCAGACTTTTTCCATATCTAAATTTTTCAAATCTTCATTTTGTTTTTTATTAACCACATACAAATCATTATGACCTCACGATGCAGTCAAAATAACTAAAGGTAACTCTAAATCTTCAACTTTTCTCTCCAATAATATCGAAAATATATGACCATGAATATGATTCACTTCGACTAATGGCTTATGATAATATTCAGCTAATAAATGAGCCGCAGTACGACCGACAACTAAAGATCCAGGCAATCCTGGTTTAGTTGTTACCGAAATAAAATCTACATTATGAATATTTTCTAGTCAGATTTCCTGTATCAATGCAACAATTTTCTCACTATGTAAACGTGATGCAACTTCAGGCAAAACTCATCCATATGGAATATGTTGCTGAATCTGTGAATACATCACAATTTTCTCTACATTAAAAATTCAATCGTCATTATTTACAATTGCAAGAGATGTATCATCACAACTTGTTTCTATCGCTAATGTTTTCATAAAAATTTAACAAAAAATCCAAAAAATCTGAATAAGAATATAATCGTTCACAAAAAAAACGCAAATGAAAAACACAAAATTTATCAAAAAAATATCTATAAATTACAATTAATATATGTCAATAATAAAAATATACAATTTTTATTACTTAACTTAAAAAAAATTGAAAAATTAAAATATGACAAATATAATAAATATAATTTATATTATATATTATGTAATATGTCTGAAACAAATAATTCATCGATGAGTATTGAAGAAAAAAGACAACGAATACTAAAAATGATAGAAGAATATTGAGATGAAGAAGATAAAAATTTAGAGCGAAATGAAATTCTTAGTTATGATGAAAATGTAGAAAAAGTCTACACACTATTTTCAACAAAAGAAAAAAACGACAGAGATATTTTATTAGAAAAATATCAAAAAGAGGCAGATGAAGAAGAAAAAAAATTAACTGAAGAATATTTAACATACAAGAAAAATCTAGATGAACACGTTCAAGAAATGAAAAAATTAATATTGAAATTCGAAGATATGCGTCAAAAAAATAATGATGAAGATGAAGCTGATGAACTTTTATATAATATAGAATAATAAAATGGCAGAAAAAGAATTAATGCATGATCTACATGAAAAAAATGAGATAAGAAGAGATGTAGAAGCACGCCAAAAAGTTATCGATAAAAGTGGTGTTAGAGATGATCGAGAAGTTTATACAGCAGCAATGGATAAGTTGAAATTATATAAAGAAGCATATCGAATAAATTTAGTAGTACCTAATTGAAAGGAAATAGCAGAAGAAATGATAAAAAAATCATTTTGGATGCGAAGTGCGGAAACAAAAAAAATATACACTAAATATAAAAAAGGTGATTTAAGTAAAGAATATCCTAACAACGCCAAACGTGCTTATATAGCCATATCAGACTTTACAAGATTAGAACTAGATTTTATAGTAGATAGAAATAAATTATGAGGAGCCGGTGAAAGAAGCATCATTAACCCAAAACGCCGATTTGGATGAACATTAGCCTGAAACATATGACCAAATTTAGATAGAATTGCATCAAGAATAAATACAGCTGAAGAAGGAGTTAGAAGAAAAGCTCAAAAAGAAATATCGCAACAAAATACCGAAAACTTAGCAACAGCTTCATCTATGATGATGAATACATGAAAGAAAAAAACGATAAAAGATATTCTACGTCCGACTGAGTATATGAAAAGAGTTTGAGATAAATTCGTTTTTACCAAAGAATCAAACCCTGTAAAAATTCATCAAGTTATGAGTGCATTTATACAAACAAGACCAGATGATGTATTTCTTCTAGATTATAACTGATGTATTTGAAACGATAATTTAAAAGCAGACATCAAAAGAAGAACGAAAAATAATTCTTGAAAAGTATACATAAAATATAATCCAAATATTGGAACTTACGATTTTTTCGATTGAACAACAAAAGAACCACTTTGATGAAAAAGACCATATATTTGGGAATGAGTTACAATGATGACAAAAGATGTAGAATGACTTGTTTTTGAACAAAAAAAACAAGCACAATTAGATGCAGCTACAAATGTAGATTATTCAAAACTAGCCAATGATTTACAAAAGAACTTCCCTGAACAAATAGCAGCTCTAAAAAATATTCAATTTACAAGAAGCTCTTCAATATATGATGAACTTTTACGTTGAAATTACAAAGGTGAGAACCATCCAACTTTATTAAGAGATTTTTTAGTTAGTACCGAATCAAGATTAGATGAAGTTATAAAAAGACGAAGAGCTAATTCTAGATATAATAGAGATAATCCAATAGACACTTGATCTTGAATTTTTAAAGCGAGATTCGTAACTGGAAATGCAAAAACTGAAGTTCCTTTATTTGTAAAAGAAAGTGGCAAATGAGCCGCAAGTATTCCTGAATATCTTTACGAATACATGTCAGGAAGGACAAGTCAATTAAAGAACTATATTACTCAAAGATTTCTATCTAAATGGGAAACTCTATCCCACATGGAAAGAAGAGAACAAGTAGTCGATCTAGAAGGACCAGCACAAACAACTGATGAAAAAGAGAAGAAAAGACTAGAAACAGAGATAGAAAATAAAAAAGAACTACAATTATATTGAGTAGAAAAACTTTTACAAATCGTATCAAACCTCGAGCAGAAAGACGAAAACACACCAGAAGAACTGGCAGAATTTGCATATCACATGGAAGCAATAAAAAATGATATATTAAAAGCCCCTAAATGAAAAAAAATATCAGATGCAAGCCGACAAAAAGCAGTAAAAGAAGCTCAAACATTATTCATTAAATACAAAAGTAATGATTGAAGCCGAGCTACCATGACGGATGAAACAGCAAGAAAACTAGTATCTGATATATTAAATGGAGCATCTAGATCAAAAATACAAGAGGCAGCTAGTGAATTATGAGTAAACATGACTCTATTTGATAATACAAGTAGAGCATGAGTAGTAGAAGATATAATTAATGATTGATCTGAAGCAAACCAAAACTACTATGATAAACCAATACAAAAATTTGAAAAAGGAATTAAATCTACGAACTGAATCACTATAGACGGAATCACATATAAATTAGAATGTCACCCTAGTGGAAAAAAATTTACTTATACTTATACAGAAACTTGATCTAATTGAAATATCATATTTCAATCAGAAGTAACCAGTGAAACTGCCGAATTGCCAAAAGAATGAAATTGAAAAATAATCAGAGATAAAATTAATGCAGCTAGAGAAAAATACTTAAATAATGAAGTAAAATGAAATGAATCTCCAATGAAAATAAATAATGAAGAATACGACAAATGCTACCAAAAGATTTGTCAATTATCTTATATAAACGTAGATGAAGAAACTTGAGAAATCTGACCACAAGCAAACGTAGACTTTATCGATAAGCTAATGGCTTGTGAAAATACAGTTAGTTTAGGTAATGATGAAAGATGATTAGACACTATATTATTAAAATATTGAATAATAACGAAAGAAATCAAAGAAAGAGATGATTACGACTATAGAAAATTAAAAGAAAAAATACTAGAAACGATAAAAAGCAAACGCGAAATGGAAGCAAAATTCCAAATATCAAAAGATGATATGAAAAAAAGATACAATGCAGAAATAGAAGAATTAAAAAGAAAAACAACTCTTAGCGATGAAGAAATGGCAAGAATGGCAGTTCTTATGTGAATGATAGAGAATGATGATTTACTAGAGGTTCTTGCCGAGAAACAAACAGAAATGTGAAAAAAGACGATAAGATATTGTGGAATGGATGATTTACTAAATGAACATATCACTTCATATTTAGCAAAAAATGGTGGATGAATAAGTGGTACAAATGCTGAAATTTATAATGATAGTAATTGACTAAGATGACGATGGGATTGGACAGATGAAAGCTGTGAAAAAATTGGACCAGTTTTACAAGAAATATTAATAGAGGTTGCAATAACAGCTGTAGCAATAGGACTATGAGCAATTACAGGATGAGCATGAACAGCTTTAGTATATGGTGTAAGAGCAAGTACAATCTGATTAAGAGCTGCTAATTATGCAAACAAAATAAGTAAAGCTCGTAAAATAATAAATTTATGTAGAAAATTATGAGTTTCAAGAAAATGAAAATTTTTAACAACACTAAAGAATTCTAGACTTTGAAGATCATATGCAAGAGCTACCGCACAATGAGAAAGAGTAGCGGCTACCGCACAATGAGTAAGATGAGAAAGTGCAACCGCAAGATTTTTATGAAGAAGGCTAGCTACGACAAGATGATGAAGATTGGCTACTCGTTCTGCAGAATGGGCAAAATGAACAAAGCTATGGAAAGAAGGTAAAAAATTATGAGATATCGTTAAAGCATGAAATATAGCAAGAACCGAAGGAAGCCTATGAATGAAAACTGTATGAATGATATTTGAATGAACATGATTTCATGTCGCAAGTACAGCATTACACAACGCTATAAATTGAGAGAACCTACTAAATGGATTAAATCCAATAGACAATTTTACATGATATGTTCAAAGTATTGCATTCTTATGAGTCCTAAAATTTCTATGAAAGCCTATAAATACAATGACTAATACAAGTCTTGAATTTGCTTTATGAGAACGTATAAGTGCTTCACAATTTTGAGGTGCATTAAAATATATTGCATGACTATGATGAGAATTCTGAACACTATGTGCCACAGACCAAATATTAAATGTAGCCTTTGAATGAGAAACAAAAGAAATGACAACAGAAGATGCCATACATTCAATCGGTATGATTCTATGATTAAGACTTCATTGAAAATTTAAAGAAAAATTTAAAGAAATAAAAAAGCTAACAATTAAAGAATATAACAAAGCAAAAAAAGAATTAACAGTAGATTTCTGAGAATGAGAAGTAAAAATAAATGAAAATGAAGTTTTTAATTCAGAACCTAAACATAAAAGAACACCAGAGCAGGAGAAACTAAACAATCAATATAAACGAATGGAAAGACAAAGTAAATATAATAAAGAATTCAAACAAGCAAAAGATTTAATCAAAGAAATACCAGAAAATTTACGTTCAGAGTCAATGAAAAAATTCTTGGGAGCATGAGATATGATAGAATTATGATTTCATGAAATAAAACAAATTCAAAGAGAAATCGGACTAAAATGAAAGGCAGTTGACTGAATATTATGACCAAAATCATTAAAACGTTTAAGAGAATATGTTTCTAAAAACGGTTGAACAAGCGAGATACTAAATGACCAAGTGGTAGATAAAGCAACAAAAATGCTTCACGAAAAATTTGATCAAGAAATTATGTCAGAGAATTGAATTGCAATAGATGGAATTACGTACAAATTAGAACGAAGGCCCAATGAATGACTTAATCAAAATGGTAAATGAAGGCTCGTATATACTGAAACATGACCAGATTGAAAAGTTATTAAAGAAAATACAAGAAGTGTTGCTAGTGAATCTCCAGAATTACCAGACACTGGTAATTGAAACAGAATAAGAAGGATTCTTGAATGACTCAAGAAAAAATATGTAGAAAAAAATCTAAATAGTACATTAGAGTCAGCCAGAGATGAACTAAATTGAGAATTTACTAGAGACATAGAATCAAGATCAAGAGACCTAGAATGAAAAAGAAATGATAGGACATCTTTAGAATGAAAAAAGAAAAATCTATCAGACGAAATCGACTGATTAAAATCTAGAAAAACTCAGCTTGAACAACAATTACAAAATATTTCAAAGGAACTAACAATACAACCAGATATATCATCATTAAAAGATATCGAAGCTGTATTCTTTCCAAGAGCTTGAAAAACAGTTTCAATCGGATGAGTAAAATGTAAATTCATTGGAATTAAATGAGACAAAATAATATTCTCAGAATGAAAATGAAAAACTAGAGAATTCTCATCTTTTAAAGAGCTAAAAGAAGCTTGAATAAAATTTGATATCGATATAAATGTAAAACAAGAAAAAGATAGAACAGAAAAAACATACGATAAACAAAAAGAAATTTTTGAAAAATTAGTTGAAAAAGAAGCTAGAACAAAAAATGCCAATGAAATAATTAAAGAATATGAACAGTTACAAAGACAAAAAGCCCAAATTGAACAAGATATACATGACTGATTCTTTAGAGAGAATGCAGATCGTCTAGTAAATAAACATATCTGGATAGATGGTGTAGAATACCAATGTACAGGTAAAAATACAAATAATGGTAAAACAACATTAGATTTTAAACAGACTGATTGAAGTAATCATTTTACAATTTCTTCATTTGAACAATTAAAGAGTAAATGACAGGTAAATGGATTCTGAGATAGATACGAAGTAATAGACAAAGAAACTAGAGCAGCATGAAGAGATTTATCAAAATACGAAAGAGAAAATCATGAACTATTGTGGTGAGAAAATTGATTATTTAAAGGTGGAGATAGATATGTAAACCAAAAAAGGCAAACATTACAACAAGTAGATCAACAATTAAAAGATAGTAGAACTAATTATGATAATGCAAAATTAGCGACTAGTCCAAAGAGAGTACCAAATCCAGAATATGAGAGAATTCGAAAAGAAATCGAATGAATAGATGCTCAATTGATTGAAAAATGACAAGAACTAGCAAATGTTGAAAGAAATTTATGAACATCTGATGCTGATATATCTAGATTAGAACAAGAGATAGCAAATTTAAAATCCCAGAAAGATAATTTATCTAGAACAGAAAGATGAGATGATATAATTGATAACAATTGAGAAACAGAAAGATGAAGAGAAGATATAAGAGAAGGAATTGAAAAACCAGAAGAAATGGAAAGAAAATTAGATGAACTTCTTACAAAAACAAATAACTGAGAATACGAAAATGTAAAACTAGACTGGGTAACTAAAGCAATGTTCGAAGGTAGCGTCTATTTTGAATGACTATCTCGCCTTTTCAAGAAAAATAGATCATTTCCAAAAAAATTCATAAAAAAGATATGGGATAATTTTGTAGAAATGAAAAATAAATGCCGAGAAATACTTAGTGAAGCAAAGAAAAAATTAGTAGAGAAATGGAATAATTTCCTTGAAAGAAAACTAGCTGAGGAGTGAGATGTGGTAGAGATTAAAGAAGAAGAAATAAATTTAATAGAAAATGAAAGTAGAATAAATGAATGAAATAGAATAACAGAAGAAAAGCTACTAACAGAAAAAGAAAGACTCATAGAAAGTATGGGATCAGACACACATGAATGATGGAGAAAGAAAAGATTAAAAAATGATGGAACATATGAACCACAAATCGAAGAAACAAAAGATACAGAATGGATTAGAAGAAATTGAACAAACAAAGTTGATTTGGCAAATACAAAATTTGAAGACTTACCATCTGACTGGAAAATGGAAAATTTAAAAGCAGCTGAAGTTGCAATAGATTTAGTATACGAAAGATTATCCAAATGAGAAGAGATTACACCTCAAATACTTGAAGAGATGTCAAAAATTGTACATAATAAACGATTAGAAAGAAACTGAATAGAATGATCATTTGAAAACCAAAGAGTTCCATATGAAAGACTTTCCGAATCTGAAAAAGCTAAAGACAGAGACCAAATATTACAAGCTATCGAAAAAGTTTGATGAAGAGAGAAAAGATCTAAAATAGAAGAAAAATTTAAAGAACGAAGAAATAGAGAAGAAGAACTGAGAAGAAACAGAGAAGAAGCTATCGAAGCAATTGAAATCACAGGTTATCAAGAGAACATTGAAACAATGGATTGAGGTAGATTTACTTGAGAAATAAAAGACTGACAACTTTATAAATGAAAATTTATAGACAAAAATGGAAATGAATGGTATATTGACAAAACATCCGAATACCCTGTATTAAGATATCAAGATAAGATATTACTAGACAAAATATGAAATAAAGAATCAATAAATGTAGGTGAATTAAAACGAACTCACAGAACTAATTTTGACGTTCTCAAACAAATTATCGACAGTTGAGTAATTGGAAACGAATGACCTAGATGAGTACAATTTTGGTGATGATTATGAGCTTGTTACTGAGAAGTTGCAGTAATAATGAAAAATTCCGTAATGAATCTACCTCCAGCACCTTCAAACATAAGTAAAGGTCATTGAAATTATGATTATTTCTTCCCATGACAAGCAAAGAATAGAGATTGGTCAACATTCCAAAAAAATGCTTCAGATTTTTCATTTCATAGACAAGCAAGGGAAGAAAATCCTAATATAGATGTACCATACCTAAGTATTTGATGAAAAAATTCAAATTGAGATTTTGCTAATGAAGTAGGAATTGAACATATTGAAGCCGTAATGTTACCAGCTCATGCAAAAAATTACCCATGATATTCAGAATTAGTAAAAAGAATAAATGAAAAATGAATTAAAGTAATCGAGGCTCCAACAGAAGAAAATATATTAGATTATGCTGGTTGATCAATAATTTTAGCAAAAGATTGAAGAAGATGATCATTCGATGAAGCAATCATACATGAATTATCAAAAAAATATCCACATATTCCAAAATTTGAACAACAAGTTACAACATATTTAATAGAAACTGGAAGGATTTCAGAAAGGGAAATAAGATGAAAAAGTTTTGCAGAAATTAGAGAAGACTATATAAAAATGGCCACTGAAAACTGATTCTCAAGATGATGAACACGATGATGACAATACCAAAATTATTCTTCTCAAAAAAATTACACTAAAGAACAACAGGCTTATTTTAAATACATTATAGAATCAAGAGCTACAAGAGAATCTTATAATTATCCTAATCCTCAAATTAAAGCTGAGATAGTAGATGAAGCTGCTTAAAATTAAATCATATAACATATATTTAACTATTAACAAATAGAAATTATGGAATCAACAAAAAACAATAGAGAAGAGACAAAGTATCTTATAATAGAAAATGTTATTAATAAATATATCCAAGACTCCTTTTGAAAGGATTGAGAAAAAATAAAATGTGATGATATTTTATTAGAAGCAATTAATTGATACGTAAATAGCGATTGAAATCCAAAAAGAGAAGCCTTTCATAAAATCTATGAATGGATGCTAAATAACATAAGCAATAAAAACTCAAATAATTTTGACAAAAATTTTGAAAATTTTATGAGTTTAATTAATAATCATTCAAGCAAAAGCTCAGAATTACTAGATGTTTTAAAAAGAAACAATAAAGATAACCCTAATGAAATAAAATACAGAGATATCTTAGACAATACTAATAATATTCTGTGAAATGAAACAAACTACTTATTATATTCATTTTTAACGGATCAAAAAGAAAATTGAATTTCATTAAATGATTTTATCAACTTTGAAAGAAGTTTTATAAAAGAAAATGAAAATTGATGAACAAATTCACAAAATAATACTGAAGAAAAAAACATCATATTATCCATAGAAAATTTTAATGAAACAAAAGGATGGCCTGAAGAAATAATACCTTTTGCAAAAACACTTATATGACAGAATGTTTCATTTAATATTTTTGCAAAAAAAATTAATGAATTTTTACAAGCTCGGAGATTATTTTAAAATTTAATTGTACAAATTAATCAAAAAAAAGCGTATCTAAAAAATAAATTTAACATAAAAAATCTCTTGAAAAAAATACTCATTCCAGTATCAATAAAACGACGCTCGAAAATGAGTATTTTTATTTTATTACACCTTTTAGATATGTGACTTTTTGGAAAATCTAAAGCTAAAAAGTACGTGTACCTTTTTAGTGAAGGAAATGCTGACATGAGAGAACTTCTAGGAGGTAAAGGTGCTAATCTTGCAGAGATGACAAACATCGGTTTGCCTGTTCCTCAGGGTTTCACAATTACTACAGAAGCTTGTACTCAATACTACGATGATGGTAGAGAAATCAATGATGACATCAAAGCTGAAGTTACAGAATACATAGCTAAGCTTGAAAAAATCACTGGTAAAAAATTCGGAGACAAAGAGAATCCACTTTTAGTATCAGTACGTTCTGGTGCTAGAGCATCAATGCCTGGAATGATGGATACAATCTTAAATCTTGGATTGAATGAAGACGTTGTTGAAGTTTTGGCAACTAAATCAGGAAATGAAAGATGGGCTTGGGATTGTTACAGAAGATTCATCCAAATGTACTCAGACGTAGTTATGGAAGTTGGAAAGAAATACTTCGAACAACTTATCGATAAAATGAAGAAAGAGAAAGGAGTTAAACTAGATGTTGAACTTACTGCTGCTGACCTTAAAGAATTAGCAAGACAATTTAAAGCTGAATATAGAGAAAAAATCTGATCAGATTTCCCTTCAGATCCTATCGAACAACTTTGGGGAGCTATCAAAGCTGTATTTAGATCTTGGGATAACCCTAGAGCTAACGTATATAGAAGAGATAATGACATTCCATATTCATGGGGAACTGCCGTAAATGTACAATCCATGGCATTCGGAAATATGGGAGACGATTGTGGTACTGGAGTAGCTTTCACTAGAGATCCAGCTACATGAGAAAAAGGTCTTTTCGGAGAATTCTTAACAAATGCTCAATGAGAAGATGTAGTTGCATGAGTACGTACTCCTATGCACATTACAGAAATGGAACAGAAATTCCCTGAAGCATTCAAACAATTCGTTGAAGTTTGTGCTACTTTGGAAAAACACTATAGAGATAT
>Ga0247609_10001398_pt1 | contig 28943 bp, 18 predicted proteins | sample 172DNAGHGlowgp2_FD_193487 | JGI IMG/M metagenome (GOLD analysis project Ga0247609, IMG submission 193487) | Sheep rumen microbial communities from Palmerston North, Manawatu-Wanganui, New Zealand - 1728 DNA GHGlow gp2 | ecosystem: Host-associated > Mammals > Digestive system > Stomach > Rumen ... | reverse complement strand
CGTAGCGACCATCACCATGAGGTCATCGTTGATGTTATAGACATCACGCACTTTTCCGTGATATACACTCACCTGTCCGGGCAGGTTGAAGTCAGTTCTTGTCAATGCTTTCATCTTCTTTCTGTTGTATTTTTTGTTGTGATTCGTAAGCTTCCACGATGCGCGTCACGAGTTTGTGGCGCACGATATCCTTCTTTGTGAGTTCGATGAAACCGATGCCTTTGATGTCCTTCAGGAGGCCGAGCGCCTCGATGAGTCCGGAGCGGACACTGTGGGGGAGGTCAATCTGGGTAGTGTCTCCCGTCACAATCATCTTGGTGTTCATGCCCATGCGGGTCAGGAACATCTTCAACTGAGCACTCGTAGTGTTCTGCGCTTCGTCGAGGATGACGACGGCGTCGCTCAGCGTGCGGCCTCTCATAAAAGCGAGCGGAGCAATCTGTATGATGTTCTGATCCATCATCTCGCGCAGTTTCTGGGTCGGAATCATGTCCTCCAATGCATCATACAGCGGTTGAAGATAGGGATCAATCTTCTCCTTCATGTCGCCAGGCAGGAAGCCCAGTTTCTCGCCAGCCTCTACTGCGGGACGCGAAAGGACGATTCGCCTTATCTCTTTATTCTTGAGAGCTCGGACGGCGAGGGCAATGCTGGTGTATGTTTTGCCAGACCCCGCAGGCCCGACAGCAAAGACGAGGTCGTTCTCCTGATAGGCTTTGACGAGCAACTGCTGGTTGGTCGTTCGGGCACAAATCGGGCGGCCTGTCACACTATAGACAATCACGCCTTCAACGCCCTCACGTTCTGAGCGTTCGCCTCGCGTGATGTGGAGGAGTTCTTCCTCGGTCAGACTGTTGTACTTGAGGATGTGTTTCTGCAGTTTCTGCACGATTTCCTCGAAGGCACACATCTCCAACTCGTCGCCCATAACGTGGATGACGTTGCCTCGAGCCACGATGCGGAGTTTCGGATAAAGTGCCTTGAGCATCTGCATATTAGTGTTCTTCACACCATACAGAAGGAGCGGGTCGATGTCTTCGATAAGGATATGTTTTTCTATCATTCGCCAGTATTTTAATGCAAAAGTAATAAACTATTTTGAGATTTCCTCGATTTTGTGTACTTTTGTACGTCAAAAGTATGAGAAGACTCAAGAAAAAGATATTTTTAGGCCTTTTCGGAGGCACAGTTTTGCTGCTTGGAGCGGTAAGGCTGGCATTTCCTGAAGTAACACAACCAAAGGGAAATGACGAAACGCCGCCTGCGGAAATTGAAACGCCGCCTGCGGAGATTGCAAACGCCGCACGCGGGGATGACCAACGCCGCACGCGGGGATTGCCATCGCCGCACGCGGAAATTTCGGCTTCTCCTAAGGGGTTGGAGCTCAAACACTTGGCGCAAGACCCGGAAAACCGCGTAAAATGGCATCCTGTCCGCAGTGTTTATTCCTATGCAGCCTGCTTCCCGGACGTGCAGGATGTGCAAATCGTGGCTGCAAGGAAGTGGGGCGTCAGTCCTGTTCGCGATAGGGAAGAGGCGGAACAGCGAAGGAAAGAACTCGTTTATGTGGGTGCCAATCCGCTCTATACCATTGACGAAGGCATGACTCACAGCATTCCCTACCTAGTTCCGCGAGCCGCTCATCTGCTTTCGACGATAGGTCGCAACTATCTCGACAGCCTCTACATAAAAGGCATCCCTTTGCACAAAATCATCGTATCGAGCGTCCTGAGGACGGAGGACGATGTGGCCCGACTGACACAGCGCAATGGAAACGCTTCCGAGCAGAGCTGCCATCGCTTCGGCACCACGTTCGACATCTGCTACAACCGTTATACAACGGTCTCTCCGCCAAACGGTCCCGAGCGTCGAGCCGTGCAAAACGACACCCTGAAATGGGTGCTGAGCGAAGTGTTGCGTGATATCCGCGAGCAAGAGCTGTGCTACATCAAGTACGAAGTCAAGCAGGGATGCTTCCATATTACTGTCAGATAGTTAAAAAAAGTTACCTTTGTTCCCATCGATTAAACTTTCCGACGCCTCCCTCGGTCAAAAGGGTGTGACAAGAACATAAGTAACATAACTAAATTAACCAAAATGAAAAAGACAATTATCGTGGCAGTTCTGGCTCTTTTGAGCAGTACCGCCGTCAGCGCTCAAGAGCGTATGAGTGCAGAACAACGTGAGAAAGCAATCGCCGAACGCATCGGAAGCGCAGCAGATCGCATGGCTAAGGACTTCGACCTGAAGGACGATGCAAAGAAGTCGTTTGTGGAAACCTACACAGCCTACCAGAAGGAAATGTTCGCAACCAATCAGAACCAAGGTCAACGCCTTGAGCAAAATGGTCGCGACGGCGAGAAGAAAGAACTGACGAAGGAAGATGCAGAAGCAAGAATCAAGCAGAACTTCGAACGCCAAGAGCAGCAGATTGCTACGATGCAGAAGCGCCTGGAGGTTCAGAAGAAGTATGTCGAGGAGTTCGGCAAGGTGCTCACTCCTCAGCAAGTGCTGAAGGTGCTCAACCCGCAGCGCGGACAGGGCAATCGCGACCAGATGCGTCGTAATGGCGATGGCAATAACGAGCGTCGCGGCAACTTCGAAGGCGGTCCGCGTGGTGGCGGCTTCGGCGGCGGCAATCGTGGTGGCGGCTTTGGCGGCCCTGGCGGCGGCTTCTAAGATACGTAAAAAACAAGGAAAGTAAAAGAAAAAAGTCCAAAGTCTTGCCGCTTTGGACTTTTTTTTGTAGTTTTGCAAGCAAAACTAACTAAAACATAAACAATGGGAAGAGTATTGATTATAGGAGCTGGTGGCGTTGCTACCGTTGCAGCTCACAAGGTGTGTCAGAATGCTGACATCTTCAGTGAAGTCATGATAGCCAGTCGCACAGAGAAGAAGTGCATTGCTCTGGCAGAAGTTCTTAACAAGAAGTATGGTACGAAGGTCAAGACGGCGCAGGTCGATGCCGACAGCGTGGGGCAACTTATCAGCTTGTTTGAAAGCTACAAGCCCGACATCGTGATGAACCTCGCCCTGCCTTATCAGGACCTTACCATCATGGAAGCCTGTCTGCAAACGGGTTGCAACTATCTCGACACTGCTAACTACGAGCCCAAAGACGAAGCGCACTTCGAGTATTCTTGGCAGTGGGCGTATCGCGAGCGCTTTGAGAAAGCCGGACTCTGCGCCATTCTCGGCTGTGGCTTCGACCCGGGTGTGACGAGCATCTTCACGGCTTACGCAGCCAAACATCACTTTGATGAGATTCAGTATCTCGACATCGTGGACTGCAACGCAGGCAACCATCACAAAGCTTTCGCCACGAACTTCAACCCCGAAATCAACATCAGGGAAATCACGCAGAAGGGTCTCTACTGGGAGAACGGCAAGTATATCGAGACCGAACCGATGGAGATACATAAGCCCCTGACCTATCCTGGCATCGGGCCTAAGGAGAGTTACCTCCTCCATCACGAGGAAATCGAGTCGCTCGTCATCAACTACCCGACCATCAAGCGTGCGCGCTTCTGGATGACGTTCGGGCAGCAGTATCTCACGTACCTCGACGTCATTCAGAACATTGGCATGAGCCGCATCGACGAGGTGGAGTATAAGGCTCCCAAAGCCGACGGCAGCGGCGAGGCAGTCGTCAAGATTGTTCCCCTGCAGTTCCTCAAGGCCGTGCTGCCCAATCCGCAGGACCTCGGCGAGAACTACGACGGCGAGACCAGCATAGGCTGTCGCATACGCGGACTCAGGGGAGGCGACGAGCACACATATTATATATATAATAACTGCTCGCATCAGGCTGCATACGAGGAGACGGGCATGCAAGGCGTCAGCTACACCACCGGCGTGCCTGCCATGATAGGCGCGATGATGTTCCTCAAGGGACTCTGGAGCAAGCCCGGCGTGCATAACGTTGAGGAGTTCGATCCCGACCCATTCATGGAGCAGCTCAACACGCAGGGCCTGCCTTGGCACGAGATTCACGACGGCGACCTTGAACTTTAAGACCTTCGAAAACTGCTCTATGAAACGCTTAATACTTGTATTAGCCACATTATCCTGTGGAACTCTCCTTTGGTCACAAGAGATAAAGGTTGAGTTCTTTACACCTGGCATCGTGCATGTCGTGAAGTCGCCGAACGGCACACAGCCAAAGAGTCTTGTCGTGACGGCAAAACCCGAGCAGGTGGCTGTCGTAAGGAAAAGCAATACGTGGAAGAGCAAAGAGCTGACTGTTAAGTTGAATCCAACAACGAAATGCCTGACCTTCCTGACATCGAACGGAAAGCTCCTGCTTCAGGAAGCAGATGCTGACATCGGGAAAGGCGTACGCCAAGTGTTCAAGCTCGACAAGGACGAGGCAATCTACGGCTTAGGCACTATCCAGAACGGCAAGATGAACCGTCGCGGCGAGCACAAGCGCATGGAGCAATCGAACACCGAAGACTTCCAAAGCGTCGTTCAAAGCATCAAAGGATGGGGCATCTACTGGGACAACTACTCGCCCACGCAGTTCGACGACGACGAGAACGGCATGGCATTGACATCCGAGGCGGGCGACGCCATCGACTACTACTTTATGTACGGCGGCTCTGCCGATGGTGTCATTGCCCAGATAAGGCATCTGACTGGCGACGTCCCCATGTTCCCCTTGTGGACTTACGGCTTTTGGCAGAGCAAGGAGCGCTACAAGACGGCCAACGAGACGCTGGGCATCGTGCAACAGTACCGCAAGCTGGGCGTGCCCCTCGACGGCATCATCCAGGATTGGCAGTACTGGGGCTCGAACTATCTCTGGAATGCGATGGACTTCTTGGCTGAGGAGTTCGCCAACGGCAAACAGATGATAGATGATGTCCACAAACTTGGTGCGCACTTCATGATAAGCGTGTGGGCAAGTTTCGGCCCGATGACTAAAGCTTACCGTGAGCTGGAAGAGAAAGGCCTGCTCTTCGACTTCGAGACTTGGCCGCAGAGTGGCCTCACCTTTTGGCCGCCGCGCAAGGACTATCCCTCTGGCGTTCGGGTCTATGACGCATTCAGCCCTGAAGCTCGCGCCATTTATTGGAAGTATTTGAAAACGCTCTTCGATTATGGCACAGATGCCTGGTGGATGGACTCAACTGACCCTGACTGCTTTGACGGTTCGCCAGAAACGTATGCTCACAAGGCGGGGCAGGACGGCGGCACGTGGCGTTCGCTTCGCAATGCCTTCCCTTTAGAGACAGTTCGAGGCGTCTATCAGGCACAGCGCAATGTCTCGTCGGACAAGCGCGTGTTCATTATGACACGAAGCAGCTTTGCTGGTCAGCAGCATTACGGTTCGAATATGTGGAGCGGCGACGTCACTTCCTCTTGGGACATGCTTCGCAAGCAAGTGCCAGCAGGCTTGAGCTTCTCGTTGACGGGCAACCCCAACTTTAACACCGACATCGGCGGCTTCTTCTGCGGCGCTTATAATACGCGAGGTCCGGCTTCGGCTCCACGAAACCCGCAGTATCAGGAATTATATGTCCGATGGATGCAATACGGTCTCTTCTGCCCAGTCTTCCGCAGTCACGGTGCCGACGCACCACGTGAGATATGGCATTTTGGCAAACAGGGCGAGCCGGTCTATGATGCCATCGAGGCAACGATTCGCTTGCGCTACAGGCTCTTGCCTTATTTGTACAGCACAGCTTGGCAGGTGACAACTGGCAATGAGAGCTACCTGCGTCCTTTGTTCAGCGATTTCGCACAAGACCGCAATGTGTGGGACATGACGGACGAGTTTATGTTTGGTCGCAGCATCCTGGCTGCTCCTGTCCTCGACCCGCAATATACAGAGGAGAAGGTCGTCCGTGGCGAAGTGAATGCAGTGGATTGGACAGCGACCAAGACGGCTCAGAAGTATCTGCCGAAGGGTGTCGCTTGGTACGACTTTTGGACAGGCAAGCGCTATACTGGCGGACAGACGTTGAACGTGAAGACGCCGCTGAACCGCGTTCCGATGTTTGTTCGCGCTGGCAGTATTGTGCCAATGGGGCCCGTTATGCAATACGTTGGCGAAAAGACGTGGGACAACCTCGAACTGCGCATCTATCCTGGAGCCGATGTCACCTTCACACTTTATGAAGACGAAGGCGACAACTACAACTACGAGAAGGGCGCATACACTACCATCCTTATCCGTTGGTCGGAGCGCGCAAAAACACTGACGATAAGCGAACGTAAAGGCAGCTATCCAGGCATGCTTCAAAAGCGACAATTTACGGTCGTCACTCCCGATGGCAGCTGTCAGGACGTCGAATATACCGGGCAGGAGTTGAAGATAAAGCTTTCCCATTCTGCCCATTAACCTAATTAAGCCTATAAAACCCATTAAAAACAATACGATTATGGCAAAGAAAGAAAACGAAACAGCTGCCTCTGGGCAGCAGAACGAGAAGCTGAAAGCGCTACAGGCGGCTATGGCGAAGATAGAGAAGGACTTCGGCAAAGGCTCTATCATGAAGCTTGGCGAAGAGAGAATCGACAACATACAAGTCATTCCCACCGGTTCCATTGCGCTGGACTATGCACTCGGTGTGGGCGGCTACCCAAGAGGGCGTATCGTGGAGATATACGGCCCTGAGTCGTCAGGCAAGACGACACTCGCCATTCATGCAATAGCAGAGGCTCAGAAGCAAGGTGGCATTGCTGCTTTCATCGATGCGGAACACGCTTTCGACCGCTTCTATGCAGCCAACCTTGGCGTTAACGTCGATGAACTACTCATTTCCCAGCCCGACAACGGAGAGCAGGCTCTTGATATTGCCGACCAGCTGATTCGCAGCGCGGCGGTAGACATCATTGTCATCGACTCTGTGGCTGCTTTGACTCCAAAAGCAGAGCTCGAGGGTGATATGGGCGACAACAAGGTCGGTTTGCAGGCTCGTCTGATGAGTCAAGCGCTGCGTAAGTTGACTGCGACTATCAACAAGACAAACACCACCTGTATCTTCATCAACCAGCTGCGCGAGAAGATTGGCGTCATGTTTGGCAACCCCGAGACGACTACCGGCGGCAACGCCCTAAAGTTTTACTCTTCTGTTCGCCTTGACATCCGCAAGTCGCAAAGCATTAAAGATGGCGACACCGTCATCGGTAACGAAGTGAAAGTCAAAGTGGTAAAGAATAAGGTGGCACCTCCCTTCCGTCGAGCCGAGTTCGAAATCATGTACGGCGAGGGCATCTGCCGCGTCGGAGAAGTCGTGGATTTAGGTGTCAACTTTGGCATCCTTGAAAAGAGCGGCTCGTGGTACAGCTACAATGGCAGCAAGCTCGGTCAGGGCAAGGAAGCTACGAAGGGTGTCCTCCGCGACAACCCTGAGCTTCAGGACGAAATCACGGCCAAGATTTACGAGGCGATGAAGGCAGGAAAAGCTTAGTCTGCGGACAAGAAAACAGATAAAAAGACAAGGGGCGGCACATCGGTCATGGCGGTGTGCCGTTTCTTTTATGTAGCGACGTCCTGAAACGGCACGTGTGATGTTAGCCAACATCAAGTGTGATATTAGCTAACTTCATGTGTGATGTTTGACGACTTCACGTGTGATGTTTGACGACTTCACGTGTGATGTTTTTTCACTTTCCGGCACAAAGCCGTCGAGAAAGCCTGTCGGTTTGCCAAAAAATCGCTATCTTTGTACGATTTTTTACCTTTGGGGTTAGCTTTTTCTGCCTTTGAGGGGTATTATAGGTAAAGGAGTGATGGAACGCGAGACCGTAAAGAGGCTGTTCATGCAGCATTACGCACGGATGCAGAGGGTGGCGCGCACCCTGCTCTACGACGTGCAGGAGAGCGAGGATGTCTGTCAGGACATCTTCGAAAGCCTGCTTCGTGGCGAGACGGTTCTCGTGCCGGGAACGGAGGAGCGATACCTGATGACGAGCGTCCGGAACCGTTGCCTGAAGCGGCTCAGGCATGAGAGCGTAACAAAAGCCAGCCCCCTCCCAACCTCCCCCGAGGGGGAGGAGAGCGGGGATGACAGGCTGGATGACATCGTGGAGTTCGTCGTCAGTCATCTTTCGGAACGCGAGCAGCGCATCTTCAACCTGCGTTTCGCGGAAGGTTGCAGTTACGAGGAGATTGCCGCGGCCGAGGGCATCAGCAAGGTTGCCGTGTGGAAACACCTCTCGCACGCCATCACGGAAGTCAAGAAACACTTTAACCCCAGAAGCTTATGAAACGTTTAGACGATAAGCACCTGCTGATGGACATGCAGGAACATCCTGAGAACTACTCCGACGAGCAGCTTGAAAGGATGATGGCTGAGCTTGACAAGGAGCCGGACACAGAAGCGGCGTGGCAAAAGACCCTCTCTAACTCTCCCTTAAAGGGAGGGGACTCCCTCCCTTTAAGGGAGGGCTGGGGTGGGTCTTTCTTCCGCAGGATTGCGGCGGTCTTCACTGCCATCGCCTTCCTCGGCATCATGTCGCTGGCCGGTTATCGTGCCTTCTTCTATAAGACGACAACGGACAACAGACCACAGACAACCGATACGACGGCTGTCAAGACTGAGCGCTTCTACGTCGATGTGCAGGATGGCGACACCATCTTCCGCTTCGAGAACATCCGCCTGGACAGCATCCTCGCCGTAGTCAGCAGGCATTACGAGCGTCAGGTCGTCTGGGGAGACAAGGACCTGGCACGTCTGCGCTTCTACATCACCTGCCGTACCTCGCACACGCTCAGAGAGTTTGTGGAGATGATGAACATGTTCGACGGCCTCCGCATCACGCAGGACCTCGACATCCTCTACGTTGAATCTGACGAGAAGAAGGAGGGCGCGAAATGAAAAGGGCAGTCTTATACCTTATTATATATATAGGTTTCGGCCTGAGCCTCTCGGCTCGCGACCTGACATTCCGGGGCGAATCGCTCGCCTATGCACTCGCCACTCTGCGCGACATGCAGACGGAATACACCATCAACTTCATCGCGAACGACCTCGAGACCCTGCCCGTCCACGCCAGCCTCAATGGTCTCTCGATGCAGAACGCCATCAAGCGGCTCTGCTCGGGACAGCCCGTCAAGGTGAAAATCAAGGAGAAACAGATTTTTGTGCAGTACGACCGCAGCTACAAGCCGCGCACCATCCGGCTCTCCGGCACGGTCTGCGATGCTCGGACGCGCGAGTACCTGATGGACGCGAAGGTGGAACTTCTGGCCGAGGACAGCACGCTCATCGACTCGGTGCGTGCCAGGCAGTCCGCCTTCTCCTACGACGATAGCGGCCGCCAAGTGGACTTCGACACGCCGCGCTACAACATAGAGGTGCCCGCTCTGCCCCGCCACTACATCTTCCGCATTTCGATGGACGACTACCGAACTGTCTGCTACGATTATGTCGTGGACCGTGTGGGCCGACGGGAAACGTGGCGCAACGTCGCGCCCTTCTATCTGCACAAGGTTTCGAAGACCCTCCAGGAGGTGACCGTCAAGGCATCTCGCGTCCGATTCTACTTCAGGGGCGACACCATCGTGTACGATGCTAGTCAGTTCCAGCTGGCAGAAGGCTCGATGCTTGACGCCTTGCTCCGTCAGTTGCCGGGTGTCGAACTCAAGAGCGACGGGCGCATCTACCACAATGGCAAGTTCGTGGACGACCTCTTGCTGAACGGCAAGGACCTCTTCAAAGGCAGTCGGAAGCTCATGCTCGAGAACCTGCCGGCCTACACGGTGAAGGACGTGGCCGTCTATGACAAGCAGACGGAGGAGAATGAATGGCTCGGACGGACCGACGAGAGCAGTCAGCACCACGTCATCGACGTGCGTCTGAAGCGCGAATACATGGTCGGCTGGATAGCAAACATCGAGGCCGGAGCAGGACTCCGGCAGGACGAGACGCCCTACATGGCACGCCTCTTCGCCATGCGGAGCGACGAGCGGTCGAACATACGCTTCTTTGCCAAAGCCAACAACCTGAACGACGAAGGCTCGTTCGACTTGATCTGGGGCGACGGATGGCAGCCCGACAGGTCCGGCAAGCTGAGTCGCAACGAGATGGCCCGCGTGGATGTCAATCTGATGTCGGACGACAAGAAGCGCGATTACTTTGTCTATGTCGAGGCGCATCACGCGAAGGAATGGCAGGACACGCGCACCACGACGCAGACCTTCCTGCCCGACGGCGACACCTACGACTACGGCTTCGGCAACATGAAGAACGAAGCGTGGGACGTCTCGACGTGGCACCGCTTCATCTATAAAGGCAATCGACTGCGGACACAGGCAACGGCAGATGCCCGCTACCGCTACTTCCGGAACGCCTCCGGCAGCACATCTGCCCTCTTCTCTGCGCCCGTGGAGGTCAGCCACCAACTGCTCGACGACCTCTTCTCCCCGACATCTCCCCGTCCGAACCTGCGCGACACGCTCATCAACCGACAGCTCCGCGAGAGCAAAGGCACGGGGCACGACATCGAGGCAAACGCCGACCTGTTCGAGACAAAGAAAATAAAGGGCACGGGCGACTTCCTGAACTTCGGCATAAACGCCAGCTACAAGGAGAACAAAAGGCAGGAGTTCAGCCGACAACAGACCCTCTCTAACTCCTCCTCTAGGGGGAGAAAGCCCTTCCCCTTAGAGGGGGAAGGGTTGGGAAGGGGGTCTGTCCTTTTCCGTCATCAGTTCGTCGACGCCCCGCCTCGCAGCAAGTTCGAACTCAATCCCTTCGTCCAGTATACGTTCTCCCTTGGCGAACACTACCGCCAATTGCTGCTTGGCTATAGCTTTAACCACAGCAATCGGCGTGAACAGGAGAGCATCTATCGCCTCGACCGCCTGGCGAATGCAGACTCCAGCTTCTCTAAGGAAGTAGATTTGCTGCCGAGCGTGACCGAATACAGGCAGGTCTTCGACCGCACGAACAGTCATTTGGCGCATTACATCGACAACACAAACGCCTTTTGGGCCGACTTCAAGTACGGCTTGGGGCAGAAAGAGTGGGGGCAGTTCTACCTTGATTTCAGGATAGATGCCACGCTGAATGCGCAGCGACATGCCTACGAGCGAGGCGCCATCGACACCCTTCTCCACCGCTTCAGCCCGACGTTCGAGTTCAAGACAAAGCCCTGGTTGAGGACCAAGGACGGGCATCATGCCGGACTCGAAGTGCGGGTGAGGAGCGAGGCACCCGAGCTTCTGAACGAGGCAGGCATCGTCGATGACACAGACCCCATGAACATCCGCATCGGCAACCCTGACCTTCGATACGCCATCCGCACCGACGCGGTCCTCGACGGCAATCTGTATTCGATGAACAAGCGTATGCACAACCGCATCGACCTCAGCTATGGCTTCACGCACAACGCGATAGGCATGGGCCAGATCTACGACCGCGCGACCGGCCGCCGCACGTTCTGCCCAACGAACGTCAACGGCAACTGGGACGCTTCGGCCAAGCACACCATCAACTACAGCTTTGGTGACGGCAAGAAACACAGCGCCAGCATGGTCACGCAGTTCAGTTATAGGAACAGCGTGGACCTGATGGGTGACAACGGACAACAGACAACAGACAACGGTCAATTGCCCATAAACAAGTCTGTTGTCCGCACAGCTAGCCTTTCTTTCTCGCCCAAAGTGAGTCTTTCGCTGGGCAAACATACCCTCGGCTTCTCGTCGGATGTGGCGTGGAACCGCTATACGAGCGACCGCTCGACGTTCCAGAACATCAACGCCTGGCAGTATCGCATCGGCGCGGATGCTATTGTACATCTTCCCTGGAAATTCGACCTCACTACCGACCTCACGCTCTATGGTCGAACGGGTTATGCCGACGCGAGCCTCAACACCAACGACGTCGTCTGGAACGCTCGTCTGGCCCGTGCGCTCTTCAAGGGCAAGTGGGTCGTCATGCTTGATGGCTTCGACATCCTCGGGCAGTTGAGTAATGTCACGCGCACAATCAATGCACAAGGCCGCACAGAGACTTACACCAATGTTCTGCCGCGATACGGCCTCCTGCACGTCATCTACAAGTTCCAAAAACAGCCGAAGAAGAAATGAAGATTGCCGTTCTGACGTATTTGCAATCCATCCCGAACTGGCAAAGAAAAAGCCCGAGAAGTCTCGGGCTTTATGCTGTGAAAGAGAGTCTTTCTCTTACTTGGCGTAGGCGATGGAGCGTGTTTCTCGGATGACCGTTATCTTGACCTGTCCGGGATACGTCATTTCGTTCTGAATCTTGGTGGCAATCTCGCTGCTCAGCAACTCAGTCTGCTTGTCGTCGATCTTGTCGGCACCGACGATGACGCGCAACTCGCGACCTGCCTGAATGGCATACGTCTTGACCACACCCGGATGGCTCATGGCGATGTCTTCCAAGTCCTTGAGACGCTTGATGTAAGCCTCTACAATCTCGCGACGGGCACCGGGACGGGCACCGCTGATGGCGTCGCACGCCTGCACGATGGGAGCAATCAGCGTTGTCATCTCCATCTCATCGTGGTGTGCGCCGATGGCGTTGCAGATCTCAGGTTTTTCCTTGTACTTCTCGGCCAACTTGGCGCCATAGAGAGCGTGTGGCAGATCGGGCTCCTCGTCGGGCACTTTGCCGATGTCGTGCAACAGTCCGGCGCGCTTTGCTTTCTTCGGATTGAGACCGAGTTCGCTTGCCATAACGGCACAGAGATTGGCAGTTTCGCGAGCGTGCTGCAGGAGGTTCTGGCCGTAACTGCTACGATATTTCATCTTGCCTACGATGCGAACCAGCTCAGGATGCAAGCCGTGTACGCCCAGGTCGATAGTTGTGCGCTTGCCCACCTCGAGAATCTCCTCGTCGATCTGCTTCTTTACCTTTGCTACCACTTCCTCGATGCGAGCAGGGTGTATGCGGCCGTCGGATACAAGCTGGTGCAGAGCCAGGCGGCAAACCTCGCGTCGGATGGGGTCGAAAGCACTGATGACGATGGCTTCGGGGGTGTCGTCGACGACAATCTCGACGCCGGTAGCCGCCTCGAGGGCTCGGATGTTGCGGCCCTCGCGACCGATGATGCGTCCCTTCACCTCGTCGTTGTCGATGTGGAACACCGTGACGGAGTTCTCGACTGCTGTCTCGGTAGCGACGCGTTGGATGCTCTGGATGATGATGCGCTTGGCTTCCTTGGTTGCCGTCATGCGTGCATCGTCCATAATATCGTTGATGTATGCGGCGGCGTTCGTCTTGGCTTCGTCCTTAAGGGATTCGATGAGACGCTCGCGAGCCTCTTCAACGCTGAGGCCTGAGATCTCCTCGAGTTTCGTTCGCTCCTGATTGATGAGGTCAGAGAAGCGAGCGTTGACTTCCTCTTCCTTTTTCTCGAGAAGCGCCTGCTGTGTCTCCATACGCTGACGCTGTGCATCGGCTTCCTGCTTGCGGCGTGTCAATTCGTCCTGTTTCTGGTTGAGCTGCATCTCACGTTGCTTGATGCGGTTTTCACTCTGCTGTATCTGCTGATTGTGCTGGCGCACCTCCTTCTCAAGCTCGGTGCGCTTGCTCAGGAACTTCTCTTTTACCTCAAGCAGCTTTTTTTGCTTGATGACTTCTGCCTCCTTCTCGGCTGTCTCGCGGGCCTCTTCGGCAAGAGCCTTCCTTTTTGCAGGCACAATGACGAAGTACCAAATCCCAACAAGGGCAAAGAACAATACGATAGCAACCAGAAGGGCAACTATGATATCAATTGTCATGAATAATAAAATGGTTAGATAAATGTTAATATTCGGGGTCACTTAATCTCACTTCTTGATGAGTGCGGCCTCGACTTCCGAAAGCAGCGGGCGGAGAGCCTGCAGGATGGGCTCTGAATCGTTGACGGTCTCCTGACGTTTGCTCTGCACGGCAATGTCGAGGATCGTCATCAACAAATACATCTCGGAACTTTGTCCGGGATAGCTACTTGTATAGAAGTTGAACCTCTCCTTGATAAGTTTTTCAGCCTGACGATAGACATATTCTTCGTCACGCTTGATGGTCATGGGTAAAGTCCACGAACCGAATCGGAGAGTTATTGAAAGGGTGTCATCCATAACGTGTTATTCTGTTACTTTAAGCATGGAGATGCACCGGTCAATATCGCGCACCATCGTTCTTATACGGCCGCGCATGTCTTTGATATCGTTGTCGGCCATATCGATGTATTTCGCCATCTTAAGACGGCTGTATTGTTGTTTGAGTTCTTCGTTCTGAGCCTGAAGCTTCAGTATTTCATCATCTTTTTCGCCGAGTTGCTTGCGCAGTTTATCCTGCTCTTCCTGCAATTGTCCCTGTTGCAGGATGAGCTGTCTGACACGCGTCTCAAGCTGTTTGATGAGGTCTTTCAGTTCCTGATTCATGACGAATTAACTCATTTTGCGGGCAAAGATAATACTTTTTTTCTTATTATGCAAGTTTATTGCTCACTATTTTTCTTTGGCTCCTTCTTTGCAAGCATCACAATGGTGTGTACGTATTCCGTCATCCACTGTTCTGAATAGCCAAGCACTGCTTGGTATTTGCGGACAGCGACGCAGGCTCGGCGCACGCCTTCGTCTTTCCAATCGTTCTTCGTAAGTACCTGATGGACCTGCTTTGCAGTCATCTCGCGAAGGGCTCCTTTGAAGAAACTGGGCAGTCGCATTTTCCATTGCATAAGGTTGCCCATCAGCATCATAAGGTCCTGGCTGAAGCCTTGGAATTGGACGAGGTAGCTCTGGGCATCCTGTATTTTGCGGCAGTGCTTGCGGATGCTGGCGTCAATCTCTGTGAAGAACGAATCGCTGACACCATAAATGCTTTGCATGAGCTTGCGGCAGTGCTTCTTCTCGGCAATACCAAGCTTGTTGTTGATGGTCGCCACATGGTATGTCTGCTTGAAGATGCGCAGGTCGGGCAACGCACTGAGGTTGTTGATGCCGATCTGCGCTGCCATCACAGCCTGATAGTACACGCGGATGAGGAGCATGAAGTCCTCCATACCGCCTGCCTTTGTCTGAGAATTGTCTTTGTTCTTGCCAAAAAGTTTGCTGAATATAGACATGATGTTTAATTACAATTTAACTATTTACGATTTGCGAAGTTCATATTATATATAATCAATGGTCTTAGCTCTCGATTTGCTTAGCAGAGTGCCGAGACGCTGCAGCATTATACGCACGTCGAGCCAGAAGCCCCAATTCCCGTAGTACCAGGCGTCTGCCTTCGTGCTGCCTTGTGTCTGCGACGGAAGGTGATAGTTCGTGATGCCCGCCTTGATGTGATTGTCGGAAACGAATAGTTGTCTCATTTCGCGGCGATACTCAGGGTATTGTTCCGGTCGCATCATCTGTGAACCCACAATTGTCATGCTGCCCCACAGCACGCAGAGGAATTGCGGCAAGAGTTCCAGACCAGTATGTGTGAGGAACTTGCCGAAGGGAAAGTACCCGGGATCATTGATGCCTTCGAGGAAGGAAGGTGCTGCCTCGTAGTGCCGTGTGCGGAAGGTCAGGCAAAGGAAGGTTTTGCCGTTCATGCCGCACATATGTCTCGCCGTGAAGACGGGACCTCGGCTCTGCCGCTTGATGCAGATGTATGCAATGAGGGCAAAGACGGGGAAGACTGTGAGAAGAACGATGAGGCTCAGCACAATGTCCATGAGGCGCTTGATAGTTCTGTTGAAGAAGCTTTGCAGGGGAGGTTTTGCAGCCGAGAGGACGTTGGTGTTGCCACGGAGCTCGCTCTCCATCGCTTGGTTCATTGCCATGACGGGCTGCGGAAGGATGTGAAGCACGATGCCTTGCTTGCGACACGTGTGTGCAACGTCTTCATACTCTTTTGCCGACAATACGGATGGTGCACAATAGACGCTCTCTGTCGAGGGGTGTTCTAAGAGATACGCTTCAAGCTGTTGTGCCGTCTGTTCTTCGAGGCGAGCCAGTTTCAAACCGTACGTATTTTTTTGCAAGGCTTGCTGCTGCCAGGCAGTCTCTTCGTCGCAGAGGATAACGCCGTGCTCGCTGTGACGAATCGAATAGTGTATGAACCATCGGTTAAGGATGAGACGTTCGATGGTCAGAGCGACACAGAAAAGAATCCATGCTGGCAGCAGGAAGTAGTGTTCGCGTGGAATGGCAGCGGAAAGAATGCCGACAGCCAAGGCCGTCTTCATGGCCTGAGCCACTACCTCGTCGCGGCGGGCGGTACGGCTGAAGGTGACATTGGGGATGAAGCGTACGGCGATGATGAGCAGCACAAGGCCAATCCCGATGCGCAGCAGCCAATCGCGATATCCGCAGTCTGCGGAAGATGCAGCCGCCTGCAGGCAAATTGCCCAAATGAGCGCTTCAATCAAAAGTGTAATGCTGTCGCGTAGCCAATGCCGTTTCATGCGCCCAACCGATATGTTTGCTTTGCTTTTGTTCATTGTTCCTGACGGAGAGAGATGCATCGCATGCACATACATCGTATGCAAAGTTACAACATTTTATGCGATAAATGGCAAGGAATAACATAGAAATCGTCGAGAAAGATAATTTTTCGCGCAATTCCTTTAACTTTATTACAATTATTCGTATATTTGCACGCTGATTGGTTAATAACGCAATTAAACAAATAATCTTTTGCTATATGGCAGAATACGTTTCTAACGAGGAATTACAGAAAGAAGAAGAGTCCGGTGGTATTTCTCTCTCCGCGATATGGACTATCATCGTGCTTAACTGGCAGTGGATACTGCTTTGCGTTTTTATTGCCCTTTGTTTGGCTTTTTGCTATCTGCGTTACACGAGACCGGTATATACTTCAGCGATGAAGGTGCTGATTAAGGACGACGAAGGTAAACGCTGGTCAAGAGGCGGACAGATGAACCTGGAAGAGATGGGTATCATCTCGAATAGTAATGGTTTTGATAACGAACTTGAGATTCTGACGAGTACCAATGTGAACAGTCGCGTGGTGAAGTCGCTGAAACTCTATGTCAACTATGCCATTCAGGGTCGCTTGAAGAAGATGGAGATGTACCAGAATAATCCCATCATTGTCGATATGCCCCAACATCAGCTTTCGGTGTTGAAGACGCCCATCGAGCTGGAGATGACCAGATCGGACAAGGGCTTGCATGTTTCCGGCAAGGTGAGAATGGCGGGGCAGGAAGACCTAGTTACTTTCGAGCACGACGTCAAGAAGTTGCCAGGCAGCATCAACACGCCTATGGGCGTTATTATCTTCCAGCAGAACCCGGGAACGAAATGGAAAGACGAGAAGCTGTATGCTACGATTCTCCCCATTGAGACTGCTGCCCGCATATATAGGAGCAAACTCTCTGCGGGAGCCACCAGCAAGTTCACCACTGTGGCACAAGTCTCCTTTACGGATACGCAGGTGGGGCGTTCGCTCGACTATTTGAATGAACTCCTCAAGTGCTACAACGACGATGCCAATGAGGATAAGAACGAGGTGGCAATGAAGACGGGCGACTTCATCAAGGCTCGTATCGACGATATTCGTGGTGAGCTTGACGTTACGGAAGGCGATTTGGAGCAGTACAAGAAGAGCAACGCCCTTATCAACCTGACCAATGATGCCACGACGGCTCTCTCGAGCACGACTGAGTACCAGAAGAAGCAGGTTGAGTTTGAGACACAACTCAACCTCATCAATGCGCTGGTCAACTATGTGAACAATCCTGCCAACGCGATGCAGGTCATCCCGGCTAACCTTGGCCTTGCAGACGCCAACCTCAACGGACTCATCAGCAAGTACAACGACGGTGTGCTTCAGCGCAATCGTTTGCTCAAGTCGTCGGGCGAGGACAATGCCGTCGTTCAGCGCATCACGGCTCAGCTCGAAGAGATGTGGCCGTCAATCAAAATGAGCCTCGATGCCATCCGCAGCGACGTGATGATGCAGAAGGCTGGTGCTGACAGGCAATACAGCATGTACAGCAGCCGCATCAGCAGCACGCCGACGCAGGAGCGTGCTCTCACCAATCTGGACCGCCAGCGCGAGATCAAGGCAAACCTTTACCTGATGCTTCTGCAGAAGCGTGAGGAGAACTATATCTCTCTTGCCAGCACTGCAGCCAAGGCACGCATCATCGACTCGCCCCAGTACAGGGGACAGGTTGCTCCAAAGTCCAACATCATCTGGCTCATTGCCTTGCTGCTCGGTCTTGGCTTGCCAATAGCCTTCTTCTATTTGAGGGATTTGCTCCGCTACCGCATCCAAGGACGCGAGGACGTGGAAAAGCTGACGAAGATAAGTATTCTGGCAGACATCCCATTGGCTGGCAAGTTGGTGGATGGCGAGAAGGCGCTTGTGGTTCGCGAGAACACGAACGACTCGATGGAAGAGGCGTTCCGAGGCTTGCGCACCAATCTGCGCTTCATCCTCGAGTCGGGCGAGAAAGTTATCCTTTGCACCAGTTGTATTCCTGGTGAGGGCAAGACGTTCGTCTGCACCAACTTGGCGATGTCTCTGGCGCTGATGGGCAAGAAAGTCATTGTCGTCGGTCTCGATATCCGTAAGCCCAGACTCGTAAAACTCTTTGGTATACCCGCCGACAAGAAGGGCATTACGACCTTCCTCTCTGGCAGTGACCAGACATACGAGGCTCTTGAGCAGCAGATTGTACACGGTGTGGCGAACAAGAACCTCGACGTGCTGCCCGCTGGCATCATTCCGCCAAACCCGGGTGAGCTCATTTCGCGCGAGCAGCTCGACAAGGCCATTGAGCTCCTCGAGGAACACTACGACTACGTCCTGCTCGACACACCGCCCATTGGACTCGTCAGCGATACGCTCTCCATCGGTCGTGTTGCCGACATGAGCCTCTTCGTATGTCGCGCCGACTACAGCCCGCGTTCGAACTTCGACCTCATCAACAGTCTTAAGAATGAGGAGAAACTGCCGAAGGTCAACCTCGTGCTCAATGCCGTTGATATGCGTAAGAAGAAGTACGGCTACTACTATGGCTACGGCAAGTATGGCAAGTACGGTGAATACGGCAAGTATGGCTATGGTTACGGCCGTTACGGTCATTATGGTATCTACGGTCAGTATGGTGCTTATCAGAGCAAAGAGCATACAGAGAAATAACGAAATCTGAAACTCCCAATAGGGGGAAATAAAACGCCGCACGCGGGGATTGCAATCTCCGCGTGCGGCGTTGGTCATCTCCGCGTGCGGCGTTTTAATTTCCGCATGCGGCGTTTTTTGACCCCCTTAGAGGCCAGCACTGATATAGTAGCGCGGACCGGCCAGGAAATAATTCATGTATGCTTCGGCTCGCATGACGGCAGTGGCGAGGTCGTCGCCCTTTGCCAGATGCGTCGCAATGGCGCTTGCCAAAGTGTCGCCGGTACCATTGCGGTCGTCGAGCACCAGTTTCTTCTTCGGATGCGGCGTGAGCGTCTCGGTTGTTACGTCGTAGAGATAATCTACGAGATACTTGCCCTCTTCCACACTTTTCACCAACACACTGCATCCCCACCCGGCAAGCTTCTTCAGGTCAGCCTCGGGGTCCGTTATCGCCTGCCCCAGCAGGAATTCTGCTTCGCGAACGTTTGGCGTGATGAGCGTGGCGAGTGGAAACAACTCATTCTTGTAAGCCGCAATCGCTTCGTCGCTGACCAACTGCTCGCCGGCAAAATTCACGATGACCGGGTCGATGAGGATGGGCTGCCGGTTGTAGCGTCGCAACACACCGGCAACGGCGCGTATAATCTCCTCCGTCGGCAGGATGCCCGTCTTGATGCAATCTGCACCGACAGTGCTTAGGAACGATTCCGCCTGCGAGACAATTAAGTCCGTCGGCAAGTGGTGAATGCCCTTGATTCGGTTTACGTCTTCGTCCACAATACATGTCAGCGCCGCCGCCGCCCAGCCCTCGCAGCGAGTTATCGCTTTGATGTCCGCCTGAACGCCCGCACTGCCCAAAGGTTCGCTCCCAGCAATGAGAAAAACCTTGCCTGTATTTACTTTCTTCTCCATACGGAGCGCAAAGTTACGAAAAAAATCGTATATTTGTACCCGCAAAGCGATATATAATATAATAATGTATAGAAAAAACGTCATAATACTGCTCGCTGCAATTCTTTGCAGCCTCTCCATTAGTGCACAACCTTTGATAAGGCACTCCCCACTTCGCGGACACCATCATACCCAACGTCTGCCGGGCGTCAACGAACGCCGTCTGGCACGACTCGAGAAGATGCGCGAAGCTAACGTCGCACGTCGCCACCGCCAGGGACCTTGGCGCGCACAGACCGTTCCGGAGACTCAGAAAGGACTTGTCCTGCTCGTGGAGTTCTCCGACGCAGGCGGCAAATTGAAGTCCGGCGCTGCAACACAGTGGAACAACCGTTTCAACCAAGAAGGCTTCTCGCAGTATAACCACATCGGCTCTGTGCGCGACTACTTCCGCGAGCAGAGCTATGGCCTGTTGACCATCGACTTCGACGTCGTCGGCCCACTCACGCTTTCCAAAACCCGTGAATACTATGGCTCGGCCCCGAACAGCAACCTCGACGACCGCGCAGCCGAAATGGTCATAGATGCACTGGCGCTCGCCGACTCGCAGGTCAATTACGCCGACTACGACTGGGACGGCGACGGCTATGTCGACCAGGTCTATGTCATTTATGCCGGTGTGACTTACTACGACTCGCCTGGCTACATCTGGCCCCACGAATGGGACCTCTCCAGTGCAAGGACTTGGGGCAGCGGATCTGGCAGACAAAGGAAGGACGGCGTCTACATCGACACGTATGCCGTCTCCAACGAACTTGCCAACGCCTCGACCCTCGAAGGCATAGGCACCGCTTGCCATGAATTCAGCCACTGTCTCGGATATCCTGACTTCTACGACACCGACTACACGGGCGGCACGGCAGCACAGAACTGGGACGTGCTTGACGGCGGCAGCTACAACGGACCGCAAGGCATCGGAGAAGTGCCGTCGCCATACACCGCATATGAGCGCTGGGTTGCTGGCTGGATAGACCTTATCCCCTTGGACGAGCCGTGTAAAGTTATCGGCATGCCTGCCATCAACGAAGAAGGCGTGGCATATATCATCACCAACACCGGAAACACCAACGAGTACTACGTTCTGGAGAACCGCCAACAGAGAACTTTCGGAACAGGCAATCGTGGGCACGGACTCATGGTGTGGCATATTGATTATGACCGTACGGCGTGGAACAACAACACCGTCAACCAGGATAAGAACCATCAGCGCATGACATTCCTTCCCGCCGACGGGCAAGTGGGAGTTCTCTGGCGCAATGACGATGGCTCCTATCAGTATGATATCTCTGCCGACGACGAGGCTGGCGACCCCTATCCCGGCAGGGTGGGGGTGGACGAGGTGCAACCGCTCACCTGGTTCATCAAAGAGAAGAATGGCACTAAGACGCATCCGAATCTCATTCACGGCATAACCGAAACGGCTGACGGCAAGATAAACTTCATCTATGGCAACCCCGTTATCCTGGCAACGCCGGAATTCATGCCCCCGACAGGCATCTCGGATATCTCGTTCACCGTCAACTGGCTGCCCGTTGAGGGTGCGACAAGCTACACACTGCAAGTCGAGACGATGGACAACGCGCCAGCTCCCGCAACAGTCCTGGAGGAAGACTTTTCCAAGTTCAGCAGCGTCTCAGACGGCTCTTCGGTCACCAACAGCCTCCTGAACAAATACACGCAGACAGCAGGGTGGTCGGCATCAGGGCTCTTCGGCACGGGCGGCGATGCCGTGCGTATCTCGTCCGGCCAAGTGTGCGGATACCTTATGACGCCAGCCTTGCAGAATGAGGCAGGGCAACTCGTCGTGGAGTTTGAGGCAGCCTATTACAACACAGACAACAGCAGCGTCGTGGTTTCTGTGCTCGACGGCAATCAGACCATCAGTTCGCAAACCGTTCAACTCTCTTCCGAGAAAGACACTTACACTTGTACCTTCGAGAGTGTTCCTACAGGTTGTAAGGTCAAGTTCGGTTCGACGGCGGTAAAAAAGCGCTTCTATCTTTATAATGTTAACATTATGGACATGAGCGGCGAAGGTGGAAGTGTTGAAACATATGCGGGTTTGACCGCTACTTCTTTTGTCGTAGGACCGATAAATTCCGAGATGTATTATTATCGTGTACAAGCGGTATGCGATGACGGCACTTCGGAATGGACCGACTGGATGAACATCGATATGGCATCTCCTATACAGGACTTGTCGCAGTCCATGGGCAAATCCAGCGCTGACGAGCTGTACGACCTCTCGGGGCGTCGCTTGCAAAATGTCCCGAAACGAGGGCTCTATATCCGGAACGGCAGAACCTACCTGTTGCGTTGAACGGGGCGTGACTTTTTCTTTACATTTTTCGCAAAAACAGTATGCGGGAAATGTAGTCGCCTTTAGCTGAGATTGAACGCGTCTCGCGAGGAAAAGTCAGGCGCAAAGCAACGAAAATCTCAACGACGCACATTGAAATTAGAAATGCCGCACGCGGAAATCGTCATCCTCGCACGCGGAAAACGTCATCCCCGCAGGCGGAAATTACAATCTCCGCCTGCGGCGTTTTTAACATTTGCTCGCGAATCCTGGAAGCCCCTCTGTATGAGTGGGTTGTGACACGGACTAGAATCTTGTGTCCAAAAAGTGGAAATCCTCGTTTTTTGTTATCATGAATTCTGCCCCCAGAAACAAAGAAAACGCGTGGTGCATGAGCGGGTTGTTAATATGATTCTCGCTGACCAAAATCTTTACAAATTTCAATTGATTTGTAGGGGTCGGAACCTAGTGTTGGAGAAAGAAATGCCATGTCGTGGGGCAGAAGATCCAGATTTCGTGGGCCGAAACGACCTCAAATTCCCACTTTTTCGTCGTTCTCGCCGATGAACAAATTTTTTGTGCCCAAACGCGGCAAAACTCACCCCAAAATGCCCTTTTGTTGCATAAAATTAACCTTATTTTGTTAAATATCCTTAAAAAGGGCCTCTTTCTTTATAGTATATGATGCAGTTCAATTAAAAAAATGTAAATTTGCTCTGTTGAGTGCGTACAATGACTCAAAACGAGACGAAAAAGCAACAAAAACAACAAAAAACTAAATAAAACAATGCGTATGACAAACCGTTTAAGCAAATGGAGCAGACACTCCTCAAGGGTGGTATGTCTGCTAATGGCTTGCGGGCTGATGTATGCTTGTAAAGATGAGTTCATCCTGGACGATGAGAAGCCCAGCTGGCTCAATTCAAGCATCTACGAAAGCCTTGAGCAGAAAGGTAATTTCAGGACATATCTGAAGTTGCTGGCCGACAAGGATGTTAATCCCGAGGGCGTGCGCACCCTGACTGATGTGCTGAGCCGAACAGGCTCAAAGACAGTCTTCGTGGCAAACGACTCCGCATGGGATGCCTTCTTTGCTGCCAATGCTCTGCTGCCCGAAGCAAACCCTTGGCACTATGCCACAAGTTATGAGAAACTGAGCCAGGCTCAGAAGAAACTGCTGATCCACACCAGCATGCTCAACAATGCAATCGTGATGGAGAACTTGGCAAGCAGTCAGTCCGACGGAACCAACTCTCCCACTCGAGGCGAGTACATGCGTCGCTATACTGATGTGGAAGCAACAGACTCCATTACGTACTTGCCGTCAGTCTCGGAGAATCCAATGGAAGACAACCTGCCCTTCAGCTATTCCGTAACGGAAAAAGACTATTGGGCACGCTTCCGTCAGGTGAATGGTGGTCATGGCATCTATCTGGCCATCGACTCAACCCTTCCCATGATGCTCCACTTTACGTCAGAGCACATGTCAAGAAACACCGTGAAGGACGAAGACTTCGCTCTGTTTATGGGTCGTGAGCGTAACACGAGCGATGTGCATATCTATGATGCAATCCTGAAAGAAAAGGATGGTGTCTGCGAGAATGGTTACGTCAATGTCACAGAGAAACCTCTCTGCCCGCTCACAAACATGGCAGAGGTTATCCGCACAAATGGTAGGACAAAGATATTCAGTCATATCCTTGACCGCTTTAGCGCTCCCTTCTATTGTGCGCGCATTACGGACGCATACAGAATTCTTCACCCAGACTTCCCTGCAGACGACTCAATCTTTACAAAGAGATATTTCTCGAATAACAACTTCTCTGTAAAGGCAGGATATGTAAGACCTGGATCAGACGGAGAAATACCTAAATTCGAGCCGGGTCCCAGAGGCACCTATCAGAAATACGATCCTTATCTGTTCAACGTCAAGCAGGATGATATTGATAAGGACCTTAAAGACCGTATCCCGTCTCTTAAGTTCGACCCGGGATGGAATGGTTATTACGATGAAGTAGATGTCCGTAAGGACATGGCTGCCATCTTCGTTCCTAGCGACGAACAGTTGTGGCACTACTTCACCAAGGGTTCCGGACAGCGTCTGTTGAAAGTCTATTATGCAAAGGAAGGCGACCCCGACGCAATCGAATGGGTTCCGCCAACAGAAGGAGACCTCGAAGGACTCTTCCGCCAGATAGACTGCATACCTCTCGGTACGATAGACAAACTGGTGTATAACCTTCAGCAGCGTTCGTTCGTCGGCTCTGTTCCCAGCAAGTGGTCAAAATTGACCGACGATGCTATGGAGCCGTTGTTCGACAATGTGGATGAGGCAATAAGCGAACTTGATACAGCTTTCGTATGTAGCAATGGCGTTGTCTATGTAATGAATTGCACCCCAGTACCCGCAGACTATAGGTCTGTTACTGCGCCCGCGTTCATTAGCAGGTCAAATAAGATTATGAAGTCAGCCATCTATGACGACTACATGAATTTGAACTACTACGCATACCTCAAGGCTATGCAGAGTAGGTTCACATTCCTGTTGCCTTCCGACGAGGCTTTGCAATACTACTACGACCCCGCAAGTATGAAGAGCCGTCATAATCGCGTAATCAAGTTCTTGTTTGTGGGCGGCTCTTTCCCCATCAAGTGTAATCACTACTATTATTATAGTCCTTATCAAAAGGATAAAGGAACTGTTGGTACCGTTAGTACATCGGCTATACCAGGTTCGAATCCCTTTACGAACAGCGAAATTACCAACCGTCTGAAGGACATCTTGGAGAGCCACACAATTGTGCACGATGGAACCAACCCCATGTCGCACGTTGGCAGCGGAAACAGTTCTTTGCCTTCGCAGGAATACTACGACATTCCCACTACAGATCCACTCCCAGAGTACTACCTCTCAAAGAATGGCAATGCTATCAAAGTCATTCGCGACGAAGAAGATAATGTCATTGCCGTCAAGGGTGGTTTCCAGCTCGAAAACGAACGTCAAGGAGTCGAGAGTGACACGCCAGGCGTGCTGTCCTGCTCTGTAGTTGAACCCAACGAAACAGACAACGGATACACATTCGTCCTCGATGCACCGCTCGTTCCCACATATCGTAGTGTATACAGCATCTTCACCAATGATGCAGATATGTTAAAGGTCCAGCCAAGTGGCGACTATGGCGGCGAAACACCTTACAGCCAATTCTACGACCTCTGTACAGCCGATGGCTATGAAACAGAAATCATTGGCTGCGGACTTGTTGATGGAAGTCTTTCAAAGACACAGCGCGAATCGGCACTCAAGAAGTTCAAGATTTTCATTTCAGACAATGGCTTGGACTACAATGTTCAGTTCTTCAACAACTATCGCTACACCATCTTTGTTCCTACTAATGAAGCAGTAGAACAAGCAATCGCAGACGGTCTGCCTACGTGGGAAGATATCCGCGAAGACTTCCGTTCTCACTGCAAACCCGAAATTGATGACGAAACAGGCGAGCCAAAGCTTGATCCGGATGGTGAAATCATATATACCGATTCTCTCCAAACTTACGAAGACAGCGTACGCATCGCAGCTAAGATTACTTACTTGACCAATTTCGTACGCTATCACTTCGCCGATAACTCAGTCTTCGCTGACAGAACCGTGCTTAAGCCCAACGAAATGGTAACGTCCAGCTACGATAAGGAGCTTGAGCTCTTCTGTAAACTCCATGTGGATCGCGTGGCAAACGGAGATGGAACAGATCTTCGTGTCTGCGATGATGTAACTTGGAAGAAAAACGGAAACAGCATGGGTGCGACTCCCCTTGTGACGACTGGTGAAAAGAACGTGCTTGCACGTGACGTCTCCTGCAGTAGCACACCTGTCAATGTTCAGATGAAGGGTATCACCATCAACTCTTCCAGTGCTGCCGTGATACACTCCATCCCCGGTTATCTGAATCATACAGAAGTTATTGATGGCAGACACGACAAGACTTGGGAATCTACCATTAAAGCTAAGAGATATTTACAGAGATACGCTATCCGATAAAATCATCCGACTATGAAGAATATAATAACTAAGCTTTTATTGCTTTGGGTGGTTGCACTCATGGCACTGCCCGCAAGCGCACAGCAACGGCGTATCTCAGGTACCGTATCTGATGATATTGACGTCATCATGGGTGCCAACGTCAAGGAGATAGATAAGAACAATCGTATTGTCAGCCAGGCCATTACTGATATGAATGGTAACTTTACCATGAATATCAAAGACCCCAACAATACGTTGGAGATTTCCTTCATGGGCTATAAGAAATGGAGCCAGAAGATAGGAAGTGGCAAGAGCGTCTTTAAGGTTTTGCTGCAAGAAAACACGAAGCAGCTTAAGGAAGTTGTCGCTGAGGGTAAGAAGTTAGCGCCAACCACAGGTCTGGAGGTCCCAGCTCGTGAGTATGCAGGTGCTGTTCAGAACTTCAAGATGGACGACATGGAAGGTCTTGCTTTCGAGTCTGTTGACCAAGCTCTGCAGGGTCAGATCGCAGGTCTGGACATCGTGCCCAACTCTGGTAACCTTGGTTCTGGTACTACTATGCGCCTGCGCGGTACCACTACTATTAATGGTAATGCTCAGCCTTTGATTGTTGTTAATGACCACATCTTCGAACTTCCTGAAGATGCACAGGACGTTAATTTCGAGACGATGGACAACGAGGAGCAATTCTCCACATTGTTGAATGTCAATCCTGAAGACATTGAGAGCATCACAGTCCTTAAGGACGCTTCAAGTACGGCTAAGTGGGGTGCGAAAGGTTCCAACGGTGTCATTGAAATCAAGTTACGCCGTGGTTCTCGTGGTCCCACGCGTGTCAACTTTACTTACAAGTTCAAGGGCACATGGCAGCCTGAAGGCTACGAGATGCTCAATGGTGACGGATATACAATGATGCTTAAGGAAGCGTACTACAATCCTCATCACCAGAATACCTCAATGGCAGAATTGGACTACAACACAGAACTTCGTTATGTATATCCTCACTACAGTAATAATACAAACTGGGTGAAGGAGGTACAGCAGTTCGGTCAGGAACATAAGTTCACTGTTGCTCTCGCCGGTGGTGGTGATAAGGCAGCTTTCCGTATCAGTGCCAACTACGATAAGAGTACAGGTTCTATTATAGGACAGACTCTGAACCGTTTCACTACTACTACCGCATTGGACTATTGGGTCAGCGACCGCATCAAGTTCATGAGCAACATCAACATGGCCTTCACAACCAACAACAAGAACTACGGCAACGACATTCTGGCTCGTGCATACAACGCTATGCCTAACATGAGTGTCTATGAGTACAGGTTGGATGAAAACGGCAATCCTGTCATGACAGACAATTACTTCAACATGTTGCCTTTGGCTGCTGTATATTCTACAGGTAGCACTGCTCGCATGAACAACTACGATAAGAATTATTACACATCGTATGACCTTAACGATATGTTCACAAACGGTAATCCCGTAGCACGTGCTATGAAGGCATGGTGGAAGCAGAAGCAGTACAACCTGACCCCGCAATTCAGCGTCGAGTATAAGTTGTTGGGTAAGGACGACGACCACCATCGCTTGAACTACGTAGGCGACGTACAATTAAATATCTACAACACAAGCAACGACCAGTATTGTCCCAGCGAACTCAAAACGATGGATTGGGTTTGGGGTGGTGACAACTCGGCAAGTCTTACGTCCAATGAACGTAACTACGTCAGCAATGACGAGTACAAGTCTCTTGAATTCACCACTCGTCATGACTTGCGTTACTATTCGGCATTCAAGAACCGTGACCACAGTTTAGGCGCTTTGGTTCGTTTCGAGATGGCAACGGGTAGCAGTAGTTCTCAGTTGCTTGGTCTGTGGAACGTACCCAATGGTATCACCGATCCCACAGTTGTGGCTCTGCTCCGCTCTGCAAGTTCCGGTACCAACGAATGGAGATGGCAGACATTCTACGGCAATGTTCACTATTCTTACAAGAGTAAGTACAATGTTGATGCATCTGCCCGTTGGGATGGTAGCACAGGTTTCGGCCGCAGCCACAAATATGGTTTCTTCCCCTCTGCAGGTGTTCGTTGGAATATCATCGACGAAGACTTTATGAATTGGAGTAAAGACTGGTTGAGCATGCTTGCTGTCCGTGCCTCTTGGGGTATCACTGGTGGCGGCGGTGCTGGCAGCAACCAGTATAATAAGTATGCTACCAACGGATATTATAATGGCCACCAGGTTATCACACCGGAAAACCTTTCTTTGGAACAACTCCGCTGGGAGAAGACTAGAAAGTTGAATCTCGGTTGGAACGTGGGATTCTTTAAGGACTTAGTAACATTTGAAGGTGAAGTTTATGACCATAAGACTACCGACCTGTTGATGGGCAACCTCCGTATTCCCAGCGCCAACGGCTTCTCGAATCTGGCACAAGTGAATGCAGGTGTCCTCCGCAACAAAGGTTGGGAGCTCAACTTCTACACTTCTCGTATCTTTAAGGTTGGTAAGTTCTCTATGAAGTTCCGCGGTAACATCGCACAGAACTTCAACGAGGTTGAGGAGATGAATCCTCTCATCCTGGAGAGCTTGAATGGTGCAGAGACATATCAGCCCGGCAACA
>Ga0247609_10001394_pt1 | contig 28995 bp, 22 predicted proteins | sample 172DNAGHGlowgp2_FD_193487 | JGI IMG/M metagenome (GOLD analysis project Ga0247609, IMG submission 193487) | Sheep rumen microbial communities from Palmerston North, Manawatu-Wanganui, New Zealand - 1728 DNA GHGlow gp2 | ecosystem: Host-associated > Mammals > Digestive system > Stomach > Rumen ... | reverse complement strand
GCTTATAAGGTCCCTTGATACGTTTTAGTTTAAAATGTTTACCAAAGTCGGGAGATGTCGGAGCATACATTCCGGTTTCATATTCCCAGACCTCAAGTCCTTCATCTATATATTTCACCCGCCAGTATGTAGGTCCAGACAAAGCGCCTCCATTTCCTCCACCATAAGTTCTTTGTTGCATTCTATGGGAGCCCCAAGAGATGGAATCCGCGTATACATATACATCTCGATTCCAAACGAATTTAATATCAGAGCCAGGGTCACCATATGCACGTTCTTCTCCATCTTGGAATTCCACTTTTCCAAAGACAGACTTACCTTTTTCATTTTCGTAAACTCCGCTGATCAGTTCAATAAGTCCGTCTTGAATATCATCTCCACGGTTATTATACTCTATATAGACGTCAAGCACTTTCTTTGATCTTGCCCCTGTTACTACGATGATTTGCTTGTCGCCCACCTGATATCTTTTCTCAATGGTTCCGCTTCTTTTCTGATAATAAAAGTTCGTCCGTCCGTTATGCCATTGTGAGTTTTCCGGTATTTCTCCAGGTATTTCGACGAACTTGAGAACACGTTTTTGAGCTAAAGCATAATCGACAAGGTATTTTTCGATGTCACGGAATCCATGCCTCCAGATATATCCATTCATTCTGAGCGTGTCTCCGCTATCGAATATACCGACGAAATGGTGGGTTTGCCCAGTTCCCGTTTCTCCGTTAAGCCAAGTGATATCCCCACGAAGATCCTGCACCTTCATATTCTTTTCAAGCACTTTATAAATATAATCCATAACTTCATCATTGCCATCCACAGTGATGCTGTCGATTTTAGCGTAGTAATCATAAACAGTTACATCCACTTTTCCGTCGGGATTACGTTTTGCGGTAAAGCTTTCATAGAGAAAATTGTGGTTGTAATCTGTTTTATATTCAAAGAAAGTGAGTTTGCCTTTCGGCATTTCACCAGGTCCTTCTATTGCCTTTTGTGCAAATGCTTTAGAAGAGAATAGCAAAAGGCTCAGACAGATGATGATGGTTTTAAAATCGTTTGTTTTCATATTATAGATATTAAAGATTATAAAAGACAAAGATTATGTAATAAATGAATAAATGCAAATTTAAATAAAAAGAATTGAATTTTTGTTATAATATAAAAAAATAATGAATAAATGCTTAACTTTGCAGTAGTTTTAGAAGAAGAGAATACAATACGATAGCAAATAGAAAGGAATTATTTAGCATTTAATCATATAGGATATGCGATATAGATATTGTCCTGAATGTGGGAGGCTGCTGGTAATGCACAATGCTGGTGATGACGGTGATGTGCCTTATTGTGAATCTTGCGAGCGTTATTGGTTTGACACGTTTTCCAGTTGCGTGATAGTGATGGTGGTTAACGAATATAACGAAGTGGCGATGCTTCATCAGAGTTATTTGTCGGATGAGCATGAGACTTTTGTTTCGGGTTACATCCAACCCGGCGAGAACGCAGAAACCGCAGCCCTTCGTGAGGTAAAAGAAGAGATAGGCTTAGAAATTGAGCATTTGGAATATGCAGGAACATACTGGTTTCCCTCTAAAGAATTATTGATGTTGGGTTATGTCGGGCGAGTACACAAATCAGCTTTTACTATATCAGAGGAGGTGGACAGTGTTTCATGGGTACCAAAGGAAGAAGCTGAATCACACATGTTTCCAGAACGTCCCGGCAACACACAACACAAGATCTTCAGACGTTTTTTTAAATAGAATTTAATTACACACAAAAAATTGTAATGACATATCCCAAATTTATCATAACGTTAAAAGGACATCTTCGTTTAGGAATGGTGAATTTACATAAAGACCTCCTCATTGGAGGTGAGCAATGCCTTGGTGGTGGTTATTATGAGATTGACTATGATAAAAACCAGCTTTTATTAGATGGCGAATCATCCGACTTCGGTCCTCCATTATGGCACTTGATAGAGACTTTGAAAGTGCCAAAAGCATATCAAGGCTATACAATTGTATATAAAAGCAAATATGATCCAGATGACAAAATGGTTATCACATCGACACATAAAATTGAATATGTCGGTAATTAAAAAGAACAATAATTGAAAAACTCCCAACTATGAAGCATATATTTACAATAACAATACTGTTGTTTGCATCAGTTATTTGTTATAGCCAAAAATACTATCGTTGTAATAGAGACCATGTGGCAGTGAGAGTTGCTCCAGGTGATTCGAGTGATGTGTTTTACATAGCCACTCCCTACTATAATTGTTCAGTAGGCGAAGTATATATAGATAAAGGATTTGTGTTTATGAGTATGGGTGTGAAAGAAGACGGCTATACCAAAATATATAATCTCTATAATACAATTTGTTGGGATGAAGGATGGATACCAGAGAATTGCTTAATCCGTGCCAAGAAATGTCTCTCGTGTAAAGGAAACGGTACGACAGGAGAGAAGTGTGAAGTATGTGACGGTTCAGGAGACTGGGTTTGTTGTCAATATAAGGGTAAGAAGGTGTGCAAAAGGTGCAAAGGAGTTGGGTATTATTAATGAAAAAACATTTTAGTTGATGAGTTGACGATTTAGTTGTAGATATTCAAATAAAAATTCCATGTGGCATGGATAATTAAATAAAAATACTTTTTGAATAAATATTTCGTTATATATATATGTTACGAAGTATATCAATATTTTTTTTATTACAGATTTATTGTATAAATGTCTGGAGTCAAAATCCAGCAGAATTGAACAATCGTGGTGTTCAATATCTTTTAGGTGAAGGTGTAAGTCAGAATCTTCCTGAAGCATTCCGATTGTTTGAGCGAGCCGCTAATGCGGGTTATGTGTTAGCATATAATAACTTGGCGAATTGCTATTTCAATGGTGAAGGTTGTGAGCGAGATTTGACGAAGGCTGCCTATTGGTATAGACAAGGCGCATTGGCAGGAAATGTAACCGCTCAATGCAGTTTGGGGGAGTGTTATTATTTTGGAAACGGTGTAGGAAAAGACTATGAGCAAGCCGTATATTGGTTTGAACTTTCCGCCAAACAAAACTACGCAAAAAGCCAATTCAATTTAGGCGTATGCTACAACCATGGTCAAGGAGTAATAAAGGACAATAACCGCGCTATTTATTGGTTAGAGAAAGCCGCCCATCAAGGCCTACCTCAGGCCCAATACGAATATGGCAACTTCTTCAAGGCCGGTGTTGGAGTACGTCAGGATATGGACAAGGCATTTTATTGGTGGGAGCGTGCAGCCCGTCAGGGTTATGAAAAGGCAGCTCAAGCATTGCTTGAAGAGGAATAGAAATTTGGTACAAATTATTTAATCTGATATTTTCTCCTAAAAGTTTTGTACAGGATAATCACGCGTGTTGTTAAAATGCACTAATCATCAATTACGAAAAGTTTTATCAGATAAATTTCATACACCATTTGTCGAATTGTCCAACAGATTGCTTACCAAATTTTTCGAGGGATTTTCTTACCTGCTCCGGAGTTTTTTCAATATCAAGTTTTGTTTTGGAGAAGAACTTATCAGCAAAACAAATGATTATTTCTTCAATTGATTCAGGTATCAGATTTATATGTGGTAAAGGAAGATTGTTGTTGATAATTTCTTGTTTTGTAAGCCCAGTTCCAGTGTGTCTTTCGCAGACGCGTACATATTCAGAGAGTCCTTCATCTTTTACTATTTTGGCCCCCAGAATTCCATGCTTAATATAGGGTTCGGTTCCGTAACATTCGATGGCCGGTGCATGGGTTTTTACGATACCGATATCATGTAGCATAGCCGCCTCTTCCACGAAATCTTGATCAGCATTCAATTCAGGATGAAGATGTATTATGCGCAAAGCCTTGTCAGCCACGTCCCTGCTATGTTTGTATAATATGTTAAATAAAGCATCGTTGTTTCCACAATACTTCCTGAGCAATGCGTTAATCAGAATCATTCTATTTTGATGTACAGTCATATCTGCATTAATCATTATTCAACATATAAGACTAATCCTTTAAGATACTCTCCTTCAGGATGGAAAATATTAATAGGATGATCAGCCGGCTGATGAAGTTGATGCAAAATCCTGACTTTTCTCTTCGCATGTAATGCCGCAGTAAAAACAGCAGTTCTAAAAGCATCTTTAGTAATAACCTGTGAGCAACTGAAAGTGAACAAAAGGCTTCCTTCAGGCATTTTTTCCAATGCTTTCTGGTTAAGTCGGGCATATCCTTTCATTGCATTTCTCACAGCATCTTTATGTTTTGCAAAAGCCGGAGGGTCGAGAATTATAAGATCGTATTCCCCCTTCTTAATATTATCAAGGAACTTGAAAGCATCTTCGGCAAAAGCCTTATGTCTATCATCATCGGGGAAGTTTAACTGGACATTTTTATTAGTCAGATCTATAGCTTTTTGTGATGAATCTACTGAATGTACGATTTTTGCACCCCCTCTAAGAGCATAAAAAGAGAATCCACCTGTGTAGCAGAACATATTGAGGACCTTTTTGTCTTTAGCATATTTCTGCAATAATGCACGATTGTCTCTTTGATCCACAAAAAATCCCGTTTTTTGTCCTTTAAGCCAATCGACATGAAATTTAAGTCCATTTTCAATAGCCACATCATTTTTATCTCCCCCCAACAAAAATCCGTTTTCCTGTCCAAGTTCAGCCTTATAAGGCAGTGTAGTTTCGGACTTATAATAAATATTCTCAATATCATCCTTCATTACCTCTTTCAGAGCCTTTGCAACGATTATCCTATCTTCATGCATACCAACAGAATGTGCTTGCATGACCGCCGTTTTTCCATATACATCAATTATAAGTCCAGGCAAATTATCTCCTTCTCCATGAACTAATCTATAAGTGTTGTTATCCATTTTGCCAACCAATCCTATAGCTTTTCTCGTATTATAAGCAGCCTGTATCTTCCTGGTATAGAAATTCTGGTCAATGGGTTGATTATCAAAAGAAAGAATCCTGACCATAATACTTCCGACCTGGAAATGTCCCTTAGCCAAGAATTTAAATTCCCAATCGTTAGTTTTATCCTTTTGGAATGAAGCATACACATCCACGATCTCCCCTTCTTCAGGTTGTAATGAAAAATGATGAATAGCTCCAGAAAAAATCCACGGATGGAATCTATTCACAGATTCTTCTTTCCCTTTTTTTAAAAAAACTTGTTTCATTGTTTATGTATTTGACTGGTTGACAAGTAGACGAGTAAGTATTTATTATTTTCTTAGCAGAGGTTTTGGTCATTGTTCCTCGTTGTTATCACATTGAATTTCAAGAACATAATCATTAGATCTCTTTAGTTGGTTGATTTTGTTGTAAATTCTTATACAAGCAACAGCATCGAGAGCAGCATATTTTTTCTGTCCATCTTCAAGGATATCAGCATTCCAATTAGAAAGTTGTTTTCTTTTTGAAATTTTCATTCCGAATAGGTTGGCATAAATTTTCTGCAGGCTCATATCTTGAATACCAATATCTTTAACCAAAGTTTGCAGTTCGACAAAATTCGCAGGTTTGAATCTCCTTCTTTTGCTTAACATAAGAATATCATCTTTTAATGACAATCCAACTTTAGTAATATTGTCATTTTCCAAAATAGCAATCAGAGAGTCAGGTAATCCTGTAAATTTCAATTGAAAAATAAAAGCAGTATCTTCCGTAGCCAATTGCAGTATTGCCACTTTGTTTACCTGTCCTTTTTTGAAAGACGGTTTAGTTTCAGTGTCAACACCAATAAGTTTTTGGTTTGCAAGATATTCCACAGCCCTATCCACTTGTTTTATCGAAGACAGAACAATGATTCTTCCGTCAAAAAGTTCAGTTTGGAGTTTATTTAAATTATTCTTATCGTATTTTTGTTGTATAATCTGTTTCATACTATTTCTTCGTCGAAGGAATCCACCTTATATTTCATCTCATGTAGTGGTCTTAACACATTCACAAGTTTTTGCCCCCAAGAGAACTTGAAATCCTCATTACATTTAGCCACTGCCACAAAAAGAACTTCATCATTAGCCGCAACTTTATAGTTCATGACAAAATCCTTAACGTCCTGATAAATATCAGCAATGTTTTCGCTAACAGTAGAAAGAATAGGTGTGTCGCTATACTTCATGTCTTCCACAAAAACATCGAGAAAATCATCATATTGACCTAAAATCAAAGCGATATTCTCTCTAACAATATTATAATTCTCTTCCTCCACGAATTGCTCTATAAACACATCATCCAAATTATCAAAATTAGGCAACATAGTAGCTTTCAAATACAAAAGAGGAAGAATTTTAATCATCTTATCAACAAATTCTTTTCTATCGATTTGATTAACATTTTCCGCCAAAAGGCAGAATTGTACAGCTACCGTTACAAATTCTACAATGTCTTTATTAAAAGTCTGTTTTTCTTGTTTCATTTGGCAAAGTTACAAAAAACAAGCGATATAGTTATTAATTTTATTTATTATTTGAGATTGAATACTAAAAAGAATAAAATGTAAAGTATAAAAATAAATAAAGTATAATAAAAAAGATTGAGTGAAATAAAAAATATAAATAAAAAACACTAAATTTGCATATTAATACAAAAACTAAAAACACATAAATTAACTAACAATAAAAGTCGAAATAATCATGTTTTCAAAATGCACATATGAATCCCGCCGGAGACGTTTAAGCGAATTGGTTGGCAGTGGTATAGTGATATTAATGGGAAATAACGATTCTCCATGTAATTATCCCGCAAATGGTTATAAATTCCGTCAGGACAGTAGCTTTCTATATTATTTCGGTCAGAAACGTGAAGGTTTGGTCGGTGTACTTGACATAGACAATGACAAAGAGTATTTATTTGGTGATGATATTGACATAGATGACATCATATGGTTTGGCTATGTCCCTTCAGTAAAAGAATTAGGTGAAGAGGTAGGTGTAATGAACAGCGGCAGCATGAAAGACTTTGCCCAGTTCGTATCCAAAGCAAAATCTTCAGGGCGTCAGATACATTATCTACCTCCTTATCGTGATGATCATAAAATACAGTTGGGCGACCTCTTGGGTATTCATCCATACAAAGTAAAAGACTCCAGCAGCCTTTCATTGATTAAGTCCATAGTAAAAATGCGTGCCACAAAGAGCGCAGAAGAAGTGTCAGAGATTGAGCGCGCCCTTTCCATTGGTTACAAGATGCATACGTCAGCCATGAAAGCTTGCAAACCAGGTGTGACAGAGCATGAGATAGCCGGCATCTTAGAAGGAGTTGCTCATCAATATGGAAGTCAGGTAAGTTTTGGCACGATACTTTCGATGCATGGAGAAATTCAGCATGGTTATCCATCCATGCATCCATTAGAGTCAGGCCGTTTGATGTTGTGTGACGCAGGTGCGGAAACTATAGAACATTATTGTTCCGACAACACACGTGTGACTCCAATAAGCGGCAAGTTCACTCCAAAGCAGTTAGCAATATACAGCATTGTCGAAGCCTGTCATGACTTAGTAATCGAAAAAGCAAAACCAGGAGTTAAGTGGTTGGACATGCATTTAGATGTAGCTCGCCTGATGACTGATATGCTTAAGGAAGTTGGATTGATGAAAGGGAATACAGAAGATGCAGTATCCAATGGTGCCCATGCCTTGTTCTTTGTTCATGGTCTTGGTCATATGATGGGTATGGATGTTCACGACATGGAAGGTTTAGGTCAGATATATGTAGGCTTTGATGATGAAGTCCGTCCATCCGATCAATTCGGACTAAACTGTTTGCGTTGCGGCCGTCGAATGGAGCCAGGTTTTGTTATGACAGACGAACCAGGTATCTATTTCATACCACATCTAATAGACTTATGGAAAGGTCAAGGACTTCACAAAGAATTCATCAATTATGACAAGGTGGAAGAATACCGTGATTTTGGCGGCATACGTCTTGAGGACGACTTATTGATAACAGAAAATGGCAACAGAGTGTTAGGTGAGAAGATTATCCCTTATCATCCATCTGATGTAGAAGAGTATATTAATAGTTGAAAGTTGAAAGTTGAAAGTTGAAAGTTGAAAGTTGAGAGTTGAAAGTTGAAAGTTGAAAGTTGAGAGTTGAAAATCCTGTCAGACAAATTATTAAATACAATATTTAATTGAATTCATTAAAATACAAACAAATTTATAAATATCAACAAACAAAACAGAAAAGATGAAGAAATTATTATTACTTGGTGCTATCTTCTGCATAAGCGTTAGCACATTCGCACAACGAAGTGGTTTTGAATTCACACCAGTCAAGACCATTCCGATTACATCTATTAAAAACCAGAATCGTTCGGGCACCTGTTGGGCCTATTCGGGCTTAGGATTTTTTGAAGCCGAACTGCTTCGCATGGGTAAGGGAGAATACAACTTATGTGAGATGTATGTATGTCACAAGACCTATGAAGACCGTGGTCGTGCAAGCGTTCGTCTTCATGGTGACATTTCTTTTGCTCAGGGCGGCAGTTTCTATGATGTAGCCTATTGTTTGAAAAACTATGGAATGCTTCCAGAAGAAGCGATGCCACTTCCGGGCACAATGTACGGAGACACTCTGCCAAACTTTACCGAGTTTTTCAGCATAGCAGAAGGCTACATAAACGGTATAGCCAAAGGCGAGCAGAAGAAGTTAAGTCCAGCTTGGTTTAAGGGTTTCAATTCGATATTGGACACATATTTGGGTGAAGTACCAGAAGAATTTGAATATAAAGGCAAGAAATATACTCCAAAGAGTTTTGCTTCAGACTTAGGTTTGAATATGGACGACTATGTATCCTTAACTTCATACACCCATCATCCATTCTACAAACCTTTTATTCTTGAAATCCAGGACAACTGGCGTTGGGGTGAGAGCTATAACCTTCCTATTGACGAATTGATGGAAGTAATGGACTATGCAATAAACAATGGCTACACATTCGCCTGGGGCAGCGACGTGAGTGAAGCAGGTTTCACACGTAATGGTATCGCTGTATGTCCTGATGTAGAAAAAGCTCCGGATTTGACAGGGTCAGATATGGCCCACTGGTTAGGCTTAAGTGCAAGTGGCAGAGCTCAAGAAGCTACCACCCGTCCATATCCTGAGCTCACAATTACTCAGGAGATGCGCCAAGAAGCATATGACAATTGGGAAACAACCGATGACCACGGAATGCTAATTTATGGTTTGGCCAAAGATCAGACAGGCAAAGAGTATTTCATTGTTAAAAACTCTTGGGGTCTAAGTGGAAAATATCAAGGAATATGGTATGCATCCAAGGCATTTGTTGCATACAAAACCATGAATATTCTGGTTCACAAAGATGGTATTCCAAAGTCAATTCGTGAGAAGATTGGGGTTTAGTGTAGGAATTAGGAATTAGAAATTAGAAATTAGAAATTGGGAATTGGGAATTGGGAATCAATGCTTAATATAATAACAAAAAGAGTTGCCATAGTGCAACTCTTTTTGTTATATAGACTAATAATCTAAATATCTTTATCTTACATTGATTCTGTTTCCACTGGAATGCCCTGCAAAGTCAGGAGCATAAGCACATTGAACTGTGACGATTCCGTTAGAATAAGATCCAGAAGCCGTTACATACATGTCGAGGTCGACAGTGGCAGTACCTTTAATGAATTTGGAGAAGAAGAAGTCGGCCGATGCATCATGGAGTGCAAGATACCCTCCCCTTCCTCCAAGGTTCTGATATCCAGACTTGTTTTTTACTGGTTCGAGACAAGCAGCATGCTGTGCTCTAACCTGAACGAAGTCCATATCCCTGTCGGCAGTGATGATGTGACGTATTTTAATCTTATCTCCCACTTTATAAACATAATCGTCTTGCACAGGCACCCATTCCCCGTTTTGTTCAAGATAGAATTTTCTTTCAACAGTGAGTTCCTGTCCATTCTGTTTCATATTATCAAGTTTTTCAACAGACTGCCCATATACTGTTCCCCATGAGAATCCAGGAGAAGGCTTATAAACAGTGACAGTAGGCTGAGGACTGTTCATCGTTTCGTCGAGGACATCCTGCATTACAGTAGTCTTGACAAATCCCAGTCCAGCAGTCTGTCCATCGAGTTGAATTTCTTTATTTCCAAATTTCACTGTCGGCATTTGTTCCATATAGAATGCGGAATCAGGTGATACAGTAAGCAGAAGGTCAACCGCGTTGATTGTGTTAGTAATGGAGTTCCATTGCTGGGTCTGTTTCTGTCTTACGAGCCAAATCTGCATGTCATAGAGATAATCCTGTGCATCTGTAAATTGGTCTTTAGTGAGTAACATCGCCTTCATAGCCGCCACATGAGAAGGGATTCTATAATCACACCAAGAGTAGAAAGTGTTTTCACCATCAAAGAATCGTCCCATGCCAGGTTTTGTGATAGTATATTCCCTCAAAGACTTGACATACGGCATAGCGTCTTTCGTTTTTCCGAAAGCAATGAGAGTAGCAGCAATATTAGCCTTTCCATAAGTAGTCATGTCTTTAGCCTTACCCTTCAATCTTTTGAGGTAATCCTTAATCATGGAATTAGTTTTCGAATTCATCTCATGCTGAGTGACTGCAACCATATACATATAATGCAATGTTGTGTTGTCGAGCATATCCTTTTTATGCTTTTTCATGTATTCTTCATAAGATTTGAGTTCGATTTTATCCAGATACGATAGTCCTCTTTGAAGCATTCCGTTAACATCGCCATCCATCTTCTCGTTCACATGATTCAAATATTCATAAAGTTTAGCTAAATTATCACATACTGCGAATGTAGTGTAATAACTCGGTTCCATTCCCTTGAACCATGTCCACGCCCCTTCAGCGAGTTGGAGGTCAGCCAGTTTTTCCTTAGCTTTATTTAATCTAGCATTTATCAAGTTAGTATCAAAGAGTTCAACAAGGGTTTTCTTGTTCACTGTTTCCGCTTGTGCTTCCATCATCCAAGGAGCCTCTTGGAGAATGATGTCCTTGAGTTGTTGGTTTTTCTCCAATTCGCTTTGCAGAGTGTTATCCTCATCCATATTCTCGTTTTTCCATTGTTCAATCAATTCTTTTAGTCGAGGCACTCTATTAGCCAAATGCTGAAGAGCAGAATTTGCATAAAGAGCAACAGACCATGATATGGCGTCATCGTCTTTAGGATTCATTACCGCATGCATAGCAAGCACAACATTCCAAGAAGGATTATCGGTATATTCAAAAAACAGTTTTCTATCAACAGCCGTTTGCGAGCCGTGATTAAACAAAGAAGAAATATCGATTTCCTTAGTTTCATTCGCCTGAATGAAGAAAGGCACCGTTTCGGTTATCAATTTCTTACTTTCAAGTATTGGCAGCCAGTTGCGTTCTCCGTCGGACATCCCACCAGCTATAGCATAAATTTCACAGATTAGCATGTCGCTATCGTCAATAGCCTCAAAATTAAATGTAACGTTCTGAGTTTTACCCGTTTCGACATTGAATTCCACTTTTTGTTCATATACAATGGAGTTGTCAATAGGATTTATCATTTTGATAATTGCATCACCTTGTACATCATGATCCGCCTGATTGATGATTCTTGCCGAAATAGCGGCCTTATCCCCCTTTCTGATGAACCGAGGCATATTCGGCTGCACCATGAAATCCTTGCGCGCCACAGCGTTATCAGTGAATATACCGTAGTCTAAATCTTTTGTGTGTGCAAATCCCATGAATTTCCATTCCGTAAGAGTTTCCGGTAGAGTGAATGATATATTGACATTGCCATCCAGGTCAGTTACAAGATTAGGATAGAAGAACGCCGTTTCAGCAAAATTAGACCTCAGTTTGACATTATTCTGCTGTTCCTCGTTACCGTTCTCGGTATTATTTTCATTATCATTCATTTGTTCTTGTGGCATTGCATCATCCATATCCATAGCCATCGCCTTTTCTTCGAGAACCATATAATTAGAAGATGCGGCTCTCAATCGCATCGGAGAATAAGATGCGAATGCGTCGAATCCCTGCAAAAGATTATATTTTCTATTTTTTAAAACAGGGTTAGTAGAGTTGAAATTCAGCTCGTCATAAATGGAACTTCTTCCAGAATTAGAAGAGTAGGAATAGATATGAGGCGCATATCTACTGAACGGTAGGTTGAAGTTCCATCCATGCGGTTGCAATGCATCCAGGCTTGCATCATACATTGTAGCGAGGAATTGCGCGTTAACAGGCTTTCCGTCTTTATCCTTTATTACCAGCGTCCAAGTCTCCTGTTGTCCCGGAATCAATTTATCCCTGAAAGTCTTCCATTCGATATCCAGTTTTTTCTCAGGAACGACATAATAAAAACTCCTAGAAATCTGATGCTGTTCATCATCCTTCACATAAGTGAGGAAAACAGCAATTCCGTTTTTATATTCCTCCTTAAAGTCGATATGTACGAATTTGATATTATTGTTTACAGTCTCCACCTTTTGCCATTCAATCTTGTTTTGTGATATGATATAAGCGTAAATGAAAGGATTATCTTCTTCGAGAGCATAATAGATGTCCAATCCTTTATCCTCTGTAATTTTATCATAAGGCGCAAACATCCAGTCATTCTTCACGAAAATAGGCTGTTCCTTTTGTGCAAAAAGTACAAAATCCTTGCTTAACGAGTATTTATGCTGTTTTGAGTCAGAAGTTTCGACTTTCAGCGCATAGGCTCCAAGGGGCAGATTCTTAAACACCTCCATATCCATAGGCTTGTTAGTTTCAAACTCCCCTTTGATATCCATGTCTACCTTCTCAATCCTTCCGTTTTCAGAATTTCTTTGATATCTTTGTAGCATCCACGTGCCCTTCACGTTCATATTTTTCCCCATGGCATTTACCGCTTTGACAATAAACGGTTCAGGGTTATCCACATTAAGATTATCCGGTCCTTGAACAGAAAGTCCAAAGTCATATTCCGTTACATTGAGGAAAGTCTGTTGCTCATGAGTTTCACCCGCCAAATCCGTTACTTTAGCATTTACCTTATATTGCATCACCCCATCAAAAGTCTCTCTCCAGTCTTGCATAGACTGTCCTTCCATCCTGTCTCCATCAAGGAAAACATCCACTTCAAATTTTCCGTCATCATCAGTGACCAGTTCGATGGTGTTGACCTGTTTCCAATTTTCCCTTCCGTACATCCATATTCTCCAGAAGTCCACTTTTCTGTTTTCCACCTCCACAGCCACTTTAGCCCCTTGAATAGGCACCCCTGAATAAGTCTTCACAACACCTACCACTTTGACCGAATCCCCAAACGCCATCGTTCCGTCGAAATCCTCAAATTGGATATCGAATGTTGGTCTTTTATATTCTTCGACTTTAAAGCTTGTACTTTCTTCGTTAATGCTGACATAGAAAGTGCCGTTGAGTAGGTTTTTCGGTATGACAATACTGTCTGTAACCATACCGAATTCATCAGTAGTAAGTTTATTATTGTAAAACTCATTCCAATTAGCGTCTTGAGCCTTGATAGTTACTTTCTTGTTTGGAACCACATTGAATTCATCCCCTCTTTGTTTGTATGCGTATGCAGAGACCAAAACCGTTTGTCCCGGTCGATATATGGCCCTATCAGTAAAGATTCTGTATAGAGTATAGACCTTTTCATCGGGTTCAAAGTTGTTATCCCTTGTAGCCAGAGACACTTTGTTGCTTATGTCATCGTCGTTGAGTTGAGCATACGCCCATGAGTATTTTTCAGAGTCGATATTCACCTGTCCCTTATCGTCGGTGATTAATGTAATGGAATCAGAAGTGACATACTTACCGTCTTTCCATTCATTATAGCCGAGAATCACTTTACATTGTTTCTGTGGCAATCCCGACATTGCATTTACAACAGAAACGACAGTACCCATTTCCGGTAATCTAAAAGACAGAAGTTTTAACGAAGAAATCTGTAAGCCATTTTCATATTTCTTTCCATCAGCTTCCACTTTTACGAAATATTTTCCAGGAGGAAGCGAAGTCCAGATTGTGTCTTTCTTCAAATCCTGCGGTTTTTCGTCATCATGTCGTATAGTTTGATTAAGCACAATATTGTTTTTGTTGTTTCTTACAGTAACAAGCATTTCGTTGACATTCTGATGCGACAGAACGATTTTAAATTTCTGTTGTGCGACAACATTCCCCTGCACATAAATATCCACCTGTTTATCAAACAATTGTTTTTGCAAGTCAGCAATATAATCAGCATGTTTTGTATTTCCCCATTGTTTTTGCGCCCATTGTAGGAGTTCAAGTCTTTCTTTTTTAGAATTGAACGATTTCATATTATAATAAACCAGGAATGCATCCGCCCCCGCTTCAAGTCCCACAGACTGTTCACAGAGATCTTTAAGTTTTTCTTTATATTCCTGATACGACAACCTCTGGTTGGCCCTGCTATAGCTTCTCTGTATTTCCCATATACGCAGTTGAATCAGGATTGTAGCATCCTTCATATTCAAGCCCTTATATATGTCGTAAGCCTGCTGCAGATGTTCAACCATTGTTTCTTTAGGTTGTTGTTCATACGCTGTTAAATTCTGCCTGTCCACAAACAGCAAGATCAATGACAGCACATCGTTGTTAAATAACTTGCTATCATCCCCCACTTCAAATAGTTGTTTGTAGGGATTAGCGTTTACATTAGCAATAGCATTCTTATCCTCAAGTGCACATTGCACATGGAGAGATACCTTATTGTTGACATCAGCTTTCAATTCCTCATTACTTCGGGAAAGAGATGAATATCCGACATTTTGATAAACCGAAGCGATGAGAGCGTGCATAACAGCAGTTTTAGACTTAGCATCAGGACCGTTAGAAACCATAGGGCCATATAATGATTTCTCCATGTTATCAAGGTCGACAAGAATTGAATCCGTAGATATACTCTTTCTTGCAACAGTCCTTTTCATTGTTGCTTTGGCGAAATGCTGAAAGTTGTTTTCTTTAATAGCCTTCTCCAAAATTACCGAAATCACTTTCTCCGCTGATTTCGGCAAATCATCGTTTTCATATTCTTCAGCAGTTTTCCAAAGTTTTTCAAATGAATCTCTGGTAGACACACGAACGTTCTCTTCTTGTGCAAAAACAGAGAATGAAAAGAGTGAAAATAAAAAAAATAATAAATGTCTCATAATAAAATATATTTAGTTGACAAGTAAACAAGTAGACAAGTAGACAAGTAGACGAGTTGTTTGTGGATTTAAAATGAGAAGTTAACAGGTTAACGAGTAACATTTTTTCAAATGAAAAATTAAACGATAATTCCACGAAAAAAAGTAACATGAATACATATTAGATAATAATTAATAGTATTCGTTTAAAGCATTGTAATAACAAAATACAACTTTTCATCTAATCTTTCTTGTCTGGCGGGTATTTCCCAAGATTATGCATTTGTTTAAGAATAGCCTTTTGTCGTTTGTAGAGGTAAGGTGAAGGTTTTGCACTATTGTATTTAATAGGATTAGGCAGAGATGCAGCAATGAGTGCACATTGTTGTCTTGTGAGATGTTTAGCATCGGTGCCGAAATGGAATTTAGCCACTGCTTGTGCCCCATAAATTCCGTCTCCCATTTCAATAGAATTAAGATAGACTTCCATTATTCTTTCTTTTGACCAGAAAAGTTCGATAAGTACAGTGAAATAAACTTCAAATCCTTTTCTAACCCATGACGAGTTTGGCCATAGAAAAACATTTTTTGCCGTTTGTTGTGAAATTGTGCTTCCCCCTCTTTGTCTCCCTCCGTGTTGTGCCTCTTTATAAGCATCAGCAATAGCCTCGAAATCAAATCCGCTATGAATAAAGAAATTTTGGTCTTCGCTTGCCCAAACTGCAAGTGCCAACTCAGGATTAATCTCTTCCATAGGAACCCATTGATGTTCAGTAACCGATTTTCTTCCATCAAATGTTTGTTGAAAGTTTCTAATAAACATAAGTGGAGTGAATTTTACGGGCACCCATTTATAAACCAAAACCATCAAAATAGAAGAAGTAAAGAAAAAGATAAGTGTCCACTTGCAAAATTTCCAAGTAGCTTTAAGGATTCTTCTCACAATAGAAGTTTCGTTATCTTTATCTTTTTTAGCCATATTCAGAGAACAATAAATAGTAAATGCAAAAATACATATTTTTTGTTAAGAAACTGCAGAAGTGAAGATAAATAACGTAAAAAAAAGGTTAATAATAATAAAAAGTCGGAATGACAAAGCATTCCGACTTAAATTATAAAAGATTGTTGAAATCTTTTCTGTTCAGCATAATGCTGTAATCAAAATAGCAGCATTCAAATAAATTACTGAAGAGTACCAGCTTCAGCCTGCTGAATCATTTCTTCAGAAGCATACAAGAACACTTCTACACGTCGATTCTGAGCCTTACCTTCTGCAGTAGCGTTGCTAGCCACAGGGTCGAAAGGACCATATCCTTCAACAGAACTGATTTGTTTAGGAAGAACGCCCTTGTTAATCAAGTATGAAGAAACGGCACCAGCACGATCGAGAGAAAGTTGCTGGTTTTTGCGGTCGTTTTCGTCTTGAGACGTAACACCTCTAAATCCGGTGTTGTCGGTGTGTCCCTTAATAGCCACTTCCATGCCAGGATTAGGAATCAAAACAGTATTAGCAAACTTGTCAAGTGCAGCTTTAGCAGAAGCAGAGAGGTCAGATTTTCCAGATGCGAAAAGAATTCCAGAGTCGAAAGTTACTTTCAGGGCATCGAGTCCGTTAGCATCTTTAATTTCTTCTACTTGAGCAGCTTGAATAGCTTCAGCAGCAGCCTTGGCATTGTCCATCTTCTTACCTATGAGATATCCAGCTCCTGTACCCACAGCCGCACCAACGGCTGCACCGATAACAGTGCCCTTAGTGTCTTTACCAACGAGGTGTCCAACAAGTCCCCCGAGCAATGTACCAGCTCCTCCACCGATAGCAAGGCCTTTCTGAGTGTTAGTTGGGTCACAACTAGAAAAAACCATTAAAATAGAAAGTGCAATAGCACCAAAAGTCATTTTGTTCATAATAAAAATATTTAAAATTAATAAAACAATTAATATTTCTTCAATCTATAACCACTGCAAAAATATAGAAAAAAACAATAACCACCAAAAAAACGAAGTAAAAAGATAATAAAAATGAATTTTAAATAATAATAATGTATAATTGGAAAAATATGTGTAAATTTGCATTAAATTAGTTGAAAGTTGAAAGTTGAGAGTTGGGAGTTGGGAGTTGAGAGTTGAAAGTTGAAAGTTGATATTAATAACTTTCAAATACGCAGCAATAACACATTCAAAACTAAAAATAATGGCAAAAGAATTAAAAGAGCTAACAAAGCGCAGTACAAATTATTCAGAATGGTATAATCAATTAGTAGTAAAGGCCGATTTGGCGGAGCAGAGTGATGTTCGCGGATGTATGGTTATCAAGCCATACGGTTATGCAATATGGGAAAAGATGCAGAGCATCTTGGACGGCATGTTCAAAGATACCGGTGTTCAGAATGCCTATTTCCCATTGCTGATTCCAAAGTCATTTTTATCTCGTGAGGCCGAACACGTAGAAGGTTTTGCCAAGGAATGTGCAGTAGTGACCCACTATCGATTAAAGACCAATGAAAGTGGCGATGGTGTTGTAGTAGATCCAGCCGCCAAGTTGGAAGAGGAACTGATTATACGTCCAACCTCAGAAACGATAATCTGGAACACCTATAAGAATTGGGTTAAATCATACCGTGACTTACCAATATTGTGCAATCAATGGTGTAATGTTATGCGTTGGGAGATGCGTACCCGTTTGTTCCTTCGTACGTCAGAATTTTTGTGGCAGGAAGGTCACACAGCGCATGCAACGCGTGAAGAAGCCGAAGACCGCGCCAAACTAATGCTGAAGATATATGCAGAATTTGCAGAGAAATACATGGCAGTTCCCGTAGTTCAAGGAGTGAAGAGCGAGACAGAGCGTTTTGCCGGCGCATTAGACACATATACAATAGAAGCGATGATGCAAGATGGTAAAGCCCTTCAGAGCGGCACTTCCCATTTCTTGGGTCAAAATTTCGGTAAAGCCTTTGATGTAACATTCCTTAACAAAGAAAACAAGCCAGAATATGCCTGGGCAACCTCTTGGGGTGTGAGCACACGATTGATGGGTGCTTTGATTATGACCCACTCAGACGACAACGGACTAGTACTTCCACCAGCCTTAGCGCCGCTCCAGGTAGTGATTGTTCCAATATGGAAGACTGATGAACAACTTGCAACTCTGAACTCCAAGGCTTCAGAAATTATGGACGGCCTAAAGAAACTCGGTGTGAGTGTTAAATACGATAATTCCGAGACAAAGCGTCCAGGTTTCAAGTTTGCCGATTACGAGTTGAAGGGTGTTCCAGTACGTTTGGTATTAGGAGCCCGTGATTTGGAAAACGGCACCATCGAGGTGATGCGTCGTGACACATTAGAGAAAGAGACAGTAAGCGTGAATGGCATCGTAGAATATGTAAAGAATCTTCTTGATGATATCCAGCAAAACATATACAAAAAAGCATTGTCATTCCGTGACAGTCATATATATGAATGTGACAACTATTCGGAATTCAAAGAAAAGATAAAAGACGGCGGTTTCTTCCTATGCCCTTGGGACGGCACAGTAGAAACAGAGGCACAGATAAAAGAAGAGACCCAAGCCACTATACGTTGCGTTCCATTCGGCTACGAACAGAAGCCAGGTGTTGATATGGTTAGCGGTAAGGAAGCCAAATATTGGGTATTAATAGCACGTGCATATTGATTTTTGAGTTGACGAGTAGACAAGTTGACAAGTTGACGAGTTGGTTGTTTATATTATAATTATCAGAAGAAGATTGTAATGAACTGCCGAATAATTGAACGATAAGTAATAATTTACATTTTTTTGTTAAAATATTTTTGCAGATTAAAAGAAAAAGCATACATTTGCAAAGAAATTGAAAGTAACAATATGAAAAATATTAATAAATATTGGCGTTGGCAGAACTTAAGACACAAAAGTCGTAAGGAGCATGCTTATTCCGCCAATTGATATTATTATTTTCATATAGTTCAACATACCGGAATCTGTCAGACTTACGACAGGTTCCTTTTTTTTATGCTTATGCTACGGGAAAAAAAGAAGAATCGTGGATAATTATATCAAAACAAAATCACATAAAAAATTCATATTATGCATTACAATGTAGATGAACACGGATTTTACGGTGAATACGGCGGTTCGTATATTCCTGAAATACTTTACAGGAATGTCGAAGAGCTCAAGTCATCATATCTTGAGATAATTGAGAGTGAAGATTTCCGTAAAGAATTTCATGAGTTACTAAGAGACTATGTTGGCCGTCCTTCTCCACTCTATTATGCTAAGAACATGAGTGTCCGTTATGGTTGTAAATTGTACTTGAAACGTGAGGACTTGAATCATACAGGCGCTCATAAGATTAATAATTCGTTAGGTCAGATATTGATAGCCAAACGGATGGGGAAGAGTCGTATAATAGCCGAGACAGGCGCTGGTCAGCATGGTGTGGCCACCGCCACGGCTTGCGCCTTGATGAACATGCCATGCATCGTTTATATGGGTGCCACGGATGTAGAACGTCAACGTCCGAATGTAGAACGTATGCAAATGTTAGGAGCCGAAGTACGTCCTGTATATTCCGGCAACCGAACTCTAAAAGACGCTACGAACGAAGCTATCCGTGACTGGTGCTGTCATCCTCAAGACACTTTTTATATAATAGGCAGCACAGTAGGTCCTCACCCCTACCCCGACATGGTGGCCCGCCTTCAAAGTGTGATATCTTCTGAGATTAAGAGTCAGTTAATGGATAAAACCGGAAGAGAGTATCCAGATTATCTGATAGCCTGCGTTGGGGGAGGTTCAAATGCAGCAGGAACAATATACCATTATTTAGACGATGAACGAGTAAATATAGTGTTATCGGAAGCAGGTGGTATGGGTCTTGAAAGCGGTCAGACCGCAGCCTCACTTGCGATAGGAAGTAAAGGCGTTCTACATGGTTCATTAATTAAGTTAATGCAAACAGATGATGGTCAGATAGTAGAGCCATATAGCATATCTGCCGGCTTAGATTATCCCGGGACAGGTCCGCTTCATTGTTATCTACATGACAGTGGCCGAGCTCAAGTATTATCAGTAACAGACGATGAAGCCTTATCTGCAGCTTTAGAATTGACTCGGACAGAGGGCATTATCCCCGCTCTTGAGTCCGCTCATGCCTTAGGCGCATTAAAGAAACTACACTTCTCCAAGGATGACATAGTTGTATTAACAGTAAGTGGCAGAGGCGACAAGGACATGAATACTTATTTAGAAAAATTAGGGATTAGGAGTTAGAGAAATTAATCAACAGAAAAAATATAGAGAATTATGTATAATTACAAAACAATTATCAAGCAAGTATTGGGTGATTTGATAACCCCAGTGAGTGCATATATGAGGTTACGTGACGATTACCCGCAATCGGTCTTAATGGAGAGTTCGGATTATCACGGTAAGGAAAACTCCAAGTCATTTATAGGTTATCATCCACTTGGAAGTGTGACAATATCTCATGGTAAAGCAATCATAGAATATCCAGACGGATTGCATAAAGAGAAAGAATTAGACAGAAGTTATACCGTGGAAAATGCTCTGAATGATTTTCTAAGCGAAATATCAGTTGAAGGGGAATACAGTCAATATTGCGGTCTATATGGCTATACGACATTTAATTCAGTGCGTTATTTTGAGAACATATCCATAAAAGACGAAACTCAAGAAAAGAACGATGCTCCCGACTTGCAATATATATTATTTAAGACAGTGATTCTCTTTGACCATTTCAGTAATGAGATGACCATAATAGAGTTAACAAGCGATGGTTCCGCAAATGAAATAAGTGATATAGAGCATAATATACTCCATCGTAATATCCGCCCCTATCCATTTCGTGCCATAGGAGATTATTATTCAACCCAAAGCGATGATGATCACAAGTCAAACATACGGAAAGGAATAGCTCGTTGTAAGCGAGGAGACGTATTTCAGATAGTTATATCTCGCAGATATGTTCAGCCTTATGAGGGTGATGATTTCAACCTATATCGTTCACTTCGTAGTATAAACCCATCTCCATATCTCTTTTATTTTGATTTTGGTGGATTCAGGATTTTCGGTTCATCTCCAGAAACCCATTGTAAAATATCCGGTAAGAAAGCATATATAGACCCTATAGCCGGAACCACACAACGCACAGGAGATGCATTCACAGACCGTCAAAATATGCAATTACTTCAAAATGACCCGAAAGAGAATGCGGAGCATGTGATGTTGGTAGATTTAGCACGAAATGACCTAAGTCGTAATTGTCATGATGTGAAGTTAGATTTTTACAAAGACCTCCAATCATATTCCCATGTCATCCATCTTGTAAGTCGTGTAAGTGGCACAATGAATGAAGAATCAAATTCTATCAAAACTTTTATAGACACCTTTCCAGCCGGTACACTCTCAGGTGCCCCCAAAGTGCGTGCGATGGAATTAATCAGCGAATATGAGCCACACAATCGAGGTGCTTACGGTGGTTGCGTTGGTTTTATAGGCATAAACGGAGATTTAAACCAAGCAATAACCATTCGCACTTTTGTAAGCCGAAACAATGAATTGTGGTTTCAGGCAGGTGGTGGCATTGTTGCAAAGAGTGATGTTGAAAAAGAGGTATTAGAAGTAAAAAACAAGTTGGGTGCATTAATGAAAGCTATAGAATCAGCCTCAGATATTTAACATATGATATGGAGAGTTAGTAAATCGATTATTAATAAAAAATAATTATATAGATATGAAAATTGCATTAATAGACAACTACGACAGTTTTACATATAATTTAGTTCATATAATCAAACAACAAGGTGTATCTGTAGATGTATTCCGCAACGACCAATTTGAGATGAATGATTTGTCGGGCTATGACAAAATATTATTGTCACCAGGTCCTGGCATCCCAGAAGAAGCAGGCAGATTAACAGAAGTGATCCGTTATTATTCAGGCAAAAAGCCCATTTTAGGCATATGTTTAGGACATCAGGCCATCGGAGAGGTATTTGGCTGTCGCCTGATAAATCTTGAAGAAGTATATCATGGTGTAAGTACACCTATCCGTGTTATTTCAAAAGACCCATTGTTTGAAGGTTTGTCTGACGTGATAGATGTAGGGCGTTATCATTCTTGGTCAATAGACAAAGAATTCGTTTCTGATGTCATTGAAATAACCAGTATAAGTGAAGACGGTGAAATTATGTCAATCCGTCATAAAAAATACGACATCCGTGGTTTGCAATTTCATCCAGAAAGCGTGTTAACCCCTACTGGCGGCATAATCTTACATAACTGGCTGTATTTAAACAGAAGCAATCCAGCGTGATAAAACAACAGTCAATTTATACGTCCAAACACAAATTCACAATAATTATAAAATCAAAAATCATGAAACAATATCTAGAACAATTAATAGAAGGTCATGAACTAAGCAGAAATGACACATACGAGATAATGCTAAATATAACGAGAGAAAGTTATAGTGTTCAAGAAATCTCCGCCTTGTTAATGGGAATTCAGATGCGTGGTGTCAGCGTAGATGAATTACTAGGCTTTAGAGACGGATTGTTAGAAACAGGTAAACCAGTAGACCTGTCAGACTACAACACTTTAGACATAGTAGGCACAGGGGGTGACGGCAAAAACACATTCAACATATCCACTTGTTCCGCCTTTGTGATAGCAGGTGCCGGCTATAAGGTAAGTAAACATGGTAATGGTGCCAGTACTTCAGTAAGCGGTGCCAGCAATGTCCTTGAAGGTCATGGCGTGAAATTCAGTTCAGACGTAGATGTTCACCGTCGTTCTTTAGATGAGAGCGGTATATGCTATTTTCATGCCCCCCTCTTTGCATACGGTATGAAATTCGTTGGTCCTTCGCGCAAAGCCATGAAGGTGCCCACCTGTTTCAATCTGCTTGGTCCGTTGGTAAACCCGTGTAAGCCCAAGAACTCACTTCACGGAACAGCGACTCAGAGTCAAATGCGTCTATATACAAGCATTCATCAAAAATTAGGAGACAACTACGGTGTTATAACCAGTTATGACGGCTATGACGAGATATCCCTTACAAGCGGTTTTAAGATAGCCACCAATCATTTTGAAAAGGTTTACACTCCTAAAGAGATGGGCTTAAATTATGTAGATGCAGAAGATATTTATGGTGGCAGCACATCTACAGATGCCATGCATATATTTGACAATGTGTTAGAAGGCAAATGCAGCAATGCCCAAAAAGAGGTTATTTTAGCCAATGCAGCCTGTGGTATCAGCATAATGGACAGGAATCTCAGCATGGAAGAGTCAATAGAGTTAGCACGCGAATCATTAGACAGCGGCAAGGCTTTAACATGTTTTAAAAAGTTTGTGGAGATTAATAGTATATAGTATAATTAGGAATTAGGAATTAGGAATTAGGAATTAGGAATTAGGAATTAGGAATTAGGAATTAGGAATTGGCTTTAGCACAGAAATACATAAAAAATTGGAAATAAAAGATTTAAACAAAAGAATTAAACTAGTATAAAACAAGAATGATATGAATATATTAGACAGAATCATATCCGACAAATGCCATGAACTTGTAATTCAGAAACAGAAGTTGTCTTCTTATGACCTTTATAAAAAAACAGTGGAGTATATCAACGCTGGAGTTCATACACCTATATCACTGAAGAACAGCCTTTTAAATTCCACTAGTGGTATAATAGCCGAATTCAAGCGTCGTTCCCCTTCAAAAGGCTGGATAAAAGAGTCAGGGCGAGCTGATGATATTCCATATTCATATTCGATAAACGGTGCAAGCGGCATATCGATATTGACAAATACAAAATATTTTGGCGGTTCTCCCGAATACGTTCAAATAGCCCGAAATAAAGTGTTATCCACACCGATATTGCGCAAAGAGTTTATCATAGATGAGTATCAATTATTTGAGTCACGAATAATAGGATCAGATGCAGTGTTGTTAATCGCCAGCGCTTTAGATCGTTCAGAATGTTTTCATTTAGCATCAACAGCCCACGAATTAGGTCTTGAAACACTTTTGGAAATACATAACGAAAGCGAACTTGATTATCTGAATGACAATATCGACATGGTAGGAGTAAACAATAGAGATTTAACAACATTTGTAACCGATGTGGCGCAATCATTCCATCTTGCCACCAAGTTAGCCAAAGAACAAGTATTAGTATCGGAGAGCGGCATAAGTCAAGTCCAAACAGTAAAAGAATTACGTCAAGCCGGGTTTCGCGGTTTTCTTATAGGTGAGACATTTATGATGAGTTCAGATCCCGGTAAAACCCTTAAAACATTTATCAATGAAATTGAGGCCAAAGATAAAAATCAAGGTATGCGGCATGCGTGACGGCACAAACATAGAAGGTGTTGAAAAGTTAGGTATAGATTTGATGGGGTTCATATTTTATGATAAATCCCCCCGTTTTGTTCCACAGACGCCCTCTTATTTACCAGAGCGATGCCATCGAGTAGGTGTGTTTGTAAATTCGACAATGTCATCAATTCTAAGCAAAGTATTAGAGTTTCGATTAGATTATATTCAATTACACGGTAACGAAAATGCTGATTACTGTAAAGTGTTGAAAGCCAAACTCCCATCAAGAGTAAAAATCATTAAAAGCATAAGTGTTTCACATAAAGACGATGTGTTACAAAGCAAAGAATATGAGCAATCCGCAGATTTATTTCTTTTTGAAAACAAATGTGCAAGTTATGGAGGCAGTGGCATGAAATTCAAGTGGAGTCATCTATCATCATATAACGGCAGAATTCCATTTATACTCAGCGGAGGAATCGGGCCAGATGACGTAAATTCCATATTAGAAATATCCCACTCCAATTTTTGGGGAATTGATCTGAATTCACGTTTTGAATCATCTCCGGGCATAAAAGACACAGATTTATTACGAACATTCATAAAAAGAATAGACAATGAACAGAATCAACCAATTATTTATTAAGAAGCCTAAAGATATATTATCAATATATTTCTGTGCCGGCCATCCAAGTGTTGCCAGCACGACAGATATCATCAAATCATTAGTTTCCAATGGTATAGACATGATCGAGGTTGGCATTCCATTTTCTGACCCGATGGCTGACGGTCCCGTAATTCAAGCCGCTTCCAGTCAAGCTCTTCGAAACGGAATGAGTGTTCGTTTGCTTTTTGATCAGTTGTCAGACATCCGTAAACATATAGACATCCCACTCATCTTAATGGGCTATATGAACCCAATCATGCATTATGGATTTGAGTCATTTTGTGAAAAGTGTCACACAATAGGCATAGACGGTATGATAATCCCAGATTTGCCGTTCAAGGATTACATGGAGACATACAAACCAATAGCAGATAAATATGATTTACGAATCATCATGCTTGTAACCCCCGATACTAGCGACGAACGAATTCGTTTCATAGACGATCATACAGACGGTTTTATCTACATGGTTTCATCCGCATCCACAACAGGAGCTCAACAAGAGTTTGACAAAAATAAACAATTATATTTCAGACGTTTGAATTCAATGGGTTTGAAAAATCCTCGAATGATAGGATTCGGGATATCAAATCGTCAGACACTGGAATCAGCAATGTCCAATTCTTCCGGAGCAATAATAGGTTCGAAATATGTCAGTTTGCTAGACCAATATGAAGATGCAGACACAGCAACAAAAGAGTTGTTAAAAGCATTAAAAGAGTAATTGTGTTTTTAGAAACAAAAATCGAAATCTAGAGAATAACAGACTACAGCATTTATAGAATAAAACAAAAAATCCACAATAATCCACAATTAAAAAAAAGATTTCAATATTTTACAAAATAATTAATTAAAGTGGGAAAAAATGTCTAACTTTGCAGTTTAAATTCAACAAAGTATTATTTTTTTGCTTAAACCAGAACAACGTCTTCATTTTCAATGAATTGGAACAAAAATTTTAGAAAGAGGTCATTTTTATTAGTATTGATTACTATATTAATCCTCTTACTTCTATTCTTTCTTCCCCGAAATTTCTTTGGCACACTATTACGCAGGGTAGACATATTAGGAGACATATTGGAAAAAGACTCCATGGGCACTCCACTAGCAGAATTGCGTATGGATAGCCTTGAAGGTCTATTCGATTCCAATGGCATGCCGATAGAAGTGATGAAGCCCGATTATAAGGACAGCATACCTTCCGGTATGGTTGCCATAGAAGACTTTGCCGATTCGACAGGCCAACATCGTGAGATGGATAAGTTTTACAGGGCATTGGATGAAAGTCATGACCGACAGGTTCGCATAGCATTTTTTGGTGACTCTTATATAGAAGGTGACATATTGACTTCAGCACTTCGCGAGTATTTGCAATCAGCATATGGTGGCAAAGGTGTGGGCTGGGTTGAGATATCCTGTGTGTCCGAGAAATTCCGCAATACAATCAAAAACACCAACGAAGGTTGGCAAAAACATTATGCCACTCAAAAAACCGGCTATATAGGAGCCAGAGCCAGTATGGCAGGCAGCTATTTTATGCCATCTCCCACAGGTCATCTGACATTAGAATGCCAAAAGCATCAATACGGTTCCCACCTGTCCAGTGCAGAAGAAATAAGCATATACGCTGACATGGAACCTTCTTTACACATTTCAGCCGTTCTCAATGACAGTATATCCAAGTCATTTGTTTCAGACGGCAGTATCGGAATGCAACGTCTAACAGCCAGTGGCGATATATCCAAGCTTGAATTAACAGTTACTGGCAGCGGAACGGTTTACGGCGTGAGCTTCGACGGTAAAACAGGCATATGTGTTGATAACTACAGTCTTCGTGGAGGCAGAGGCTTGCATCTAAACGATTTGTCGTCATCAATATTGAGCCGAACATCCACATTGCGTCCTTACGATTTGATAGTGTTCGAATATGGATTAAACATCGCTTCATCCACACAAACAGATTATAGCGATTATATTAAGGATTTCACTCCTGTGATCAACATGATGAAGCAATATTTTCCAAGTAGCAGTATACTTATTTTAGGCTCCGGTGACCGTGCATCTTCAATGGGCGGCGGGACAATGCGTGGGATAAAAGAACTGATTAACTATCAACGCAAAATGGCCAGTGACAACAAAATAGCATTTTGGGATATGCGTGCATCCATAGGCGGAGACGGTGCTATATCTCGTTTAAAATCAAAGAAAATGGCTGCCAATGATTTAACTCACATCAACTTTAAAGGTGGAGAGTTTATAGCCCAAAAACTATTTGACGTGTTACAAAATGGCAAGATGAACTACGACCGCAGGAGAGTTAGGTAAGGTATTAGGAATTAGGAATTAGGAATTAGGAATTAGGAATTAGGAATTAGGAATTAGGAATTAGGAATTAGGAATTAGGAATTAGGAATTAGGAATTAGGAATTGACAAACAGGAATTAAAGGTTATTAAAAATATGGCCTCAAAAACAATCAAGTGAAACGAAATAAAACTAAAGCGAAATAATGTTTGATATAGACTGGCAATCATTGTTGGATCAATTCAGTTATGACCCACAGAATCCAATGATATTTTCAACGGGACTATTCCTGTTTTTGTTTTTAGGGTTCACATTAATCTACAACATCTTAGGCAAGCAGACCACATTGCGTTTGCTGTTTGTTACAGCATTTTCATATTTTTTCTACTATAAGAGCAGTGGCATATATTTCTTTCTTCTCTTTATAGTGACGTTATCCGATTTTGTGATAGCCTTGTTAATAGACCGCAACAATAAAGTTGCCGGATTGACAAGTGAAGAAAGTGTGAAATCCCATAAGCTTCCAATAAACCGATTGCTATTGGGAATAAGTTTGTTAGTAGATTTAGGCATATTAGTATACTTCAAGTACACAAATTTCTTTGGTGAATGCTGGTCAAATATAACAGGCGGTCATTGGGATGCGTTAGACATATTCCTGCCTGTAGGTGTATCTTTCTTCACATTCCAGTCTTTAAGTTACACCTTTGACGTTTTCCGTGGCAAACTTAGTCCACTGACCAACTTTTTAGACTACGCATTTTTTGTAAGCTTTTTCCCTCAGCTTGTAGCAGGCCCTATAGTTCGAGCAAAAGACTTTATTCCTCAGATTCGCAAGCCATTATTTGTGTCGAGAGAGATGTTTGGCCGTGCAATCTTCCTGATTTTGGTAGGTTTATTCAAGAAAGCAGTGATATCGGACTATATAAGTGTGAATTTTGTAGACCGAGTGTTTGACCAGCCCGAATTGTACACAGGTGTTGAGAACATCTTAGGCGTATATGGATATGCCATACAGATATATTGCGATTTTTCCGGTTATTCTGATATGGCAATAGGTATAGCGTTGATGTTAGGCTTCACATTCCCCAAGAACTTCGATGCACCATATAAGTCCCAGAGTATCACGGAGGTTTGGCGTCGTTGGCACATAAGTTTGTCCTCATGGTTAAAAGACTACGTATATATCTCCTTTGGTGGCAATCGTCATGGCTTGTTCCGTCAGTGCATCAACCTACTCTTGACAATGCTGATAGGTGGTCTTTGGCACGGAGCGTCATTGACATTTATTCTCTGGGGCGGTCTTCACGGCTTATTGCTTGTAATAGAGAAACTATATATGGTAATTCGCAAGCGATTTAATCCAAATTACAATATAGTTAACCGTTCCAAAGGGTTAGCAGGTTTCCTTCGAGTATTCCTTACGTTTCACATATTCATATTTTTATGGATATTATTCAGGTCGGGCTCAATGGAAAACACCATGACATTTATTAACAATATGGGGAATAATTTAAGTATA
>Ga0247609_10001393_pt1 | contig 28997 bp, 47 predicted proteins | sample 172DNAGHGlowgp2_FD_193487 | JGI IMG/M metagenome (GOLD analysis project Ga0247609, IMG submission 193487) | Sheep rumen microbial communities from Palmerston North, Manawatu-Wanganui, New Zealand - 1728 DNA GHGlow gp2 | ecosystem: Host-associated > Mammals > Digestive system > Stomach > Rumen ... | reverse complement strand
GTCACTATTGAAAATCTTGAAGAAAGAATTTGAAAAATTATTCAGTGAAGACTTATATTAAACTTGTGAACTATGCAATACATTAAGATAATTAAAGGATATGATGAAAGTGTATTGATTGCTGTTGAAAAATACAATGGAATAGATACAACACGTCCATTTTGCTTTATTTCTAATGTGTGTGATGCACTTTATATGAAAAATGGCAAATATGCAAATCATGATATAGATGCTAATATAGTATATTTCGACAACTTAAAAAATCCAATACAATCCATTTTGGAAATAAGTGAGAAAGAATATCATGATGAAATTCATAAGGTCGCTTTAGCATCTGATATTGAGGCCGTTAATCCTATACCAGAGTATTATGAGATTGCATCAAAGAGCAATATTGATATACTCTATGTACCGAAAAAAGGTGAAGAAGAGGGATATGATGAAGTCGTATTTGGAGAAATTATTGCTGGACAAGTTATACCAGATAAGCATAGATTATATTATAAGCGAAAGAATAAAATGCTCTGTGTAGATGTGAATCGTTTTGGAAAAGATTTTAAATTTGACTATGAGGCATCTACACCAGAAAAGAGCATTTGGCGATGCATATTGTGATAAACTAAATATATAGATATGATTAGATTGAAAGACGAAGAGAGGATATTCTATGACAATGCTGCTATATCAGCAATGCAAGGCATTCAAGAATCTGGTTTGAAGCTTTCTGTGGCTGCCGACTTGATGCCAAATGAGCTTGCAAAGTTGGCTTTTAATATCGCCAACGCAATGGTAATTGAAAGACGAAAGAGGATAATGAATGACAATAACTATGACTATTAAAAATTGAATTTATGTGGTACTTTTTGATTGCATTTATTTATGCTGGCATTGCTGATATGTTCAAAGATATAGTTTACAGGTACTTTTGGAAGAATCTGAAGCTTGCTGATAGAACTTTTATTTGGCCAGCATTCATTGTGACAGCATTTTGGCCAGCTGGATTGCCGGCTTTATTGTTTACCGAATCTTATGAAGAATTTGAAAGAAAAAATATTTGAAAAATTTCATTTAGATAAGTCTTCTTCAACACTTCTATTATTTGCTTTTATTCAGAGCCTAATGATGGCTCTTGCCTATCCCGCAATTAGAAAGGTAACTGGTGAATTGTTGCCTTCTCAATATTTTGCAATAGAAGCATTCTTACAATGTTTAGTAGGACTTTTTGTCTGTTTCTTATGGAATTTTAAAAAGTTTAGATTAAATTCTTTTAAGCTTTTTAAAATTCTTGCTTGGTTAGAAATAATTGTGTGTGCTGTAATAGGCATATACTGTTATTTTAGCTTTAACATTTGGGTATTTGCCATTGGAAGCCTTTTAGTTAGTTGTATTATAACTATATATCTAGCAAGAATAATCAATAGCTTTAGAGTGGCTACTTTTCCAGATAGGCAACGAGAGTTCTATGATAATAATATGAACATCGTAACATCAATAAGTGCTTTGATAGGTCTTGGCATTGGCATTTTCTTTCCTATTCCACTTTCAGCATCAATACTTCTTTGGGGATTTGGCTGCTTTGCTACAATAGGTTGGCTAGTGATATACAAAAGAAATAAGCAAATCTTATCTAATATAGATAAAAATTAGTTGTCACTATTTTTTATTATAGCCCATTGGTATTTATTATATAAAAAAAATAAGTTAATTCTAAAATGAGAAACTTAAATGACTATATCTCAATTTATGAGGCTAGAAGAAAGAAAGAAGACAACGAAGAACCAGTAGTAAATGGTGATATTACTGTTACCGATGGTAAGAAAGTTAAGGTTGATGTAAAGAAACTTAAAGGAAAACCTGAAAGTTATAATAGAAACCGTTTTGCAATTGAGCCACCTACAGCAGATGACGTATATGCATGGGATGGCAAGCCAAAGCCAGAGAACGTAGAAGAAATTTGCGACAGAATGCAAAGTGATAGAGACTTCTTCGTAATTGGACATGCTGGTTGGGCAAAGACATCAATCATCAAGAAAGCTGCTCACAAGTATGGTAAGACCATTATCACAGTATCTCTTGACAATATCCCAGCTGAAGATATGGGTGGTATTCCTGTTCCAGTAAAAGACAAGGATGGCTACCATCAAGAAGTACTTCTTCCAACTTGGGCTCAGTACATGTATGATGCTATGGTAAATGAGACCGGTGAAGAGTTCTTGCTATTCTTCGATGAAATGAACCAGGCTCCTGGTGAAGTTCTCAATACCTTGATGCGTATCGTTCTTAACAAAGAGATTTGCAACATCAAGTTTGACAACTTTATGGTTGGTGGTGCTGGTAACTATGCAGACGAAAATGAGTGTGTACATGACTTGCCTAAGCCACTTTGGAAACGTATGTCAATCATTGTTTGGAAGGACAAAGATGAACAGTCTTGGAACGATTGGATGGAAGACTACATGAGACCAACTTGGCAAGATGAGTTTGATGGCAAAGCTTCTGACTTGCTTGATGTAATTGAAAAGTACATGTACTTCTTCGACAACCCACGTGACATTGAGTTGGAATTGTTCAAGGACATGAGAAACAAGATTAAGAAGGCAACTCAAAGAGGTAAGCCACTTACTAAGGATGATGTAAGCTTGAGAGTTATCAAGAATAAGATTACTACATTGTTAGCTGAAGTGAAGACATTAGACGAACTTAAAGGTGCTAAAGAAGCTGTTTCAGCAGACTACAAGCGTAAGCAAGCTATTGATGAGATAGCAGAGTCAATGTATGACATATTGACAAATGCTTCTGGTGACAACAAGGCTAAAGAAGAGAAAGGCTTGAATAAGAAAGCTTCAATGATGTCTAATGACCAGCTTGAAAAGGCCTTGAGAGTATCAAATAGAGGTTACATCTTCTGGCCACAAGATAAAGAAGGTAAGAGAGTTGCTAATTCAGACACAATCATCATTTCAAGGGATAACCTCTGCGACATCTATGCCTTGACAAAACAACAGCAAGACCAACTAGAGGTTGCAATGGGTGATATAGAAGGCAAGGACGGTTACCAATGGCAGACTGAAGCTGAAGCTAAGAAAGCAAATCCTAAGTGGTTGACTTATAAAGAAGCTTGCGAAAAATACCCAGTTTTCATTTAAAAAGCCGTCTTCAATAGATATATTAAATAGATTTAATTAAATTGTTTTACTATGAATAGAATTGAAGACATAAAAGTAATAGAATTTGAAAATGATAATGAATTCGTAGAATGGGCTCTATGCCCATCTTACGAGTTTATTGAGAATGGTAGAGGAAGTACTTGCTTTGATGTTCCTTATACCGACGAATACCTCGAAGCTGTTGAAGATGATTGGTCATTTGACATTTTAGACAGGAAGTCTAGAATAAAGAAAGATGGTCTGATGCACAGAGGCGTTATCACTAAACCAGTAGATAATCTTATAAATTAAAAACTATAGTTTTTTATGAGTTCTAAAGCGAAATTTGAAGACTATGTAATGAACATGGACCCTCAAGACCGTGAATTCGGTTTTAAGTTTGCTAAGCACCTTAGATTTGTATTCTACAATTCTGGTGATGAGTTCTTATACAATATGGTTCAGGCTCTAAGATTCCTCAATACTAAAAAAGAGACCATAGCTTACACAGACCGTGAAAAGTACATATACTTGAATGCTCCTAAAGGTGCTAGCATAGGTAAGGTCTATGACAAGTGGAAGTTTATCTATATACATGAGTGCTTGCACCAGATTTGGGACACATTCGGCGTAGAAGACAAGATAAAAAAAGACAAAGGCAGCTGCAACCATGGTCTTATGAACATTGCCTCAGACTGTGTAATCAATGACTTTATATATAACTACTTCAATCTTGACTATCCAACTGATGGTCTTGTGACTCCAGAAGCTATCAAAGAGGACTTTGGTGTTGAATACGACCGTAAAGAAGATAATCAGTATTCTTTATACATGAAGCTTGAGCCACACTTGAAGAAGGCTGAAAGGCTGCCTAAGTACAAAAAAGAGTTTGAAGAGGCTGAAGCACCACAAGTCAACATAAAGCCTCAAGGTGGTGGACAACAAGGAAAGACTAATCTCATACCAACCTCACAGCAGTACAAGAATGGCCATGAAAAGGCTGTATATGTTATTAACAGAATACTTAAAGAACAGTACCAGAAGTACGATGCTAATTCGGGTGAAATTCCTAAGGTCATTGATGCTCTTACCGCTGCTCTCAATGAGATTGTGAAGCTTTCTGGCAAGTCAAAAAGCTACACATTTGAATCTCAGATAGTATTTGAAGAAGTAGATGATAGGTTCAAAACATTTGAGCAAGGTTGGGAAGCTGCTTTAGCTGAATCTACAAACACTATCCAAGACACTATCCAACAACTTGGTGATGCCATGATAAATCCTAAAGGAGGTAGTGGTGGCAGTGCTCCTATAAATTTACCCCCACCAGACCAAGATGTTCCAGACTTCAATGAGACTGAAGAGAACTTGTTCCTCCCAAAGACTTTAGGTAGCTTCAGCCAACCACAAGGTGAAGGCGGAGGAGAATCTGGTGAAGGTGGTGATGGTTCTTCTGATGAAGATATTGACAATATGGATGGAGATGATGCTGCACAAGATGCTCAAGACTCTGCTAACAGAGCTCAAAGAGCTGCTGACAAGGCTCAAGAGAAGGCTGACTCAACTGGAAACTCAGCTGACCAGAAGGCTGCTGACAAAGCCCAGAAGGCCGCTAACAAATCAAAGAGGGCCGCTAGCAAGGCTCAGAAGGCTGCTGACAAAGGTGACAGCAAAGGTGCCCAGAATGCTGCTAAGGAAGCCCGAGACGCCGCTAATGAAGCTGAAGCAAGTGCCGGTAGCAATGAGAAGGGCAATCAAAAAGCTAACATGCCAGATGATAAGGAACTTGGCAATGACCCAGCAAAGGGTGGCAACCAACCTAAGAAACCAAAGCCAGGGTATCAGGCTCATGATGACTCAGCTTGGTCAGATGAGGCCGGTGGTGGCTTTGTAGATGCTTTGCATGAATTCCAGGAAGACCTTGATGAAGATGAAATGGTTCCAGAAGAAATTATCAATAGATACAAGAAGAAAATATCTGGTACTTTAGGTGACTTTATTAAAAAGTGTGGCAAGGCCCGCATGCAAGGTATGGGTGCCCCAGCTTACTCTCCTCTTGGAAAGGAAAGAAGGAACTGGCAAGCAGAATTCATGACTAATGCTGTAAACATCATGCGTTCAGGTATTGCAAGAATGGAAAAAGAATATAGAAAGACATATTCAAGACCAAACAGAAGAAATGGTATTGTAAAGCCTGGCCAGATGCTTAAGAAAGGTAGAGTAGAAATCAAGGAAGGAACTACAATCACTATGAAGTTCTTCGTTGACCGTTCTGGTTCAATGAATGACTGGGGTGTAAGAAAAGTCTTGGAAGCTGTTTGGGCATTTTGTGACAAGATTAAAGCACAGTATAAGAACAACAAGATGATAAAGCAGTTTGATTGTTTGGTATACCCATTCGATACAGATATACATGAGCCATTGAAGTATGGTGCAATATGTTCATCTGGTGGTTGCAACTGCAAGTTCTCAGATTTGCTCAATGCTATGCAGAAGGTCAATGAGAACACAATGCTTAATGTGATTATCACAGATGCTCAGTGGCCAGTAAATGTAAGTCAGTCTTTATCTAAGTTGAAAGACATTGATGGTAAAGTCCTTATGATTACAAACGAAAACGACGGTGAAGAGAGTGTTGAAGCTTGTAGGAGAATTGAACAGGGCTGCAACAAGTTCCAATTGATACTTGCCGACAAAGAATGGACATTGAAATAAACACCTAGCCATGTACATCTATGGCAATTATAACAACATAGACACCTCCTGTATCACAGATATGGGAGGTTTGTTCTTAATTTTAACTATGCCACTATTCATATAATATAAGTGCAATGAAGAATCTAATAGACATTATAGAAAAGCTCGACATCGACAAGGTGAATCTAAATGATATGAATTTTCCAATAGATAAAGACATTGATACTATTATGACTTTTTTAAAAGACAATGGCTTTATAGAAATTCCATATACTATGAGTGATAATAGACGTAGTGTTCATAAGAAATTTGATGAGAAAAGAGGAAAGAAAGTATTCGAATATTGGCCTAAAGTGAAAACATTGAGATTTGCGGATATGTCTAAAGATATAAATAGAAAAAATCCAATATTTTGCATTAATGGTTATGGAACAGTTTGGTTGGAGCTATTATATGATGTCAGCTATATAAATATAAGTCAAAAAGAGTTCTTAGAATTATTAAATAAAGTATTTGGTTGGAAATGAAGAAGTTAGTAGATGTACTTGAGAAACTAGACATCAACAAGGTGAATCTAGATGACGAGACACACTTCCCATTAGATGAAGGCTTGCAAAAAGCAATAGAATACCTAAAACAAAATAAGTTTGGTGAATAGATACAACAGTCTACCAAATTGACGATGCCCCTACAGCAATTGAAGCCTTCAATAAAGAGAGAGATAGGTCATTCTATGTATTTAGCACTAGGAGAGGTGGCATACTGCGCTTTGCTGATACTACTTCTAAAATTGTCAGCAAATCCAATCCATGTCTTGAATTGCTTTTTATCGGAAATACCGCAGATGTTTTTATATATAACTGTGGACCTAATGACTGTGGTAGAAGCTGCACAAAAGAAGGCTTTATAAAGTTAGCAAATAAGTACTTTAACTTGTAATACAGATACAATACTAAATTTTCATTCACTCTTTAATATGTTATACTAAAAATATAGCATAATGAGTGACAAGACTATACATCTAATCAAGATAGATACTATAGAAGAGCTGAACAAGATTGATGAGCTTGTTTATTTCGGCTTTTCTAACACTATGCGGGCTTTCACTAAAATCCAAAACATCTTATATGAGCGCCTACAAAAAGACCCCGGCAATACAGACATTGAAGACCAGTATGACTATATCAGTGACCTTAGACAAAAAGCAGATGTGGTTTTTGCTAATCTCAAATATGGTCCTATTTGCCATATATTTACTGATTTAGAACTTGAGAATGCCGATGCCAATGCTAAGACTCTAGTTGAAATGAGAGAGGAACTTAAGCAACTCAAGGGAAAGGTTGTAAGACCTGTTCATAGGAATAAAGATACTGAATCGCTTTGTGGAACTCTCACTGGTATAGGTGTAGATTTTAATGATTACTTTTATGTGATTGACTGTAACGGACGAGAAATATTTATAAACTGTCTTGAAGGAATAGAAGAAGTTAAATAAGTTATAAGTATATGAAGTGGAATATAAATACAGATAAGGGTAGCTTAGAGCTAGACTTTGTAGGAAGGAATGGTAGACCTTTAAAGATAGAAGTTCTTTATAACGGTCTATATAAAGTGAATTTAGTAACTGAAAATGATGTTGTAGAGCTCGCTAAGTACTCATCATCATTCACAATGAAAGATGTAACAGACAAGTGTGAAAAATATATTGATACATTATAAGTGATATGACACTTTTGTTTTCTATATTATTAGCTATAATTCTTGCAGTCTTCTTTAAAGACAATGAAGCCGTTAAAGGAGTCTTAATGATATTTGTCGTTGCAATGCTATTTTGGTGGGTACCCTATATCGCATGCTTTGTTTTAATAGTTATGTTAACATTCTATTTAATAAGCCTTCTAAGATAGCCCAAAAAATTATAAGTGATATGTGGATTCTACTTTGTATTTTATTATGTCTTCTTTTTAATGAGATTGCTGGAGACCTTGGATGCTTATTCATATTGGTTGCTATAGTAGCTGTTCACTTATTGCCAATTCTTGCATGGATAGCAATTCCAATAGGAATTTTTATATTAATATTTAAGTTGATTGAGAAGCTTTGAAAATTTTTCAATTTTAAATATTGAGAACTTGAAAATTTCTCAAATTTTCTATATATTACATTACAAATTTAAAAACATAAGACACATGAACGAAAAATTTTCTTTTAAACCAACAGAAGCAATCCTTTTGACAGATGGCTATAAGTTGGACCACAGACGTCAGTACCCAGATGGTACTCAGTTTGTTTATTCTAATTGGACTCCTCGTACCTGCAAGTTTTATCCTGAAGCACACGAAGGAGCCGTTGTATTTGGTATTCAAAGACTTATTCAGAAGTTCTTCATTCAGGAATTCAATGAGAACTTCTTCAAGTTGCCTAAGGAGGTCGCTGTAAATGGCTTCAAGCGCAGAGTAGACTCTTTTCTTGGTCCTAACCAAGTTGGAAAAGACCACATTGCTGCTCTCCATGACTTAGGCTACTTGCCAATTGAAGTCAGAGCACTTCCAGAAGGTACTGTTTGTCCTATTGGTGTACCAGCAATGACTGTAATCAACACCCTTCCTGAGTTCTTCTGGATTACTAACTACTTGGAGACCTTGCTCTCAACTGAATTGTGGATGCCTATGACTTCAGCCACGACAGCTCGTTTGTTCAAGAAAAGACTTATGAAGCACATGAAGAAGGTCGGTGTCAAGATGTCAAACACTGACTTAGGCTTCCTCTGCCACGACTTCTCAATGAGAGGTATGCCAGGCGTTGATGCTGCTGTAATGTCAGCCCTTGGCCACTTGACCGCTTTCAATGGCTCTGAGACTATTCCTGCAATCGAAGCTGCTGAACGTCTCTATGATGCAAATGCTGAAAAGGAACTTATCGCTGCCACAGTCCCTGCAACTGAGCACTCTGTAATGTGTGCTGGTGAAAAGGAGAAGGAGCTTGAGACCTTCGAGAGACTTATCACTAAGGTTTACCCAAGTGGCTTTGTATCAATTGTCTCTGACACCTGGGACTTCTGGAAGGTCATCACTGAATTCATGCCTGCTTTGCATGATACTATCATGAGCCGTAATGGTCGTGTAGTAATTCGTCCTGACTCAGGTGACCCTGTAGATATAATATGTGGTCTTCCAAAGGACAAGGTTGTTTATGAAAATGACAAGATTTACTACTTCCCAGATTTGAATATCCCTGAAGCAGAGCACCAAATTTCAAAGTGGTTCCGCAATCCAAGTCTCTACTCAAATGAACTTGCTAAGTATGAAGTTAGCGAAGCTCAGGTGAAAGGTGCATACGAATGCTTAATGGACACCTTTGGTTACACTACTAACGAAGCTGGCTACAAGATACTCGACACTCACATCGGTATGATTTATGGTGACTCAATCACCTTGGAACGCCAGAATGAAATCTACAACAGATTGGAAGTTAAGCATATAGCAGGTACAAACCTGGTATTGGGAATTGGCTCATACACATATCAGTTCAAGAGCCGTGACAGCTTAGGCTTCGCGATGAAGGCTACATGGTGCCAAGTTAATGATGAGCCAAGAGAAATCTTCAAGTGCCCGAAGACTGATGGGGGTATGAAGAAGAGCTTGAAAGGCCTCATCCAGGTGACCAAGGAAAATGGCAAGTACGTTGCTCATGACCAGGCTACTACAGAAAAAGCTTTTTGCCATACAGAATTAGCACCAGTCTTTAGAAATGGTGAATTCTTAAAGAGGTTCACTCTTGCTGAAATCCGCGAAAATGTAAACAAGAGCATTGAGGAAGCAGAAGATTAACATGAGGTTAGAATGAAGTTTGAAAAAGGTCTCAAAACATTAAATTTTGAGACCTTTTTAAATATATTACATTATAAATTTAAAACTATGGCTACTGATTATAAGAATACTACACAGGAAAACCTTGACAATCATATTGACAATCTTTTAGATGTCCTTGATGGCATTGAGATTGGCAAGGTGACAGTCTTGACTGGTGGAAATGCTACTGGAAAGTCTGTTATTAGAAAACTTTTGACTTCCAAAATCATGGAAACTTTAGGCACTGGTAATAGAAGTGTAGTATCTTCAGTATCTATGCAATTACGCACTGGAACCCCAGATAGTCTTCTTGGTTCTGGATTGGACTCGATGATGCGTGATGTTCCTTGGTCAAGCACTTCTGAACATACTGTAACTCTTTTAGATGGGATGACTAAGAACTTTACAGAAGACTTAGAAGACTGTAAAAAGCGCTTTCTTGTAATTGATGAGCTTGAAATAGGTATGTCAAAGGAGCTTCAGTTAGGAACTTGCTTGTGGCTTAACGATGTAATTAGCAAAATCTTGAAAAACACTTATGGAATACTTATAATAACTCACTCTGACATTGTTGTGAGCAACATTAAGCACGATAAGTTCATCAATATTGAGGGAATGAGTGAAGAAGAATGGCTTAATCGTGAAATCAAACCTGTCTCTCCAGAAGACCTTAGAAACTGGTCATCTGCACTTCATCGCGCTATCGCTGCCCGTGAAAAGAAATCTTAAAAAGAATTAATTTTTTAAATATATTATATCATCATAAAACTTAAAACTATGGCTATGGATAAATTATACTACATTACGAATACAATCAACGAATGGCAGAGCAAGACCTCCGGATTCTTCAAGTCGTTTGATGAAGCAATGGAAGCACTTGAAGAGTGTTGTGATTGGTATAGGTCAACTGGTACAGGTTGTATTTGGGAGGTTGAATTTGGATTAAATAAGAAGCCTAAATTGGTTTACGGAAAATATTAAACATTAAGAATATGATAAGAATTGATAAACAAAGAGACCGTGAAAAGAAATCTTAAAAAGACTTAATCTTTTTAAATATATTAATATATAAAACTTAAAAACTATGTTCAGACTACTTATACCGAGAAAAGTTAAGTGTGGCGAAAAGCTTTATAGACTACAGTTTAAGTCACAACCAAGATTCATGGATGAAGGACATGAAAGGTGGTCAATATCTTGGACAGCTGAAGATGGCACGTACCTCATGGAATTTGTTGATAATTCATTCATAAGAGGTTGTATTCGTGCTGCAATCTGGGTAAGGAAAGACACTGGATATGGTTGCAAAATTGTTAAATAGATACTAATATGGGATTTGTAATTTTTGGAATTGGACTTGTTATTGGAGTAGTAGGAACATCGATTTATCTTCACTATAAAAAAGCAAAGAATGAGGGGAAGACTGAAAAAGCTTGTAAGAAAAAACTTAAAAAGCAACTTAAGCCTGTTAATGATACTGCTGATGTCGACCATGAAAAGATTATTTTAGACTGTTGGGAAGATTATGAATGGTGAAATAAGTATAAAGATATGAAGATGGAAGACTTGAAGCCTGGACAAAAGGTTTTATATAAAGGAATTGAATGTGTAGTCATGAAAATAGACTTACCTAATCAATCATTTCCTTTTATACCTTTTAAACATACTATAACTCTATATTATGACCCTGGAGTTACAACTTGTTCAATAGAAGATATTTTTCTAATATAAATTATTAAAGACATGAAAACATTAAACTTACAGTACCCCGAACGTTCTGATATTAAGTACAATATCATAAAGTTCCCTGATGGTGAGCTTCAACTGGACATTGAAACGCCACTCATCAACTTCAAAGACGAAATAGTAATAAGAACTAGAATAGCTAGCATGAATGACCTGTTTGTTCTCTTGCAGGCTACTGACATATTGGAGCGATTTGAAATTTCTTACTATGTACAAATCATGTACTTGATGACTCAGCGCACTGACCGCTTATTTAGCTACGGTAGACCATTGTCCCTCAAGGTAATGATGGGAATGCTCAACCAAATTCATGGTCACATACAGATTCTTGAGCCGCACAATATTGATGCAATAATGAACTATAGTTTGGCTGGAGCTATCAATTACAAGCACGAGGCTTTAAGTGACTATAGACTGACTATCATGTTCCCAGACAAGGGTGCCCTCAACCGCTACATGGACGATTACGACAAGGAAAATCTTTTCCCAATATATGGTGAGAAGCAAAGGGACGTAGATACAGGCAAGATAATTGGCTATAAGATAAATACAAATGGAAATACTCGTGTTTGTGAAATAACTATCGTAGATGACCTTTGCGATGGTGGAGGCACATTCCTGATGGCACTTGAGCAGCTTAGAAAGCTTTACCCAAAAACAAAGATTAACTTAGAGGTAGTCCATGCAGTCCAGGAAGCAGGCATTCGCAAGGTTTGTGAGGCCTTTGACAATGTGACTGTAACTAACTCTTATGCAGACTGGGACAAGCTCAACATCCCGAACCTGAAAGTGATTGATGTGTTTAACTTAGATTTATAAAATATGAACAGAACTCTAAATGAGGTATGGGCAAAGGTACCGGAAAAGGCTAATGAAATAGTTAATAGTCTTTGTAAAGGGCATGAAGGTACACTTGACTGTAGGCGCTATAGAGAGTATGTATATAGTACTGCTCTTGATGCTGCTGTAATAATAGGTGAAAAGTTCGAAAAACTTATAAATGAATGTGTTGAACATATATTTAAGTACTATATTCAGGATGATGAAGAATCAATAGATGACTTTATAACAGATTATTTAAATACAGTCAAAGAAGAGACTGAAAAGTTGTATAATGGGCGTATTGTATTGGATAGAACTGAGAAACGACTCTCCAAAGATGCCATTAATGAGATGTATGACTGGATGCTTAAGAACTTGAGTAATAGTTTCAAGACACAGACTGAGAAATTGGGAGAATTATTTAATAAATATTTTAATAGATAAGGACTAAAAAGGAATATTAAGTATTTAAAATTATATAAGATATGAATAATAATATTTTTGATTTGTACAAGATTGGCGACAAAAAAGTAGGTCCAAAGAACACATATAGGCTTTACATATCATGTGATGCAAATGATGGGGACTATATTAATGATACCCTTGACATTCCAGAAGAAGAATTCCGTGAAGATGCCTTGTTCCAATATGTCGTTTCATACGTAGCAAAGGGTTCTATTTGTTTTGGAAAGTTTGGCAGCACATACGAGAAATATATCTATGGCAATATGCTATATGACAATGAGCATTTTGAATGGCTTGGTGACTATTGTGCAAGAGCTGATTTGCTGTTGTTTGCCGGAATGATTGACGATTATTGCCATAGTATTGATGGTCTTGGAATGTCATACTTTGACAGTGATGGGATTGAGCATGTAGTTGAAATTCCAGACTTTGACAAACTGTTCAACACAATAGAAGAAGCTAAAGAAGTCATGAATGCTTTGTATGAGGCAGAAGGAAATCCTAATAATTGGAATTAATAAATAGAATATTAACAATCTAAAAATAACAAGATATGAGAATAATTAGAACTCCAGAGGAGAATAAACCGAAAGTTGAATGGACAAAACAGGAAAATTGTCCTTGTTGTAATGCAACATTAGAATTCACTAATCTCGATATTGAGCATAGGGTTGGAAAGTACAGTGAAGACCAAACTGTAGTAACATGTCCAAACTGTGGTAACTGGTTCGAAGTGCTAATATAAGCTCTAAGATGTTATAATAATGAATATAAAATAGTTAGATGTAATATATTAATAAGGAATAATAACAAATTAAAAGTAATAAGATATGAATAATTTGATTTTTTTGATTGTTGGAATTTTAGTATTCCTAGTGGTAGTTCTCTTAGTGACTTACGTTAAGGCCCCGCCAAAGGACGCTTACATTATCTCAGGTCTTTCAAAGTTGCCTCGAATCTTGATTGGTAGAGGTGGCTTCAGAATCCCATGCTTGGAACGAGTCGATAAAGTATTTCTTGGACAGATGACAGTTGATATTAAGACTTCTGTTCCAGTGCCTACAAATGACTTTATCTCAGTGATGGTCGATGCTGTTGCAAAGATTAGGGTAAAGCCAGACGCAGAGGGTATTAGACTTGCTTCCAAGAACTTCCTCAATATGAGTGAAAGAGACATTGCTTCACAGGTTCAAGACTCACTTGAAGGTAACATGAGGGAAATCATTGGTACATTGGACTTGAAGAGCTTGAACATTGACCGTGATGGGTTCTCAGACCAGATTGCCAAGAAGGCAGCAGGTGACATGGCTAAGCTTGGTATAGAAATCATATCATGTAATATTCAGAACATTACTGATAATGAAGGACTTATCAAGAACTTAGGTGCTGACAATACATTTAAGATTCGTAAGGAAGCCGCTATCACAAAGGCTCAAGCTGAAAGAGACATCCAAATTGCTGAGGCTCAAGCATCTAAGGAAGCAAATGATGCTAGAGTTGCAAATGAGACAATCATTGCTGAAAAGAACAATCAGTTGGCAGTAAAGAAGGCAGACCTTAAAGTAATTGAAGATACTCAAAGAGCTAAAGCGGATGCTGCTTATGAAATCCAAAAGCAAGAACAGCAAAAGACCGTAAACGAGAAGATGGTTGAAGCTGAATCTGCTCGTGAAATTCTTGCTCAGGAAAAGCAGAAGGAAATCAATAGCAAGACGGTTGAAGCTGAAACTGAAAAGGCACGCCGTGAACAGGAATTGACAGCAGAACGCGTTAAGATTCAACAGAATAAGTTGGACGCTGAAGTAAAGAAGCAAGCTGATGCTGATAAGTACCAGAAGGAAATTGATGCTCAGGCAGAGCTCGAACAAAGAAAGAGAAACGCTGAAGCTCAAGCATACGAGGCCGAACAAGAAGCAAAGGCTGTGAAAGCAAAGGCTGAAGCTGAACAATTTAGAATGGAGCAGGAAGCTCTTGGTAAGAAGAAACTTGCTGATGCAGAAGCTTATGCAATTGAGCAGAAAGGTATTGCTGAAGCAGAAGCCATGAGAAAGAAGGCTGATGCATTCAAAGAATATGGTGACGCAGCTAAGGCTCAGATGATTATCGAAAAGCTTCCTCAGATTGCTGAAGCAGTTGCTCTTCCAATCAGCTCTATCAAGGATGTTAGAATCTATGGTGGTAACTCAGAAGGTATCAACCAGTTGTCTGGAAATGTTCCTGCTGTAATCAAGCAGACTATGGACACTGTAGCTGACGCAACTGGAGTTGACATGGGTGAAATCATGAAGAATTCAACACTGGAAGCAGCTGTAAAGAAGACTTCAAAGAAGTAGCAAGCTAGTTCTATGAAAATCAACAAGGGAGACTACTTTAGGTCTCCCTTTTAATTTTTTATAGGTATCACATATAGAAAAACAGAAAATTTCTCAAATCTTCTATATATTATAATATAACTTTAAAACTTAAAGACATGAAGAAATCAGACAAAGCCCTTTTGATTAAGTGGTTAGAAAGAATTCAGGAAATGGCAACCACAAAGAAGACAGCTAATGGCTATACTATGTCCGACGGGGATTGTTTGGACGAAATCCGAGTATACACCAAGGAACTTAAGGAATACGCGGAAATGAACTTTTAGTATACTTAATTATATCAGGAGAAATATTAAAGATGATAGCAGCATTATTTATAATACCTGGAATATTTCTGTTGTGGGACATAATGTCTCTTATTGTAGTCAGAATTGAAATTAGGAAAAAAGAAATGGAGGAAAAACAATGTCAGGAGGAACATTAAATCACTATGACTTCAGATATAGAATAGATGAAGATATAGATAGAATAGAAGACCTTATAGAAAAGAACCCAGACGGCTACAATGCGGGCACTATGGCTATGCTCAAGTGCATGCATGATACAATTGCTAAGGCCAATGTGTACCTTCGTAGAATTGACTGGTTGCTCTCAGGAGATGATGGGGAAGATGACCTTCCAGTGCGTCTAGAAGAGGACTTGAAAGGTATCAAGACATATACCAGTCAGGACTCCCTCTAGGCAATTTAGAGGTACCATTTCGCCATTATTTTTGGTTGGGCATATAAACTACTATCCAAAACAAAAAAGTGCCCTAAAATGAAAAAATCTTATGAGCTGGAAGTTAGTACTCCCTATAGCCCTTGGGTCAGTCTTTGCAGTAGCTCTTATTGTCCTTGGAGTGATTGTCTTTAGAATAAAGCGACACTTGGACAATGAGCATTTATATAGAGACTGAATATTTACTAATCTTTTAATATATTATACCGTATGAAAAAGAAACCAAAGATATTAGTATTGCAGGGTACTCCTGCTTCCGGAAAATCCACTTATGCAAAGTCTCTAGACCCAAGCAAGTGGAAGCGAATAAACCGAGATGAGCTTCGTCGTATGATTGGTGGAAATTACTCTAAAGAGCGAGAAAAGTTTGTCACCTCTATAGAAGTACGATTTGTAGAAGAGTGTCTTTTGGAAGGCCATAATGTAGTTATTGATGACACTAACTTGGCTCCTAAGACTATCAAGATGTGGAACGACATTGCTGAAGAGTATGATGCTGCTATAGAGTTCAAGGAAATCCATATTCCAATGGCTGAAGCTATTGAACGTGACAAGGACCGTGAGTTCCCAGTTGGAAAGAAGGTCATTATGCAGTTCTATAAGGCGTACTACCCAGAGGAGTACAAGGAGTACTTCACTGATGCTCGAATAGCTACCAACACTATGGATGAGACTAAGCCAGACGTCTTGCTTTGTGACCTTGATGGCACAATAGCACTTCATAATGGACGTGATGCCTTTGAATATAATAAGATTGATACTGATGTACCTAATGTGAAACTTGAACGATTGCTTGCAAGCTCTTCTATACCAGTGATATTCTTGTCCGGCCGTGAAGGTACTCCTGTAGCCTACTCAAAGACAGCCGAGTGGCTCAAGAACTTAGGCTATGGAGAGTCTAGACTGTTCATGCGCCAAGAGAAGGACTTCCGCCCTGATGAGGTGATTAAGAAGGAGTTATACGAAACCTATATAAAGCCAAACTATAATGTTGTGGCAGTCTTTGATGACCGTAATAAGGTTGTAAAGATGTGGCGAGAGCTAGGATTGATGTGCTGCCAAGTAAATGAAGGAGATTTTTAAAAAATAAATGATATAAATATGGTAAAAGGATTAACAGAAACACATGTATTAATGTATAATACACTTTCCAACATAACAAAGAATATTGGTAATTGTCAACTTTGTGTACTTCCGATGAATGACCCGGATTTTACTGAGGTTGAAGATGATTGTCTTTTCGTATGCATAAGTGGCGGACATAATGGAGGCAAACCTTCAGGTAATTATAAGGAGAACTGGGAGGAATATTTTGATGCACTTTCAAAATTAGTTCGTATAGCTTCAGGTAAAGGACTCCGCTTATGGATGGTGGATGCAGGAAATGACTGTCTTGATGATATGTTTACTATTCGTTTTGGAGTTAGAACTAAGTAGTAATTTATAAATAGAATAATATAATATGGAATGGAAATATGTAGCAGAAAGTGGCTATCCAAAAGAAAATAAGCCTGTATTAGTATGGGATTCTTTAGATGATTGTTACAGAATTTGTACCTATGACAAGAAATCAGATACCTGGAAAGATGTAAATACTAAGGAAAATACTTATTTATGCGCACCATGTTGGTGTGAACTTGAAAAACCAGAAGATAAATATACCGTAATAGGATAACTTATAAATAGAATAATATAAATATGGAATGGAGAAATGTTAAAGATGGCTACCCAGAAGATGGTAGGTGCTTAGTGTGGGACAATTGGTTCAATGAAGCAAGAGTTCTATCTTGCAACAACTACTACAAATGCTGGGACACTGAAGATGAAGATGACTTTGAGTTTGAATGGGATGCTATAGATAATTCAACAGGAAAGCTTCGAGTAGAGTTCTGGATGCCACTCCCAAATAGACCTGAATAGTAGTATGAAGACGACTGATTTAGATGCATATAAAGACTTGAATAAGGAGTTCATAGCTGACTGCATAAGAGTTATGAACTACCTTTCGTGGGTACGTCATTTTTATCCATCAGCTGAAGAGCAAACGTATAGGCTCAGTGAAGATGGCTCTAAAGTGATTTATGATGGTGGTTCATTTGACTCTGAACTACTTACATATTCTGATGAGTCTCTCAAGAAGATGATGCAGGATATTAGAAGACAGCGTGATGAGGAGATGCAAAGATTTGCAAGACATGTAGCAACTGGTTTTGAACCGCCTTTCTTTACCTTTTGATAACTTAGTGATAGTCACATAGTTAAATAATCCTAAGCTTTTTAATATATTACTATGTAAAACTTAAAGACTATAAGACTATGAAGACTAAACAATATAATCGCTTGCCTGCAAAGGTAGCTAACAAGTTCAAGAGCTTGCCTTGGAGTGACTTCCAAGAGGCTGAAAAGAATGAGACATTCATTGTATTCTATGATGATTCTAATGCCTTAGTTGGTGTGACACTTATTAAGTTTATCGGCTTTGAAGCAGAAGACAGACCTGGTATCAACATCTATATAGACAAGTTTGAGACTTTAGCAAGTCGCCGTGGTGAAGGCTGGTCAAAGAAGATGTATGAGTGGCTTATAAATAGCTTTAATGTTCATATAATGTCTCTTAAATGTGTAGACCCTGAATATGACAATGGTGCTAGCCACTCTTTTTGGACTCACATGGGATTCACAGAAGGTGAACACTATAATTTTATTAAGATTTTATGAGTAATAGAGACAAAATAATGGAAGACTACTGGAAGGACTTTGATGTAGAAGAATCTGCTCGTAAGCCCCAGCGTCAAATAGAACTTGACGAGAAGAAAGAAAAAGTTCCAAATAATATGGAAAAAAGAACATTGGTTGTCAATCTATTCGCAGGACCTGGTGCCGGAAAAAGCACAGGTGCTGCTTACATATTTTCAAAACTGAAGATGGATGGATATGACTGCGAATATGTATCTGAGTTTGCAAAGGACAAGGTGTGGGAGAACAATGGTGAGGTGTTCAAGTCTCAGTTCTACATCACAGGAAAACAAGTCTTTAAGATAAAAAGATGTTACGGGAAGGTCGATATAATAGTCACAGATAGCCCTATTGCAATTGGAGCACAATATGTGAATGACAGTGAAGTTATGCTTGGTCATGCCATACTTGAAGAGTTCGGTAAGTACAACAACTTGAACTTGTTCATCAACAGGGTGAAGAAATACAACCCTAATGGAAGAAACCAGACTGAGAGTGAAGCTAAGGAGATAGATGAAAGAATGAAGACATGGCTTCAATCGCATAATATTTCTTTTGAAACCATAGATGGAAATGAAGAAGGGTATAAGACGGCTGTTGAACTTATAGAACAAGTAATGAATTTGGAGAAAAAGTGAAATGAAAGTGATATTTTTAGACTTCGATGGTGTGATTACAAGCCACAATACACATTGGACTCTTTCACCTGTAAAGATGAACTATATAGCTCGTATCTGTGCTGAAACCGGAGCTAAGATAGTAATATCATCAGGTTGGCGAATGAAGGACCTAGAATCCACTTTAAAATGCATCACAAATCCTAATACACCACTTGTAGATGGCAACCCATACACTCTATCTAACCTCACAATAGATGTAACACCTTACTTTGACAATAATAAGTATGGACGAGGTGATGAGATACAGTGCTGGCTGGACTTCCACCCAGAAGTGACCAACTATGTTATTATTGATGATGATACCTTTGATATGCTGCCATGTCAAGAAGGTCATATAATTGAGAGTGACTGGGAAGATGGGATATCAAAGGAGATGGTAGATGAAGCTATAAAGATTCTTAACTCAAATGTCTGAATTTCATAATTCTTTTATATATAATTCTATAAATAAAACTTTTTAAGATGGAAATTTTCAATGATATTTTGAATGCCAGTGGTGAACATGCAACAAAAGAAGCTGTAATAGCTAACCTTAGGTTCACTATTGATGGGACAGAATATGACTTGCTATATGACAAGAGACTTAATGACAAGTTGTTAGTATCTGTTGCAAGCAGTATTCAAGCTAAAAGATATGACTCTGTTTTCCCAATGTACATACACTTTTTTACACCAGCTATAGACCACTTCGAAACTAAGGACAAGGCTATTGACCTAGCTAACAAGGTCTTGAATTGGGAGAAGATGAGCCCAATGATACTTACAGGTGACAATGGCAAGGAATTTAGAATACTCTTGGAGAAGCTTGAGTACATTGGTAGTCCTGATGAGCTTGTAATATGGGACGAACATGAAGACTTTGAAGCTGTTTGGGAAGCACTTACTGAGTTTATGCGTAACATCAAAATAATTGAAGCAAATAAAGACTAGTGCCATGCTCATAAACTTAGGAAACTACTTAATCAACATGGACAATGTGTCAAGCATTGCTTCAGTAGATGGTAAGAAAAATCAATACTTTATAGAGATTGAGACCAATGTTGGGTCAACCTTCAAAGCTACATATATATCTTCTACTGAACGTGACAATGACTATTACTTAATCATTAGAAAATATAAAGAAAAAGCGAGCTGCATATCTTTATCTGGAACTGCTTCAGTTGAGAAACCGACCACAACAAATACAACAACTGAAGTTCAAACTGACAATGGTATAGCTGGAACAGCTCTAGACCCAAATGCTGGTAGCGAAACGTCTCCGGCCCTATTTGATGGTGACGGAGTGGGTAAGACTGATGGAAATTAGTAATAGCTACAGAGTTAGCAAATTTTTTAAACTTTTCAAGATTCATTTTTATATCTTATTATATATTAGAAAAAAACATATAGAGAGACATGAATGAACTAAGTTTGGACAAATCCCTCCAAGCTTATCGAGTATTGCACACTCCTGCCGAATTCTCATGGAAACAACACTATGTAAAGCAACAGTTCTCAAGTTGCAACATAATGAAGTGTCCTATTGAAGAGAAGAAGGAATATTCTAAGCGACTTACTGAAAGCAACATTTGTATTTGCAAGAACATCAAGCAAAAAGTGGGCAAAGTAGCTAATCTGCTCACGCTTCTTAATATTATCATAAACAAGTCAAATGAGAACATTGCTAAGATGGACAGAGCAATTGTGTTTGGTTCATATAGTGAAGAACGTCCTATTGGTAGAAAAGCATTTGACTTGTGGAATGGATTGCAAGTGTTTGATATAGATATTAAAGACCGTAAGTTGGCTGAAGAGTTCAAGGTAAGGCTATTCAACAGACTTAAGAAGTACAACTGGTTCTTTGGAATATCATTCTCATCATCTGGTAAGTCACTTCATGTGTACACCAAAATCCAGGTATCAGAAGATGACCACAAAGACCCATTGAAAAAAAAGTTGTTGTACCTTACTAACTTTAGACACAAGTACTCATTCATATATCTTGCATGCATGCAGTTCATTGAAGAACTTGGGCTGACTAAAGAGAACGTCATAAAGTACATGGACTTAGCTATGTTCAAGCCTCAGCAAGGTGCTTTCATAGGCTATGACCCAGAGCCATTCATAAATTCTGGATTCTTTGAGGACTTCATATATGTGAACTTTGACAATGTTGAGGACATGGGCCACCCAGATGTGGATTGGGTAACCTATCCAGACTTGAAAGAGCTTTTCAAGCGTTGGGAGTGGTTTGAAGACAAAGAAGAGAACTTTGAAGAGGTAAAGGTAGAAGATGCTCCAGCTCTTGAAGTGGACACACATTGTAAGATTCACTATAAGCACTTTGAACGTTGGAGATTAGCAAACACCTTGGTAAAGCTGTATGGTGTAAAGCAAGGGTATAACTACCTTCGTATGATATGCTCGGCAGATACGACAGACAAAGAGCTTCAAGGTGACTGCCGTACAGCGGCTCAGCATGACAAGCCAGTAGACCAGTGGGCGGTAAATAGGTTGAACAATATTCATGGATTTAAAATAAAGCTGAACATACAAGAAGAGACTCCTGAAGAGGAGTCTGACCTATTGTGTGAGTCGGTTGGAAAACTCGACAACCCGACTATAATTCGTGAGTCTCCAAACACGAAAGAGTTCTATATAAAATCTAATGAATATCTTGGAAATATCTATGGAAGCCTACTGGACAACATTGGACGTATAACACTTATTGAAGCTGGTGCTGGTACAGGCAAGACTGAAATGGTGAAGATGCTGGCAGACATGGGCAAGAAGGTGATGATGATAATGCCATTCACAAGCACCTTGAAAGCAAAAGTTGAGAATGTAAAGAACTGGTACGTGTCTTATGGCAACCGTAAAGTGCGCTTTGACAAAGAGCCATGCGTAGCACTTACATTGGACAAGTTTGCAAAGCTTAACTTGATGGAAATCAAAGAGTCTGAGTTCGAATACATATTCCTTGATGAGTCTCACTTGCTGTTCCAGTCTGAGTACAGACCAGTCATGCCAAAGGTCATTGAGATGATTAGGAACACAGAAGTGCCAATAATAATGATGTCTGGTACACCAGTTGGAGAGACTTTGTTCTTCCCAGGAATAGTCCATTTGAAAGTGATTAAAGAGGACTTGAGAAAGAAGAGCATAGAAGTCAACTTGGTCAACAGACCAGCAGATTCGATGTACTACATGACCAAGGCAATGGCAAAGGACATTGCTGAAGGCAGACGAATACTGTTCCCAACCAACAAAGGAACTCTCTTCAAAGAAGAAGTTGAGGCTGCAGTGAACTACTTTCTTGAGACTGACCATACTATATTCAAGCCAGCTGTGGTGAACTACTATAAGAAGGCCAACATAGGTGAACAGTTCATGGACGATGTGAACCTAAAGAAGTCAATCACTAATACAGATATCTTGTTGTGCTCTAACTACTTGTCAGTGGGTGTGGACATCTTAGACAAGTATGAGTTCTCAATATACTTCAATGAGACTTGGATGCCTCAAGAGATTGAGCAGTTTGCCAATAGACTTAGAGGCAACAACTTGTATGTTCACTTGTACATACCTAAGAATGATGCTGAAGGTAACTCACTTGGCATAGCTAAGTATAAAGCAATCAACTTGCAGTTGAATGAGGACGAAATAAAGAACTGCCATGCAGTACTTCGTCTTTGCAATGCAATGATTGAGAGGAACCCAGTTGAGTACAAATATAACTCATTGATTAGTAGTATTATAAATAACAACAAGTTTGTTGAGTACAATGAGGTAGAGAACAAGTATTATCTTAATGAGATAGCCTATAAGACAATATACTTCGAAAGGAAGTACAGAGACTATGTAGAGCAGTTGCCGGTACTTATCAAGGGTATGATGTACTATGGTTACCAGTACACTTCAAATGACCTTTCAAGTGTGACAGTCAATACAAAGAGCTTCTCACAAGCGATACACCAAGCCTTCAGTGAGTGTAGTAAGAAGAACACTGGTGATATTGAAGAGCTTATGGAGATGATTACTGAAGATAGGCTTTCAATCTACAAGTCTGTCATGAATGGTGAGTGGGAAATAAAGAAGGGCGAAGAGTGGTCAGAAGACCCAGAAAAGCGAATAATCACTGTAAAGAACATTGAAATGTTTGAAAAGGTGGTACCATTATATACAAGTATGTCTAAGATGTTCCCAGTCAATTCGATAGCTGAGATATTTGAGTATTGCAGAAATAAGCAAGGAGGGTTCAACTTTGCCGCAATCAAGCGAATAAAGACCCTTGCAAATATTGTCTATAACAACAAGCACCAGAGACTTGACTTGCCTATCAAAGAGTTCATGACTGATGTGTATGACTTTGTAGATGCGCATAAGGCAATTCCTAGACCGGAAATAGAGCAGTTTGTATGTGACTATGGGTTATCATACGCCAAAAAGGAAAGCTCCGCCAGGGTTATTATAGAACGTTCTCCTGAGACTATGGAGACTATCAACAATACCTTTATGAACATATTCAAGTGCTTGGTGAACATTGGCAAGCCAGACAAGCACAGAAATTGCAAGATGGAGAAAGTAGAGCTGATGTGGAAGCAACACGAAGAAGGCCTTGGAAAGCAATATGTATTGCAAGACTTCTTGGATTCAATGATTGACATATCTGAAATTGACGGCTCTGAGGCACTGCTTAGCAATGACTTTGAAGAGGTTGCTGAATAGTGTGAAAATTTTAAAGTGATTATATATTGAGAACTTGAAAATTTCTCAAATTTTCTATATATTATATCATTCGAGAATGATAATTCTCTATATATCACTAAAAATTATAAAACTATGTTAGGCAAACCAAAATATCAGCTTGGACAGCATGTGATGTTCCATGTAAGGAATCAGGAATACAATATTAAAGGTACTGCTATTCCTGATGGAGAGTGGAAACAAGGCTACATCTATGTAGTCGATGCCAATGGTGTGCTTGAAGACCAGAGACATGTGCATTATGACATTATGGTGCCAGATGAGAATTGTCTCTACAAGCATGTAAATGAGTATAATGTACTTCCTTCTAGCACATACACAATAAAATATGTTAAATAATGAAATATAATTTTGGAGAAAATGTTCATTTCATTCTAAGTAAGCAGTACTGCAATTGCAAAGGTCAAAGCATAACGCAACCAGAAATTAAGAATGGCTATATCTTTACAATAGATAGTCAGATGTATGATGTTTATGTTCCATTAGATAACGCATTTTATAAATTTTGGACAGATGATGGCTTATATGCTGGACATGCTTTTAAATAGCTAAATTTATGAGATATACTATATATATTTATTCAAGAGTGCACCCAAATCTGGTGTCTGACACTTCAGTGGTAGAAGGTACCTATGATGATGCAATGAACAAGCTGAACTCTATTAAGAAAGACAACTTGTTCTATGAGATAGACGACAGTGAAGGAAAATTAATTTATAAGACTTTTTAGAGATGATTACAGCTTGGATAGCAAGAGATAAAAATGGTTCATTATGGTTGTATTCAGATGAACCTTGGAAAGGAGCTCTTGGATGGAAGGTTGATTGTGGTGTTTGGATAGAGTCTCTAGACTCCTCTGAGTTCCCAGAAGTCAAATGGGAAGATGAGAACGCAACTGAAGTAGAATTAGAAATACATTTAAAACGATGAAGATACAATACGTAAGCGACTTGCACTTAGAGCTCGCAGACAATTCAAGATATATTAAGAAGAACCCATTGCCAGTGGTTGGTGATGTGCTCTTGATAGCTGGTGATACTGGCTACTTTGGCACTGACCAGTATAAGAATATGAAGTTTTGGAAATGGTGCTCAGAGAACTACAAGGCCACCATAGTGTGCCCTGGAAACCATGAGTTCTACAACTACTATGATGTTAAGCCTCTTTTAGGCATATCAGAGGTCATTGGTGCTCCAGAGTTTCCAGTAGAGTTAGCGCCAAATGTGTTCTTATGCTATAACTCAACAGTCAATATAGGAGATATTGATGTGATAGTCAGCACTTTATGGGGTGAGATAAAGCCTAATGATGTGTATATCACAGAGCACTCTATAAATGACTTCTATCGTATCAAGTGGGGTGACCACAGACTGAGTGCAGAGCACTTCAATGAGCTTAATGCTGATTGCAAGATGTTCATTACCAAAGCGGTAGCTGAGTCTAATGCTAAGACTAAGATAGTTCTTACCCACCACTTACCATCTCCACTTCTTGTGGCACCTGAATATAAGAACTCTAATGCCAATGGAGCATTCATGTGTGATATGACTTCATATATAATGGACTCAGATATAGACTATTGGGTGTATGGTCATTCACATAACAACATTGACTATCAAATAGGTAGCACTAGACTGGTTGCTAATCAGATGGGCTATGTCTTTAATTGTGAAAATATTCGCAATGGGTTTAAGCCAGACAAGTTTATAGAAATTCCTGAGTAGATTTATTATATAAATATAGTTCATAGTTTTAAGTTTTAAGTTGAAGAGCGTGACCTCCCAAGTTGCGCTCTTTTTGTATGTAGGCTGAAAATTTCTCAAATTTTCTATATATTAATTAAAATAAAAAACAGAAACTATGAATTACTTTATAAGCGATTTACATTTTGGACACGAAAACTGCTTGCACTTTGATGCACGTCCATTCAAAACTATTGAAGAACATGACGCTGAACTTATTAGGCGTTGGAATGAGAAGGTCACCCCGGATGACGATGTATATATCTTAGGTGACATATCTTGGAAGAACGCCACTGAGACTATAAAGATTTTTGAGCAACTGAATGGTAGGAAGCACCTTATAAAGGGCAACCATGATGCGCACTTCATGAAGAACAAGCTATTGCGTGACCAATTCGTTGAGATAACTGACTATAAAGAGTTGGTAATCAGTGAAGATGGTACTTCAATAGTACTCTTCCACTACCCAATTCTTGCCTATAAGAACCTGTTCCGTGGGTGGAAGCACCTCTATGGACATGTTCACAGTTCACTTGAGTGGAACATGCAGACTGCTCACAAGATGCGCATGAAGGAGCTCTATTCAAAGAAGGATGGTCGAGACCCAGAAGACGTCTTTGAAGCTTACAATGTTGGCGCCATGATGCCATATATGAACTACACTCCTATGACCTATACAGAGCTCTCAGAAGCTGCCAAGAAGATGGGATATTAATAAATGCAATAGATACTATGGTCACATTTGAAGAGAAGATAGAATTCGTTAAAAAGAACCTTGACAAGTACATTGTTCATAGAGACAATATGACTTGTGAAGATTGTGACAAGTTTGAAGACTACTTGTCAGATATTATTGTCGATGAGTGGGGAGAATGGGTAACTAAGCAAGAAGCTAGAGATGCGCTTTGTTGTCTGGCTACTAAGAGGCATTTTGAAGAATTCATTAAGAACTTCTTGAGAAGTGAGTTCAATGAGCGTATCAGTATGGTCAAGACCAATGACCTCGGAATGGAATTGTTCATTAAGAATGCTATTCAGAAGCAACTTACTGACATGACAGTATGCCAAATGCCTATAAACTATTATGAGCTTCCTGGCAATGAGATAATATGCAAAAGACTGCATGACTTGTGCAAATACATGTATATCACTAAGCTCAATAGAAATTTGTATTTTATCTTTGACCTCTATCTTGATGATGCTAAGAATGGGCCATTAAGAAACATCGAAATTGATGCTGGTGACTATGTGAATGTGAATTCAAAGTTCAGAAAAGAGCTTAGGAATTTAAAATTGTATGAGTAGTTAAATATTGAGAACTTGAAAACTTCTCAAATTTTCTATATATTATAATATAACTTTAAAACTTAAAAGACTATGTCAGTTTATTGTATCACGACTGGAGATAACTCTCCGATTATCATTGGCAACAACAATAAGGTCAAAGGGACCCCAAAGGCACGTAAAATGACTCGTAAGGAGGCCTTTCTAACCAAGTCTGAGAAGTCTGATGGGCTAATTAGCTTCCCACCACCAATTGACTATCGTGCACCCAAGGAGAACTATATTGAAAACTATACTGAAGACCAGTTGAACTACTTGTTCAGACATGGCTACCTTGAAGAGTACCATAAGACGGGTGCGCGCTGGGAGAACCCTTATGCAACCTATTGGCAGTTCACTGACAAAGGCAAGCGCTGGAGAATATGGTACACGACCGATATGGGCACCTTGTTAAGAGTCTATGTGTTCAGGTTTTGGTGGTTTAGAGAACTGTTTAGAAAGCATTAGAATAGTATAGAAGAAGTCAAAGATATAAATATATGAACGATAATCAGATTAAAAAATTGGTTGATAAGGACAAGGTACACAAGATTATGACAAAAGACAGCTTAGGAGACCGCATGAAGAGCTTCTACGAGGCTATTCCAAAAACATTTTTGATGAGACGTACCCCAGTTATCATTAGAATAGACGGTCGCGCATTCCATACATTCACAAGAAACTTCAACAAACCATTTGACATGGTGTTGTCAAAGGCGATGTCAGAGACTATGAAAGCGCTTTGTGAGAACATTCAAGGCTGTGTGCTAGGCTATACTCAGTCTGATGAGATTACATTGGTGCTCCAAGACTATAAGGAATTGAAGACTCAGGCTTGGTTTGACTACAATGTGCAGAAGATGTGCAGCATTGCCGCTTCAATGGCTACATTGTATTTCAACAAGTACTTTGAGTACTTTGCTTGTGAGGCTATTGAAAATTCTGAATTTGGACTTGAGAATTCTCTTCTTGATGCTTATAAGAATAGTATTGAGAAAGGTGGTATGTTCGATGCAAGATGCTTCAACGTGCCAATTGATGAGGTAGCAAATTGTCTTATCTGGAGACAACAGGACGCTTCTAGGAACTCAATTGAGATGGTCGGCAGATATTACTTAGGACACAAGAAGCTTCATAAAAAGAACGGTTCTGACATACAGGACATGCTTATGAGTGAGTTCAAGATAAACTGGAATGACTATCCAACTCGCCTCAAGCGTGGAACTTGTGCAATCAGAATAGAAAAAGATGGAAGAAGTGAGTGGATTGTTGATGAAGATATTCCAATCTTCACTCAAGACAGAGACTATATTGAAAGTAGAATTAGATTTTAAATATATATAGATGATACGTAGAATAGAATATTTTTCAGAAGGGTATAGGAATAACCATGAATTTTATGGTAATGATGGCTGCTATTGGGTATGGCTTGCTGGAGGTGAATTTGATAAGCACTGGGAAGAGCCTTTGTCGATAGAAGTTATCAAACGCTCTATCTGGAATCCTTCAAAAAGAGTATATGAAGATAGGTATATGCTTCAAGGAACATTTAGAGTCAATGGACTTAAAAGAATATTTGTTAAGACTAAGAAACTCATATTCACTTGGAGAGAATCTGAAGCATATTTTTCATCTCGTCCTAATACTTATATGAATTACTTAGCAAATACTAAGGAAGAACTTATAAAGACATATAAGAATTGGCATGAAGATAGCTTTGAGCGCTCAGACATATTCAATAGAGAGCTTTTAGACCAAAATGCTATTGATACGATAGCTGCTATGCCCATACCAGTGCCGGCAGTGAAAATGAATTGTAAAGGTGTTGTAATTAATTATGAAACTTTGTAGAGACTATACAGAAGGCAGTGACTGTTCAAAGTCTTGGTTCTATATTGTAGACCAATACAACTGGCAGGAACCTAAGCAGTTGATTGTAGTACATAAGAAAGTG
>Ga0247609_10001389_pt1 | contig 29058 bp, 20 predicted proteins | sample 172DNAGHGlowgp2_FD_193487 | JGI IMG/M metagenome (GOLD analysis project Ga0247609, IMG submission 193487) | Sheep rumen microbial communities from Palmerston North, Manawatu-Wanganui, New Zealand - 1728 DNA GHGlow gp2 | ecosystem: Host-associated > Mammals > Digestive system > Stomach > Rumen ... | reverse complement strand
TTTCAGCAAACAATCTGTCTTCTACAATTTCACACTTATTGATAATTCTATCAACAATTTTTTCGTCTTCTTCATTAAGTGCTACTTTCTTAGAAATATCTTTAATTCTCTTTGAAGCATAGAATATATCATTTTCTCTATCATAAGAATTTTCTAAAGATTTCTTTACTTCTTCAAATAAGCAATATTCTTTTCCGTATTCTATCTCTTTAAAAATTTCATTAATTGTCATAGTTAGTTAAAACTCCTATTATTAACTTATTATTTTGTCGAAGACCCTCCATCGAGTTACCCCGAGGGGTTTTTTAAAATTCTTCATCGAAAATTTGTTTAGCTGTTATTATGTTATTAACTGATTCGTTAAGAGCTTCTGATTCATAAACAGTATCAGTTACTGCTGCTTGGCATGATGGCTGTCCTACTACATCAATACTTATAATCTTTAAACCAGGTTGAACTTCTACAGCATTTGTAACACCTTCTGCTAAAGGACCTCTATAAGGCTTTACCTTTCCAGAACATCTTGTAGAGAAACAAATCTTAATTCCAGATTTAGCAAGTCCTTCAATCAAGTGTCCCATTTCTGTATCTGTAGGAACTGCCTTTCCTTCAATAGTTCCCTTTTCTTCATTCCAAACTAATTCAGGGAATGTAACAGCAATTCTTTCAAGGTGAATTTTGCTATCCTGTGCGTGCTCACATTCACCTATGATTGGGGAACCACTCTTCTGAGCCGCATCCCAAGCTTGTTCGTAAGCCTCTTTAAGAATCTTTCTTGGATAGATTCTATGATTTCTATTCATTTTATCTGCTTCTGAGAAAATTCCTTTAAAACAAATCTGCTTTTTTCCATCACGAATTTCTTCTTCTGCTAATATACTAAATTCTTCGGTAAAATCCTCATTAATTAAATCTTCCATTTTAAACCTCTTATATTATTATCTTTTATGCAGTTACATTTTTTGAACAAGGAATAGTAACATTTCCAATTAATACATCTCCGCCAGTAGGACTTACTAATACAGACATTCCATTATTTCCTAGATTTACTTTTCCATCAGCCCCTGGTGCTATAGTAATATCTTTACTACTTTCAACATTTATTCCGTTATCTTTAATCCTTATAGAACAGCTTCCATTTCCAGAGAAAGCAGTCAAATCAATTTCTGTTTTATTATTACCGCCTAAAGAAGTATCTTTTTTTCCAATCTTTACATTAGCTCCATTCTGCTTAGAATCTATATAATCTATATTTACCCCCTCTTCATTTCCAGAGAGAGTAATATCTGCCTCATCTGCTTCTTTTTGGATTAAAAAGTTCCCAGAGTTATCTAAATTAATTCTAGAAATATTTCCACTCTTTTCATCTTTGTGATTTATTTCAAATCCATCAGCATTAATATTTAAGGTTTCGGTGGCTACAATTTTTTCTTCATTATCTCCTACATTATGAACTATTTGTATTTTGTCTTTATCTATTACTATTAAGTTCTCTATTGGTCTTTTTTTAAAGTCTAAACTTTCACGGCTTTTGTCTTGGTCTATATTTTCAGGGCCACCAGCTATAGAAGTAGTTTTAGTCTTTAATACTATAGCTGAAGACACATTACTAATATTAGCAATTGAATCTTCTACACCATTTTTATTATTCATTGTGTCAGAAGGTATATTAATACTTTTAGTTATTAAATCCCTTTGATAAAGAGCCCCAATCCATACATAGTTGTCAGTAGTTTTGCTATCCCAAGGATCACCAATTTTTGCTACTAGCCCCCAAGAATTAGGTTGCGGTAAATAAAATAATCCATAGTCATATCCACCACCTATCCCAGAACTTACTTTTACATCTGTATCAGTGTAAATGAATTTCTTTTCTTTTTCAGTCTGATACCATCTTTGACCACCACACTTATCAATAGAGTATGTAGGGTTTTCAGATAAATCTCTTAACATACTTGGAGAAATACAAGATTGTTTAATTCTTACTCTTATAGTTCCTTTTTCTACAAATCCAGAGTTATCAATTACTAAAGCCTCGTAAATCATTTACACCTCCATTAGTAATGTATAAACTGTATCAATATCTGGAATTAGTATTTCTCTGCCTTTATAGTAATCTTTAATGCCCTCTGTAAAATCATTAGCCAAATCTATCATCCAAGAGTAATTAGTTCCACCAAGATAATAAGCCGCTACTTTATCAGGTCTATATTCCATTCCGCTAAGTATTGTACCAGTAGTAGAGTGTTCTTTTAAAATATCACAATTTACCCTTTCAAAAAAACCTTTAATATCATCATTTAAGGCATCACATCTTACATTAGTTATATAATCATACCTTCTCATCTGTATTCTCCTTTGCTCTGTCTATTTTTTCTTTTTGTTTTTTAGATTCACACATTTCACTAGCAATTCTAATTATTGAGCCTTCTTCACCTACTACTTTATCACTAGTAAATTGATTTAAGCCGCTAAAATCTTTAGTTCCATAAAATTGTTCTTCAATAAACTTTTCAGAAGTCTTGTCTTTATAATTACTTTCAAATATATTAACAGAACTAGCCTGTGGTATTTCATTTATTGATTTCATTTTTGTATTGTAAATTTTAGCCAATCCATCTTTTGTTATGTAAGAAACTAAATTTTTTAGTGCGTCTTTTAAGTAAGGTATATTTTCTTTTAATTCATTAAATACTATAAAGTATCTATGTTCTTGATTTTCAAACATTACATTAGCTTCAAATGTCATATTATTAGAAGTTTTTATTGTTCTACTGATATTAACACTTATTGAGTTTATTTTGTTTTCACCTATTTTAAGATATTCATTACTCTTTATAGGTGTTAAATTATTTACGTTTGTAATTAAAGTTTTAATCTCTTTAGTGAATAATGTTAATGTATTTTCAATCATTTTTCTACATGTTTCAATAGATGGAATAGTAGTCAGTTTAATTTTTACACCCTTCTCGCCTAAGCCATAAACAGTTCCACCGTTTTCAAAAGTTTTTAATAATTCTTCTAAACACGCTTTAACCTTTTTATCGGTTATTTTACTAATATCTAAATCCAAGAGTTTATTATAACTATTGAGTAATTCATTAAAATAATTTATGAGATTAACATTATACAAATTAGCGAAACATTTCTTTTCATCGATTTCAAAACTAGTTATAGGAATATTAATTACAGTATTTAAAGCCCCTAGTGGATTTTTAGAATTATAAATTAAAGACTTTCTATCAATTTTTACATACAAATTAGTTCCTGTTGGAGCTCCTATATTTTCTGTGGCTCTTGTATAACCTTCAATCTCTACTGGGGAAGTAGATACTTCACTATATTCACTTCTTAAATAATTATAGCCAACTATAATTGTAGCTGTTTCAACATTTAAACTTGGGCCATAAGATTGTTTATAGAGATAGTTTTTTGGAACTAAATCCATTCTTATTCCATTAGCGGAACTTACAAAATATTTTTCATAATCTTCTATTTCTTTTTTGATTATAGGGTCAATATTTTCAGTAGTAGTTTTAATATTATTACCAGTAATTATAGAAGCAGTAATTGCATTTCCCCAAATGGCAACATCTGGGGCTTTTAAATAAGACTTACCGATTGCATAAGCCTTTTCAAGTTCTGCTTTAAGTTTTTCTTCAAGATTACCTAATTGAGAAGCTAATTCATTTGCTGTAGCAGTTAGAGAGTCTATTACTTCTTTTCCGAAATTATCTTCAAGTTTAAAAGGAGCTGGGTTAGTTTGATCAGATTTATCTCTCCAAGCGTCATAGTAGGCTCTAAAGTCTGGAACTATATCTAAGAAGTTTTCAGTTACTTCTGTCATTTGAAGAGTAACTTTAAATCCTCTTTTTCTAAATCCGTAATAGCCTAAAGATTCGCCTTCTGCTAATTCTTCAACTGCTTTACCACTTGAGTTTATTGGAGATATATGTGCTGACAAACCGTCGTCTTCCTGATTTTCTCTTGCCTTAGAAGAATAAGTATAAAGACTTGGAGCTTCATAAATATCATTATTATCTAACTTATCTATTTGAACAGAAGTAACTACAAATTTTTTATATCTATTACCTTCTCTACTTGAGATTTTTAAATATTTTTCAAGATTTACATTTGGGTATTTATATAAGTCACCAACTGAAGGATTGTCTTTTTCTCCACCCATTTTAATTTGAACAATAGGTGGCTTAACTAAATAACCGCTTTTCTCATTAACTGATGGGAATACTAAACTTCTTAATTGGAGTTCTACTTCTTCAAGCTTATTATTAGTCCAATAATATTCCCAAGCATTTACAGCGTGTTGCGCACCAGTATTAGAAGTATCAGTGATTTCATCTGGGGCTAATGCTATGTAAGTAGTTGTTAAAGTAAGAGTAGAAAGTTCAGTTCCTGAATATACTTGCATAGAGCCTAATCTATTTAAAAGGTTTTCAGCAGCATATTTGGCTGTTGTAGCACCTTCAGATATTTCTGGTTTAAATTCAAAAGGAATAGTAAATTGATTAAAACTCTCTGAAGAATAGAAAGGTTTAACATAAATACATCCTATAGTTTTCATAAATGTATTTTTGTTTTTAAGCATTGTAATCATTCTTGCTTGTGCATCAGATAGTTTCATAGGAGAGAACTTTTCTGCTGCATCTGTAGAAGTTAAATAATCTCCATTGTTTCTATTCTTAAGCTCTTTAGAGAATTCTTTAATATCTCTTTCTTCGTTATTATCTCGATAATTATTTATATTGTCTTTGTTTTCTGATTTAGCATTACCAGTAATAAAGTTTGTAACATTATCTTTGGCTTTTACTATACTTCCTGGTTTGTCAGTAGTTAAGTTGTATTCACCTGAAAGATTTAAACTAAGAAGCTCGTCGGCGTCTTCTGGAATATCATTATCACCAAATTGCTTTAAAATGTTTTGACCTATTTGTGAAAAATTTGAAGAATAACCCAAACTACCTCTTTGAAGTTTGTGTTGTGTGTTTGCTATATTAGTTATATCGTTATAATACTGACTCTTTTTGTAATCATTCATGTGAATTTGTTTATAACGATCTTCTTTCCAAGAGATTAATTTTTGATTGGCTTCGTCAAACTTAGAAATAGTTGGATTTTCATTATTGTATTCTTCTATGGCTTTATAAATATCTTCACCAAAATCAATTACACCATTGAAATTAACTGCAGATAAGCCAGCTTTACCAAGTGCTTCCCAAGTTTTTTCTTCGTCTAATTTATCATTGTTTTCATCTTGATTACTAGTTAAATATTCAAATCCACTTTTTATTAAATCTTTGTGGTTAGCATCTTCCTCAGGATTTTCAATATTTACATCGCCTTTTTTAATAAAGATGTCTCCACGGTTCATCTCTGAAAAACGTGCTGAAGCTGAAACTTTATCAGGGTGTTCTTCTTCATAATAATTGTGAGGAGTGTTACTTTGAGATACTGGCTTAAAATCTTTTAGAGTGTTTTCTGGAATATTTTCTTTTTCGATAACACCATCGTTTTGGAATATAGTTCCTTCTGTAGGAATTTCATTTGCGCGTTCTAAGATTTTTTCATCATTTTGATAATATAAGTCGCCAACAGTGGTATATCTTTTAAGCTCATAAGAAGTACCGGTTTCAATTTCTAAAGGTAGTCCAGAGCTATCTTTTTTGCTTAAGTCTTTGATCCTCATAAGATTAACTTTTATTGCTGTCTATCACCGTTGAAACTTGTAAAGGTTTGTCCTGAGAAAGATGGAACATTTACTTTACTAAGGAGTTCTTCTACTAATCTTACAAGTCTTGCCAAATGACTTTCTTCATCTTTAAGAATACTTGTTTGAGTAGATAATTCATTTACTTGTGCCTTTTCTCTAGTTTCTTTATTTGCTTCTTTGTTTTTCTCTTCATCGGTAACAACAGTTTGAGTATTCTGAGTTGTAGAGCCAACTGTGCTATTTACAAAGTCTTTTTGCCCAGAAGTCATAACAGCTTCTCCACCAACTACTTCTATAGTTGCTGGCTCATTATTAGCCTCTTCTGTTGTTTGAGTATTTTCATCAACTGCTTTAGTAAGGTCTTTATTAGAACTAGAAATTGCTTTAGCTGCTGATCTAAGATCACCACCAGAACCAGTAATGCTATCAAGCATATCTCCAACACCAGCAAGTGTTTTACCAACTACTGGTATTTTCTCTAAACTCTTTAAAAGCCAAATGAGTGGAGTTAGTAATAAGTGTAAAGCATCTAATAATCCACTTAATACATAAAGCACTGGTGGAAGTAAAGTTTTAGCCATAGTATTTAAAAGATCTACAAATGTTTTAAGCATTGGTTCTAACCAAGGGCCCAAAATACTTATTAAGTTATCGGCTAAATTAGAAAGTGGTTCTTTTACTTTATCAAGAATTTTACTCATTATACCCATTACTATAGCAATAGGGCCTATAGATTTAGAAATTCCTAAGAGTGCTTTACCTGCAGTTTTTCCAAGTCCTTTACCAATAGAGCCACCGCCTTCTTCTCTAAGGTAATTAGCTGCTTTTTGTTTTACAGTTCCAACTCTTGAAGCAACTCCTTGACCTATTTTAACAAAAACACTTCCTTTAGTAGTTACTTTATTTTCTGCATCTACATTTGTTTGTGCTGCTTCTACTTCTTTTTGCTTAGTCTTAACAAGTTCTTCTGATTTCTTTTGTTTTAAAATTGCAGAGTTAAGATTTTTTTCTTCAGCTTCTATTTGCTCTTGAATAATCTTCTTCATTTCATCATTAGCGTTTTTTTGAATTTCTTTTAATTCGCTAATTCTTTTAGAACTTGCAGTAATTGTTTCTGTTGATTTATTTAAAACATCTTGAATTTCTTCAAGCTTCTTTTGTTTATTATAGAGATTTTCTTGTGCTTTAGAAGAGAAGCTGGCAGCTTTTTCCCATCTTCCGATATTGCCAGAAACTTTTTTATATTGTTTTATTAGTTTGTCTTGAAGTCTTTTATCTGCTAAAGAAAGAGAAGCATCTTCATTTCTAGCACCATCTTCATTTATTAATCTTTCTCCATTTTCTCCAGTAGTATTTAATATTGAGTCTCTTAATTTATAGCTGTCTGCTAAGTGTCTTTGGGCATTATCTACCCCTTCTCTTTTTGCGTCTGCTTGTTTCTGTAATCCAGAAGCTGCAAATCTAAAAGATAATCCTCTACCTTTTTTCTCTATGTTTTCAATTGCATCATTTACTGAAGTTTCGACAGATGCTTGTAATCCTTCTCGTTTTCCTCTACCAGTTATTTTTTCTATTAAGCCTTTAAATAGTTTTAGTATTTGTGGAGCTACAACAGTTAGGGCAGTTACTATAATAGGCCCAAGACCCATTATCCGACCTTCCATTTGGTTAAAGAAACGTTTTATCTTAGCCCCAAGTCCTTCTGTTTCTTTTACGAACTCATCTAATTTATCAAGTGCTTTATCTTCTTCAACTGTAGCACCTTCTACTAAATCATTCATAGAGCCAGTTTCCATTTGAGCCATACGAGTTACTTCTTTATAAGAAAGTCCCATAGATTTTGCCATCGCAGAACCAGCGATTGGACCCATAGCGGCTATTCTTTCACCCATTTCTTTAAAGGCATCACCTTCTAATGCTTCTTGAACTCCACCATTTAAAGCGTCTTCTATACTAATTCCTAATTGAGAATAAAGTAATATATTATCTTCAATTCTATCTGGATCGCTTAACTGATCCATAAGGGCTACTGCTCTTTGGGCGGAAACTCCTACTTTTTCCATAGCACCAGCAAGTGCTGTGGTGTTTATTGCGGCTCTTTTAATATCTTCATTAGTTTTTCCAAAGGCTGCCATATTAAGAGCCATATCATTAATTGAAGATGCAAGTGCTTCCATTCCGTTATAAGAAATACCAACGGTTTGTTGAACTTTTGTCATTCCTGCTAATATAGCATTAGAAGTTTTGGTTGATACACCTGCTTGTTTATTTAAAGCGTCTGTTAATTGAACTACTGTTCCAACTGTTACACCAGTAGCTCTTGAAAAAAGATCCGCACCTTCTGCTGCTTCTTGAAGATTATCTGCATACTTGGCTTGTGCTAAAGTAGTTACTATATCTTTTGCTTGATCATAATTAGAACCGAATGACTTCATCATTCCAGTTACAGAACCTTCAAGATCTTTAACACCTTTTTTTCCTTGCCCCATTCTAACCGCTAATTTAGTCATGGAATCATTTATATCCCAAGAATGTTTAGCGATAGTTCCTAAAGAAGCAATAAGGGTTCCACCAGTAACTATCCCTACTATGCTTTCAGAAGACTCAACCATTTTATCAAGGGTATTATAGAGTCCATCTAACAGCTTAGAACCTTTTTTCTCGATTTCTTTATTTGTGTCTTTTACGTTTTTTTCTATATCTTTAGTATTACTACTTATTTCAAGATAAGTAGCATTAGTTTTTTCGAGATTCTTATTAAGTTCATTAATTGCGGAAGCTAAATTTTTTGTTGATTCTTCTGTCATCTCTGGTGGCATATAATTAACTTAAGCAATTGCGGCTTCTTTAAGGCCTGGATAACTCATTACTTCCAAAGTTGTTGTATAACCAGAAGATGAAATATTGTGAGTAATCTTACTAACTACATAGTATCCAGAGAGTTGGCAAGGAATATAATTACCACCATCTGACCAACTGCCATCTTTTTGAAGCTTAATGTCTATCTTTATTGGGTAAGTATAAGGAGTTATATCTCCTTGGAACCTTAGCGATGGATCACCTAGTATTTCTATACTTCCTTGCTTTATACCACTTGTCATTTTATCTACTAAGGCTTCTGCTTCTGCATTATTATTTACTACATTACTTACAAAAGCGGCACCTCCAGAGAAGTAAGAAGTAGCTTCTGAAGTTTTATATATTTTATCTTTGTTGCTATCATTAGAAGTAGCTTCACCAGTATCTTTATTAACAATTGCAGCCATATTAAGCATTCCAAATTCTGAAGAAGTTTGAATACTTAAATTCTTTATTGCGTGCTGTTTAGAGTTTCCATTTCCCCAATTATAAACTCTTAAATATTCTTGTTTTTTAGGCTTATCATAATAGAAACCTATAATTGGCCTTTCACCGTCTAAACCTATTACTGACCAAGTAAGTCTGTAAGTTTCATTATTTGTTTCAATACTGCTTACAATTTCATTTCCATTCTCATCTACTGATTTATAAGTTTGTTCTTCTACAGTTGAGCTCTTAGAAGAATCATTATAAGTTTTATAAGAAGGGCACTGAGAAGTATAAGAACTAAATAATGAAGAAACTGTTTTGTAATAAATTGGATTATTAACTGATTTATCATCTGAATAATTATTTTTTGCTTCTTCTCCTCCGAGAGTTAATTTAATCATTGCTTTCTGGTCACCAGCTTCTAGCTCTTGAATTGTTTCTTCTACATTTGTTATTTCTTGGTTTAAGTCTGGTAAGAGTTCTTTGTATAAATCTTCAATATCTTCAACTTTATTAATGTATGGTTTGTTGTTAAGCCTGATTGCTTCTTTTGCTTTATCAAAAATTTCTTTGACTTTATCTTTTATAAGCTTACCGCTAAGTTTTCCAACTGTACCTTTTACACTTAAAGAATTCCAATTAATTTTTACATTAATATTGTTTTTCTTAATTGGTTCTGCTAAATACTTATTAAATCTTTCAAGTAGCTTATCTTCCAATTTTTCTGTAAGATGTTCTGAAATAGAAGCTATCCATGTTGATAACTGTATATCTTCATAACTATCTATATTGCCTGGAACCATCGTTTCATCATTATTTAAAATAATATCTCCTTTATCATAAAGTTTCCAAGTATAATAAGGATTTTCTGTGTTCATTTTTCTTATATAAAATTCGTAATCGTCTGTTGGTTTATTTTTAAAAGAATTAAAAGTTTCAAGTGTTATTTCTTCAAGTGTTTTACCTCCACTTTCAACAAAAGAAAGAGTACCATTCTCGTAAATCCAATAACTTCCATAATAATATTTTGTAAATTTTTCACCTAGTATTCCAGAAGGATAATCTTCACCGCCTGAAGAAGAAATTTTTTCATAAAGGTTTAAGATTTTCTTTGCAAAATTATAAACTATTTCATAACCGAAAGTTCTTAAACTTTTTGAATAATTTTCTTTTTTATTTTTTATTGCTTCAATATTTTGTTTTTCATTATCTATAGAAATCCAAAGTTTATCTTTTAATATGCTATAACTTTCAACTGTCCCAAGTGATCCTTCTTTAAACGCTAATGCTTTTGCTAAATTAAAAAAATAATCTTTGATATCACCCTGAGTATAGCTGTTTAAGGTTCTTTCAAAATAATTAGCAGCTTTTCTTCTTGCAACTTCTTTTTGGATTTCTAATGATTTTAAATTTTCAATATCTTTAATTTTAATTTCAAGACCTTCTAAATAATCTCTGCTTACACCTTCGCCTTTATCTCTTTCATCAATTGCTTCAATTTCTTTTTTTAGATTATCTGTTATTTGTAATAAATTTTCTCTTATTGAGTTAGCTCTGTTATTAATTAATGGTTCGTCCCAATCTATATCAGATATTTTTTTGTTAGAATTTTTTATATTTGTAATTCTTTCTTCGATTTCTTCTGCGGCTTTTTGGTAGTTGTCTAAGTTTTCTACAGAGTCACCTACTTCAACACTTAGTTCAAAATCAGGTATTTCTGAAATTGAGTTTTCAATAGCATATAAATAAATTTTTTGAAGATTATAAATAGAAATTTTTGTTTTTCCACTTCCTTTTTTAACCTTTGAGCCTCTTGAAATTTTTGAATAGTTTTTTATTGCTTTGTCCAGAAATACTTTTTCTTTATTTTCATCACTTAAATTATATTTTTTATCGTCATTTACACTTCCACCAAGAAAAGGAGATGTTATAGAAATAAAATCTATTTTTTCTTCAAAAGTAAGATTAGTGGTAGCTTCAGCTTCCAGCTTCATTTTTTTATCTAGACCTTCTGATAAAACATCATATTCGATTTTATTATTACCGAAGAAGTCTTTTTCAAGAGATTGAGAATCATCTTTTCTTAGAACTGCCATTGTGTTCTTTGCTATTGATAAAAGTTTAGTTAATTCTTTTCTTCTCTTATAAGCGCTTTCTGTTTCATCTCCTTCGGCTTTTTCTCTTTCGATATATTTACCATCGTAATTCTTTACAAACTCTGTACCATTTTGAAGTTTTTTATCATCATTCCAAACTACTCTTACTAATGATTTATCATTTTCGTTGAAGGATTTCATAAAGAAACCCATAAGTTCTTTAGCAGTTCCTTTTAACTGAGCATACATTTGAACAAATTTAAAACCATTAAGGATAAAATTATCTACGCCGATTGCTGTTATATTATAACGCATACCAGTATCGGTTAAAGTAGATTCAACATTTGTTATAAAGAAATATTCTTCACAACTTCTTACTGTAGATTGATTGCTTTGGTTAAGAATCTCTTCATAGCTTCCTCTTGTTATTATTTCTTCTCCTTTATCATTCTCGTAAGTTCTTAAACCTACTTTACCATTCTCGTCATATCTTAAAACTTTTGAATCAAAGCCAGTTCTTTCATTCCATCTGTGAGTGCTTGATGGGCTATTTATATTATTAAAATAATTGTCATTTGTTAATTCTTTAGTTTTTTCATTTGTAGGGTTTTCTTCTGCGTAACCCCACTTAATTCTTAAGTTATTAACTATCATGTTATTTGGTTGATAAACAAAATTTAAAGAAGTTACTCTTTCTCCTGAACCATCTTTAATATCCACCGAATTTTCTTTTACATTTACTATATCTTTTTCTTCTCTTCCGCCACCAGCTTTAATTGCTTGAAATATTAATCCTTGAACTTGATAAAAAGATCTGTCGAAGAGGGTAAGGTTTAAAGTTCTAGAGCCATTATCTGTAATTGTAGCACTAACAAAATAATTATTTTGTCTAATTCTATCATCACCATTTAGGTTTGTCCAAACGGCGTCTTTACCATTTAAGTCTTTTCCTTTATCGTGTAAAAAAGAAACTTCAACATTTGGAGTCATTATTCCGTAATAATTATAATAATTATCTACATTTATTTCTGTAGTTTTAGTAACTGTTTTCTTTTGAGGTAATTTTTTCATCCAATCTTTATTACTACTGCTACTTCCTACAGTGTATTCTTCCAATAATTTATCTATGTTAAAAGTCTCAGCCATAAAATTAACTTTTTGTGCTTGAGGGGTAAATTAAAAACCCCACAGGAATCTGTGGGGTGTTAGTTTGCTTATTTTTGAAATTAGGCTGACTCAGAACTTGATTTAGAATCCTGAACTTTAATTGCTATATCATAAGCAAAAGTACAGCTAATTTCTGTAGAACCAGAATCTTCGTAAGAAAGTGTATCACCAAAATTAACATTTGTTGGGAAGATACCAAAAATATTCCAAGCTCTGAAAATATTTCCTGCTGGGTCAAGCTGAGCTTCTGTTGCAGAAGTAGCATACTGAGTTTTATATCCCATTTGTCCTGTAAGCGGATTATAAATCATACTAGCCCAGTTATACATAATGTCACCTGCTGAAAGTTCTCCACCAGTTGAGCTTGCGTTTCTAATAAAATCATTAAAAGAAACATTCAAGTCGTTAAAGGTTGGAGTACCAGCTGTGTTATATGTTTCGTGGATACGCTTAGTAGATTGCTTATCAAATGAAATACTTGGAACTGATGCTGATTTTGCTACGAAAGCAAGAGCTTCTTCCTGATTAGTATTTCCTGGAACAGATGAGAATTGGAATATAAACCTATTCTTTTTAACTGGTTCAAGTTTAAAAGATTTACTATCTGATATTTTTAAAGACATCTATTTCACCTCTCTAATTAACTTAAAAAAGTAATTAATTTCAGTAGAGGTTTTTAACCTTTGTGGTTAAAATCCTCGTCGCTTGTTTTTAATGCTTCAAGATCTTCTTGAGAAACTGGATAAAGTTTGTTAGTCCAATAGATAGCTGAATTCATAGCTCTCTTTAAACAGTTTTTTCTTATTTCGTCATATTTTTCAATATCTGGAGCCTTATCATTAATTACTTTATTAGCAATTTCTGAATCTGGTTTTTTCTTAAGAACTCTTTTAGCAACCCAATACTTATCGTCTGTTACTTTTGAAGGTGGTGTAATTTTATTAAAACCTTGGAATGACCAAATACCACCGCTATGACCACCATTTTTTTCTTTCATTTCATCGATAACAGTTTTAATCTTTAAATCATTAACACCTTGAGATTTAAGATAAGTTTCTACATCTTCAAGAACGTGTTTATTTACTTCCATGAAATTTACTTTACCTTTATAAAGTGTAGATTTAGCAATCTGGAAGAAACTATCCCAATATCTCATAGAGAATGGTTGTCTTTGTCCGTTCTCTGAGAACAATGTAGTTGCATATCTTGTATATTGAGTTTTCTTATCTTTACCATTAAAAATAGCAAAATTGTTATGGGCTATAACCTTTCCTTTCTTGCCCTTAATTTCATCTCTTATGGCTTTAGATTCTGCATCTCTTTTTCCCTTGATTTCTTCAAGCTTCTTTTCGTCTGCTTCTGTCTTGTAGCCAGTTTTCATATTTTCAATATCTTTTTTGTTTTTAGCTCTCCATCCTTCTAGATCCATAATTGGTTGTGAAGGATCTCCGCGTCTATCATATCTCTTATTAAGTTCTTCTGGAATTTCTGAAAGTAATTGCTTTGCTTTATCTACTTCGCCATTCTTTAGAGCTGAAATATACTGCAATCTTTTGCCGTTATAATTAGCAGCTTTTAAAGTATTGTTATAAAGAGATACTAAACTTGGCTGTGAATTCTTAATAATCCAAGCTGCAGCATTTCTATCTTTCTTACAAAGATTGTCATAAATACAAGCAACAATTGTAGCAAGATTTTTTTGTCTATCTGGCCCTGTAAAATGTTTCTCCAAGAAAACAGTGTTTTTAAGTTGTGCTTCTGTATAACCTGCAGAGTCAACCATAGAGATTGCCTTCAAATCTGCTTGAGACCAAAGTCCAGGAGCATACTTATTAGCAAACAATTCAGCCTCTGAAGGAGAACTTGCAGCAACTTCACCAGTTTTTCCACCAGATAAAGCACCAGTTTCGTTAGAGTGATGATCTGATAAGAATTGTGGATTTACAATTGGGAATGAAAGTTCTTTAATGTTCTGCATTGTTGCAGGTGTGAAACCTGTAAATTTTTTATTCTTAGAAGCATAATCTTTTAAAGCATTGTAAGCCTTAAATGCTTCTAATAATTTCTTCAAATTTCCACTTGTAAATTTACCAACTTGAATCTTGTAAGTATCTATAATTTCTTTATCGAACTTTTCTTGAGTATATGTGCTCCAATCGCGTTGTAATAAATTTAACAACGCACTCGAATCTCCTTTAAAATTGAACAAGGTATTCCAAAGTTTAAATGGTCTTACCTTTGGAAGTTTTGCAAAGTCTGTTACACCGATATATTCGCCTTTTTTACTTGTTCTGAATTTATCTGTATGAGTATCTTTTTCCTTATCTTCATCACCATATTGGGCAAACTCAATTGTAATTCTTTCCTTTGGAATTCCTTGTTTAATAAGCTGTTGAACCATTGAAATTCCAGAGGTTACGCCATCTAAATCAACATGAGTTACTACTTTTGCAGATTTTGTACCATGCGGTAAATGTAATTCTTCATATAAAATATTGTTGTTTTGATTTAATCTATTATTAAAAAAAACATTTAATGTTTTCTCTGTTAACATTTTATTCTCCTATTTTTAACTTTTTTAATATAAAACTTTAATAATACTAAAGATCTTTAACGTCACCGAGGAGACATTTTTGTCCTGAGTGACGACACCAGAGTCTGCTGTACACCATACTAAGTACCAAGTAGAAGCAGTTTTTTAGACATAGTATTTTTCGATTTGAAGAGAAGCTTCTTCAAGATCGGAAGTAATAGTTGTTTTATAGTTCATGTGTAAGTAGTAATTATTTTCAAAACAATAAACTAATACATTTGGTTTAAGTTTATTTTTTTTGTTTTCAATAATTAATATTGGAGTATCTACTTCACTTAATCTTAGAGATACAGAGAATGTATAATACTCTGGAAGAGAATCAATGAGACTTTGGTAACACTTGTTTAGAACTTTTGATTTGCTTGAATTACAAATTCTGTTCTTTTTGCAATTTATTTCAATAACCTTCTTTACTGTTAATCTATCCATAAATTTATCTTGACAAACAAAAATATGGATTTATACTAATCGTAAATTACACTATATATGGTGTAGTTTTGGATATTTTCTGTTAAAACTACACTAACAAGTTAATTATCCATAGAGAGGTTATATGAAAAAAGTTTTAAAAAGAGATGGAAGAAAGAAAGATTTTGATGAAGTAAAAATCTTCAAAGCAATTAAGGCTGCAAATAACAGTAAAGAGTATCCAGTCGATAAAGATCAAAGAATGACTGATGAACAAATTATGGAAGTTGTAAAATGGGTAGTTAAAAAAATGTCAAAGTCAGAAGAAGAATTAATGCCCGTAGAAGAAATCCAAGATTTAGTAGAAGATGGTTTGGTTCATAAAAACCATACCGCTGTTGTTCGCTCTTTTATTAAGTATAGAGAACAAAGAGCAAAAGACAGATTTAAGAAAGAAAAGGTTATTCAAGAAATGGAGGATAAATACTCTGGAAAAACCTGGGACAAACAGAATGCAAATGTAGATGGTTTGTCTTATGATGGTAAAGCGGGCGAAGCTCATGGCTTACTTGATAAAGAGTTAGCACTTGATTATATGATTACTCCAAAGTTCGCAAAAAACCATAGAGAAATGATTAATTATATTCATGATCTTGATAGTTATAAAAAAGGAAAACCAAATTGTCTTTCATTCCCAGCAGATGATTATAGAGATAATGGAATGACTGTTAAGATTCCAAAAGATATTAGAAAAGCTGGAAGAGTTTCAACATTAGGTCAGTTGGAACTTATGGAATTGCAATCTCAATCAATGCCACAGTTTGGTGGAGTATCACTTACTCATTTTGAAACTACATTTGCTCCACTTGTAAGTAAAGATTATTATAAATTTTACAAAAAGAATTATGAAAGAATTACTGGAAAAGAGTTGGATTATTCTTTCCAACCTTATTTATCAATAGATGATACAGATTATGTTGCTTGTAATTCGCAAGCTGCTAAATTTGCTATGGAAGATTTGGAAGAAGAAGTTCATCAGACAATGGAAGGTTGGTTGCATAATGCAAATACACTCCAATCAAGAAGTGGAAATCAGTTGCCATTTACTTCAGTAAATTATGGTCTGGATATTTCACCAGAGGGAAGACTTGTTACTAAACATTTGCTTAAATCTTGGGAAGAAGGAATTGGAGAACTTGGACTTACTCCTATATTCCCTTGTGGTATTTTCCAATATAAGAAAGGTGTTAATGATAAACCAGGAACACCAAACTATGATTTAAAGCAGCAAGCAATTAGTGTTCTTCCAAAAAGAGATTATCCAAATTTTGGAAACTGTGATTGGTCTGTTCAAAGAAAGGCATTTGAAAAATCTCAGGCTATTAAAGAGAAAGTTCTTTTGAGCCTTGATGTAAAAGATTTATATGAACTTGTTGGTTTAGGGCCTTCAATCACAAGAGAACTTGGTTTTACTATTGATTTTGATGAAGGTGATACTTATAAAATCACAATGAATAAAGAAGAAAGACCATTCGAGGCTTTTTCAAGTATGGGTTGCAGAACTTACAATGGTTTTGATATAAATTTTACAGAAGATTATTTTAGAAAAGTAATCAGAAGAACAATAGATGAGAAAAAGCTTCCAAGAGATATGCTTTGGTCTGGAATTCAAAAAGATGGACGTGGAAATATTGCTCCATGTACAGTTGTTATGCCAATGATTGCAATGATGGCTAAAAAGAAAGCAAAGGATAACCCAGAATATGTAGTAGATTATTTTATGGATTTACTTGAAAGATATATCGGTGAAGCAAAAGATGAATTAATTGAAAGATTTAATTGGATTGCTGCGCAAGGCCCTGAATCTTCAACATTTGTATATGGAAACTGTACAATGAAAGGGTATGTTCCTGAAGAAGGAATTATTTCTGCCTTAAAGCATGGAACACTTGCTATTGGACAACTTGGTTTAGCAGAAACTCTTGAAATTCTTATTGGTTGCGATCAATGTTCTCCAAAAGGAATGGAACTCGCAAAAAAAATAGAACAATTGTTTGCCGATAAATGTAACGAGTATAAAGAGCAATATAAATTAAATTTTGGAGTATATTTTACTCCGGCTGAATCGTTATGCTTCACCGCTTTTAAAGCCTTCAAAAACAAATATGGTGAAATGGAAAATGTTACTTATTTTATTGACGACGATGGAAATAAAGTAGAAAAACTTTTCTTTACAAATTCTATTCATGTTCCAGTATATAAGAAAATTTCACCTTTTGATAAGATTGATATTGAAAGTCAATTAACTGGTTATTCATCTGCTGGCTGTATTACTTATGTAGAGATTGATGATGAAGTAAAACATAATCTTAAAGCACTTGAGCAAATTATCGACTATGCAATGTCTAAGGATATTCCTTATTTTGCATTAAATTTCCAAATTAATGAATGTACAGAATGTGGAAATACAGACAATCTTTCAGAAGATGTTGGTGTTTGTCCAATTTGTGGAAGTAAAAAAATAAATTGGCTTAGAAGAGTAACTGGATATATTAATGGAAATTATCGAAATTCATTTAATGCTGGTAAGCAGAGAGAAGTTGAGCTTAGACAAGCGCATACTAAGTTTGGTAATATAAAATTTAAGGAAAACGGAGTGTAAAGATGGAAGTAAAAATAACAGTTGATGAAAATGAGCCGTTGGCGTTTGCTTTTAATGATGCGATGAAAGCTGCTATTAATGCCCTTGGAGAAGGAATACCAAGTAAATCAAAATATTCTTTTGATTTAAACCTTGTTAGTGCTTTTACAATTGCTAAAAAGTATGAAGAAGGAAATAAAGTAACTTATACAGTTGTTCCAGATCGTATAGATATGAAACATGTAGATGGCAGTACTTGGGAACCAAGAATGTTGAGAGATTTTTAAATGAGAATTGCAGGTGTTTTAGAAGACGATATAGTTGATAGCGACGATGGAATTGCAGTAAGTTTATGGACAGTTGGTTGTCCTCATTGCTGTAAAGGTTGCCACAATCAAGAACTTTGGGATCGTAAAGCTGGAGAAGAAATTCCAAGAGAAGATGTTGCTAATAAAGTAATAGAACTTATAGAAAAAAATGGAGTTTTAAGACAGTTTAGTGTTTTGGGTGGAGAACCTTTGGTTGAATATAATATAGAAGATGTTTTCTATATTATCAATCGAGTTAGGGAAGTTTATCAAGATAAGATAAAAATTTATCTATGGACTGGTTATGATTACGAATATTTAATTGATACTTCAAAACACTCTCAAAAATACAACACTTGTATTTCAAAAATTTTAAAAAAAATAGATGTCTTAATAGATGGTTTATATATAGAAGAACTAAGAGATACTTCTTTGAAGCTTCGTGGTTCTTCTAATCAAAGAGTTTTACTTAGAGAAAATAATTACTCTGAATAAAACCTCTACTGAAAGAAAAGGTGGCAAGAAAGATATATATAAGTGCAATCGCACGACTTTTCATCTTTTCTTTCTTTTGGCCGCTTAGGAAACTAAGCGGTTTTTTATACAAAAGTTAATTTTATGAATTTCCAAGATATTATTAATGAAGAATTATCAACAGATACAAATTATATTCTAGAAGAAGGGATTTTTAAAGTAAGTCCTACAGTTGCTTTTTTCGTATTTAAAGATAATGTATTAGAAAAAGTAAATAAGGCTAAACAAAAAGCCAAAGATTTAAAAATAGATGCCGAACAGAAAGTTGAAAAAGTAAAGGCTAAATATTTAGGAAGAAGTGGCGATTCTGATAGTGACACAGTTTATTCATATACAAGCGAACAAAAGCAAGTTCTTGCTCAAATCTATAAAAAATATGGTCCAAAAATAGTTAATAGCATTAAAGATTTTAGAATAAATGTTATGGCTCCTTACCAAGTAATTAAAAGAGAAGTTGCTAAAAACTACATGGTTAGCGACAAAGAAAGATTTGGTATGACCAAAGAAGAATATTATCAGTATCGTGAATCTGGAAGAAGAAAGATAGAAAAAAGTAAGACTTATTTCAAAGATTCAAAAGAAATGAATGATAAACAGGAAGCTGCAAGAAAAGCTCTAAATGATGCAAGAAAATCTTATGAAGATTTTAAATCAAATAATAATTTTAATTTATCAGCAGTTGATATTGATAAAGTTTTTGAAAAAGCAGGGCTTGGAATAAAAGAATTAAAAGGTTGGACTCTTGCAGAACTTGCTAGCACAGCTTCTGAAATAGAAAGACTTCAAAGAATACTAAAAGAACCTCCATTAAGTAATGGAAAATATAAAATTAGTGGTTCTGAAAGAACTGGTTCTGCAATTACTCTTAGTAAAGAAGAAATGCAGTACAGAATTAACGCCCTTAGGGAAAAGGGTATTACTAATGTAAATAACAGACCAAACAAAAACAACAATAAACCTTTTGGTTCTTTCAAAGATGCTTTTGCTATTTATTTATTAAGAAAAGAAGAAGTTCAAAAAATTAGGGACAATTCAAATTTTTCAGAATATAAAAAATTTTACGAAAAGGTTTTAAAAGACGGAATAGATGCTGCACAAAAGATTTATGATGATAAATATAATAATTATATGAAACTTAAATCTACGATTTCTTTAAACCAATACGAGAAAAAGATTTGGGGACTTAAGGTTTTAGGAAGTAAATACTCTGGCGATATAAATGACTGGAAACTTAAAATTAAACCAGAAGATTTTAAAGGCGTTGAATATAAAGAAAAATCTCCAAAAATCTTAAAAGCAGAAAAAGATATAGATAGAGAACTTAAAAGATTTGAAAGAAGTCTTTTAAAAGTAATGTCTGAAGAAGATGTTGCTCTTTGTAAAAAATATAGATTGTTTAATAATTTCCTTACAGTTAAACAGTTGAAAAATCCTGATAATATATTCAAAAAAGGAGAAATTAAAATGTCTTCTGATGGAGCTGGTGATTTGGATGAAAAAATAGATGCTATTATAGAAAAAGATTATGATAGTATCAAAGAACTTGAAAGCGCTCAGGATAAATTAAAAAATTTAATTAATGGTGAAAAATTAGACAGCGAAACAAAATTAAGATGTGAAAAGTTCTTAAACAAACTTAATCCAAAAAATACAAATGGTAAAAAGACTGGAAAAGTAGATTTGGAAGAATATTTAAATAGAATAATAGATTCAGATTATTCAAGAACTTCAGCCATAAATGAACTTAAAACTCTTGAAGATAAAATTTCAGATTTTAAGAAGCTTAACGATGAAAGTGAATTAAAACAATTTACTTATAGTATTAATAAAGCAAAGGATAAATTAAATTTAATAGCAAGGGATGAAGATTAATGATACCGCAAATGCCTTTTACTGGGCTAAATAAACAAAGTAATTTTTTAGCCCCGCAACAAATAAAACAATTTAATATAAATCCTCAAATAATGTTTTCAAAAGTCGAGAAAGGAATTTATTATTTAAAATTCAACAATATGTGTTATTCAAATCAGGTTTTTTCAAACGGAACACTTTCTGTTGATAATACTATTCTTAAGCAAAAATTAAATTCTTGGTTAAGACCCGAAGATAGGAAATATATTAAATTAGTTAATTACAATACAAACACTTCAATTTTTGCTTTTAATATAAAGGATTGGGTAGATGATGCTTTTAAAGATACATCTGGAACTTCTATTAATTATTTAAGTTTTTCAAAAACTTATAAATTAAAAAAACAATTACCATATTTGATAAAATTTTATGGTATTGGAATACTTTACGAAAAAGCGATTGCTGAAGAATTTAAAGAGCATTTAAAAAGAAATAGAAAAACGAGAGAAGATATTTTTTCAATGATTACAAAAACAACTGGAAAAGTTTTAACTCTTGACAAAATAAGTATTTTTGATTATACTTATGTATATATGACAAATTCAGTAACAGTTTCTTTGAAACCGATTTATGTTGGAACAATGTTAGCTGCTGCTAATAAATTTTTGAATGAAAAGAAAGATAATAAAAAGGGCAACTTCGACAAGACTGTGGGGTTGTTTCTTAAAATAAAATAGTAAAAAATCTTAAGCTGCTCGTCTAAGTCGAGGGTTTAAGTAGGAGAAAATATATGTTTAATGATTTGTTTGATGAGATGTCGAAATTATTCGACGATTCGTTCCTTTCTAGTACTAAGTATTCAGTACCTTCATTTCCACCACTAAAAGTAATTAAGAGAGATAACAAAGTTACTTTTAAGTTTGCTTTGGCTGGTTATTCAAAAGAAGATTTGGATATTAGTTTTGGAAAAGACTGTTTGATTCTTTCTACAACAAAAGAGTACGAAAAAAGGAAAAAAGCCGAATTCGAAAACTTAATGCTTGTAGATAAAGAAAAAAAGTCAAAGGCTAAAGTTTTGGTAAATACTTTTAAGGATTCAAATTTCTCTTATAAGTATTTTATTCCAGAAGATAAATTCGACTTCGATAAAGTAAGTGCAGAATTTAAAGACGGTATTCTTGTAATAACCGTTCCTGCAAGGGAAGAAAAACTAGAAAACAAAATTAAAAAAATAGAAATTAAATAAAGTTTTGGCCCACGTTTGTGGGCTTTTTTTATGTATTAATAAGTTAATATATATAGAGGTCGAATATGTGGGTTTTTTTTGATAAACATCCTGTAATAGCAGGAATTATTTTTTCTTTACTATTAGTAATAGTAGTGCTTTTAGTTATTATAATAACTAAAGCAATCAAAAATGGCGGCGAAGTTGAAGCAGAAGCTGGAAAAGATGGTGTAAAATTTCATGTAGGTGGTAAAGACAAACCAAAAGGAAAGAAGGCTTTTGAATCTAATATAGTAAAAGATGCAGTTTTTTTAAGTAGTTCTATAATAAATTGGAAAGGTGATTTATCAAAAGAGATCGATAAAAAAACAAGCGAAACAATAGCAAATTGTGTCAGATATTCTGTGTCAAAAATAGATAATTTAATAAATATTGCAAAACTTGAATATGGTGAAATCTTAAAAAAAGAAAAAGAAGAATTAACCGTAGAAGACAATTATCAAATAATTATTTATGGCTTTTTAATGGATCAAGTAAAAGAAACAATCAAAGATCAAATTTGTGAAGCTATTAGGGCAGATCACTTCGAAGATAAAACAGATGTAGAAATAAGAGCAATTGGTGAAAATTGTTATCTATTATCTAAATTAATTTTTGAACAAAGGTTGAATATACTTCAAAGAGATGTTCTTGTAAAAATTGCAGAGAAATATGAACCAAAAATAAAAAAAGAAGCAGATGATTTGGTTGAATTAACAGCTCAAAAATATAAAAATCTTAAAAAAGAAATAGAAGAAACAATTAATGATAGAGAAGAAAAGTTTAGAGCAGAACTTAAAATAAAGTTCCCTAATTTTACAGATGAAATAACAGATCAGCTTGTTAATTATTATAGTTAATGATTTCAAATATAGATAAAAACATTAAGCAAAGTTTAACTTATTGTCTTAAAAAAGATGGCCCCTTTAAGTGGGGCGAAATTCTTGGTTTTACAAAAGAAGATTTATTAAAGCAGCTCGAAAACAATTTCAAAGACGGGATGAGTTTTTCTAATTATGGAGAAGTTTGGGGTTGCTCTTTTTTTATTCCAAGAAGATTGTATTCTATAAGAACAATAAAAGACGAAGATTTTAAAAAATGTTGGTCTTTAAAAAATATAAAACCTGAATATCTTGAAAATTGTTATAGGCAGAAAAAAGAAATTTTAGAAAGTGATTTAAATAAACAATCTTTATGGGATATACTTCCAAATAATTTTGATAAATACTTAAAAAAATAACCTACTCTTTCGAGTAGGTTTTTTATTTTAGAAAGCAAACTTGTCTATTCGTCTTCTTATTGCTTTAGCATACATCCTTGTAGGAATAACTGTTCCAACAGAAGAAGTTGTAACAGTTGCTTGAACTTGTTGAACAGAATTTAAAAGTTTTTTATTCTTTGGCTCATAAGTCCATCTAAGAATAGCATTATAAATTGCGTCTGGGTCAAAACTTCCAAAATAACTTGCTATTTTTTTACATCCATCCAAAGAAGGTTGCTTTAATACATTAACAACTTCCATTGCTTGACTTGGGTCAAAGCTTTCAGTAACAACAGAAGCAGTACCAGCAGCCTGAGTGTTAATAGGTGTTTCTGAAGCATTTACTTGGTTTTGTCTTAAAGCTTCTTGATTCTGAACTTGTTGGTTTTGAACTGGTTGCTGAGTTTGAGCTGGCTGTTGATTCTGAGCTGGCTGTTGATTCTGAGCTGGCTGTTGAGTTTGAGCAGCTTTTAATATCATTGGAATTTCTTTGCAAACTGCTTCATATGCTTTTTCAAAAGAATTATATCTTCTTTCTAAATCCATTAACTCATCTTTGTGTTCATTAAACCACTCTGTTTTACTTATCTTGAACAAAAGACTCTCAACTTCATCTTTGTTTTTAACATCTAAATCGCCACGAGATAAAGCAATATCAGTGATAGTTTTAAGAACTGATTGAACAGGAACTAATGTTCCATTTTTTTCTCTCATTAAAATACTATCAATTTTTAAAGTTGATTCATCATTTTTTAAAATTGCATGTGCAACAAGGGCTTTGGTTTGTTTATCAAGTTTTTGCCATACTTCGTTAAAAGCATTTGCAGCTCTGTCAATTCTTTCTTTATCAATAGCTTCTGTTTTTCCTTGTTTTGTATCATCCCATAAAGTTTTCTTGATACCTTTTCCCATCTTTTTAAAATCATCGCCAATTTCTTTACCAGTTAAACCAATTTCATTATATCTACTTCTACTAACGGCATGATTATAACAATCTGCCAATCTTGAATTATAAGTAATAGCAAGAACATTTAATTTACTGCGAGCAGAAATTTGTGATTTTGTTCCTGCAATTGGAGAAGAAATTGTTTCAGAATATTTTTGTGCTTTTTTAACAAAGTCTGATTGATAGTTTTCCATATCTTGTGTAGAAGTATCAAACATTTTAGACATAGAGTTTTGTGCTCTATCACTGTTTAAAGAAATTCTACCAACATTTGAAATTCCAGCTCTATTCTTTATAAAAGCACCAAGTCTTTCGTTAAGTATTTTTTCACCAACTATTGAGTAAATATTATAATTTTCATTTACTTCTTCGTTATTATTGTTCTTTAATCTTTTATTTTTAAGTTCTTCGATTTTTTGTTTCCAATAATTAAATAAAGAACCACGATTATCATTAGAACCATCACCAAAGAAATCATCTACTTTTTGCTTAATTGTTTCTGCTGTATCTGAAGAAGTTATTTTGAAACTTGTACTGTTGCTTCCGTTAGAAGTTTCATTATCAGAAGTTTTAGGAGCTTCACTTGATTTTGAGTTTTCGTTTGCTTTATTTTCTGTATTGTTTTCTGTTTCTGGTTGGTTGATATTTTCGTTATCTTTATTGACTGTATTTACTTCTGAATTTTCATTTGGCTTTGCTTCTGGCTGCTCTTTGCTTTGTTGTGCTTTTGGATCAAGATCATCAACTGGTTTTTGTTTAGTTAATCTTTCAAGAGTTCTAAATAAACCTTCAAGACCTTTTAAGAAACTTTCACTAGATCTAATTCCGCTAAAGTTTTCTTCAATACTCTTATCTACAGTTTGAACCTTTAAACTTGAAATAGCATCATTTACATTAGCATCTGTTTTTATACCTTCTTTTTCAAGAACTTTAACACCTTGTCCGCCGAAAATATCAGAACCAAGTGTTAGTTTAAGGCATAGACAACCTATCAAAAATTTAACACCTTTTGTAAGATTATTATCTTTGACAAAACTTTTACCAACAAATTGATTTCCAGCGGATATTTTTCCCCAACCAACTTTAAGTTCTTCAAAACTTAACGTTTTTTGGTCTCCAGATATTTTTGCTACATTGTTTAAAAATGAAGCTGCTTTTTTTAAATCTCCACCAGAGTATTTATTATATAATTCTTTATAAACATCTTTCATTTTTTCTTGAGCAGCAGCATTTTGTTCCCTACTTTCAGGTGTATTATTGTCTTTAAGAATTAAATCATCTATTTCTTTACAAGCATTAATTATTTCTTGTCTTAATTCTTCCTCTTTTTCATCTTCTGTTACTACAGAAGCTGCAGCAGAAAGCTGTCTAACTTTTGGAAGAATTAAATTAACCTTTTTTTGAACTTCGGTATTTTCATTTTTTGAGAGTTTTTCAAGTTCTAACGAAAGTTTCTTATAATCACCTTCTTGAGCAAGAGAGGTTAAACTGTTTTTACTCTTTTTATTATTTCTTTTTTTTATAATTTCTCTAATTTTGTCTTTATCTATCCCGTTAATTGCCTCTGTATCATTTGGATGATTTTCTTTATAAAGATCAATAGCCGCTTCTATGTTTTTGTCGCTAAGATCCATATGAATATTGCCATTTTTATATTTATCTGCTAATTGGCTTGCTATCCAAAGATTCGCATCTTCTTGTAAAACATATTCTTTAAAATTTTTCATTTTAACCTCTATAAAAATTAACTTTCTCTTTTATTGACATAAAAAAATTAAAGTATTATAATTCAGTCAAAAAGGAGAAAATATGGCAAAAATAGCATTCTGCAGCGATTTGCATCTTAATAGAGATTTAGTAAGATTAACAGAGTGTTTAAATTTCTTAGATTATGCAAAAAATTATTGTATAAAAAATGATATTAAACATATTGTTTTAGGTGGTGATTTATTTGATACCTCTAACAATATAAGACATCAAATGTTTATTCCATTTTTTAATAAACTTCTTGAATTAAGTAGCGTTGCAACATTGTATGTTTTTAGCGGTAATCACGACATGATAAATATGGAATGTGATTCACTACTTGAAGCATTTAAAACTTTTTCTCATTTTGTCAAAAAATCAGAAACAATAGAAATAGATGGAGTATCTTATGACTTTTTAGCATATACTCAAAATCCAGACGATATTCCAAATAAAGGTGAAGTTCTTTTTACTCATTTGGAAGTAGAAGGTTTTTACTTTAATCCGTTTAAAAAGTGTGAAGATAAAACTTTTACTAAAGAAAGTTTTGAAAATTATGATTTAGTAGTAAGTGGCCATTTACATAAGAAACAAGAAGATGGAAATATAGTATTTCCTGGTTCTCCTTATTCAACAAGAAGAGATGAAGCTGGAAATCATTATTTTGCTGTTATTGACGGAAAAGATTATGAGCTTGTAGAATATAATGAAGCCCCTGAATATATGACAGTTAGCCTTGAAGAGGCTTTACTATCAGAAGATATAGATTATAATAATAAACTCGTAGAAGTAATAATTGATTCAAAAATTGAAAATTTTGTAAAACTTAGAGATATAATGTTAAGTAAAGGTGCTGTAGAAATAGTTCCAAAGTTTGTAAAAAATGAAACTGCAGATACTTCTGTAAGAGAAAAAATTGACGCAAACGAAGGAGTGACAGTTTCCATGGTTAAATATCTTAAATCTACAAACAAGTCCGGGATTGATAATGAAAAATTATTGTCTTGCTTTAAAAATGTTTTACAAAGAGTAAAGAAGGTATAAGTATGAAATATATAAAATCAGTAAGTATTAAAAATTTTTTTAGTTATGGGCCGCAAGAAACAATATTTGATTTATCAGGAGAAGGGCTTGTAAATATTTCAGGAAAAAATGGTGTTGGAAAATCTACTATTATTGAAGCAATGCTTTTTGCTTTATATGGAAAAACACGTCAAGAATTAGTAAAAGATGTTATAAACAGAAAGATCGGAAAAGACTGTAAAGTTTCTGTAGAGTTTGTTGGTGATGATGGAGAAATTTATAAAGTTTTAAGATACCGTGCGCATACAACTCACGGAGATAAAGTTTATTTATTTAAAGGTGATAAAGATATTTCTTGTAAAAATACTTCTGACACAAATGAATTAATTATAGATTATTTTGGAATGCCTTATGTTGCTTTTGTAAATTCTACTGTTTTTTCTTCAGAATTTTATTCTAATTTTTTCTCAGCAAAAAATTCTGATAGATTAGTGGTTTTTGAAAACATTCTTTCTTTAAAAGAAGTATCATATTTTTATGCAGAAATAAAGAAAATAATTAAAGAACTTAATACAAAGAAAGACGAAGTGGTTTCAAAAAGAAGTGTAGCAGAAGGTAAGGCAGATTACGCTCAGAAAAATCTCGATGATTATTCTGCTCAAGCGAAAGAAAAACTTCTTGAGTTAAAGAAACAAAAAGAAGAAGCTCAAAAGAAAATAGATGAAGCTGAAAAAGAAGAAAAAGAACTTGAGTTCATAGATGTAGCAGCAGAGAAAGCAAAACTTTCTAATACTACTTTGAGTGAAGAATATGAAAAGCAAATCAAGGAAAAGCAAAAGCTTCATGATGAGTTAAATTCTATAAATACTTTTCCCGAAGAAGAATCAGAATTGTTGGTTAAGTATGGTGATTTTGATTTTGATGAAAACAAAAAGAAGGAAGAAAAATATAAAACCGATCTTGAAACAATCAAAACAAGAGAAAGTGGAATTGAGAAAGCAAAGGTTCAGCTTGATGGTTCTATGGAAAAAGCGAGAACTCTAAAATCTCAGAAAGAATCTTCTGAAAAAGAACTTGAGAAACAAAAGAAAGATCTTGAAAAAGTAAAGGATGCAATTTGTCCATATTGCGGACATGAAATGGATGCTGAAGAAACCGCTCAAAAAAGAGAAGCTATTGATAAAAAAATCAAAGAGCTTGAAGAAGATATTGAAGATTTTGATAAACAGTTGAAAGAAGAAAAATTAAATCTTGAAGATTTTAAGAACACTTATGATACTCTTTTGACAGATGTAAATACTATTAAAGAAAATCTTGATAAAGATTTTGTTTCTAATTCAGATGTTATTAAAGAAAAGTATTTGAATGCTTTAAAGCACAAAACAGAATTTGATAAAACATATGAAGAAAACTGTAAAAAGCAGGCCGAGCTTTTTGTTGAGATTACAGAGCTTAAAGAAAAGAAATCTAAGCTCGAACTTTCTAAATACACAGAAGAATATATTAATTCTATTGGTGACAAATTAACAGAACTTGCAAAGATCAAAACTGACAATAATTTGATTATTACTGCAGTTAATGGAAATGTTAAATCTGCTTATGATAAGAATTATGTAGAAAAATTTAAGGCAGAAATAGAAGAATTTAAGAAAGAAGTAGAAGAAATTCAAAAAGAAGTCGATGCTCTTGAGTATGATATTAAGCATTATGAATATCTTGCTGAATGTTGTTCCAATAAGTCTGGTGGATTTAAGAAATTTTTTATTGATGAAATGATTCCAGTATTTAATGAAAAAATTAATCAATATCTTCCTTTCTTCTTTAACGATAGGAAGATTGAAGTAAAATTTGACAAAGATTTAAACGATAAATTATACTCAGATGGAGAAGAAATAACTTTTGCTTCATTAAGTTGCGGTCAAAAAACTCGCATGGAAATAGCAGCGGCTTTTGCTTTATTTGGTGTAAGTAGAGTATTCTTCTCTAATCAGTCTGGTTTATTAATTGTTGATGAATTGTTAGATAGAGGACTTGATGAGTTTGGAATAAAAGCTTCAATATCAATACTTGAAGGATTTGCAGAAGAGTCTAAAGTATTTGTTATAAGTCATAATCCAGTTGTAAAAGACAACATAACTGAAGTTATAGATATCAAAGCGGATGAAAATGGTTTTAGTTATATCAAAGTGTAATAGTTTCACCCA
>Ga0247609_10001388_pt1 | contig 29060 bp, 27 predicted proteins | sample 172DNAGHGlowgp2_FD_193487 | JGI IMG/M metagenome (GOLD analysis project Ga0247609, IMG submission 193487) | Sheep rumen microbial communities from Palmerston North, Manawatu-Wanganui, New Zealand - 1728 DNA GHGlow gp2 | ecosystem: Host-associated > Mammals > Digestive system > Stomach > Rumen ... | reverse complement strand
CGTGATGTCAATCTCGATGAGCCAGTCACTCTCCAGGTGGTAATATTCTGCTGCGGGAGTACCGACAACGGCATCCTCAGGCAGCACGATGATACCTGCATGGTCAGTGCCAATGCCAATCTCGTCCTCAGCACAAATCATGCCCAACGACTCAACGCCGCGCAACTTGGACTTCTTGATGACAAACTCCTTGTCGCCATCATAGAGCACACAGCCCAGATCGGCCACGATGACCTTCTGGCCAGCAGCCACATTGGGAGCACCACAGACAATCTGCTGGGGCTCGCCCTTACCTAAATCTACTGTTGTTACATGCAGGTGATCTGAGTCTGGGTGCATCTCGCACGTCAGCACTTTACCTACGTAAAGACCCTTCAGACCGCCCTTGATACTCTGTACTTCTTCGAGTGCGTCAACCTCCAGACCAGTCGATGTCAAAGCATCACACACCTGCTGTGGTGTGAGGTCGAAATCAACGTACTCCTTCAACCATTTATACGATATATTCATTGCAATGAAATTATATTTTTCGAAAAACGGTGCAAAGGTACGAATAAGTGAGTAAAATACCAAAGAAAATGGTGCCAAAATCATCAACTTAGCACCATTTTCTTTGTAATCCTATCTTACAGTCATGTGGAAACAGCCCTGCTTGACCTCATACTTGATGTAGGCACGGTCCTGCTTGCGGATGTCGCGAAGCACCTCTGAGAGCACCCACTTCAGCGTATCGTTGCGCACCTCTTGGTCGAGGGCGTGGTATCGATTGTAGCAGATGTCGAAGGTGGTTCCATAGAGGTGACACGAGTTATCAGTGGCATTACCGTTGTGACGCTGCAATTTCTTGACGTCCTCCATAGAGCGCATGACGCTGGTAACGATGAGTTGGTTCAAGGGCACTCCCTTCACATAAAGACTGTCGTAGAACGCCTGCCCAATGTCCTGCAACAGCAGGGCAGCACGGGGTACGAGGTACGGGATGGAGCTGTTGAGCTTGTCGACATGATAGTAGGGACTCTCACCAACATACACCAGTTCCTTCTTGCGGGCCTCAGCATCCTCGCGGTTCTTGACAGGTTTGACACCCCATTTATTGGCAGCCACAATCTGCACACTCTGACTGTCGGGGAAAGCAGCCTTGTAGTTAGGAACAGAGAGGATGCGGTGGTGTTTCTTAGTGGTGAGTGGTGAGGGGTTAGAGGCGAGAGGAGTGTTCTCTTCAACCATATCACTACCCTCCTCTTTCGGATACACAAAGGGCTTGACAAATGACAACACCAGCACTGCCGCTGTGAAGCACAACAAGTACTGTTGCTTGAGGGGCATCGCCAACCATTTTGCAATAATTTTATCGATTAGTTTTTTCATACCATTCAGTTAATAATCCACGGGGAATACCACGTTTGACGGCAGCATCGAGTACACGACGCGCCTCTTTTCTACGCTCCAAGACCAGCAACAGGTCGACATGCGACACCACATAGGTAGGGTCACGGGGAGCCAACTCTTCTGCCTTCTGCCAGTCATAGAGCGCCACCTCGTCTTGCTTCATCTGACGTTCCAAATTGGCACGGGCAGCATAAGCCACAGCAGAGTCTGCATGCTGTTGGATGAGCTGGTTCAGATTGTCGAGTGCATCCTGTTTACGTCCCAGTTGTTGCAACACGACAGCCAGTGACAGACGCGCCTCGAAGTGACTGGGAACAATGGCCAAAAGGTCGGTAAGGTCATTGCGCGACAGGTCGAAACGACGCAGATGTGTGTTGGCGTAGGCACGATAAAACAAGGCCGCAGGATTGTGGGGCTCCTTCTGTAACACAAGGGCATACTCATCGACGGCATACTGCCATTGCTTCAGTTGCAGGTTGGCATTGGCCTTGCGCAGATGCAGGTCCGTTGACCACGCAGACTCTGCTATCTGCTTATTCAGGATGGTCAGCGAGTCGCGCCAGTTCTCAGACCTAGGGGTCTGAGTGTGGCTCGCAATTTCCTGTGCCTGTCCCGTATGTTGCCATAACATGGCAACAAACAAGACCATCAGGCCTTTTCGATATATTCTACAATCCATTGTCCTACTTCTTTTGTTCCGTATTTTGCGCCACCTTCAATTTGGATTTCAGGGGTACGCACGTTAGCATCCAGCGAGGCATTGACAGCCTCTCGAACCAAGGTGCCCTCCTTGTTAAGTCCAAAGTGCTCCAGCAACATAGCGGCAGACAGAATCTGTGCCAAAGGATTGGCCAAGTTCTGACCAGCAGCCTGGGGCCATGAGCCGTGAACGGGTTCGAAGAGCGGTGTATGCTCACCCAGCGAACTGGATGGCTGGAGACCCATAGACCCCGTAATACATGACGTTTCATCCGTCAAAATGTCACCAAACGTATTCTCCGTCACGATGACATCAAAGAAACAGGGCTCTGTCAGCACACGCATCGAGGCATTGTCAATGAACATATAGTCCGTCTTCACCTGAGGATACTGGGGTTCCATCTCCTTGGCTATCTGGCGCCACAGACGACTCGAAGCCAATACGTTAGCCTTATCAACAACGGTGAGGTGCTTGCGACGCTGCATGGCCATCTCGAAAGCTACCTTCAGGATGCGCTCAATCTCAGGACGGGTATAGACGTTGGTATCGAAGGCCTTGTCGTTGTCCTGATATTTCTCACCAAAATACATGCCACCGGTCAGCTCACGAATCACCACAAAATCGGCACCACGCAACAGTTCTTCCTTCAGCGGTGATTTGTGCAACAGACAATCGAACGTAGCCACAGGACGGATGTTGGCAAACAATCCCAACTTCTTACGCATGGCCAGCAAACCTGTCTCAGGGCGCATCTTCAGCGTGGGGTTGTTGTCATATTTCAGGTCACCAACAGCAGCGAAGAGTACCGCATCAGCACGCATACAGACATCGTGGGTCGTGTCAGGATAGGCATCGCCACAGGCGTCAATGGCACAGGCACCCACCAGCGCTTCCTCATATTCAAACTCATGGCCACACTTCTTGGCAACAGCGTTGAGCACAGCCACACCTTGTTTCATAATCTCTGGGCCGATACCATCACCAGCCAATATCGCAATCTTCAGTTTCATATTACTTCAATTTTTCAATCCTTCAATTTTTCGTTTTCAATGATGTTCAGCATCTTGAATGTCGCCTTGATGGCAGCTTCCGTCTGGTCTGCATCCAGTCCGCGTGTACGTAGCAGACCATCCTTATAGTGCCACGAGATAACCGTCTGCACCAAGGCATCGGTACGACCACCAGGAGGAATGCTGACCTGATAGTTGGCCAGCGTGGGGAAGGTGCGGTCAAGATACTTCTTGTAGATGTAGCGCAGGGCTTTTACGAAGGCGTCATACTGACCATCACCCGTACCTGCAGCTTCGTACTCCTGACCATTGATTTCCACCTTGATATTGGCACCAGGTTTCAAGCCATAGGCAGTTGTAACGATATAGCTAATCAACTTGACCTTATCCTCAGAGCCATCATGTTTCAAGACGTCACTGACTATATATGGCAGGTCTTCCTGTGTCACTATCTCTTTCTTGTCGCCCAACTCTGTGATACGCTCCGTCACACGGCGCGTCTGCTCAGGGGTCAGTTCCAGCCCGAGTTCCTCGAGGTTCTTAGCAATATTAGCCTTACCGCTCTGTTTGCCCAACGCATACTCACGCTTACGACCAAAACGCTCAGGCATCAGTTCGTTATAGTACAGTTGGTCTTTGGTGTCGCCATCGGCATGCACACCAGCCACCTGTGTAAAGACGTTCTCGCCAACAATCGGTTGATTGGGTGCTACACTGATACCGCTAAAACTCTCGACCATGCGCGAGAGGTCGTTCAACTGACTCTCCACAAGGTTCGTCTTGGCATGGAACTGGTCCTTCAGAATTGCCTGCACAGAGGCCATTGGCGCATTACCACATCGCTCCCCTAACCCATTCACGGTGACGTGCAGGCCACGAGCGCCACTATAGACAGCAGCCAGCGAGTTGGATACCGCCAAGTCGTAATCGTTATGGGCATGGAAGTCGAAGTGCACTTTAGGATACCGCTTGATCATCTTGCGGAAATAGTCAATGACCTGCAGGGGATTCATCACACCCAGGGTATCGGGCAACATGAAACGTTTAATAGAGGTGAGAGGTGAGAGGTGAGAAGTGAGTGCATCCATCAACTGATAGACATACTCGGGCGAATCCTTCATACCGTTCGACCAGTCCTCCAGATAGAGGTTGACGCTGATGCCCTTGCTGGCAGCATATTCTAACTCCTTCTTGATGTCGCTGATATGTTCCTCGGGTGTCTTGTGCAATTGGTGGGTACAATGCTTCAGCGAACCCTTTGCCAACAGGTTCACCACTTTTCCACCACACTCAGCAATCCAGTCTATGGACTTGCCACCATCCACGAAGCCTAACACCTCAACACGCTCCAACAAGCCATTCTTCTGGGCATAAGCGCATATCTTAGTCACAGCCTCACGCTCACCTTCTGACACACGTGCCGAAGCAATCTCAATGCGGTCAACATTAACGTCACTGAGCAATTTGCGCGCCATCACCAGCTTCTCGTGTGGCAAGAACGACACGCCATTGGTCTGTTCGCCATCACGCAGTGTGGCGTCCATAATCTCTACGAAGGGCACCATACTCTGATATGTTTTTACCTTTTCTGCTCCCATGCTTCTATCTTATCTTTATTCGCCACGAGGAAATCGATATCATCCAATCCGTTCATCAGACAATGCTTCTTGTAACCATTGATGTCGAAGTGTTCTGAGCGTCCTGTAGCTTTATTGGTGACTGTCTGGTTAGGCAGGTCAACTTCCACTTCAGCATCTGGATTGTTTTGAATGGTTGAAAACAATTCAGACAAGAAACCTTCACTGACCTGCACAGGCAACACGAAGTTGTTCAATTCGTTGTTCTTATGAATATCCGCAAAGAACGACGAGATAACTACACGGAAGCCATAGCCAGCAATAGCCCAAGCGGCATGTTCACGCGAGGAGCCAGAACCGAAGTTCTTACCCGCTACAAGGATGCAGCCCTTGTATTTAGGGTTGTTGAGGACGAAATCCTCAACCACTGTGCCGTCAGGCTTGTAGCGCCAGTCACGGAACAGGTTGTCGCCAAAGAACTTCTCCTCACGGGTGGTAGCCTTCAGGAAACGGGCAGGGATGATCTGGTCGGTATCTACGTTCTCCAAAGGAAGAGGAACGCAGGTGGATGTTATAACGTTGAATTTCTGTTTCATAATAGTGTGCGTGGATCGGTGATTACTCCTGTGACAGCAGCTGCAGCAGCTACGAGCGGTGAACATAGGATGGTACGACTACCAGGTCCCTGACGACCCTCGAAGTTGCGGTTCGATGTCGATACGGCATATTTGCCAGCAGGCACTTTGTCATCGTTCATAGCAAGACAAGCGCTACAACCTGGCTGGCGAATCTCGAAGCCTGCAGCTTCGAGCACTTTGTCCAGCCCTTCATCCTCAATCTGTTGGCGCACAGCCCATGAGCCAGGCACCAGCCAAGCCACCACATTATCAGCCTTCTTGCGACCTTTCACAATAGAGGCGAAAGCACGGAAGTCCTCAATGCGACCATTGGTACAAGCACCCAGAAAGACATAGTCAATCTTCTTGCCCAGCAACTTCTCGCCAGCCTTGAGGCCCATATACTGCAGGGCTTTAGCCTCTCCCCCCGCCCTCTCCAAAGAGAGAGGGAACTCTGACGCATGATTAGCCCCTTCCTTTTGGAGGGGGTTGGGGGAGGCTGGAATGCTTTCCGTAATACCAATTCCCATACCAGGATTGGTGCCATACGTGATGCGTGGCTCGATGTCTTTAGCATCAAACACCAGTTCCTTGTCAAATACTGCATCATCGCCACTCTTCAGGGTCTTCCAGTAAGCTAGCGCCTTGTCCCACTCTTCACCCTTGGGTGCATATTCTTTCCCTTTGACGTAATCAAAGGTCACCTCATCTGGAGCGATAAATCCACCACGGGCACCCATCTCTATCGACAGGTTACACAGCGTCAGACGACCCTCCATCGTGAGGTTCTTCACCACATCTCCTGCATACTCCACAAAGTAGCCTGTAGCCCCACTGGTGGTCAACTGTGCCATCAGGTAGAGCGCCACATCCTTGGCGGTAACACCCTTTCCCAACGTACCATTTATCGTGATACGCATCGACTTGGGTTTCTGTTGCAGAATACATTGCGAAGCCATCACCATCTCTACTTCTGACGTGCCAATGCCGAAAGCCACAGCACCCATAGCACCATGTGTAGAGGTGTGGGAGTCACCACAGACGATGGTCATACCAGGTAACGAAAGACCCTTCTCAGGACCCACCACGTGGATGATACCATTGTTCTTGTCCATCATGCCATAATGTGTCAGTCCAAAGTCCTTGGCATTCTGTGCCAATGTGCTGACCTGCTTGGCAGAGACAGGATCCTCGATGGGTTTGTCCTGGTCGTGGGTAGGCGTGTTATGGTCGGGCATACAGAAGATCTGATCCGGACGGAAACACTTCAGTCCACGGGCTCGCATACCTTCAAAGGCCTGTGGAGAGGTCACCTCATGACAGTAGAGGCGGTCGATATACAACTGGGTGGGACCATCGTCAATGACCTGTACCACGTGCTTGTCCCATATTTTGTCAAAGAGTGTGTTCATTCGTCTTTCTGCTTAAATTTGTTGATACAGTCGATATACGCCTCTACGCTGGCGGTAACGATATCGGTATTGGCACCAAAGCCATAATAGAGACTACCGTCGTACTCTACCTGCATGTGCACTTTACCGACATCGTCGGAACCTTTGGAGATTGCCTGGATGGTAAACTCCTTCAGCGTCATCTGCTTCATAATAATCTTCTTCAGAGCCTTGATGGCAGCATCCACAGGACCATTACCAGAGGCAGCAGCCTCAAACTTCTGACCACTGATATCCAGTCCGATAGAGGCCACACTCTTCACGCCCTTACCTGTCGTAACCTGCAGGAAGTCAAGGCGAACAGCATGGGTGTCTGCTGTATCAGCACCAGCCAACATGAGTGCATCAGCATCGGATACTTCCTTCTTCTGATCGGCCAACACAAGGAACTTCTCATAGATCTTGTCGAGCTTCTCTTCTGACAGGTCAACACCATTGACGTGCAGACGATGTTTCAAGGCAGCACGTCCACTACGGGCAGTCAGTACGATGCTGTTATCGTCAATACCCACATCCTTGGGATCCATAATCTCGTAGGTATGTACATTCTTCAAGACGCCATCCTGATGGATGCCGCTGGAGTGTGCAAAAGCATTACGACCTACAATGGCCTTATTAGGCTGGATGGGCATATTCATCAGACTCGACACCATGCGACTGGTAGGATAGATCTTGGTGGTATTGATGTTCGTCTCAATGCCCAGACTCCTGTGACATTTCAGAATCATCGCTATCTCTTCGAGTGACGTGTTACCAGCACGTTCACCAATACCATTAATCGTCACCTCCACCTGTCGAGCACCAGCCATCACACCATTGAAGGTGTTGGCAGTAGCCATGCCGAGGTCGTTATGGCAATGGGTAGAGATGATGGCACAATCGATATTGTCCACATGCTCCTTCAGATATTTGATTTTGTCGAAATACTCCTGCGGCAGGCAATAGCCCGTGGTATCAGGGATGTTGACAACTGTAGCGCCAGCCTTGATGACTGCCTCAACGACACGTGCCAGATACTCATTATCTGTGCGACCAGCATCCTCGCAATAGAACTCCACATCGTCCACAAAGCGCTTGGCATACTTCGTAGCAGCAACGGCACGCTCCAGAATCTCCTCGCGGGTGGAGTTGAACTTAAACTTGATGTGTTCGTCCGAGGTACCAATACCCGTGTGGATACGCTTGTGCTTGGCATACTTCAAAGCATCGAAAGCCACCTCGATGTCACGCTCCACAGCACGTGTCAGCGCACAGATGGTGGGCCACGTCACGGCCTTTGAAATCTCAATCACGGAATTGAAGTCACCCGGGGAACTGATAGGAAATCCCGCTTCAATCACATCGACGCCCAACTGTTCGAGCGCCTTGGCTACCTGACTCTTCTCAACAGTATTCAACTGACAGCCGGGCACCTGCTCGCCATCACGAAGTGTTGTGTCGAAAATAAACAATCTGTCACTCATGTCATTTTACTATTTGACTATTTACTATTTGACTATTTAAACGAAAAAAGCCTTTCTACACCCGGAAGTGAGAAAGGCTCGTTTTAATATTCTATCTTACATCTTTAATATTAGCATACCCACCACTTCCGGCTACTTTTACGCAGTCGAATAATAATAATGTTGCTAATCAGATTCAGATTTCTCATCGTTCTTTTTTCTTAATCGGCTGCAAAGTTATACATTTCTCACTAACTACGCAAACAATTCACCACTTTTTTTATCAATTTACAACAATTTGTTACTTTTTGACCTATAAGCCTCTTGCACGAAGAATAGCAGAAGCATCTGGCTGCTGCATTCCCGTGAAGTCAGTGAACATCTGCATGAGGTCGCCCGTATTGCCACGACTCAGTATCTTGTCGCGCATGGCCTGCCCCGTTTCAGGCTTCAGGGCACCCAGTTTGGCAAAGGTGTCAGCCACATTGACTGCCAACACCTCTGTCCACAGATAGCTGTAGTAACCGGCAGCATAGCCCCCACCCCATACGTGGTTGAAGTAGCTGGTCATATAGCGAGGCGGAATCTGAGCATCGAGGATGCCATACTGCTGCAAAGCCTTGGTCTCAAAGGCAGCACACTGGTCAGCTGTGGGAACATCCTTCGAAGCCAGCATGTGCCAAGCCATATCGAGGGAAGAAGCTGCGAGGTTCTCACCCAGCGCGTAGGCCGACTGGAAGTTGATGCTCTTCAGCATGCGCTCTTTCAACTCAGCAGGCATGGGCTCGTTGGTCTCATAGTGACGTGCATAGTGGTCGAAGACCTCAGGAATAGAGGCAAACGACTCGTTAAACTGCGAAGGCATCTCCACGAAGTCGCGATAGACGTTGGTACCAGCCAGCGTCTTGTATTCACAGTTGGAGAGCATGCCGTGCAGGGCATGGCCAAACTCATGGAACATCGTGGTTACCTCGTCCCACGTAAGGAGCGACGGTTTGCCCTCAGGAGCCTTGGCATTGTTGCAGACATTGTAGATAATAGGCTTCTGATTCCAGCGGTGGCTCTGCTCTTGGTAGTTGTCCATCCACGCACCACCACGCTTCGACGCACGACGGTAGTAGTCGCCATAGAACAGTGCCATAGACTGGCCGTCCTTGTCGAAGACCTCGAAGACGCGCACGTCAGGATGGTACGTCGGAATATCCTTGCGCTCCTTGAACGTCAGACCATAGACGCGATTGGCGGCATAGAACACACCATTCAGGAGCACGCTATCCACATTGAAATAGGGCTTTACCTCATCGTCAGAGATGTCGAGCATAGCCTTCTTCATCTTGGCGGAATAGTAGAAGCGGTCGTAGGGTTCCAAATTAGAGGTGAGAGGTAAGGGGTTAGAGGTGAGAGAAGCATCGTGTGCAAACGCCTCGATAGCCTTTGTCTCAGCATCTGCCTTGGCCTTGTAGGCATGAACCAGATTCTTCAGGAAGTTGTTGACGTTGTCTGGCGTCTTCGCCATGGTGTCGTCCAGCGAATAGGCTGCATAGCAGGGATAGCCCATCAGTTCAGCCTGTTCGGCACGCAGCTTGGCCATCTCGCTGACGATAGCAAAGGTGTTGTACTTGGGGTTGGTACCATCAGCACGATGGATAGAGGCCTCATAGACCTTCTTGCGCAGTTCGCGATTGTCGAGACTGGCAAGAGGGGCCTGCTGGGTGGTATTCATGATGACGATGGCATAGGGCGCCTTGCCACCACGACTCTCAGCATCCTTCTGGCACTGGGCAATATCTGCCTCGCTAAGTCCTGCCAGGTCTTCTTTCTTGTCTACCCACACAATCGCATCGTTGGTGGCAGCCTGCAGGAGGTCGCCCCACTGCTGTTGCAGGTCACTGATGCGCAGGTTAATCTCTTTCATGCGAGCCATCTTCTCGTCAGACAAGAGGGCACCCTTGCGCACGAATTCCTTATAGATCTTCTCCAACAGTTTCTGGTCCTCACCAGTCAATGTGTCGTGCTGCTTGTCGTACACCTGCTTGATGCGCTCGAACAATGGCTTATTGAACGAGATCTCATTCTGCAGGTCGGTCAACATGGGTTGCACCTTCTTCTCAATCTCGCTGAGTTCATCAGATTTGTCTGCCTCTGTCAATGCGAAGAAGACGGTGGAAACGCGTGTCAACAGGCGACTGCTGTCCTCGAAAGGCAGGATGGTATTCTCGAAAGTGGCCGAGTCCTGACAGTCCACAATAGCCTGGATATTATCACGCGTCTGCTGGATAGCAGCCTCGAAGGCAGGCAGATAGTCAGACGTCTGAATCTTGCTGAAGTCAGGCGCACCAAACGGTAAAGAACTCTCTGCCAGCAGAGGATTCTCGTGGGAACTCTGCTGGCAGGCATTAAATGTTAGCATCATAACGGAAGTCATTCCGATAGTCAGAATAGTTTTTGCATTCATCACTTTTCACTTTTCACTGTTCACTATTCACTAGCGAAGCGTTTCACTATTCACTAGCGAAGCGCCTACTGGTGTTGGTCACGCAACAAGTCATTGACAGTCTTCACAGGATTAAACGTAGCCAGAGGAACTTCCACAAAGACAGTACTCCAGTTGCTCATGGCACCATTCCAGAGGCCGGGCAACTCCAGTGCCAGCAACTCCTTGCCACTCTTTGACTTCTGTGAGATGAAGCCCGTAGAGGGGTCAACAAACTTAGGCAGGTCGAAGGCATTGCCCTGGTAGTCCTTCACAGCGCAGACGAGGTCAACAGGATTGAAGTGAGTGCCCTTGGTGAACATCTCCATATACTCCGTGTTACTCTTGTCAATCTGACTGGACTCCAGAATCTGCAAGCTGACAGTGCCATCCTGGTTATAGGTCAGGAATGGGCCACCACCAGGCTCACCGACATTCTTCACGACACCACAGACGCGCATGGGACGATTCAGTTTCTCACGCAGGTAGGCGGCATCCACCTTCTTGCCCTTCGGATTGATGCAGAGTTTCTTCTCAACGAACTGTGCAATCTCAGCAAGCTGGGCATCGCTGGCTCCTGCATCCAACAAGCGCAGATACTCGAAAGCCTTCTGCTGCAGATCTACCAGTACACCAGCAATGATCTGCTTCCAGATAACGGTCTCAGACTTCAGACGGTCGGGAACGACATTATCGATATTCTTCACGAAGACAACATCAGCCTCTATCTCATTGAGGTTCTCTATCAGGGCACCATGACCACCGGGGCGGAACAACAGCGAACCATCAGCATTGCGGAACGGAGTGCCGTCAGGATTAGCAGCAACGGTATCCGTGCTGGGCTTCTGCTCAGAGAAGCTGATATCGTAGTGGATGCCATACTTCTGAGCATACAGGTCAGCCTTCTGAGCCACCTTCTGCTTGAAAAGTTCCATGTGCTCATGAGAAACGGTGAAGTGTACATAAGCCTCACCATTGCTGGCAGCATACAGAGCACCCTCTACCAAGTGTTCCTCCATCGGGGTACGAGGCCCCTCAGCATAGTTGTGGAACAGCAACAGACCCTTGGGCAGCTGACCATAGTTCAGTCCCTCAGCCTTCAGCATATTGGCTGCCACAGCCTTATAGTTACCCTCTGCCATCAGGGCTCTGATACCCTTGCCATTATTCTTCTGGCAGACGGCATCGAGCTCATCATAGAAGGCAAACTTCTCAATATTGTCAAAATACTTCTTCTCGAAATCAGTGGTGGGCTTGTCATAGTCGGCATCGACAAAGGCGAACATATCCTTGAACATGCGGCTGGCTGCACCTGAGGCAGGAACAAACTTCACCACCTTCTTACCCTGTGCCTTGTACTTCTGCCAAACATCCACAAAGTGCTTGCGCTCAGCATCATTGGGAGCAACGATACCGTTACCTATGGCTGCAGCACCCTCTAACTTCAGAAACGGAAAACCAGTCTTAAACTGTCCGAGTTGGGTCTCAATCTGCTGCTCAGAGATTCCTTTCTGAGCAAGCTGTTTCAGGTCTTGTTGTGTTAGCATATTGTTCGTAGTTTTTTAAGTTATTGTTTATCTAATGTTTATTTATTGTCTAATTCTTCATAAACGGAGTTGTTCGACTTGTACTCTGGCACTATCTCCTTCATCTTCTTGACAGTAGCCATATTGTCGTAGCCCTTCGAGATCTCAATGAGTTCGTCGATATCCTTGGAAACCTCAGCAAACTCGTAGCTGCGAACTTCGGCAATACGAATTTTCTCGTGGAAGGTAGGCTTGGTACCCTCCTTGTCATTGAGCACTTCCTCATAGAGCTTCTCGCCAGGACGCAGACCCGTGTACTTGATCTCCACATTCTTGGCACCACTCAACTTAATCATGCGCTTGGCCAGGTCGGCAATGCGCACGGGCTTACCCATATCGAAGACGAAGATTTCGCCACCATTACCCTTGGTACCTGCCTCCAGCACCAGCTTACAGGCCTCTGGGATGAGCATGAAGTAGCGAACGATATTCTCGTCAGTAACGGTGACAGGACCACCATTGCGAATCTGTTTCTTGAACAAGGGGATGACCGAACCGTTAGAACCCAATACGTTTCCAAAACGCGTGGTCACAAACTGCGTCTGACAAGTCTTATCCAGTGCCTGGACATAGATCTCGCAGATACGCTTTGAACAACCCATGACATTCGTAGGATTCACAGCCTTGTCGGTAGATACCATCACGAATTTCTTCACACCGTATTTCACACTGAGGTCGGCAATGACCTTCGTACCATAGACGTTGTTCTGCACAGCCTCTGAGGGGTTGCCCTCCATCATAGGCACGTGCTTATAAGCTGCTGCATGGAAGACATAGTCCGGACGGAACTCCTTGAAGATAGCCTCCATGCGGTCTTGCTTGCAGATAGAGGTCACAACAACCTCTGACTGAACCTTCGGGAAACGCTTCTGCATCATCAGCATCAGATCGTGGTCTGGCGTCTCTGCCTGGTCAATCAGCATCATGGCCTCTGGCTGGTAAGCAGCTATCTGGCGCACCATCTCTGAGCCAATGCTACCTGCAGCACCAGTAATCATCACACGACGACCCGTCAATAGTTCACCCACTGACTTCATGTCGACACGGATTTCATCACGAGGCAACAGGTCTTCTACGCTGACCTCCTTCAGGTGCAGTCCGTCGTCTTGCTGATTGTCCTGTAGCTCGCCATCCTTCACGTCAACCTCCTTGGCAGACTCTGACATGAAAATCTTGATGCCAGCACCCAACAACTGGTCTTGCAACTTCTGGTCGTTACGGAACTCCTCTTTACGTGGAGCTGCAACCAATACAGCCTCTACATGCAAGTGTTTCGCAATCTGTGCAATGTCATCCGTCGAATTATACACACGCAGTCCCATGACCCTGTTGTGACTGTTATATTTACCATCAGGAGCAATGAATCCTTTCACATTGAAATGGGCAGGACTCTGTGAACGGATAAGCTTTGCCAATCCTACTCCACCCTCCATTTCACCATAGATAAGCACGCGGATAGCTCTTGCATCCAGTGTGGTTAGCTCGTACAGTGTCTTCACAAGTACTCTCAATCCCCACATCAACAAAGTAGCGACGGCATACATCATGGCGACATGACGGAAGCCAAGCGTATAGAATTCTTCAGGATAAAAGAGCACCAAGAAGTGCATCAGATAGGCAATCGCCAACGAAATGATGTTTGCATAGAAAACTCTTGTCAAGTCTACGAACGACGAATAGCGTATGATACCCGAATAAGTATGGAACATGCGCGCACCCACGAATCCTGGCAACGCATACATCACCAATGTCTTCAACAATATCAGCACATCAACTCCTTCCGTTTTACGGAAAACGAACAACCAACATGTTATGAGACCAGCCACCAATAAAATGGTAAAGTCTAGCAAGAGGATTCCCCAGTACGGCAATGCATTTCTACTGAAGTACCAACTTAATACTCTTTCAATAGGTTTTATCATAACTTTCTATCATTTCTCTATATCCATTCAGCGTGCAAATTTACGAATAATTATCACATTATCCAAATAATTATCCAATTATTTTACCAAATGGGGCAAAGAATTGACGAAGCGTCAAGAATATACTTCATTCATGCACACATCATAATCCTCTGTTGGCACTTCTGCCACTCGCTGAAAAGGGAAACAAATACCGATGATTAGTGGTGAGGGGTGAGTGGTGAGAGGTGAAAAGTGAGAACTCAAGAAACGGTCGTAGTAGCCTTTGCCACGTCCCAAGCGATGACCTGCAGCATCGAAGGCCATGCCAGGTACCAATACGACATTGATATCATCATAGTCCGTAAATGGCTCCCCAACAGGTTCCAGAATATGGAAAGCCCCCTCAGCCAAATCATCCTGCGAGGTATAGCGTCGCAATTCCATGGTCTCATCGCCAGTTACTTTTGGTAACACAACGGTTTTCCCCTGCCCTACCAGCCAATGGATGAGCGGACGAATGTCCACCTCGTCAGGCAAGGGCCAATAAGCCATGATGGTGTTAAAGGTGTGAGAGGCCAGAATCTTCCGAAGTTTTTCAACAATTTCTTCTGACATCTGGGCCAGCTTTTCTTGATGCTGACGTTTGGCCTCACGCATTTGTTGGCGCAACAATGGTTTCGTCAGTGCCCCATTGCGCGCAGAGAATTCGCACCCACAATATTGCTGATTATAAAAGCCATATTCCTTCAGCAACTGATTCCTACGCTCCTGCAAACCACCCTTCCGCCAATTCTGTGCCCAAAACAGAGGTGAGGGGTGAGAGGTGAGAGGTGAGAGATTACTCTGCGTTTTTACATATTCCTGGGCAGCCAGTCCAGCACGCTCTATCTGTTCCAGACTTTTCCAACGGCTGGAGGCCAGTGTGGTAGCAAAATATTTGACACCTAGCTCTGCAGCTTTACGCGCAGTAGCCATCAGTCGCAAGGTAAAACACTGTTCACAGCGGCGCCCCCTTTCGGGTTCGTTTTCTAAGCCACAGACACACTCGCGCCACACTTCATGGTTATAGTCATCGTCTATCCACTCAATGCCAAGCGATGCTGCATGACGTTTGCTTTCCTCCTTGCGAATCTCATACTCCTCGCGCGGCCATATATTAGGATTATAGTAGTAGATAGTGGGCCGCACACCATTTGCCATCAACCATTCTACAATGGCCGACGAACATGGAGCGCAGCACGCATGCAACAGCACCTCCTTACACCCTTCTGGAATCTCTATCGCCATTTTCTTCATCTCTTCTACGCGAATCTGAATGCAAAGGTACAACTAATCTTTCACCGAACAGTTACATCCCTTTTATATTATACCATACATCTTCAACAAGATAAAGCTATGACGACGGCTCATTTTGACAAGTTTCAAAGCCTCTTGAAGATCTTGGGCATTTTATAGATGTTCCCGATTTCAATATCCCCCGTAGAACTCATAACAGCGCACTAAGAATTTGATCCTCATGCCTAACTTTAGCTATCTGCTTCTCGGTAGCCCCAGCCGACATGACAATATCAACATGAGAATACTTCTTCTGCTCAGAATTCAATATCCGATGGTACACGCTCTCATGCAAATATGTTTCTATCTCGTTACGGTTCTTTCCTTTCAGTTCACTGATTGCTCTGTCTATTGATTCCTTATCTGTCTCGGACAGATATTCTAAATTGGGTTCTCGTGTAGGGTGAACCATCATAAAGTTGCCCTTCACTGTAAGAATATCCGAGAATTCGCTTGGAGCACCCCGATAAACAGACAATAGTCCATCATGAACACTTGTGGGAACAGGTCCATGCTTTCTGGCGTAATAATCAAGATTTGTTATCTGGTCGCCCCATCTAAGTAGATTCTGTCTGTCTGCACAAAACATAGTCTTCATCAGACGGAAATAGCCAGTATCTCCAGCCTTACTCAGGATATAAAGCACAACCTCCTTTATCTTCTGATTATTATATTCAAAAAACATATTACCCATTTTTTCCTCTTAGCCTGACTTCGTAGTCTTTCCAACTGCAAAGTTAAGAATTTATTTTCAATCCATTGCAATCTTTATGCCATTTTTTCCTTATTTCTGCACTTTTTCTTCATTTTTGTACCATTACATCACTGCTCAATCATGGTAATATCTGTTTTTTAGATTTCGAAGAAATCGATGTTTTGTAAGCATCCAACCCCTTTTTACCCAAAGTGACGATGAACCTGTCCCACTGTCACCACTCCAGGATGACATTGGTGTCGATAAATACCTTCATATCAAATGCCGTATTTATCGGTTAACGCCTCTTCGAGAAGGTCATCAGCACTGCTGCTGGAGTCGGCCATAAAGCCACCCAACTTGAAGAACCCCTCAGAGTCGTTCTCAAGGGCCTTAATCTTCTGCGTGAACAGTTTGGCATCAGTAGCCTTGAGCTCTACTCGAGCCTGCTCTACCAGTCTTTTGGTGAGTGCAGCCCTGACGGCCTTAGTTTGTCCTTGTATCAATGTCCAAAGCGCATCAACAGGCGACACTTCTGCTTGTGGATATGTTGTTGTTACCATAATCGTATTGTTTTGACTGTGCAAAGATACGAAAAGTTTTGGAAAGTTGGGCGATTTTGCAGGGAAAAATTCTTTTGTCCCGCAGATGGCTGTTTTTTTCTAAGGAATTAAGGAATCAAGGAAATTATTCCTATATTCCCAGGTTCCTTAGACCAAGAAATCTCTCGCAGATGGCGCAGATGACGCAGATTATGCTTCCAAGCTCTGCCTGTACCACTCAAAGAGTTTGGATACGCCATCCTCTATCTCCACCTTGTGCGTCCAGCCAAGAGAGTGGAGCTTGCTTACATCAATGAGCTTGCGCATGGTGCCATCAGGCAACTTCAGCGACTGACTGGTTTAGGCCGCGGTCTGATTCAACGTATTTAGGGTACTTGTACCCCCGTGACGAGGAATCTGTCCCTGCGCCTCTTCAATCTTACAGATAGTCTAGAACCGTCCCGCGATCCCTATTCGTTGTTCAAGGAGCCAAAAAACCTGGATTGGTATACTTTTGTTCACCATTAAACTTAGTTGTCGAAGAAGGTGTACATATAATATATTGGCTCTCATTCATCCATGGAAACCTGACAACAGGATACAAGACAGCTCCGCCAGGCTGATTATAACCCATTCTGCTCATCATACCAGGATACAAAACAGAATTTTCATCCCAATATGAGCCAAACCAATGAACATATTCTGCCGCATCCGTCAATTTCTGTGGTTCCCAGATTGGAACAACATCGTTTATTATTATTTTTTTTGCATTCGCTGTCTGATTAATTTCTCGTTTTAGCAGATAACCAACATGAACAGGCATAAGCAAGTCTCTTTTTATCTTCATTGACGCTTGATATTGGTTCTTATCAGCAAAATCTGCCAAATAAACATGATGGAATTCTGGCAAAAGATACCATCTGAAAAAAGCCATCTCCGTATTATAATTTTTTATAACATGGTTACTCATGCCCTCATCACTAAACAAATCGTGGCGTGCGTGTATATTGGTACTAACAGGAATAGTCAGTGATTCTTGTACATCTTTCAATACAGAATATGTGTTTTCTACAGAACTGTTTTCGTCATAAGTGTAACCGCCTTCAAGACATATTCCGACACTTCCTCCTATTCCAAAACCATATTCTGAATTATATATTCCTACATTTAAATCCGGACATAAAGACACCTCCAATTTCCCTCCTATAGCAAATTCGTTGATTTTAATTTCCGCAATAGTATCAACAGTCTCAGAATGTGTCCATTTACCTTCTGTATACATCAATTCGTGCATTTTCTTTTCCCCAAATTTGATGGATCCTTTTGCGCGAAAGAACCCGCCAATTTCTGTTTTTATGTCCAACTTAAAACGAGGTGTAAACCAAACGAGAGGAAACGAGGCAAACCATATCTTGGGTAATTTCTTATCAACAATATTCCACTTCTTTTCATACGCACAATTAGCTGCTTCGAACTTCAACACCATACTTTCAGAGTGGTTATAAGAGTATCGAAATTTTGCTATCATGGGTTCTCCCCATTCCTTGTGAAGAATCACTTCAATGTCTGACTTATAGTCAGGACACAGCGACAAAGTCCACTGTTTACTGGAATCTTTAAGATCAATGGATGTTGATATGTCATATAAGTTTTCCGTAAAAGAGGCCTCAGCCCTTCGCACATCTCTCGACTGTGCTTGATCCTTTCTGGAACCTGTTTTACCATAGAAAGTGACTTGCTCAAAGATATCGTCCATGTTAGCCCCCGTACAATGATATACCAGTTGGTCGCCTTGATTCTCAATACTTGAAATGCGGCCGATAAAAGGCATTTCCATTATTTCACAGTCTGCATGGGTAACTAGCACTTGCCCTACTTTCGGAAGATCATCTGCCGAAGCTTGGAATGTAATATCCTGGCCATTTACGCCAATTACGGAGTTTAGCCTCGAACCTTCCAAAACATAGACGTCAGACTTTATGATTGTTTGAGGTTTGTATATCGAAACACTATCAATCACTTCAAGTGGAATACGTGTAACACCTTCGGAAGTATAGAACTCCTGTGTTACATAATTGTCATAGAGGATACTATCTACCGAAAGCTTGCTAAACCTCACGCTGTCGATGTCTTCTTGATAGAAAGCATTAATGTCTTTATCATTACGATAAACATAGACAATTGTATCATCCGCTAGCGTAAACTCAGGCAGGAGTGTCACAAAGCATATAAGAAAAAGTAATCTTTTCATCGTACATCAATCTTAAGATTCGTATTTCTGGTTTTAATGATATAAACACCCTTATTGAGCGAAAATAGGGTTTGCTTTAATTGTGAGATTTCCCGAAATACCATATTCATGACAATTCTTCCATTCATATCATACACGTTAACCTCATCCCCATCCTTCAATCTAGCCATAGGGTTCTTTTTGGTATCGTCAGAATATACGTGAATACTCGTCTCTTTATCATAGAATACATAAACGATTGTATGGATAGCATTCATGTCAAGTTCATCCCACAATTTGGATTCTATCTTGTACATTTTTTCTGAGCCATCATAATAACAGACTTTTATCATGTCTGGGACATTGGCTTTCATCCCATCCGCTTTCTTTATCAATTCTCCTTTTTCATTAAGGTCTGGGAATAGAATAGTTATGCAGTTATCCTTTTGTGCATAATCTAATCTCATAACTACGTTGCCATTACTTGCAAAGTAATACACAGGACTAAAGTTCACAATTTTCGGATAGCCTGATGGCTGAAATTCTATAACACGATTCATATTTAATCCCTCCAATACTGCCTCCGAATATGCATCATCATCAATAGGATTACAGAAATAAAGAGTGTCTTGTATGCCATCCCTATTGATATCAGTTACACAACCTGTATTCGTTTCTGGATAATATACCAAGTCTGATCTGCCCAAGACATTCTCTCCCACTAAAAACGTGTCTGGTAATATATGGAAATCTACATACTGACCATTCATGATAGTAGTAGGAGAGGACCCGTAATCCTTATATATCTGTTTGTAGGGCTCAAACAACCTATATCTATTCTTGTGCTGCAAGTTCAATTCTAGATTAACCTCAACTAATGGCCTTGATACTTCACCGTTGTTTGTATAAAGCATCGTGTCTTTGTAAAGCACTATACCAGCATCTTTCCAATTATCCTGCGAATAACTATTTGTCACACAACAATTGTATGCAAGGGAAAAAAATAGTAGTAATTTGTTATTCATTCTTATTTGTATTTATTCATTGATGGTTTGCGTTTTTTTACATAGTGCAGGACTATTTTAAAACATCTATTCACTCTTTTCTTGACATACCTGCATGCAAAGATAGGAATTCTTCTGAAACCTCCAATAATTTTGCAATTATTTTGTTTCCTGTTCTATTGCTTAATCACATCTTCTGCTGCCATCGGCATCTGTATGTCCTCTTCTTCCACTTTCTGATACGGAACCTTCTTTGCCCCATGGTCTTGTAGCCAGATATGGTTCAGGGTAACGTGACGAGGAACCTGTCCCACTGTCACCTCGATGTGCATCCCCGGCTCTCCTATTTAAAACACAGCAGCAATGCCGTGTCTACGACGCTTTCGGTAGTTTGGATTAGGAATCATAAACCGCTGCTTCTCCTCATCAGAAAGAGCAGCAATCACCACGTCCTTGCTGTCTGCATACTGCTTAATGGCGCGTATGTCAACCAGATAAGGCATCATTGACTCATCCACAGGCTCATATTCCTGAGACATATATTCCTTATAATTCTTCTCCTGAATAAGCATACGTATACGTTTTTATGATTTCTTGCATTTCATCTTCAAACACACAGAACTGATAAGGATGAAGAACGCCCACATGAGTGGCATGCATCTTCTCCATATAGTGCTCCAGAACCTGCTGGTTGGCAGCATAACCATAAATCGCACCACCAAATCCAGCCTTCATCGATTCGCTTCCGGCAATGGCAAACAGATGTCCACCCACACCAGCATACTTAGGCGAATCATTCATCTTAGGATTGTTTTGAGGAGCCGTACACATCCAAGCGATATACATAGCCTTCAGCTCGTCGTTACGTTTCAGTGCCACAAATCCCTGAATATCCACAGTCCCTTCCAGCACCAAGGCATACACCTCATAATCCTCCACTATCTTCCCCCAGTTCACATACCAGCCACTCTTTCGGTTGAATTTGCCGAGGAAACTCTTGCGACGGATACGAATCACCTCTGTATTCACCACCTCACCTGTCAGATTATCCTTCAGGCATGGAGTGAAATCATCAATCCAAACATCTATTTCTCTTATAATATTTTCAGTATCCATATCACGTTGCAAAATTACAAATTATTTTTTGTATTAATCACGTTTTTACCGTTAAAAATTCACATTTACCTTCATTTTGTGCATTTTCCTGCTCTTTTTACGGTACTACACGCAGAGAGCCGAGAATGCAATGTGCATCCCCGGCTCTCGATTCTTCACTATTCACTCTTCACTCTTCACTAGGGCGAAGCCCGCTACTTCAGAGGTTCTGGATGACTCCCCGGCCTATTCCCGTCAGTTTCTCCATCTAGTATCATTTCTCGTAATACCCCTTTTTGCTATATTGTGACCAGCGGAGGTACATTTCCTGATAGTGATCCTTGATGAATTCAGAGATCTTGGCTATTTCACGGTCGTTGAGGATACCGCGGTTCTGGAGTACCGTATCGCCATTATCCTTGACAAAGAACTTGGCGGAACCGCCTTCGGTGAGCTTGCTGTCGCTGGCATGCACATGCATACACTCCACAACACAGAAAGACGTAAAATACAAGTAGTAGCCTGCAACCTTAAAATCGTAATACTTCGGCATCGTTCAGTCCTCCATGTATTTAAGGTTCTGCTTCAGGTAACGACTCGCTATCGAGAGTTCAATATCGTCCATGGTGGTTTCCAGTACCTCACCATCCGTATTAAACACCACAGCCTTATCGGGGCTATTCAGATTAAGCACATGGATACCGTCATCCTCGCGAGTAAAAGCGTACCCGTTGATAATGATATCTGCCTTATCGGCAATGGTCTTGATATCAGGCATAAGCTATACGAACGTTTTTAATGGGTTTTAAGAATGTGGCAGAGTCGATATACAATCCCTCGAGGATAGGCTTCAGGTCGATATACTCCTCCTCAGGCTCAGCATTATGACTATACTTGGCCAGCACCACCAAATAGCCATCATCCCAACGCAACACATCAACATACCTTTCCAGACTATAGGGCGCCCGGAAACGTATATTGTAGCCGCCAAAACTAAAGGCGGTAAAGCCATCTGCACTACTTAGCAGGGCTTCGTGACTTTGGGGAGATGTCTTGTTACACGCTGTCATCACTTTTATTTTCTGCAAAAATAACGATTTCTCATCAAACCCATTACATTTTCCTACAATTATTTCTCTTTTTTAACAAATTAGTCATCTTTCGGTACTATACGCAGAGAGCCGAGGATGCGATGTGCATCCTCGGCTCTCCCCTGTCTCACCTCAACAATCTGTGTTCGTTATCGTTGAGGTGAACTTTGAAACAGCTTAAACAGTTTGTTTTTAATGTTTTTGCTCACGAAGTATGTGATGGCTCTACAAGAGCTAAAGATGGAAGGCAGATATTTTATCTGGGTGCTTGCACACAAGGAAAATGTATGCCTTTCATCTTGTAAGGACTGTAAGTCCGACACATACTGAAGTGAGTGTTTTTCCGGTTTTTGTTTATATTCTTTTTTCTGTCTAAGGAACCTAGGAATCAAGGAAAGGCTGGCGCATAGATTCCTCAGTTCCCAGATTCCTTAGACTAAAAATTTCTGCGATATCTGCGCCATCTGCGAGAGTAGACAAAAATAATCAGAGGTTTTGGATCACTCCTCGCCCTATTCCCGTCAGTTTCTCCATCTGCCGAATCGAAGCACCATTCTGTAACAACTGCTTGATGGTTTTCAGGCGTTCGTCTTTCGGGAAGGCATTAAACTCCGCCCAGTTCGTGGCTGTTGTCATCAGGCGCACCATACTCAGCACCTGCGTTTCCGTAGGCCTCGGTGCACGGTATTCCTTCGGTTCCAGACACTTCGTCCCCTCAGGCAACGGCTTGCTCAACAATTCCCGCCACTGCTCCGCCGTCAAATCATGACAAGCGTCAGGCTTCTCACAAACTATCGGCAGATCACTCTCCTGCCCCACATACTCATGCCAGCTGCTCCATGCCCACTCATCCAATGCCTCGGCATTAAATTTCTGCTCTTTCTGCGATTTCTTCGACTGAAGATCGAAGTGTGGCGTTGCAATCTGCGGGACCATAGAAAAACCTGCTTTCTGCGGGACAATTACCCTCATTGGTTCCTGATGCACATACCGCATCACCACCTCCAGCCGCTCCTCATCATTGATCGGTTCACTATAGTAGCGTCTGCGGTACAAGGGACCATAGCTGTTGTACTTACTCGAGTAATACCGCGAGTACAACTGCGAGATGCTCTGCATAATCGCACTCACCTGGTACTTCTCCTCCTTCACGATGAGTCTGAACTGCTTCGGCGTCAGGCAGTAGGCATACGTATGGAAGTACGGCCTGTCCGGCTCGTCATCCTCCGCCCACGCCTCTTTCATCAGCTTTGCCAGATACTCCACGAACACCTGATAATCCTCATCGTCGTGGAACAACTCATTATTCCCTGCACCCTGTGCCAGCACATGGTACACGCCTATTCTCGATTTCTCACGTCTTATGATTGACATATTACCTTATTTATTTTATATTTAAGTTTCACATTATATTCGATAAATTATGGGATTCCATACCATCTCACGGAAATAAATTTGGGGATTTTATACAAATTCTAATTAATAAATTTGGGGATTCCAACATTTTTTCTTAATTTTGCCAACAAAAACCATTACTTTATGTCCGATTACCGTATATTCAAGCGAAAGATCTATGCCAAGATGCTCCAATGGAAACAGGAGCGAGACGGCTCTACTGCCCTTCTTATCAAGGGTGCCCGCCGTGTTGGTAAGTCAACCATTGCCGAAGAGTTTGCCCGCCGTGAGTACAAGAGTTATATCGTTGTTGATTTTGCCGATGCCCCCGAAGCGGTTTGGGAAGCTGTTGCCAACATCTCCGACCGCAATCATTTCTTCACTCAGCTCCAGTTCATCTATGGTGTCCGCCTCTACGAGCGTGAATCTGTTATCATCTTCGACGAGATTCAGAAGAGTCCCGAAACCCGTCAGGCTATTAAATACCTCGTAAAAGACCATCGTTACGACTTCATTGAGACCGGTTCTTTGCTTTCCATCAAGAAGCATACCAAGGGCATTGTTATTCCCAGTGAAGAGACCCGTCTCACCATGTATCCTATGGACTATGAGGAGTTCCGCTGGGCTATGGGCGATACTGCCACAGTTTCTCTCCTTGGTGATGCATTCCGTAATCGCCATTCCCTTGGCGATGCCGTCATCCGCAAGCTCATGCGCGATTTCCGTCTCTATATGCTCGTCGGAGGTATGCCGCAGGCTGTCAACACCTATCTTGATACCACCAACCTCACAGAAGTGGACAAAAAGAAACGCGAGATAATCGAACTCTACGTTGACGACTTCCTGAAAATCGACCCCTCTGGCAAAGCCTCACGTCTCTTTATGGCTATCCCTTCCGAACTCAGCAAGAACGCCTCCCGCTATCAGGTCACCAGCGTCCTTGGCCGCAGTGAGAAGCAGGACACCATGGACGAGCTTCTCCAAGACCTCGAAGACAGTCTTACCGTCAACTTCGCCCATCATGCCGACGACCCTAATATCGGTATGCCACTTAATGCAGACTACAGCCAGTATAAGATGTTCGTTAGCGACACAGGTCTTTTTGTCACCCTCGCATTCTGGGACAAGGACATTACTGAGAATATCATCTACCAGAAACTCCTCTCCGATAAGTTATCAGCTAATCTCGGTTATGTCTATGAGAACATCGTTGCACAGGTGCTCGTCGCTGCTGGCAACAAGCTTTTCTATCATACTTGGCCTTCCGAGACCTCTAACCATAATTACGAGGTTGACTTTATCCTCTCTCGTGGCAGCAAGATCTGCCCCATTGAGGTCAAGTCATCGGGATATAACACCCACAAGTCACTCGACGAGTTCTGCCGTAAGTACTCCGACCGCATCAGCAGCCGCTACCTTGTTTACACCAAAGACCTCCGTAAAGATGAGCAGACGCTTCTCATTCCCGTCTGCATGACGATGCACCTATGATCACATCACGGCAGTCTTCCTTAATTCCTTAGTTCCTTAGAATAAACTATGACACATGGCGGAAATAGGTTTTTTAGCCCGAAGGGCGAGGTTTTTGCCATTAAAGAGATTGGATCCCTGAAAGGGTAACGGGATTAGTGGAAAACTTATCTGAGAGCTCGCTCTCAAGAAAGTTTGGCACTGATACCATTAGTACGCTGACAAGAGTACAATCTCTTTAATGGGGTTTTCTTGTTTTTGTTTATATTCTTTTTTCTGTCTAAGGAATTTAGGAATTTGGGAATTTTTGCGCGTTAGCTATTCCTTGATTCCTTGATTCCTTAGACCTTAAAATTTCTGCTATTTCTGCGCTTTCTGCGGGACATTAAATCCTTAATTCCTTAGAAAAAATTGCCTCTTCGCAATTCCTGAAGCCCCGCTTCTATCTCTTCCATCGAAACGCTGCCACCCCACATCCGATAGACATACAGCGGCGTGATGCACCCAAAGTCCATGGAGCCCGACCGGGCCTCGTCCTCAATAAATTCCTTTAGCCTGTCTTGCAGGCTTTTTTCTGTCATTTCCTTCATATCTGCGGGACTTTATAAATTATTCGTGTCATTCGCGCGATTCGTGTTCGCCCAAATATTTCTGTGGTTTCTGTGATTTCTGTGTGACCTTTCACTTCAGGATGTCCACATCCGACAGTGGTTCGAACTTGCCGTCTTTCACTTCCAGAATCACACTCCCCGATTCCAGCGAGCGGAGCGTGTGCCATTGTCCTGCCGGTATATTCAGTGCCACTACTGGCCCGTTGGGGCTTAGCTCTATGGCCTCCGTACATATCCGCTCCAGCTCATCATAGTACTCCTCCACCACGCGCCCTCTCAGACACACTACCGTCTCCGAACTCTTCTGGTGGCGATGTATGGGCACCACCGATTCTGGCTCAATGGCATTCAGCATGCGCTGCGACTGATCTTCTGCACTATCTCTCAGGTCGAGATTCATCCTGAGCCTTGGCGACTCCTTGGCCTTCGCCGTCAGGTCATCCAATATCGCTTGTGTTATCTTCATGTCTTCTCCTTTGTGGAACAAATAAGTAGCTGCAAAATTGCCAGATAGCTTTTAGCAAAGCCTTCATATCGATCCTATTAATAATTCCTCAGCACCACCTCGAATGCCTCTGCATAGTTTACGCCCCACTGGCTTCCTCTCACAGCTGCCAAACCAGAGATGTATTCCGCAGAACGTGGATGAGGATAAGGCCGCATCACGCCACGATACATCGATAGCGCCTTAATTTTCGCATCTACGCCATCCTTGCCCACCTCCACATAACAGTTAGGCACAAAGTCCTGCATGGCATTATTAATCTTCCATTCCGTACATGAAGGCACCTCCATATACCAGAACTCCTTCACACGCTTCACCTCCGGCCTACGCTGGAACAGACGTATCGCCTCCTGACAGGCCATCGAGGTCTGCAGGTGGTCGTTGTTCGTATCCGCAGGATGGTGCGTGATAATGATATCCGGCTCGCTCTCCTTGATGGCAGCCTCTATGTGCTGTACCAGTTTCAGGTGCGATACCGTGTTCATCTCGATATTCGGGAATGTTCCCTCATATTCTTTACCCACACCTATGTATGCCAGTGCAGCATGCGTATCATCTTCCAGCTCATTATCTTCCGGACGGAAAGCCCTTGCCTTCGCCTCTGTGCTCATGATACACACGTCCACACTATCTCCACTATGCGCCCATTTCCATATCGACGCACCAGCACCCAGCACCTCATCATCTGGGTGTGCCACTACTATTAAGTACTTCATATCTTAGATTTTAATTTGTATATTTTCCGTATTATTAACCTTCCGTTGTTTTGTACCCTCCGTGCACCCCGTTTGTCTAATAATTTTCGATTTTCGTATCCACAAACGTTAAAGATGTCTCACAAAGGTTGTACTAATTTTTACTGCGGTAAAAAAGCTAAAGCCATGCGGCTCACACTCTTCACCAATATTTCACACTAATTTTCGTTCTTATTAAAGGTGCAGGAAGATGACGGCCCCTTTTCACAAAACCGATCATTAATCCCCTGCACCACAATACACCATGCCCAATACATACTTGGACAAGGCGATTGCTGCTGTACCCAAATTCGGGGAGCGTATTTCGCTTTTTACTAAGAAACTCCGCTTGGCACAATATGCGGATAGTTCTATCTATGACTACCGACTGAAAATCTCTCAGGCGGTATTGTATCTCAACAAATTGCCTGACGATTTCACCCAAGCTGACATTGACAGCTATCTGTCGATGCTCCTGGACAGGAATCGCTACAGTATTTCGCATTTCAAACATACGGTGTTCGGGTTGAAAGACTACTACAAGGTCATGGGCCTTAAGGAACCCAAAGGACTTGTTCTTCCAAAAGTCCGTAAAGCCAAGAGACTTCCAAGAGTGCTCTCTCAAGATCAGGTCGCTCGTCTTATTCATATGTGTGACCTCTATGACAAGGCTCTGCTTTCTACCATCTATGACTGTGCTCTCAGGGTGAGCGAGGCTTGCAGTCTTAAGTGGGACGATATCAGTTTTGAACGTCAGCAACTTTTCGTCTATCAGGGCAAGGGGAAGAAAGACAGAATTGTCCCCATCTCTGGCCAGTTGCTAATCCTGTTGCGTATCTTCAAGAAAAGGTTTCCCAGTGATGACTTCGTCTTCAAGACACATGGCAGAGGAGTGGCTCCTCAACCAATCAAGCCCGGATATGTCCGTGTCATCCTTAAGAATGCGCTGACGAAGGCCTGCTACGACCGCTCTATCACTATTCATGCATTGAGACATTCTGCGGCTTCGCATCTCCTGGAGAATGGGGAAAGCCTTCTGAATGTACAGAAACGTCTTGGGCATGTACGCCTGACAACTACCATGGTCTATCTTCATGTCGCTGACATTGAACCAATGAAATATGTGCGCCTGATTGACACTATCTTCCCGCCAAAGCGATGAGGACCCGTTTCGACATCGGAGAGATCATCCGCTGTCATGGAGGGGATTTCCTTGGTAAGCATAACGTCGTAGCACCTGTCAGAAAGGCTTTCACCCACATGGCCCTCTGCAGGACCAGTGCCCTTGGCGGGCATGTCGAAGTGTGTCCCGAATGCGGGGATATGCATATCAGCTATAACAGCTGTCGTGACCGTCATTGTCCCAAGTGTCAGAACAAGGAGCGAGAGGAATGGATTAACTGCCGCAGGGAAGAGATCATCCCTGTCAAGTACTTCCATGTTGTCTTCACGCTGCCTGCATGTCTTCATCCCGTTGCGATGGCTCATCAGAGCATCTTCTACGACTGTATGTTCAAGGCTGCATGGGCTACCATCAAGGCTTTTGCCGAGGAAGAGGGTCTGCTCATCGGTATGACGTCCATTCTCCATTCGTGGGGCTCGAATCTGTTCTACCATCCGCACATTCACTGTATTGTGCCTGGTGGTGGGATAGACAAGCATGGTGTTTGGCATCATCTCAAGGGGTGCAAACATAGTGACTTCCTTTTCCCTGTTGCTGCCATGAGCTCCAAATTCCGTGGCAGGTTCATGTCCCTACTTACCAGGAGGCTCAAGGAGGATGGCATCGTCATAGATCAGGCTATACGCAAACAATGCTTTGCAAAAGCATGGGTCATCAATTCTCGTCCGCCAGCCAAAGGCGTTGGACAAATCCTCGAATACATTGGCCGCTATGCCTATCGTGTGGCCATCACTAACTCCAGAATCCTGGACGTGACCGGCTCGCAGATCTCCTACGATTACAAGATGTACAGGAAAGGCGGGAAGCATGGCGTCATGACCATGGAGATTGACTCCTTCCTGAATCTGCTCTCCCAGCACATTCTCCCAGACAGGTTTGTCAGGATCCGTCACTACGGATTCCTCTCTCCGTGCAACCGCGAGATACTCCGCAGCATCCAGCAGCAGCTGAGTGTACCGCCTGTACCGAAGGTGAGAAAGAAGAAATCATACCTTGACATCTGTATCGAGAAGGGATGGGAC
>Ga0247609_10001385_pt1 | contig 29082 bp, 43 predicted proteins | sample 172DNAGHGlowgp2_FD_193487 | JGI IMG/M metagenome (GOLD analysis project Ga0247609, IMG submission 193487) | Sheep rumen microbial communities from Palmerston North, Manawatu-Wanganui, New Zealand - 1728 DNA GHGlow gp2 | ecosystem: Host-associated > Mammals > Digestive system > Stomach > Rumen ... | reverse complement strand
GTATTCAACGCTCAGCGTTTGGGGTGGTATGCCCCCTATGCCTTAGCCTGGCCAACTTTTGACCAGTCGCAACTAAGCGGCAGGTCTTGGTTGCTGACCGCCTTTTCTTTAAGTTGCGGCGCGTAAAGTTTCGACGCCTTTTGTCGGTTGCATTGCAAGTGCGCCAGCTGTAAATTTTCCAGCGCTGCGGGGTCTCCGCCTTTACTTACTGGCACGATATGGTCAAGGGTTGCGCTCCAAGGGTCTGGAAACTTTTTATTAAAGTCCACGGGGCGCCCGCATATTCCGCAGTTTGTTTGGCTGGCGTATATGATCTTTCGCGCCTTCTTGAATGTAGCCTCAGCCCATCCGCTTTGGTCTGGTCTTCTTTCACTTCTCCGCATTGCTTTTTCTCCAATAAAAAAAGGCAGGGCGCTTTGCTCTGCCTTTTGATTGAGGAAAAGAAAGAACCCGCCTGTTAAGGTCTTTTCTTACATTTCCAAAATATCATATTTTTTAGTCTCATTTAGTCTCATTTTGCTGGCCCGCGATATATTACAAGCATACTCGGAAAAGGTGCCGCGTTCTTGCTGCCGCCAAACTTCAAACGGCCTTTTATAAATCTAACCTCGGCGCGGTTCAAAATATAATTGTGAAAATATCGCGTGTCGGTCCTGGCTGGTATGAGTAAAACCACGGTCGTGTTTGGCTGGTGTCCTTCCTGGTATGCCTTTTCTATCCACGCGGCCGCCTTGCTGTACGGCGGGTTGCAAAATACAGTCTGCCCTGCCCAGCTCTGGGCGATTCCGTCTTCTTTGGCGGTGTAATACTTTGGGGCCTTGTGGTTTTCCTCAGTTGCGCACGGGTCAAGGGTAAAACCAAACTCGGCGTTTAATTGCGCGAAAAATTCGGGGGGGGGTGCTCCACTCGTCGGTTTTGCTGCTGAAAAATATGTCGTTATTCATCCGCCTGGCCGTCCTTTTTCGTTTTAATTGCTCGGCGTGCTACTGCCTTTGGGATCTGGCCGTTTTTCATCCAGGCACCGCATATAGGACAAAACGGGCTTTTAGGGTTTGTGTTGTATCCGGCGTTGCAATTATTGCATATATAACCGCCTATAAAAACATTTTCCAGCCACTCGCCTTGTGGTCTTTCGGTGAATAGCTTTTTAGCCTCTAAAAACCCGTCCTGGTAGCCTGTGGAATATTGCGTGGCGTCGTGCTCAGCTTTTCCCAGGCGGTAGCCTTCTTCACTGGCTCGGTCGTGGATCTGCGTTAACGTCAAGTTTTCCACGTTGTGATAGTTGCCGCGCTCATCAATATAGTTTTTCTGTGGGTTCATGCCTATTTGTCCTCCTGTATTTCATCAAAAAAAGATAATTGTATTCTGTTCCCGGTCAACTCGTGGGGCTTTTCTTTTTTCGTTGCCTTTTCCTGGCCTATGGGTTCAAAACGCCAGTGCGGCGGCGTGTCCTTTTCTAAACATGACTTGCACGGCTCTGTGCTCATGTCGAGGTCGCCGTGTTTGCAACTGTAACAACTTATCAAGGCTGGCCCCCTTTCGCGTATTGCTCAGGTATCCATATTTCGCAGATATTGTGGCCCGTCTGTACTTTCAGATCATTGGCCAAAAGATTGCGGCCGCGCTTTGCGTAGTTTTCTGTCTTGAATATAAGAAGGGTCCCGCGCGGTGGCATCGGATGTATTCCCAAAAAGCCGTCCAGTTTTCTGGCATAATCTAACAATTTTTGGCTGTCCCTCAGCTCTTTGGGCTTCACTTTTCCGGGCAAAGTTCCCGCCAGGTTTGGCACTGCGACTGTGTATGCCTTTACCTCGGTATAAGGCACGGGGCGGTCTGTCTGGATGTCTCTATTCTCGGGCCAGCTGTGTTCGTAATGTTTAGTCATTGTTTATTGTCCTTTCTAGGGCTTTAAGGTGCCCCGCTGATTTCTTCAAATGCTGCGCGATTCTGTGGTACTCTTTGGCATGATCTCCGCCACGCTTGCTGATGTTCTCGCAATGCCTGGCAATTCGAAGGACCGCGTCGCCGTTGCTCATGTTTTGCCGCCTTTCTCGTCCTCTGTTGCAGGTCTTGTGTACTCCCACATGCTTTGGTATTCCGTGCAAAGGTCGCACATTGCGCCATGAGGTCTTTTCATTCTGTTAATAATGCAATGCCCTATTAAGTGTAAAGGCTCGTCACATCTCCAATTAGTGCAATGACCGCATATTTTCCCGTTCATGTCTTGCCGCCTTTCTTATTGTTGCCGATATACGCCAGCGCTAAGACTGTGAGGCAAATTATTGCCGTAATTATGATCGCCTTCATATTTACTCCTCCTTTTTGTTATCGCTGCCACAATAGGTGCAATACTTACCCGGATAGTGGTTTGTTTTCTGACACTCTGAGCAAACAAGCATCGGGTGCGGCAATGGGTAGTCCTCGCGGTCCATGGGTTCCCAGTTGCCCTGCGGGGTCTTTTCGTAGGTGTGCTCATTACGCTGGCCGTCTATGAGGGTTATTGTGTCGGCGTCGCTCAGGTCTGCGCCCTCAGTTAAGAAAACGGGCCCTCCGCTTTCAATTGCGGCTGTGATGTCTTCGCGTGCCTGGCGGTAGCCTTCGGCCCTGGCTTCCATTTCCTGCCAGTGACGGAGCTTTTCTTGTGGCGTTTTTGGTGTGTTCATTTCTTGCCCCCTTTGTCTTCGTTCTCAGCTTTCGCAATGATCTGGCGGTCCTCTTCGCGTTCTCCCTGGTAGTCATAGAAGGCTGCCAGGTCTTCGGCGTCGTTCATTTCCACGTGTTCTTCAAAATTTCTCATTTAATTGCGCCTCCTTATTAAATTAGCTTTTTTGTTTGTAATACCTTGGCCAGTTCTTCCAGCATTTTGAGATGAAGGCGGAAAACCTGGGCGCGGCTGTAATGATTAAGTTTCACAACGTCGTCCCAGCCCAGGCGGTCCACGTATCGGTTTATTGCGATTGATTCAAGGACCGGGTCGCGCATTTGCTTAATGATCTGGCGCGACTTGGTCATTTCCTTAATGAGCTGCAGCTGCTCTTTTTCTACAAGTGCCCGCTGGTCTGAATAGCTCAGGAGGTCGTCTTCTTTTCTTTTTCTGGCTGCCTCGCGGTCAACGCTGGCGCCGTCGCTTTCATACTTGGCCACGGCGCTGTTAACGCGGCCCGCTAAAATCTCTAACATTCTGGCGTCCGCCTCAACCTTTAACGCGAATTTATGCGCACGGCGCAACCACTGTTTAGCCTTGTAACATTCGTCGGTCATGTTCTCTTTTCCTTTCCTCAGCTTATAAAATGTCAAAAAGTGAATATTGGCGAAAAGCCAGGTCAACGCCTTGCCAGCTCCGGTTCTGGTTTGTCTTGATGTTTGTAAATAACTTTTCTTGTGATTCGGCTCTAAAACCCATTGAAAGTTTGCGAACGCTTGAAAGTTCCACAAAGTCGCACGGCATCCAATACTCAGATATAAAAATATTGTTTTGCTTTCTGGCCCACTCGTAAAACCTCGGGTGCTCGAAGCCGCTGTATTGCGCGCAGTCGGTGTCCTTGTAGGGTATATCGCAATAAATGACCGCGCCCTTCGGGATCTCGACTTGCTGATAATCTACGCCGTAAATTTGCAAATTATCCAAAACGCCCAGGGCTGCCAGGCTTTCAAGCCGTTCAATTCTTTCAAGTGATTCAAGCGTCGGCAGGCGCTCTGGGTCCATGCTTTCAAGGTTTATAATCTTTTGCATTTTGGCAAAGTCTGACCACAAGGACTTCAAGCCGCGCACGTTGTCGTAGTCTTGGTCAAGCCCCGGCATGATCTCCTGCAGCTTGGCGTATGCCTCGCGCGTTGGAAATGCCCACTGCGATTTTCCAAAATAGTGGCCACTCATTCCAGCGGTGCCAAGGTGTCGGTCTACGTCGGCACCCGTAACGCCTGCGGCGTCCCTGGCTGCAATTAGATAATTTCTCAGTTTTTCGCTTTCTTCTGCTATTTGCTCAGCTAGGCGGCCCTGCTCAACTTCGAGCGAAGTTGTCAATTTTAAAACGTTGGTTTTATACCAGCCTATGTACTTGGCCTTGTATTCCTCAGCGTGCGCCAGGATGTCCTCGCGGCTGCCGTCTGATTTTATGCCAAAGATCGCCAGCGGGCCGCGGTCATCAAGTACGCGGGCAAAGTGTAAAGCACGGCGCCAGGGCTCAATCTCCTGGGCGTAGGCGTAATTTTCGCCGCCGTTGCCAAAGCTGTAACAAAGATTGACCCAGGTTTCCTTTTCTTTTCGATTAAAGAAGGCGGCGCGGTCTATCCACTCGCGGTGGCTTTCTATCGTATGAAAACCCGCCGCGCATTCCTTAAATAAAATTGGGTTGCCTGCTATTATGTCGTTAACAATAAACTTTTTATATTTACCGGATAACATAGCCGCATGAGTTATTGCGCAACCGCCGCAAAACAAGTCGACGAACGTTTCGGCCTCAGGTAGCTGGCCTATAACCCACTCCGCTATTGCGTTCTTGCTGCCCTGGTATGGGAGGCCGTAATTCATACGCGCACCGCCTTTATTTCTTCCAGGTCTTCGACTGTTACCACGATGGAGCCCTTTTCGCCGTATGTCTTTACAACTCGAAGGTCTGCAACCTGGGCGTCGTCCTTCCAAAAGCCGCAGTCGGTCATTGCGTCTTTTATCTCTTTGATGTAGTTGTCGCAGTCTGGCCTTTTAGTCTTGTATTTACCCCATAAGGAGCGGTCCTTAATGTCAAAACAAAGAAATACAACCAAGCGGACGGGCTTTTCTGTCGGGACCTTGGGCGCGTGTTTTTTCATCCTCAGGATGAACTCGGCGCGCATTGCGCTGACTTTGTCCTTTTTATAGTGCTGAATATAGGGCTGGCCGTTCGTCTTGTACCTGATTGCCTCGCCTTTTTGCTGAGCCGTGCCTTTTGGCAGTCCGTTCTCAAAGTTCAAATAAAAAGTATTTTTCATAAATCAACCTCGTTTGCTGTGTCTTGAATGCTGGCCCACAAAGCGTCCAGCCTGGCCTCGGTCTCGGGGTCTGTCGGTCCGGTGTCGTCTGGTATGAACTTGGCCGCGCTCAGTTTCTGCGACAGCTTGCGGTTAAGATCGCAGGCCGCTTTTATTTCGTTTGTGTTTGGCATAAAAGACTGCGTCCCGATCCACGTTTTGACGGCCCGTTCAACTTCCTGGGCTGTGTAGTCTGCAAAGAAGACTGCCCACAAGTCCATGCGGTCCGCCAGTTCTTCGGCTGTGGCCTTGCGGTCGGCTGGGTAGGCCGTGTGTATCATGTAAATAACTTTTGCCGCCTCTTGTATGGTCATGCGTTGCCCCCTTCTGCGCGTTGCATAGCGATTCTTAATGCCTCGTTTATTTTTGATTGCTCAGCCGCCTGGCTTTGCCCTGGATGAACTGCAGGCCGCTTTGGTTTGTCGTTAAAGCCTGAGCGCTCCCAGGTCCTAACGGCTGCCTTCCAGTCCTTCATGGGGTTACGGCCAACTTTCCAGCCGTTGCTGGTGTAATGATCGAGCCAGCGTTGCGGGTCAACGTTGTTATTACGTTCTTGGCAATATGCTTTGACTTGCTCCAAGGTTGGCGGGGTGAATTTCTCGCGCGTGCGCGTGGTAGTACTACTCTTTGGTACTTCTATATATTGGTCTTTCTTTATATTGGTATTTCTTAACAGTCCCGTTTTCCGTACTCCGGTTAACGGGACTACGGTTTTCGGGACTACGGTTTCAACCGCGGTCCCGTTTCCCGTAGTCTGGTTTTCGGGACTGCGGTTTTCGGGCGTTTCTCGAATGGTCCACGCCGCGCCCGAAAATTTACCGCTTTGCCTGGTCTCTTTTTTTATGCTGATATACCCGGCGGCCTGCAGCTCTTTTACAAGGCCGATAATTTTATTTCGGCCGATTCCCAGTTGCTTGGCTAAGCCGTTGACGCTGAATTGCCAGTCGTCGCTCATGGATAAAATGAAAACCAAAAGCCCACGCGCCGCCAGGCTCAGGCGTTCGTCCCTGGCCGTTGCGTTTTGAATGCTGAAAAAGTCCGCGGCGTGGTCTGCGCGCATTATCATTTCGGCCCCTTTTCTTTGTTATCGTGCCAGGTTGTGTTTTTTATGATCGTTTCCCCCTCGAAGGTTGCCCAGTAGTCGGTCATGTCAAGCCAGGCGTCGCCCTCATTTGCAAAAATTGACAAGTGAAAGTGGGCGGGTTTGTCGTCGTAGTCCCTCAGCGCGTCCAGAATTGCGCGTGCGGCGTATTCAACCCTCTGGCCTAGTAATTTGGTGTCGCCAGCCACGGGCGCTTTCTGGGCGTAAATCTGAGTGATTGAAACGCCCAGGGCTTTTGCCAGCTTTTCCGCTGTCGGATGATACGGCGTCGCCTCGGGGTCGTTCATAACTCGGCGGATATTAGTTACTGCCAGGCCGCTGGACTTTGCCAGCTCCAAAGCCGTGACGCCTTTTTTCTGCATGATCTCTTTCAAGTTATTCATATAGGCCCTCCCCTGTCTCTTGTAGCATTTTCAAAATTTCGTCGGCGGTTTCTTTAACATGCCAGTCTATAATGTTTTCGCCTGTCCCCTGGGGTTCTGCGTATGTAACAAACGTCTCGTGCGGTTCTTCTTTAACGCTGATAATTCGCTCGGTATCAAGTAAAAGGGCGTTATTAAATGAAGTTGTAAGTTTGATAAACATAAACTGTGCCCCCTTTTATGAGATCTTTGTTGACTTTTTGCGCTCCAAAACGGCGCCCGGGACTTCCTGGCCTTTCTCGATGGCCTCTTTTATTTCCGTTTTGCCGATTGTGGGTTTGCCAGGTTTCCAAAACTGTGCGGGGATCTTCGTTTCGTCCAGGATTGTTACGGACGGCGGGTTCAATCTGTAGCTAACTTTTACGCGTGCGGTTTCCAGCTTTTCGCCTTCAAGTAAAAAGGCGATATAGTCGCGCAGGCGCTCGTTGGCCTTTTCCATGATCGCCGCGTCTTCGCTCAGCTTTTTGGCCTCGGCCTTCTTAGCCTCTGCCAAGTACTGGCGCTCTTTGTACTTCAAGCACAACTGCTCGACCTTTTCCTTCTTTTCCAGCTGCACGGCCTCGAGCTGGGCCTTCAATTCGTCGGAAATGTCGCCGCAAACCTCAGCCTCGGCGGTCATGCTGTCCGCGATCTGTTCTATTTCATCCAAAAAATCAAAAATTCCGTCCATGGTTTATTTTCCTTTCTTTGCTTTCTGAGCCTGGGCCACCTTTGCTAAAAGGGCCTGGGCTGTTTTGTCGTCCATGTCTGCAAGGCTGGCGAGCTGGAAATGGTCAAGCAATTTCTGCAAGCTGGCGCCCTGGTAAAGTTTTTCTAATGTCGCCAGGCGTTCGGGTGTGATTCTCGCGGGCTGTTCCGGTTGTGGTACTATGCCCGCCAGCTGCTGCGCGTAGTTGTTCGGGTCTTCAATGGGCTGGCGTTCGCTTTCGGGTATTTCCTCGAGGCTTGCTATGCTGTCCGTGCTGCCTATGCCTAAAAAACCAAGGGCACGGCCGACTGCTGATGTTTCGCAATTTTCCAGGGCGCTAAACTGGTTAATATTTTTGTTTTTGCCTGGGTTTTCGAAGGCGTGGCCCGTGGATATGAGCGCGTCGCCGTCAAAGACTAAGGCCTTCACAATTACCGTGGCGCCTGTCGGGTTTTCTGCTAAAAATTTCACAACCTCGGTCTGGATCCTGCCGTTTGGGTAAAGCTGGCGAAAAGCCAGTACGCGCTGGTTTACTTGTATGTAGTTTTTGCCCTTTATGTTTGTATAAGGGAGCTGGGCGTTGAGCTCTTGTATCTTTTCAAAGTTCATTTTTAAGCCCCTTTCGTGTAAGACTTCAAAGCCTGCGCAAAGTTACAAAAAGCGCGCGCCAGTTCGTCGGCGGTCTGTAAAAGCTCGGCGGCTGATTCATCCGCCTGGATGATCTGAGCGGGCACGGGTCTTCTTGCGTATTTGTCGGACGGCTTATATGGGAGTAAGACTTTATCGTCGGTGGGTGTTACGGGCTCAGGCAAAAGCGAAAACAAGTCGGCCTGGCCTGGCGCCTTCTTTTTGCCGCGGTTGGTCTTTTCCAAAAGTTCGAAGATTCGCACAACGTCAACGGCCGCGATTTGCTTGTATTTCTTTTTGCCGTTAATGTCGCCGATTCCCAGCTGTCTGGAAATGTTTTTTACTGAGGCGTAGGCGCTTTCGTTGCTAACCCAGCGGTCCGGGTACCTCTTTATTGCCTCGGCACTAATTTCTGTTAGTGTGTAAATGCCTTTTCTGTATTCTCTTGCCATCTTTCTTTTCCTCGCTTTCTTAAAATGGTTTGAAATAGTTTTGAATTGGCGCGTCTTTGCGGTTGTCGTTTATTTCTATTACCTCGACGCGGTCTTGCTTTTCTGTTATTTGCTGATTAAGCAAACGAAGCCTGCGGTTGTCTTCTTGCAATTCTCGGATGGTCCGGGCGTCAATTATCAATTCCAGGATCATGCCGGCCAAAAAGCCCAGCGCCAGAGCTCCAATTAAGTAAATTAGGGTTAATGCAGTCATGTATTCTTTTCCTTTCGCTTGGTGTAACAAAGCCGCTCCCATACTCGACGGCGTAAACTGAGTCCCAGCGGGTCGGCCAACTGTTTACTTCGTCCATGGTTTCAACAAAACAATCAACCCAGCGGCCGCGAACGCCTGGCCCGGTGTCCTCAGTCATATAAATTTTTTTGTTTGGGTCGTCTGGGTCTCCGACTTGCAATGTCTCCCAGTAGCCGTGGCAATTGCGGTCTATTGCGCAAGTCGTAGGCGTGGCCCAGTCTTCTGAGTAATGACACGTGGCGCCGCTGGATGTTTCCCAGCTCCAGCCGCATTCCTCAGGGCAGTATGCTGTTATGAAATAGCGGCCCAGGTATTCCAGTTCTAAGAACGTATAACCCACGGTCACGTGGTCAAAAATAAACTTGTTTTGCTGTGCTTCATAAAATGCGGGTACGGGCTTTTTGATTTCTTCGAAGATCGGGACCGGCACAAAGGCTTCATATTTCGCCGCCTGGTCTTTTGTGTTTGGCTTGTGTCCTTCAATCGCCAGGGGCAAAACTGCTGCACCCTGAGAAATGAAAAGAAAAGCGGCCAAAAACAAAACGTTAACGGATGTTATTGTCTTTTGTGTCATGCTGCCCCCTTTTCGAATAGCTCGGCGCAATTTGCCGCGCTGGTTAACATTTGTTTTTCGTGTTCTGTGAACCCTTCATTTAAGGCTTTAAAAACGTAGGATCTCGAGCGGTTAATAACTTTGGCGATTTCCTGGGCGTTTTTAAAATGCTGGTAAAGTTTTGGGTACTTGGCCTTGCCAGGGCGGGTCGTCTTCATTTTGTTTGCGTCCTTTGGCCCGCGTCGGCTGTAAAAAAATAAAGCCCTATTTCTTCCTGCGGTATGCTCAAAAGGTCGCACGCTTTTGAAATGAAAGTCGCGGGCATCGGGGTCTTGCCTTTTATATATCCGTCAAAAGTCTTGGCGGAAACGCCAGCGGCCTGGTAAAAGGCTTTTTTTGTCCCGTATAGTTGGGCGATCTTCCATAATAACTGGGCGTAATTATTGGGCATTGGGTTTTCTCCTTTCCTCAGATTTGCGGGCTTTTGCCCTCATGTCAAAAGGTTAACGCTCTTGCGGGCCAAAGTCAATTACAAAATTATGACAATATTCCCAAAGCAAACCCGAAAACACCCATTATTTGTATTTTTCTCGCGTTGCCATTATAATCAAAGAAAAATTGAAAGAAGGACCCAAAATGGAAAAAGTCAGCACGTTTTCTGAACGTTTACGCGCTCAGCTTATCGAAAAAGGTTTGTCGCAGGCTGATATTAGCCGCCTGGCGGCAATTGACCGCTCAATGGTTTGCAAGTATTTAAAAGGGACCAAAAACCCGAAAATTGACACAATAAGGCGGTGCGCCGCGGTCCTTTATGTAAACCCTGAATGGCTCGAAGGTTACAACGTGGAAAAGGACCCTCAGCCCGTCGCATTGTCTCCGCTGGAAAATGATTTAATTTTGTGTTTTAGATCGTGCGGGGCCGCTGATAAATACGCGATACTTGAATATGTAAAAACCAAGGGGGCTAAATAATGGCCACGCCTAAGTTCAACAAAAAGCGCGGGCTCTGGATATTACAAGCCCAAAACAACGGCATAAAAAAGACCTTCTATTCATCCACGCCAGGGCAAAAAGGAAAACGCGCGGTCCTCAGCGCCTACGAGGACTGGTTGGACTTTGGCGGCATTGACCGCCGTGTTACTGTGGAAAAATGCGTCGAGATGTACTTGGCCGATATAGTCGCCAGGCTCGGGCGCCGTGATACATTCCGCACGGTCTCGTTATATACGCGCCTGTACGTGCTCCCAGCGCTCGGGCGTTGCAAAATGTGTAATTTATCAATTAGGGACTGGCAGGCCGTGATAAACAACGCCAGGGCCCAAAAGGACCCCTCCAAGCCCCTGAGTTATAAAACCCTAACCCATTTGCGCGGCGTAATAGTCGGCCTGCATAACTTCGCATATAATAACTATTTTTGTGATAGCTGGCGCGGATCCTTGTATATACCCCAGGGCCACAAAAAGGGCGTCCGAGAAATATTGCAGCCCGAAGATATAGCGCGCCTTTTTCAGCCTTCAAACAACTGGTACCACTCGGCGTTTATGGTCATGTTACTTTGTGGCCTGCGTCCCGGTGAATGCCTGGGCCTTCAAGAGCGCGACGTTGCCGACGGCGTTTTATTCATCCGCCGCGCAATAAATGATGCCGGAGAAATAACCGAAGGCAAAAACAAAAACGCCCGCCGTATAATTCCCCTGCCGCCGCTGGCGGCTCAGATTATCGCGGAAACGATAGCCCGCAACCATGCGGCCAAGTTCGACTCGCCCTGGATATTTTGCAACGGCTCAGGCGCGCCCGCATCCCAGGATAGCGTCCGCAAGCAATGGGCCAAGCTAAAAGCGGAGCGCCAGTTGCCCGGGACCCTTTACTCATTGCGGCACACCTTCGTTTCAATCGTTGCCAGTCAAACGCATTTAGCTGAAGGGACCATTAAGGAATTGGTCGGCCACTCCCAAAGCATGGATACTTTCGGGACCTATAAACACCAAGTCGACGGCGAACTGGAAAACGCCGCGGAAATTATCAATTTAACTTTTGAACGCCTGAGGAAAACCGCAAGCAATTAAAAAACGCCCCCGCATGATCTCGCGGGGGCTTGGCGTTTAGTGCTAAACGCTATAAATCGGGTACCCAAAACTTAACCCAAAAGCTGGCCGAAGTCAAACATTTTCAAAACTCATGTATAAAACCATGTAAAGGAAAATAGAAAAACCCCGCAGGCCTTATGCCTCGGGGCTTTGATCTGGTGGGGCTGGTGGGACTTGAACCCTTAGCCGTTAGTCCGTGCGTGGACTGAAAACCCGCAAAAACATGATAAAATGGGCGTTTTCATTTTTCAAGCCCTCAAACTGTACGCCCAGGAAAAACAAAAACCATATAAAAAGTCATGTATAGCCAAGCAATAAAAAAGGCCCCCAGCTTTCGCCAGGGGCCAAAATAAGGGGGTAAATATACCGGGTGGCTGTCAAATTTCCACAAGGTAGTCAAGGCACGCCCAGCCGCTTGAGCCTGCGTATGATGTACGCGCCCAGCCGTCGCGGGATTCCGTGCTTTGAACTTCCGTGCCGTTAGGTATTAGCGCAAGTATTGCGCTGTTAGTGTTAGGCGCTGCCCTCAGGCGTAAACCGCAGCCCGAGTTTGTCTTAACCTTGTAATTGGTCGTTTTTGTCTCGAAGATCGGCGCCAGGTATTCCATGCAGACCCAGCCGTATTCGTCAATACGGCCCCAGCCGTCCTTTTCTTCGTAAATGGTTACGCAGTCGCCGTTGTATAATTTCCATATTGCGCGGAAATTCACGCCCGGGCCGTCTCTAACCATTAAAAAGCTATTAACCCTTACAACGTAGGGCGCGCCCCCGTGCTCAGGCTCAGGCTTGGGCGTGGGCGTCGTAGGCTCTGGCGTGGGCTGTACGGGCTCCGCTGGCTTTTCCTGGGTGTTTTCCTTGCCAGGCTCCCAGCCGTCCCAGTTAGGCCTTCCTGCGCCGTGTATTCTCGGGTCGTCGTAGGTGTAATACTTATAAGCAACGCGGCCCGACTCGCCTTCGTATGTGGTATTGCCTTCGATAACTGTAAAGCCGTCTTTTCCCAGTTCTTCAATATAACCCCAGTCAACAATAGCGCCCGTATGATACAAGCCCTCGGGGTTGTCTGCGTTTTTGTATTTTTCAGCCGCAAAAAAGATCTCGTCAAGCTTGCAAAAGTCGGCGGGGTCTGTGTAATAAGCGCCCGCGCGTCTATAATAGCCAACTTTCTGAACGCAACCGGCGCCAGCGTTCGCGCCAGGGGTCTGGGGCTCATATAACGCATTTAGGGCGGTGTATTTAGCGCACTCGGGGTCTTCGTCGTAACTAGGATCCGTGCAAGCATGTAAAAGCCCATTATCAAAAAATAAGGCGCAACTATTAGCGGCGCCGTTCTTGGGGTAATTATAAAATTGTATTGCGTCCATTTCGGCCGCGTATGCCGAAGATTTGCCGCAAACTTCACCAACTTGGGCCCAGAAGTAGTCCTTGGCCTTTTGTTTCCAGCAGTTGCCCATCTTACTTTTCCCCCTTTTCTGCTATGATCTTCTTGGCGTAGTTGATTGAACTAATGCCAAGGACCGCGCCCAAAAAGGTTGCAACGGCTGCCAGCGTCGCGCCTATTGCCTCAGCATAAGGGAACCCCCAGATATTTGCCAGGGTCAACCAAAGCGCGGTCAATGCGGGCAGGCCAACTAATGCGACCCACTTTAAAATGTCGTAAACCTTGTTTGTCATAGTTTGCCCTCCTTCAATAGTTTGTTATAGGTTTCTTTGATGTATTGGTCCGCGGTTTCCGTGTATGAGTTTTTGAACTCGGGGTGCGTTTTACAATAGCGGTTGTATGTGTCGCAGTCGTCTAGCTGTTGCCTGAAATACTCGTTTGAATGCTCGACCCCGTTTCTCAGCTCGTCGGAAAATCTCAATATATGAGTTCGCGCCAAAATTGCCGCGTTCGCATCTATACGCTCGCGCAAGTCGTCGAGCTTTTCTTCCAGCTCTTTGGTTTTGTCTTTTCGACTAAAACCGAAAGTTATAAAAAATTGGATGATTGAGAAAACCCCGCCGCCGCCTAATATTGCCGCTATTAAAACGGCTGTTGTTTGTGGATCCATTTTTGCCCCCTTTCATCATGTAAAAACGGGCCACGCTGGGCCCGTTTTGCTATTCCTAAAAATTACAATTTTGGTGAAATGATAATATTCTTCTGTTTTAGCAATTCTACATAAAACGTGCTCCCGTGGGACACATCGCTGAGAGGTGTGGGAGCTCCTGTTAATAAAAGTATAAAGAAAAAGAACAAATGTGTCAATAATTTATTCATTTATAGGATGAATTATACCGAATTACTTTTATCTTCCTCAATTTCTTCAAGTGCCTTAATTGCCAAATCAAGACTTTGTTGTATTTCTGATGACACAAAGCCGTAAATTTGGTTTAGGTTAGAAATTGCCTCTTTGTCTGTCATACTTTCACCGCCTTATTTTGCCGAATTAGATTTATTGTCTTGTCTAAAAGCGGGCTTATCGCTCGTAATAAAATCAATATCGCTTTGTCCTAACGTGTTACCATATAAGCAGGATAATAATTTATACAAACTGTTTTTGGTTCTTTCTAATTCTTTTTCAAGTTCTTCATTTGTCATACTTTCACCGCCTTACGCAAAATTAACAGTAAACCCGTCAAGTGATACTGTGGCTACGCTGTTAGCGGTCTGTGTAGAATTAAGTTTCAATTCAATCTGTGCGTATCCGTCTTTGATTGCCACTATGGAAGAGCCTGCCAAAGACACTTCATTTGTCAATCTTGTATTGCCAATAAATACATTTAAGGTTGTGCCTAAATTGGTAATTGTACCGCTTGTGGCTTTTGTGTTGATAGGTATGCAAAATTCGACATAGTTTCCCGAACCTGATACATATGCACCAGTTACATAATTGCTATAAACAACTTCGCCTGATTTATAAGCAACCTTATCATTCAAACCATTGTCAACATAGTCTTTCGTGCTTGAAATTTCATCATCAACATAGTCTTTAATACTATCCTGACTATTTTCTTCAATCGGTATATTTGTGCCGTTCTTCTTGCCTATCTCACTATCAACAAATTCAAGAATATCATTTGACTTGCTTGTGTAGTAATTGACTTCCAAATTGCCCGTATTGGAGTAAAAATTGTTCTCGCCCAAAAGCGTAGGAATATCCTGACTTGTGATAGAAAGCGTGATAGGTGTAGCAAGTTCGTAAACAAGTTGTACTCCGTCCATTGCCGTTTTGAATTGCTCAATAGTAGAATTAGCATAATCGTTATCTACTATTTTTATTTCCGAACGACTATGAATGTAAGCGTCTCCAAACGTGAATGTCTTGTCGGCATTACTTGCGATATAAATTGAGCTTGCTTGCACATATTGCGAACAGATAGCAAAGGCTTGACTTGCTCCGCCTGTCGATTTGCCTAATGGAACATCAGCATAGAAACAAGTATTTGACCCGTATGTGGTTTTGGTATATGTCAATGTTCCCAAATCAACAACGCTATGTGTAACAACCAAATTACCCTTATTGTCAAAATGACCGCCGTAAACAGTCTGACCGAAAGTAAAGGTGTAGTTGTTGCCGTTGTATGCGTGATACTGTGTATCGGTTGACGGATAGTTAATACTAATATCGTTGTTGTATGTTACACCATAACCACTATACATATAAAAACGCATTAAATAAGCATTTGCGGGTGTTGTAAATACGACATTTTTGATAGGAAATACTCTCGAAATGAAGTTAAACCCAGCGTCATAAAAACACAATACCGCTTGAACATTATCAAAACTGTTATCTAACGAAAAATAGTATGATGTGTTTGGCTTTATAATGATAGGGCTATTTGATTTAGAGCGAATATATGTATTATCCACAACGGGTGCACCGCTTGCGTCATAATATCCAAATTCCCATTGTTCATTCCAAATATTTACACCGCACCTCGAAATAACACCATTATCAAAGCCTGATATTGTGTAAGGGTTTGTGGGCGATTTAGGTTGTCCGTTACCGCTTTCAACGGCTACGATTTGCGATAAAAGCGACTTTACGGGGATATTGTCCGCACCGTCTTCAATATGAACTATGCTACCGCTTGCCGTGTTGTCATAGTCAAAGGCATTGTCGATTGCGGTTTTAATACCTTCCGAAGTTACTGTATAACCAATGCCGTGATTGTCCGTAGGCTCTGTGTCAAAGATAACATTTGAACTATCGTACTGTGTGGTAACTTCTTCGGCTACCATTTCAGCGACCTGGGTTTCCAGGTTGTTAATTTCGCTTTCTGACTGGATGCCGCCTTCCAGCGGGTCGCGCTCAACTGCCAGGATGAAATTAAGCGTGCCAATTTTGCGCGGGCTGTTTTCGATTCTCAGCTGGCAAAGATTAGCGCCAGCGCAGGCGGTCATTTGCTCAGTTGTGGAAAATTCAACGTAATTGGCGCCAGTATTGACCACGGCCGCTGTTACAACGTTGCCGTCGGTCTTTCTAACGTTTACGCTTATAATTTCCTCGCCTGTCAACTCGAAGACTTGGTCGCCCTCAAAAAGATTGGCCCTAAACTCGCGGTCTTCGTCGTACTGGGACGCGTGAATGATCGGGGCCACGGCGCCCGGTATAATGTTTAAATTGAAAACTTCCATTTTATAATGCCCTCGCTTTCTTTAATTGGTCTATTTCGTTTTCTAGCGCTTTGATTCTGGCCTCGTGCTCTTTTATGATCTGCTGCAGATAAGGTATCATGCCGATATAATCAAGGGCCGCGGGTCTGTCTTCACTTTCTGGCGTAACAAGGCCCGGCAAAACTTTGGCCACGTCCTCAGCTATGAAGCCGCGCTTGTTTGTACCCTGGGCTTTGTTTTTAAAATCAAAGCTCACGGCGTTCAATTCCAGGATCTTGGCCGCGTCTTCAATCGGTTTTATATTGTCTTTTACTTTTCGGCTGGAGGTCTGTGTTAAGCTCACGCATGTAATATTGCCGCTCGTTCCGTTTGCGTATATTGTTTGAGCGTCTCCGCCGGCATTGTAAAGGCCTATATAACCGCCTCCGCCGCTTGCTATTCTTTCTATGATTTTATCGTCGCCGCTTAAATTTCTTAACGTCAAAAAGGCCCCGCTCGTTCCTAAACCTAAATCAACATAGGCCGTGCCAGTTGGCGTCTGCATTCTTAACAAATCGCCCCCAAGCGACGCCCTCTGATAGCCGCTTGAATTATTTAACTGGATTGAGCCGTTCCCGTTATGCGCCCACAAGTCAACCAGGGCGTGGTTGTTGTTATCGTATAAAAGAAATTGTGCGCCGTCAGTCCCCATGTGATTCAATGAGGCTTTAACGTTTGAGTTAGTACCCAAAAGTTGAAAACTCAATTTTGCTTTTAAGTTGTTTAGTCTGGCCTCGCCCGTGGTCATGTTTATAGTAGAATTTCCCTGCGCGTCCTGAATTGTTCCCGCCTTTATTAAATCGGCGTTAAGGATTCCCGTATTCACATAGTTGGCCACAATCTCGCCGTCGGCTGTTATTGCCAGGCCGAAGGGCCCAGCATAGCCGTTTGAACTATAACCCAGGCCCGCCTTATTCCAGCGCCAAACTTTGGTCGCTGTGCTAATATCGGGCGTGTTCATGATAAGGATCTCGTCGGGCTCGCCGTCGCCGTCGCTGTCGTGTAAAACTACATAGCCGCCAAGGTTTCCGGAAATAAGCGCCGTGGCCCTGCTTACGCTTTCAGCTAAAAAGGACCGGCTCGCGGTCTGCCTCAGCTCTTTGGTTTGCGTTGCTATTGTGTCGGCTATATTTGCGCGGGCGTTTCCAAACGTGCAGGCCGTGTATCTTTCGGCCAAAACGTCCCAAGTCGTGGCCACGCACTTGGCCGTTGCTGTTATGCCTAAGGCGTCAAAATATATTTTTACTGTGTCGCAAAGATCGACGCGCTCTGTTAAGCCTTCCAGCTGTTGAAAATCTAACGTGATTGAATTAAAAGCAACTGTAAAATTATTATTTGCAATATAACGCGCCGCCAGGTTTGCCAGCTGTGTAGTTATAGCCGTGCCGCTGTCGGGATCCACGTCTTGCGAAAAGTCGACCGCCAGTTCACGCGCCGGGCTCAGCGTCAGCCCCGTTGGGACCTTCGCGCCCGTTGTAATGTTGCCGTCGGGGTCCTTATAAAAAGGCAAAATAGCGGTCGCCAGGTTTTCTATGCTTATTTCTTGGGATAACTGGGTTAAATTTTTTTCGTATCTAATTGTTACGCCTCGGTCCATTCCTCTGGCGTTCAATAACTGGCATGTAAAATTGTCATATTTCCACTCGCCGCCGTAAACATCCAAAAGGCTGCCAGCTTTGCCGCCAAAATATGAACGCACGCTTGCGGGCTCTGAGATTCTAAAAGCGCCCACGCTTGTTTTGTCCGTGGAAATGGTAAAAGCGCCAGCCTGGGCATTAAGAAGACTGCACGCGGCCACGCATGAGTTAGCGGAGCCCGTTGTTATCAGTCTATTACTCAGGCGGTAGGAAATGTGGCGGGCGTTTACTGTAAAACGGCCGTTCAATACTTTGCCGACCTTGTATATCTCGAAAAGCTGGGGGTCGTCTGTATAGTTCGGCTTCGCTTTGATGATTGCCAGCGGCATGATCTCGGCCGCGTGTATACCGCTCGCGGCGTATTCAAGGGCCAGCTCGTCTTCGGCGTTTCGAACTTCGCGAACGCTGCAGCCCAGCGTGTCGGTTAGCGGTCCGATTCCAAAGTTTGCGGGGACCTGGCCCTCTGTAATTGATTGATATAGTACCGGTATCATATTGTGTAAAACCTCGGTTTAATTGTCGCGCTTGTTACGGAACCCGTAATTGTTACGCTGTTAAGTCCTGGGGCTAAATTAGGAAAAGAACCCATTATTTTATTGTTCATGTTCTCAGCTGGCAGGCGGTATGCGTTCATGCGCTCGCAGTCGATGTTTATATAGTCTGTTAGCTGGGCCGTGATGATCTCGGCGCCGATGCGGACTGTAATATCTCCCGCGCCCTCAATATGCAAAAGGGGCTTAGCCGTAAAGCGAGTCGGGTTGTAAATTTGTCCGCCGTCTTCCAGGGCTTGCACCTGCTCGCCAGTCTTGTAAAACCTTTCGGGCCTGCATGTAAAAGCCACGGTCGTTTCGCCGTATTGCATGAACTTGTTTGTAATATCGCCGCCGCCGTTGTAATACGCCAGGCGGAAAACCTCAGGCTCGAAGCTGTCTTCTAAGCGCTGGTACCCGCTCAGCGAATTAAGCCAGGCGGAAAACGCCGCAACTTTGGCGGGCATGTCGGCCGCATGATCGACGGCCAGCCACGCCTTATAATTTCGCGTTACGTCTCCCCAGGCGTTCTGCTGGTTTAATATAACCCCATTACGCCCCGGAACCTCGAAGGCCTGAGACTTGCGCACGGCGCGCTCGAATGTCGGCGCCTCTGAGATAACAACCCCAAAGTCCGCCGAAGATTCGCCGCCGATAATAAAAAAGCCGTTGCGGTCCGTTGTCATGTCGTAAAGTTTAGGCATATACAGCCCCCTTCCTTGTTGTCATTTCTTCAAGGCGTACCGCTATTTCATCCGCCAGTGTCTTAACGTCCTGACCCTCGGCCGCGTAAACGTTTATAACATTGCCGCCGCTGTTGATTGTCTCGCCGCTGTCATACATTGCCGCGCCCGCGGTGCCGTATGCCTGAACGTCGCCACTAACTGTGGCTGTTAGGCCCTGCATGTCTTCCACGATGTCGGCCTTTACGTCTTCCATACTGTCCTCGTAGCCGCTATACAAGCCAAGGGGCAAAAACTGGCCAACTTCTTTGGCCCATACTTTCGAAGGGCTGGCAATTCCGAAAACGCCTTTTATTGCGTTAGTAATTGCGCTGCCCATGCCGGCGATGCGGTCCTGTACCCAGCCTATGCGGTCGCTAATTCCTGACCAGATGCCGCTTACAAGGTCGCGTCCGATAGAAACGACGCGTTCGGGCAATTCCCTGATTTTATTTATCATTCCGCTAACAAGTTCTTGAACTTTCGAGATGATATTGCCCACGCTGTTCTTGATGAAATTAAACCCGTTTGTAAAACCGGTTTTAATGTTATTTATAAAATTGCTTATTCCGTTTTTAACGTTGTTTATAAAATTCGTAATATTGTTTTTTACGTTTTCACCCCAGGCTTTGACGTTTGAAAAGATCGTGGCCAAGCCCTGCGCGATGGTTGGTATTACCAAGGCCAAAAACTGAGCAACGAGCCCGCCTAAGTTGTCAAAAACGCCTATAACAAAGTCAATCAAAACGGGAACCGTATTTATAAGGGCCTCAACTATTGCAATTAAAATCTGAATTGCTGCGACGACTAACTTTTCGACGTTCTCCGGGCTGGTCAATGCAAGGGCCACGTCTGATATGATCTTAACCACGGCGGGCAAAAGGACCGGCAAAAGCTCAGCCAACTGGCCCGCGATCTGACTTACGAGGCTAATTATTCCATTTACAAAGTTTGTTACATTGTCGCCGCTTGATAACCATGTTATTAACTGGCTGATTAAGCCCAAAAGGCCCTGCGCAATGACTGGCAAAGCCTCAAAAAGGGCCGAAATAACGCCCTGCAGGCCTGATATGATCTGCGGCATAATCTGGGGCAGCATGGTTGTTACGGTTGTGATAGCTTGGACCAAAACGCTAAAAACTGTACTAACAAGCTGGGGTAACATAGGGCCAAAGCCTGCAAGTAATGACGTAATAAGGGACTGCGCCAGCTTGAAAAACTGGGGCGCCAGTTTGGTAACGTTTGAAATAACATTCTGCAGGCCGCTTTCTATCTGTCCCAAGCCCTCGTCTTTGCCTGAGAAAACCGCCGCCAGTCCGTTGGTAACGTCGGTCAAGCCTGGCAAAAATTCCGCCATCATGCTGTTTTTAACGCCGCTAATTGTCTTTTGCAGGGTTGTCATGCTGTCATTAAAACCGGCCGAAGATTTAACCGCCGCGTCGTCCATGACCATGCCGTACTCGTTAGCCTGTTCAATCGCGCCCGCGATTTCTTCGGCTGTCATATTAAAAAGGGGCGCCAGCTGTTGGCCTGAACGTCCTAAAAGATCGTTCGCCAGGGCCGCACGCTCCGCGCTGTCTTCCATATTAGAAAACCCAAGTATAACGCTTTTTAAAACGTCCTCGCGGCTCATGTTTGCCAGGTCTTCCATAGATAACCCAAGGGCCGCAAACATTCCCTGCGCCGCCTCGCTGCCGTTTTTGGCTGCGTCAAGCTGATTTGTTAGGGTTTTAACGCCTATGCTCATATTATCCATTGAACTGCCCGCCAAGTTTAGAACGTAGTCGAGTTCCTGGTATGACTTAGCGCTCAAACCAAGGCGCTGGCTTTGTTTGTCGACCTGGTCTCCATAGGTGGCCACGTCCTTGGCCGCGCCCACGAACGCTTTACCGGTTGCAACTGCAGCTGCGGTTGCGCCAGCTATTGCCGCGCCTATTACTGCGGCCCCCGTCTTAATAGCGCCCGCGAATTTTTCACCAAACGCGCTGCCGCTTTCGTCGCCTGCTTTTTCTGAGGCCTCTTTTGTAATGCTGCCAAGCTGTGATGAAATTTCACCCTGCGCGCCTGCCAGGTTTGGCACTAATGTTATGGTTGCTTTTGCAACTTCAACCATGCCGCCGTCTGCCATTACTTTTTGCCCCCTTTCTTCTGTTTTCTTCTGTTTTCTATCCACTCCCGCAAGTCTTTAACCGGAAGGGCCCCCTTGCCGACCTTGCGTTCGTCTTTATCCTGCCCGGGTCTCGGGTATGGTTTTATTTTTTCTGCTATTTTCTTTTTAGAGTTCGCCGCGACTAAGTTTCTGTTAAGGACCTGCAAAAGGTCGTAAATGTCGGCGAGAATTTCGTTTGTTTTTTTGCGGGTTTCCCAGCCCGTCGCGTAGCCCAGTTCTTGGCCAATTGCTGATTCTGGGCCCACATGCTTTAAAAACGATTCGAAGGCGCCCCAGCTAAGGGCGCCCCCGATGTCGTTTACTTCGTAGCCGGTCCTGGTTAGGAGGTCATAGTTTAACGCCTCGCGGTGCTTTTCCGCGAATGTCGCGAGGCCGTATGTTTTCCCAGGCTCAGCCCGGTTGCCTTTGCCGTTTCTTCGCTCCACGCGTCAATGATCTGTTTAACAAGGCGCACCTGCAATTCATCCAGGGCGCCGGGCCACAAGTAGCCCTCAATATAGGCGCGCATTTTTTTAATGTCGCCCAGCTTTTCCAGCTCTTTGGTGCTAAGTGAAGAACCCAGCGGTATCTTGTATGTCGTTTCATTTATTACGACTTCCAGGACTTCAACTTCCTGGGTATTTAAAACAATCTTAGGCATTATATTTTCCCCCTTAATGCGTTAAATTGTCTGGCCGTCGTCCTTGGCAAAAGTAAAGCTGTCGGACTCGATCGTTGCGTTCCATGTGATAGGGTCTGTCGGGCTCAGCGCGATATCGTCAAGGGTCGTAATTACACCGCTTTCCGTGCCGACCATGAGTAAATCGTCGCCATCCTTCATTAAGAATAAATAGGCCGCGGGCGGTGCTGATACACCGGACGCAACTTTTACGGATACAACGTTGCCGTGCTCAGCTGTTGCGGCTGTTTCGGTTACATTGTCGTCGCCAAAGATTGTTTTGAGCGTGTCGGCTGTTGTGTCAAGAAGTGGCACCTTAATATTGCCGTTGTCGTCTGAACTGATAACGCGAACGATTCTCTTGGCCCAGTTCTTCAAGGGTGTGGCGTCCTTGCCGACTCCCCATGTCAAGCCGTCCTCGCTTACGTCGCCGATAAGCTCCCAGTCTGCTGCAAGTGTAGCGCTCGGAGTGCTCGGTAAAGGGGTGTTTTCGGGGGCGCGGTATGCCATGCCAGTTGCAAGGCCGACGCCCATGTTTGCTTTGTTTGTAGCCATCGTTTTTTATCCTTTCTGTTGTATTGTGATATTTTCGCGGTGTGCGTAAACTAGGGCCGTAATTGTCCGCATTTTAAGCTCGGGTCTTACGGGGTCCGTTCGCCAGTTCGCCAGGGCGTTAATTTGTGTAAATCTCAGCGCCCCAGTTTGCTGGGCTGATACTTCAAGCAACGCCCCAAGGGCATTGCGCGCCAGTTCGTCCGCCTCTGCGTCCGTCTCGGCCCTGGCGTCTATTGCCACCGTGAATGTATCAATATTGTTTTTTGTGTTTCCGCCTGCCGCGGTAACAAGTAAAGAAGGGACCGAAAAATCGGCGGGCAATGGTCTTACATAAACTGTAAAATAAGGATCCAGCGCGCGTCTGATTTCGTCCTCAATGTCAACGGGTCTTTTAATGTTCATGAGTTAATGGCCCTCGTCAATGCTTTTTCTTCGCTTTCGGCCTGGCTTGCTTTGGTGTCTTTTGCATAAACAAAAGCGCCCCAGCGTCCGCCGCCGTAGTTCATGTGTTTAACTTGAACGGCAAAGCCCTTGCCGCCTCGGTCGTTGTTTGCGTTTGCCTTTTCGCAGATTTTGTTGGCCTCAGTCTCAACGAGGTCTTTTACGCCGTCGCTTTCGAGAATTGCTTTAAACCCTGCGGAAATAAATTGAATGTTTACAACGTCCATAATTTACCCCGCGTGGCGTCGTAGCCTTATTTCGATATGATCTAAACGCAAGGCCGCGGGCTGTATCCTAACTTCGCCGTCTATCTCGTAGACCTGGCCTTTGTAGCTGATACGGTCCCCCGCTTTTACGTCTGCGTCTGGCGGTAAAAATAGCGAATATTCATCAAGCAAACCCAAAACGCGCCCGTCCTGGCTAAGGCTGGTGCTTGCGGGTTGCATGGAACACCCCGCGATTTCCTTTTCTTTTGCCGTGCTCCAGTCTGGGATGATCGACCCGCGGCTTTCTTTTGTCCCGGGCCTAATGCGTGTTACTGTGTCTTTGCAAAAACTCGGCAGCATGGTATCACCTCAGCCTTCTGGGCGGCGGCGGAAAACATGCCGCGCTCTTGTTGGTCCACAAGTCCAGCGAGTCTATTTTCTGCCTTTTAAGCCCCAGGGCTTTAAGATCGGAAGGCCACAATTTAATTGACCCGCTCGAATTAGGCAAACTAAAAGACTGTGAAACGCTGCCAGCGCTTTCGCTGTATGACGTTGCGGGCAATTGCTGGCCCGGTGTGTTCAATTCGCGCATGATAACGTCGCAAACAACGCCGCGCGCAACGTCGGCCAAAGCCCTATAATCATATAAAACGCTTATAGGACCGCTTGGCGCGTCCGTGAATGTAATTTCATTACCTTCGACGGCGAACGCCTCAGGGGCCACGCTAGCGCCTTGTACGCACACGCTAATAACTGCGTTAGGCGTATAGGTCAAATTAAACTCGGTTATAATGCCGTCCCCGGTGAACTCGTCAACGCAAGGGCAAAGCTCTGAACGCATGACCATTTCGTCAAAGTCGCGGCCCGTCTTTTTTGCCTCGTAACGTATTAAAGAAGACACAACGGGCAAAAGGGCCTCGGCTCTTTCCTGCTCGGCGTTAGTCAACGGCCTTTTTAATTTCTGTATATCTTCGACGGTCGCATAGTTTGACACTTTTCTGCACCTCTTTACTTCTTAGACTTTCGTCCCGGTTTCTTTTTGACGGGCTCAGCGTCAACGGATGATACGGGCTCGGCCTTCTCAGGCTCGGAAATAGGAGCGGCGGGTTTTGCCCCGCCGCCTATTTTTTCCCAAGGTCCTTTTAATTCGCTGTTAACGTCAATAATTGCGCCGGTGTTCTTGTTACGGAACCGCACGGGCTTATTCCTCAATTCTTGCGAATGCTGCGCCGTCAAGGATAGCCCAGCCGATCCAAGCCTCTGCTCTGAGGTAGACCTGGTTGTGGCCTTTGAGGTCGGAGCCTGCGTTGTCGGGGTCGCCGTATTCGATAACCTCGAGGTCAATTCTGTCGGCATAGCCCCACTTAAAAGCGCCCTTAAAGTCGCCAAGGTATGCGTGGCTGCCTGTTACGACGCTGACTGTGCTGTTAACGTCTGAGTCTACGCCGTGGATAGTCTCGGGGTTAGCGCCCCATGTGAGCTCGGGGTACTGCTTAACGCCGTTTACTGTAACTTTTGCGAGCTCGCTTGCAAAAGTCTTATCCATTGCCAGGCCTGTAAAGTCATAGTCGCCAATAGCTGCGATTCCTGTTTCGATATTTCCCTCGGGGTCGGGTGTAGCGGGCACATATGTAACCGCGGTTACGTCTGTGTTTGTATCGAAGGAATTTGTGCCAATTGCTGCGCTAGCGGCGCCAGTCTTCGGGTTTGTGCCGTGCATGACCATAATATCAAGGCCGCGCGCAACCTTTCTGGAAAAGCCCTCCGCGAATGCTCTGAGGTACTCGAGCTGCTTTTCGTCGCTGGCCTTCATGAACTCGTCGCTTACGCGCTGGCCGTACTCAATCTTAATGGGCACGATTGAGACGGGGGCGTTGGCGCCGGTGTGCTGTGCCTTTGCGCCGCCTTCTGCTGCGATGTTTACTTCACCGTCAAGCGTGAAAACCATAAGGTCTGAGCCAGTAAAAGCAACCGGGATCTGGTCTGCAAGTTTAGCGATTGAGCTGTGGCCCTTTGCGTTTAAAAATACTTCTCTGATAAGCTCATGAGGAAATGAAGCTGCTGTAAATGCCATGTTTGTTTTCTCCTTTGTTTTTAGTTTTGTTTAATTGATTTAAGCACCTGGCGAAGACTGGCGTCTTTATCGTCGCCCGTGCTCTGATCCATGTTTTTAGTGGGCAGGGTTGTGTGTCCGGTGCCTACTAGCTTTTTGAGGGCCTCAGCGTCGGCGCGGATTTCCTTTTCGTCGTTTCCGCTGATACGCTCGACCCACTCGTAACTAAGGCCAAGCTCACGGGCTACCCGGCTTTTTAACGCTGCCGTCTCGTATGCTTTGTTTTTTGCCGTGAGTTCTTCAATTTTTGCAGCGTCGCCTTCGTGGGCCTTCTTGTAGTCGTCAAAGCCTTTCTGCTGCTCGGCGAGTGCCTTCTTGTGGTCCTCAGGTGAAACAAAGCCTTCGTACCTCTTGTTTGCGGCCTCGCGCTCGCGTTCGAGTCGGTTTGTGATGATCTTGTCCAGCTCCTCTTGGCTTTCTATTGCCTTAAAATCTGCCATGTTTACTTTCTCCTTTCCCGATTTTCCGTTCGGTAACGTAGTTAATAACTAACGCGCTGGCGCTTGGCCTCTTTGCCCTGTGCGCAGGCGTGAGTTGCTAAAATAATGGACTCCACGAGGGCGACCTCTATGTCGTCGTCGAGGGTCTTGTATCCATACCCGCCGCCGCTGCCTATTGCCCTGTGCTGGCAATTTGTAACACTTTGACGCAGGCCAGGTTGCCCGCTGTGGCAAATTGTTTTATTAGCGATTGCGGTTTCAAAGTCGTTTGCGGCTTGTATTACCTCTTTGACTGTCGCGGCCTTAATTCCTTTAATCTTTTGTTCTTTGCTTTCGCGCATGAACGTTTCCAGGCCGCTGGCGCCGTCAACTAGCACGCCCGCGGGTTTTACTTTCATTAAGAAATTAAGCGCCCAGGCGTTGCCGTCTCTTTGGTTTCTGCAGTCTATGCTTTCAACAAAAACGCGCCCGTCCTGAGTTTTTACTGCCACGCTGAGGCATGTGTTGGTGCCGTCTCGGCCAAACTTCACGCCCGCGAAGACTGGCCCGGCAAACTTTGGCAATTTTTCAACCTTCAAGGCGTCCCACTCGGGGGCGCTGATTGCGCTTTGCTGGTTGTACTTTATCCAAAGCCCAAGGCGTTGAATGTTAAAGTCTAGGTCGTCGCCGTTTATTTCATCCTGCACGGTCCTTTCGGTTAAGATCGTACCAAGGCTCGGGCTTGTTAAGTACCAGGCCGCCTTGTCTTTTACGTCGGTTTTGTGGTCAACTGACCATTCAGCCCATCCGCCGTTTATAGATTCGCCGCGCAATGTCTTGTCGCGGTAATTTCTGAAAACGTCGCCGCCGCTGACCGCCGTTGGCGGGGTGCCGCACATAAGGGTCTGCGGGTTTTTCGAACTGGAAACAACGTAATTTAACGCCGTTTGTTGCGCCTGGGTGTATTCCTGGGCCTCGTCTATAACTAAAAGGTCATAGCCTGAGCCCAGCGCCCCGGAGCTGGTCCTTGTTCGAAAATCTATCACGCCGCCGCCTGGCATCTTTATTTGCTCTTTGCCGTAGGCTTTGTAGCTGCTGGCGGGCCTGACCCCTATTTCTTCAAGGCGATTTTTTAGCCTTTCCCACGCGATGTGGGCTGTGTCGGTCAAGTGGGCCGTATGCAGGATCCTTTCGCCGTTGAAAAGGCCCCAGAGCTCGCGCTGTGTCAAAATTTCGGTTTTGCCGTTTCGTCTCGGGACTGAGTAGCCAAACTTTGTATGCACCCAAAGCCCGTCGGGCGTTGTTGCCATGATGTCGTTTAACATGAGGGCCTGCCACTCCTGGCAAACATTGCCGCTCATGTCGTAAAGTTGGCGCGCCTCGTCGCCGCGTGACTCGGTGTATGGTATTACTACGGATTGCGTCGGGATCTGATTTCCCGACTTAACCATGTTTAAAATTGCCCCCTTTCGGTCCTGCTCGCGTTCTCATGTCTTCGACCTCATTTCTTATAATTGTTTACGTCCTCGCGATATAAAAGCCCGTTGCGCTCAGTAAAGAACGCAATAGTGCAGCGGCAATTATCATGGCGCCGCCAAACGTCGTCGCCTGCGCTTACTTCGTTGTAGTCATATATTCCCGCCAGGTCTTGGCACCAAGGGCACGCGCCCGCCTCTGTGGCCCGCACAATGTAGGAGCGGATTCCAGCGTTTGAAATGACCTCGCCGTTGTCCCTGATAGCGTCGTCGACCACGTTTTGCGAAAAGTTGCCCAGCTGGTCGTAAAAGCTGGCCTCAATGTTTTCAAACTCGGGGTTGTTCCTGAGTTCGTCAACTATGCCCCAGGCTCGGTTGCTGTCAAACTCAGGCGCCTGAAATTTAATACCAAGCCCTGCGTCCTTGTTTAGCGCCGTTTGTACGTTTTCGCATGCGTAAACGACCATGCTATGATCTAGGCCCAGGCTCTTGGGTATTAGGTTTTCAATGTCCCACTCGCTGATGTTTTCAACCGGTGCCCGTTTCCTCAGGACCTTGGCCAAGTTGTCGCCAACTCTGGCGGCGTATTCGCTGGCCATGGTATATGTCCCGCGCCCTGCCTCAATCTCATTTATTAAAAATGTGGCCCGTTTGTCGTTTCTCAGGGCCTCCAAGAAGGGCTCTTTTATGTCTTCATAGGTTAGCGGCATAATTTACTCAATTCCTGTCAATCTGCGCATTTTGTCGGCGTCTATGTAGCCGCCTTCTTTTAATGCCTGGTTAAGTTTAAGAACGCCGTCGCCAAGTAAACCAAGGGCGGCCGCGTCTGGCTCGAAGACTGGGCGCCAGGTTGCGCGCGTTTTGAAAACTTCCTCGCGCTTATAGTCCGCGTCGTCGCGGAAAATCGCGCCAAGGTATCCCACGTTCTTAAAACCAACGCCAAAACAACGCTGGGCCTTTGCTGCTGTTAGCCTCAGGCCTTCGTGCGCCGCCTTTATAGCCTCAGCGCTCGAAGGATTCGACGTTACAAAGCCCAGGTCGTCAAGGGTGAGCCCCGTTTCGCCTGCAAACATGGAAGCCAAGCCTTTAAGCTGTGCAACGTGCGGCTCCATGCTGCCCTGCTGGAACTGGCCCAGCGTCGGGCGGTCGCCGTCTTCGTCTTTGGTGAACTGTAAAAGGGCGCTCATGCTGGCCTGCCAGCTGTTTAACAACTCAGCGTCCTGGGCCAAGCCCGTGGCGTATTTCTGCGGGTAGCTGTAAAACTCGGCCGATATTTCGGTCCTTTTCAGCGTTCGCATTGCGGATCTTGTGTAGTCCATGCAGGCCCGCGTTATTCTTGAATGACCGAAGGGCCTTTTGGCGTCCGGCTTGTATATGATCGGGACCAACGCGCAATATTTTGACGAGTTGAAAGTTTCAACCGCGATGGGGTCAACCTTGCCAACTTCGTAAACCTCAGTACGGCCCGGGGTAAAATATGCGAATGTCTCGACCTCGTTGTCCTTGTTCCTGCTAAGGACCGCGTACCCCTCAGTCAATAACTTTGTAAAGTCGTCAATTTTGCCCGTTGCGTTTGCGCCGTCTATGATCTGAAAACGGACGCGGCCTTTTTCGTCGCCGCGTGAGATATAAACAAAGCTGCAGGCGGTAATTAAGGCCGATAAAATCGCGTCGTCGTAAAAAATATCGGGGTTGTTCTGGTTGAAAAGCTCAACGAAGTTAAAATTATCATTTTCGAAGGTGTCAAACTGCAAGCGGTCCGCCAGTCCGTCGACGGCCTTTGTACACCATCCGTTAACCGCGCCAAACCACTGCAAACCCTCAGGCGTTGAAATACCCAGGTCCCTGGCCTTCTGCTTTTGCTCATAGTATTCATAACGCAATAACGCGCGAGTTCTTTTTGCTTTTAACTGTTTGCTTAAATGGTCAATGCTCATTTTTTGCGCCCTCTTATTTTCTCCATGATCTCAGCCTCGGTCGGGCCGCTGTCGGCGTCTTCGCCGTCTATCTGCTCGAATATTTTGTGCATGGTCTGTATAGTCTGGATTCGGACCGCGTGGTTTACGCTGTCGTCGTCTCTAATTTGCCGCAGGGTCTTTATGTTCTTTTCGGTTTCTGCGGGGTCCGTGTCGCCGATTAGTTTCTGCATGGTCTGAATTGCCTGAACTCTAACCGCTGGCACGTTCGCCAGGTCGTCGCGGATCTCTTTTAGCGTCGCTATGTTTTTCTTTTTGTCTTTATCGCTTTTCATGGCTATCCCTTCCCGGGTCTTTCGTACATTTTCTAAGTA
>Ga0247609_10001384_pt1 | contig 29093 bp, 18 predicted proteins | sample 172DNAGHGlowgp2_FD_193487 | JGI IMG/M metagenome (GOLD analysis project Ga0247609, IMG submission 193487) | Sheep rumen microbial communities from Palmerston North, Manawatu-Wanganui, New Zealand - 1728 DNA GHGlow gp2 | ecosystem: Host-associated > Mammals > Digestive system > Stomach > Rumen ... | reverse complement strand
TGCAAACCTACATTGATACCAAGAGCTTTGAGAAGGCCGATGCCGAGAAGCGTGACATCCTCCAACTCTATCGTTCCGATATCAGGAAATATGCATTTGGTTACGAAAGCAAGGTTTCCAGGATTTTCGACACTCTGCCAGGTCAGCTGCAGAAACATGAGAAAAAGTTCAAATTGTCGGCCTTGAAAGACCATGCGCGCCTGCGTGAATACGAGAGTTCTTTCCTTTGGTTAGAAGATGCCATGGTCATCAACGTATGTTGCAGCGCTTCAGAGCCTTCTGTTGGGTTGCGCCTCAAGATGGATGATTCTACGATGAAATGTTATATGGGTGATACCGGCTTGCTTATTAGTTTAGCCTTCGATGAGCGCACCATTGCTACAGAGGAGCTTTACCGCAAACTGATGCTCGACAAGTTGGAAATCAATAAAGGTATGTTAGTGGAAAACCTTGTTGCACAGATGTTTCGTGCTTCTGGCCACGAACTGTATTTCTTCTCAAGTTACTCGAAAGAAAACTCAGAAGACACCATGAAAATCGACTTTCTTGTCCGCAAGCCAATAATATCAAACAGGCACAATATTTCCCCGATAGAGGTGAAATCCAGCAAAAACTATACTTTGTCGTCGCTTCGGAAGTTCCGCAACAAATATGCCCCACAGTTGTCAACGGCATACGTGCTCCATTCATCGGATTTGAAAGTCGAGGATGGGGTGGTGTTTTTGCCTTTGTATATGGCAGGATTGTTGTAGGAAATCTTGGCTGATCCGAGTGGCGCAATGGCTGCGGATGGCGGAAGGCGTTTTGAGTGGGCAGAAAATTGCCAACTTTGGAAATGAAATGTTGCCAACTTTGGAAGTGAAAAATTGCCAACTTTGGAAATGGATTGTTTTTTTGAACGGATTCGGTTAACGGAATAACCGAAATTTGTCGAAAAATGGTTGTTGGAATAACCTTTTTTTTGTTCTCATAGCCGACATGCTGGAATATCCCATCGGGAAGAAGTTGCCTTTGTGGATGGTGGGGATGATGTATTGAACATCTTAGGCTTTATTTGTAAGAAATCCTCGGCTTAGCGTCCGCCATGTATGGAATTCTATTTGCCAAGGACCAGCTTCACACCAGGCAGGGATCTGCTACGGTGCAGACTCGATATTCTATCGTTTATTTTCCAATACTTTTTCGATTGTTATTTGATTTAATATCGAACAACAATCGAATAACAATCGAATAACAATTCGGTAAGAATAGGAATAAGTCGCTTGCAGGTGCGTTGCTGGAAGGAGGATGGGGTATGGAATATGGGATAAATGTTTAAAGAGAGTAGATTGTGAAGTGTAAGAAGAAGGGGTAGGATGAATTTGACGTGTGCTGATAAGAAATGATGTTTTTTTTCTGTTTCTTTCATTTTATATAAACAAAATGTCTATATTTGCGACATGAATTAACGGAAAGTATCACTAAAAACCAAAGATAATACAAAAGATACACCTTAATATAATATATAGGCAAGCATAGAGACGAAATACTTCTATCCAGAAATTTGGCGATTTACTGTTGAAGTAGCTTATCTAAGATTTAGTCGAAGTGCTCACGCATGGCGTGGGCTGGACTATTTTACCGGGATAAGCAGGTTACGCCAAATACCTTGGATAGCGGGAAACAGTCTGGTTTCACGCTTTTTTTGTTTGTGTTTGCGAAAGAAATAGTAATATGATAAATATAAAATAAACAATAAATTATGGGAGACATATCTTTAATTGCAAATTCTGGAATCCAACTTGTTGCAAGACAGATTAGGATTAACCACGATTCAGATCGGTTGATTTTCCATGAGTGGTTTGACGAAGAACGTGTCGAATACAATTTGGAACTTGCTTATTTTCTTAGGCAAAACCAAAAAATTGTAAGGCTTTATGACCTTGAGGATTGTAGATTTGTTGATAATGTGACAGGCGAGCTAAATGTAGGAGAAAGTGAAGTGTTATGCAATCCCAATGTCAAAATCATCCATGATGGAGATGTGCAATCATGCCCGGATCTTTTCTATATGTCCTATGATGACAGGAACAGTAAAATATTGAGCCTAATGAATCAATGGCTTCCTTTGCCGTATTTTGAATTGGATTTGTTAGACGAACTCAAATTGGGGCCATATAATTGGTGTAGATGTAAAATCATCCCACAGGAGACTAATGATGAATATACAATAGCAACGTTGTTACTCGCCTTTGATACTCATTCTTTGTATGGCAATGGAGATGAGCATGCGGAATGCCCAATTTTCGAGAGTGATTCTGAAATGTCAAAGGACTTCCAGATTTGCAACCAACCAAGCAAGATGCTTGATTTTTGTTCGGGGAAAAACTCATGGGTGAAAATGTCTCTAATGAATATGGTTCATGGAGTGACTGATTTGGAAGACATTAGAATTGATGAAAGACGCAGAGAACGTAAATATTCATTTTTGGCATCATACATTTGGCTGATAGATTATATTTCAAAGAATTGCGGCCTCCCTAAAGTTCAATTGTATAGAGACAGAGGAGTCGAGAATGTTCCAGTTGAAATGATTATTGACATTGGAAACTCACGAACCGCAGCAGTGTTATATGAGGGTGAGTTTGCAAAAGTCAAACCTCTTGCTTTACAGAATTTCACTAATCCTATTGGGAAGAAAGGAGAACTTAACAGAACTGAGGAGTCTTTTGATATGCGAGTGGCATTTCAAAAAGTGAAATTTGGTGATAATATGGTTGGTAGTACGCAATTTGTCTGGCCTAGCATGGTAAGGCTTGGTAGTGAGGCTCAGTTTCTTACATATCAAACGACTGATTTGGCAGAAGGTGATGAAATGTATTCTACTTATTCAAGTCCAAAACGTTATCTGTGGGATTCAAAAAGACGCAAAGAGGAATGGCGTTGTGTAAAGATTGGAGCTGAAGAGGTAAACGAAGTCCCAACTATAGAGGGTATTAGTAATTTCTTTTCTGATAATGGTGATATTGATAGGGATGAATGTGGTTACGGCTGTCACTATTCAAGAAAAACTTTGATGACCTTTGCGTTTATGGAAATAATTGCCCAAGCGAATGTCCAGATTAATAGTTATGAATATCGAAGTTTTAAGGGAAAGAGAAGTAGGGCTAGATATCTTGATAAGGTCATCATCACTTGCCCAACAGGTATGTCAAAAAGCGAACAAAGAGCGCTTCATGAATGTCTGAAGGATGCCTTGTATGTCTTGGAGAAGTTTTATAGGAACAACGATGAAACTTACGTGGCAAATAAGGTGAAAATTGAACCTGATCTTGACAAGGTTAATGAGGATAATCCGATGTGGATGTATGATGAAGCTACATGTTCGCAGTTCGTGTATCTATATGGATTGCTTACGGAAACCTATCAAAACTGTAGTAATGAGTTTTTTAAAGTGTATGGCCGAAAGAGAAATGGCAAGGATAGTATTGTGATTGGCTCTTTGGATATAGGCGCTGGAACCAGCGACATAATGATTAGTCAATATGATTACAACGAGAGGAATCCTTCCCAATTGAAACCAATCCCGCTGTTTTGGGATAGTTTTGATACGGCTGGAGATGATATGTTGAAAATCCTTATTTCAAATGTACTAATCCAAGGTAAAGATGGGATATTGGAGCAAACACTATTGAAAAAAGGAATGGATTTGGCCGCAATACGAAGCAGGTTTTTCACTTTCCTGGGGCGCAATCAAATAGAACAATCGTTTGTTGATAAGAATCTAAGAAGAGATTTCAATCTTCAGGTACTCGTTCCTTTGATGTATGAGTTTTTGCGTTTGTTGAGTAATGGGGAAGGTTCTCGAGAAGTAACATATAAAGACGTTTTCGCAAAAGTGCCTCCAAGCCAAGCTGTTCTTGAAAAGTTCAAAAGTGTATTTGATGTTGAACTATCTGAAATAGAATGGAGTTACAACAAAGCAGTCGTTTCAAGACACATAGCGAGAAGCATGGACGCATTTTTACAGAAGATTGCTTCCATTATGTATGCATACGGATGCGATATTATTCTTCTGTCAGGTCGCCCGACTTCTTTGGATCCCATCAAGGATACTTTCTTGAAATACGCACCCATTGAGCCAAATCGCCTGATTCGCTTGAATAGTTATCGTATTGGTGATTGGTATCCATTTGCTGATAAGGCAAAAAGATGTATTAACAACTCGAAAAGTGTTGTTCCTATCGGAGCCATGATTGGCTATTTGGCATCAAGTGCTGGAGGCTATAATGGCCTCTCAATAGACATGTCGGAATTGGCAAAGAACTTGACTCCAACAACCGATTATTTTATCGTTAACGATTCAAAAGTTCAAATTAACAGTTGTTTCCTTTCGCCTAATTCCAAGCAAGGGAATCTGGTAGCAAATAATTTCCCGATTTATATTGGCAGCAAACAGTATGATTTGACTATGTATCCAGTCCGACCATTCTATGTTCTTGATTTGAATAGAGAAGGGGTGACGGAAAAAATAAAGAAAAAATCCAAAGGAAAAGCATTAACAGAAAACGATTTGCAGTATTTGGCAAAAGACTATTTTGAAGATTTGTTGAAGAATAGTCCTCTGACATTCACGATGGTCAGAGAAGACTTCAAACTCAATAAGGAGATGCTAAGTATTGATGCCGTCAAAGCAGATAACGGAGATCCATTGCCAACGGAAGATTTTCAACTTAGCATACAGAGCTTGAACGATCCCGACTGCTATTGGTTGGATTCGGGAATCTTTGATATCAATATTGGAAAACAGTAACATAGGTGATACCATTATGGAAGACGCAAATAAAGAACAGGTTAAAAGAACTAAAGATAAAGTTGAACAAACGATTGATTCCTTGAAAAAAGCAATCGATTGGGAAATCAATGTCGATGAATCAAAAAGGTACACATATCATCGTAATTTGATTGACTTACAACGTGAGTTGGAAAACATCAGTTTTGCTCTGTCAGAAAATTGCTCAATTGCAGCATTTGGAGAAAGTCAGATGGGGAAGTCATATCTTGTTAGTGCCATGTTGTCAGAACCAGGAACTCCATTTATGGTTCGGAATAGCAGTGATTACTATAATTTCATTGATGAGATAAACCCGAGTGCCCCAAACAGTACCATTGAAGCTACAGGAGTGGTTACCCGCTTTACGACAAATCAGAAAGATGGTGCTGTTCCTGAAGGCTTTTTAAAGGTTAGGATGCTTTCAGTAACAGACATTGTCCTGGTCCTTGCAGAAGCTTATTACAACCAAGTAGTTCGCAATATTAGAGAATACGATAAGACAAAATATATCAATGATCGAATCAAGAGCGTTAGCCTAAATAGTAATGTAAATTCTCTTCTTTCAGAAGTGGATGTTTCTTATATAGAAGATTATATTCGAACATCAACGATTAGGGAGAATTGCGACCATATCTTCGGCTCTGATTTTTTCCAGTTTTTGATGAGGAATGTGAAAAACATCAGCAATGAAACCCTTCTTTCGCTCCTAACTCTAATTTGGAATGAAAATGAAGATTTCAACAGGTTGTTTTACGATATTCTAAAGACCTATCAAGAACTAAATTATCAACCAATTTGCTATGTAGATTTTAAATCTGTTCTTAGAAAATACGGAACTTTGCTTGATGTGGCCAGACTTGATGAGATGTACCCCGAGCCAGGCTCCACAAAGGTAAAAGATTTCATTGCTGATGCCACGGTGAAACTATCCCAAAATGGTAGTGAGAAAACGGTAAAAAAGTCTTTCTTTAGTGCTCTTATCGCTGAATTAAATATTCAAGTGGAAAGTGACAATAACCTGTCAGGACGTGAGTTCTTGAAAAAGCTTGACATTTTGGATTTTCCCGGCTTGAAGCCAAAACAGACTAGAAATGAGGATGAGCTTTCTAAAGGGTTGAATTTGGCTACTGTGTTCCGTAGAGGAAAAGTAACATATTTGTTCAACAAGTATTCCCGTGCAAAACGAATAAGCTCTTTGCTTTTCTGCCACAACAACAATGATAGTAAAGATTGCACGATGGGTTCGGTCATCCAAGATTGGGTTGGCAACAATGTAGGTAAGACACCATTGGATAGGAAAATCTATGTTGATAATATAGGAGGCTCTCCTTTGTTTGTCATTTCAACATGGTTCAATAAGGATTTGGATTACAATAATGAATCGGTGGATGCCGATTTGAATGAAAGATGGGACAGAAGGTTTAAGACCGTCCTTTCGAAAGATGTTTTGCAATCTTTGGGAAAGCCCGAACATTGGTTTAACAATTGGACAACAACAGAAAAGAAATTCAGCACTATATTTATGTTGCGTGACTTCAAATACTCCAAAGCCATTTTTTCGGGCTATGATCCTGACAAGAAAATAGAAGAGGGTGATGCGATTATCCATGAAAAGTTCCCAAACTATTTACAACAATTAAAGGCATCTTTTGTGCAAAATGATTTCGTAAGAGAACACTTCAGAAATCCTGGCAGTAGTTGGGACGAATCAGCTACTTCAAAAAACGATGGTACAAAGCCTATTATGAGTGAACTGAATCGCATAGCACCACAAATGCTTAATGCCCAGTTAATGAAGTTTGAGAAGGATTGTGCCGATTTGATTGATAAGTTGAGAGAAGTGCTTAATGGGGAGTATCATCCTGACAATCCTATGGAAAAAATTGCCAAATCAAAAAAAGAAGTCGGTAGAATCAGTGGAGCGCTTGCCATTAAATGTGGAAAAGACCCTTATTTTTGGGGGAAACTGATGGATTCGATGATGATTCCGGAACACATGATTTATGAGCAGGTCTTTGGCCAAATAAGTGGTGGAGAACTTGACACGCCTCTTTCAGGACCCGAGTCGGAGATCTTTATGGCTGCGGGTCTTGATACAGAGGCGGGAGAAACGGAGAACCTATCGAGACTTTGTGCTTTCTTTGGCGTTAACACAAGAAGCGAATGTGAAGAAATACTAGATAGTGAAGGAATTCACGACATTAATCGTTTGTTGAAGACCATGCAGATGGTGCAAGGTCAGGCGGAACAACTTGTTTGTTTTATTGAGCAACTATGGAAGACGGATTTTCTTAATGTTAGGGTTGGTAATATGTATAAAGAGGAGTTCCCTGTGATTGATGTGATAATACCCAATTTGACGTTGTTGTATGATTACTTGGATGTCCACAATCGTATAAAGAATGATGTTCAAAGATTGATGGATTCAATCAAAGAAGATAAACTGGTCGGAATCGTGGCTGATTATTTAGCCATGGCTTTTAATGATTTCGTCAACACCTATGGCTACCATTATTTGAGCAACGCTCAAATTGAGGACTTGGTGGAAAAAAATGGCAAATTTGATTTGAATATTGATACAGAAATCATTAAAGACATTGTTCCCGATTACGGTATCGACCTCCTAAAAAAGATAGATAGTGTACAATCCTCGCTCTCCACAAGTGGGTATTCGCAAAGTGCAAGAGCGCTACAAAAACAACTTCCGCAATATAGGAATCGTTGGCAATGGCAGGACAGAATGAGAAGTGCATTCGCTATTGTTGGTGACCTGCCCAATTATGATGTGGTTGCCAACAACAACCTCAAGATTATTATTGACTCTCTAAATTAGTGTGTTATGCCAGTTGTCAAAGATAAAATGGTTTTGTGCCAAATAGGGCTAGCTGATTTTAGTATCGAATCAGTTAATCAGGTGCCTTTTTACAAAAGGTATTCGGAGTTTTGCAGGCTGTTTGCAAGCAAAATCCCCTCGGTTGATTTTGAGTCTTGCTTTGCCCAGCCTCAAGAGAATAATGCTAAGAAGACCATAGAATGGTATTTTAAGCCTGGCTCGGAAGCTCCGATGAAATTGTCTGAATTGAAGGAATCAGATCAGGAGTTATACAATCGTCTTGTCCAACAGCGCAATGAGATAGTCAACAATATTCGCACTGCATTGAATAAGGCAAATGAAAACGACCAGAAGTATTTGAATGCAGTGTTGTCTGGTTTTGATGCAGATTATATTGATTCGATAACTTATGGTTATGATGGTCATGTTCTTCTTGGTATCTGGGGAATGCGCACAAAAACAGGCCGTCAAATAGACTCCGTAATTACAGAAGGAGTGCTTGACCACCGGGCCTATCGGATTGTGTATCAAATTGAAGGTGAAGGACGTATTGCTCCCTTTACTTCTATTAATAGAAGGTATGGCCATATTCTTCATGGCGACAAAGACATTCCTCGCATTACCCCTAATGAAGGTTGCTATTTTAAGGAATGGATTCCTGAAGCCCCTCATGGGAAAGAAGTGAAGTCGGACATCGTTTATACAGCAGTTTGTGAAAAAGAAGTAAAACCCATCGGTCCTTCAGGAGGATCAGAAGGGGGAAATGAAAATGAAGATAATAATGGAGGAAGTAGTGGAGGAGTATCAATAGGAGGAGATGATGATAATCCAAATTCTTATAAAGTCATCTTCAATGCAGGAGAACACGGCACAATGTCTGGGCAAACACGATATGAAAAGAAAGAAGGGGAAACGGTTCTCGCAGAAGAAGTACCCTTTGTTGAGGCATATGAGGGATACAAGTTTTTGGGATGGGATAAAAATCCCAACGGATATGTCGTGAACGAAGATGTTGAGTTTGTAGCTCAATACGAAGAAGTGGGGGAAGAACAACGCTATCAAGTCCGATTTGACGAAGGTAATCATGGCGTCTTGCATGGTCGGACCTTATACGAAAAGCTTAAAGACGATAAGGTGCTCCCAAACGAGGTTCCCGAAGTGGAGCCTGAAGAAGGATACCGTTTCATCGGATGGGATAAGAACCCCAACAATCATATTGTTACAGAAGACGTGGTTTTTGTCGCACAATACGAAGAAGTGAAAGAATCATGGTGGCGTCGTTTCTGGGGTTGGGGCTCTGGTTGCTTGAATTGGCTTCTAACCTTGCTGCTTTTAGGGTTGATTGGTTTGCTGCTATGGTACTTGTTTAGTGGATTCCGTAATTTCAATTTTTGCGGATGCAATTGTGAAGAATATGTTGTTATACCAGCTCCTCCTATTACTCCGAAACCAGAGCCACGCAGGATTGATACAATTCATGAAGATGACAAATTGCCCAAACCAGAAGAAAACTGTGGAGTGCATTTTTCAGGAGCAGTATTATCAGATGAAGAATCGGAGAGTGGGGATATTGGTGTTATTTTTGGAAACGATCGCATTGGTGAATATGTTGGGAACGGCTATTATCCAGACAATACAAAAACATTCCCCAAAGCGGTTCAGCATACTTTCGATGCTATTGCAGTTGATAATGGGACTCGTCTGATTCTTTATAGTGAGCCAAATTTTGAAGGTAGAATTGTGCTTGATGTTGTTGGTCCAGTGTTGATTACTAATAAAAGATGGCGAGACGTCCCAAAATACAATTCGGCTATAGAAAAAACATTTAATGCTGATTTACAGACATTATTCCCTCCTTCACGACGACAATGGAGTTCCGAGGATATGTGGAGTTGGTCTAATGGTTCATGCAAAATAATTTGTGAACAATGAAAGAAGAAGTAGCTAACAAAATACTTATGTAATTGGTAGAAAAACAAATGGATTTAAAAAAGGACATGTTATGACAAAAACGAATAAATATAATAATAGTTTCAGCACCTTGTTAAAGATTTTACTTGCAGTGTTCCTTTTGCTACTCGTTATAAGTGCATTAAAGACTTGTAACGACTGCAAAAATACAAGGAAAATCACCATTCTTGATGAAACTGGTTATCTGCCCGAAAACGAGGACTGGGATAATATTCCAGATGTCGTTCCTCCATACGATGATAGTGATTTAGACAGCTTGGCAGAGAAGGTCTCTCTCGAAGCGTTTTTTCCACCTATTGGCAACCAAGAGAGTTACGGCACATGTGTTGCTTGGGCGGTGGGATACAATCTAAAAACCGCACTTAATGCCATAGATAAACACTGGACATTAGAGCAGTTGGCTGATCCCGCCAACCAAACTAGTCCAAAAGACCTTTGGATGGGCATCCCTGCTGAGCAAAAAGGGGCAATGTGTGAAGGTACTGGCTTCGGCCCTGCTTTTACAGTGTTGATGAACAAGGGTGTGTCAAATATGAAAGAAGTGCCTTACAAGAAACTTGGTAATTGTCAAGGATCTATTGTTGGCGATACCTCCAACCGAATTGCCAATTACAACCATGTTGTTTCAAATAGCGGAGGCGTACCCTCTGTCGGACAATTGAAGGCCTATCTACATGATACTATCCCGTTAGTTTTCTCAGCCAAGTTGGGCTATGCCTTCAAGGAATGGAATAGTGACCTCGTTCTAAGCCAAGACAATTATCTGATGAGAGGAGAGCAACATGCCTATCATGCTATGGTGTTAGTCGGTTATGATGATTCTAAAAAAGCATTCCGTGTTAGGAACTCATGGGGCGAAGATTGGGGAGATCATGGTAGTATTTGGGTCGACTATACATTTTTTATGAATCAATTTTTGGATGAAGTCTTTATGGCAAACAATCATTAAAAACATAAATCTATGCGTGACTTTAGAATCAATTGGGCAGTTATTCTTGCATTAATAGTATTATTGGGCTTCACCTATTTTTCGTTTATGGGTGTATTATACAGCGAAAAAGTTAATGGAGATTTGGTCTGGGGCGGTTTGTATGCTCTGGGAGTAATTATTGTCGTTTCCGTCTGTGTTGTCATTATGTGTATTTCCAGAGCTACGAGATGGAAGGAAATAGGGACCGCCGGACAGATTGTCTTTGCTTTGGTTATCCTTGCGGTATTTGGTGTTTCTGCTATTCCTTTTACAGGTTTTATGAGAGCAATAGAATCAAAGGATGAGATTCAGGCAAAGATTAATCAAACCAAATTTGACGCTGACAGCATTAACCAAAGATATAATGCTTATGTGGATTTTCGCATAGTTGGATACGAGAGATGGCTTCGCTCGGATTCTTCTCGATATGAAAATGTTGGAGGGAACACGGCAGAAGAGAAGATATTAAATATGAAAACCAGTCTAGAGAACCATTTAAAGCCTCAATCGTTGTTGACATGCCAAACTGAGAGGAGAGATTGGCTTTCAAAGATAGAGGGCATGAGTGTGTGGAACATCATGCTCCCTAAGAATTTGAAGTTTTTGGGAGAAAGCGCTCAAAAGTGGTCGGATGATTATACCAAACTTTCAAACATTTCTTATGGGGATCCTCTTGTTTTGTTTAAGTATAAGAAGATTGATGATAATCCATTGGAAGAATTGGGGAAAGTCCATATTTCACCACTTGCAATTGTAGCGGCATTGGTGGCATTCTTTTTTATGCTGCTCCCATATATTGTTACCGAACCTTCTTATGCAAATAAAACCAATAACAAAAAAGGCAAGACAAAAATTAATGGCACAAACCAACCAGAAGAAGAAAAGGATTACGAATAATAACAATAAAAAATATGGAACAAAGAGATAGAATCATAGCAGGTTGCAATGGAATTCCTGTAAAGAATTTGGCAAACTATGTTCGTGACGGTGTCGTTTCATTAGACGATTTACCATTAACGCCAGAAAAACGAGCATTAGTAGAACAATTGTTATCAGAGAAAGAAGAGGCACTTTGGGAAGATGTAAAAATAAAGAACACTGTTGAGAATTACCAAAAGTATCTTTCGTGCTACCCTAAAGGAATACATACAGATGAAGCAAGGTCCGTTTTGGCATCGTTGGAGGAAAAGTTTTGGGAAGCAATAAGGTGCGACCTGACCAAGGAGGGTTTGGAAAACTATGTGAAGTCGTTTCCAGAAGGCAGACATGTCGAGGAGTGCAAAAAGTTGTTGGAAGACTTGCCCTATCTTGAGGTGAAGAAAAAGGATACCAAGCAGGCTTATCTTGATTATATGCAAACCAATCCGGGCAAGCATGAAGAGGAGGTTTTGAAGCGCATAGAGGAAATAGATGATGAAAGCGATTGGAAAACCGCTTGTTCGAATAATACAAAAGATGCCTATGATATATATTTGGAAAAACATCCGAGGGGAAAACATAGAGACGATGCCATCAGCAAAATCAAGTATCGTTCAGGCAAGGAAATATTTTTGGATAAGTTGAAGACAGACCCCAACTGCATGTCAGCGTTGGAAATCCAGAAAGAAGTGGAAAATGGCACCGCTTCCTGGGAGGATTTGGAAGCCGTCTTCGGTAGTGAGAAAATAGAAGCTATCAAAGTATGGAAAAAAGCAGGAAAACTCCCTATCATCGAAGACCCGACCATTCCCAAAGGTTATACTGAAGTGTATTTTTGGGGCACCAAGGGGACTGGAAAAACCTGTGTAATAGGGTCTGTGCTCGGCTCACTCGAAAACATCAAAAAAAACTACATTCCTGTCCAATCAGACTCGGAGGTGTATAGAATGATGTTAACCAATTTGTTCGATGGGAAAAACAGCATTTGCACCTTGCCCGATAGCACATTTACCACAAACTTGCCAGCTATGCCATTCAAGATTAAGGACGAGAAACGGAAACGGCACAAATTAATGTTCATTGATATGGCGGGGGAAGCATTTACGGGTATCTTCAAGGCAAGAAACAACTTCAATTTGACAGACGAGGAAATAACTGCCGTACAAAGAATCGAGAAGTATTTGATGGGAAAACAACACAATCCGACCATACATTTCTTCGTTATTGAGTACGGAAGCGCGCTAAACGAAGTTTTGCCAGGAATTACGCAGATCAATGTTTTGCAAAACGTAGCAGCGTATTTTCAGGAAAAGGGCATTTTCCATAAATCAACCGTGGGTGTATATGTGATTGTTACAAAATGCGATAGAATTCCATGCTCTCGTGACGAAAGGGCCAAACTAGCAAATGATTATCTTTCAACTGGAAAAATGGGAGGTTTCATCGACCTTTTAAAAGAAGAGTATACCCAAAAGGCCCATGTCGCAGATTTTATGAAGATTTCTTTTTCTATCGGAGAAGTGTTCGCCAAGAACTTTTGTGTATTTGACGATCAGGATACCGATAAAATCATTGAAAAGCTTTTGCTGAAAACCCCTGCAACTTCAGGGTTGTTGGGGTGGTTAAGATACAAATAATAAGATAAATTAATAGTAAATATGAAACTTGCATTAAATGGACAATGGAAGGAAATATCAGGATTGATATATACCTATCCTGAAAATGTGTCTGACATTCCTAATTGGGCAAAGTCGATATTTGACCCTCGCAAAGTGCGTGGTTTAGTTAAGGGGGACTATTGCTATGCACTATGGCGAAACGAGTATGGCTATTATTACGCATGCATCAAAACCAATACTGATTCTCGAAGCGGATGTGTAATGCTTACCATATGCGTAGAAAACAAAGTGCCACTTGATGGAAGCCTTATGTCAGAGAAAATGCGGTCGCTTCTCGAATTTTGCCTATCTAAAAACGAGATTGCTGACATTACTTATGTGGATGTATCCATCCGGGCAAAGGAAATTGAGGACATATTGACATATAGGATGAATTCTCCAGCACCATCTTCCGATTCTGACAAGATGGCTTACCGACTGTATGGTAATGAAAGAGATTTAAAGTTGATATTGGAGAACCCTTGTCAACTCGCTTACTCCAACTTTAAGTTCATCGTGGCCGTTGAAGAGTCTTCTTTTGATGGCGATGCAATATTTACCCAATCATTAACCCAAATCACCGACCCCATCAAGAAGACTTACGATATCCGTTCCGACTCAAACGATGTTGTCGCAGGCAAAAATTCTGTGATGGAAGGGGAAATGCTTAGTATCACCTATAGGAAAACCGGTTATGCTGACGAGTGCGTAGAAGTTGTGGCAGGAAGACCAAGCGCATATTATACTATCGATGGCAATGTGATTAATTTGAAATCGGGATCTGCCGCAGGAATCAACTTCATGAAAGAAGTCATATTGCATGTGGTTGATGAAGAGAGCAACTCCCCCATTAAGAAATGGTCATGCAAGATTGACGGCAGTCTTAAAAACGATACTAGGATTGAGAATGCAGACGGAAGTGTGAGTTATCGGATTGACCCTTATAGATCACATATGTTTGTCATCTACGCAGATGGTTATGAAGAAAAAACGCTGGAATTGGCCGCTGGTGAGCATGGACTAAAAACAGTGCGTCTTCACTCTTCGGACGATTCTGTTTTTGTCAGACTGCAGTTAGGTAAAGAAGAGTATTCTGGTAGTGTACGGATGAAATCAAATAACAAGTTGTATAAGCCTCTGAAAAGGTTGGACGAAAAGAACAAAGTTCTTCAGGTGAAGCGAGGTTTTTTCTCGCGTAGAAATTTAGTGCCAATTTTATTAGTCTTTGCAATAGCTGCTGCAGCTGGAGTATTATTAGGAAGGGTCACAAAAAAAATGCCAGAAGTTGACAACAAAGGCAATGATTCCACATTGGTAGCACAATTACAGGAAAGAATCAATAGCCTAAATGCGCAAATTGATGGCATGAAAGAAGCAGAAAAACAAAATGCTGCAATCGATGCAGAGCTACTTCCTCTCTATGGGAAAGCACTCTCTTTAATATATGATAAGAGTTCTGTGAATGCAAATAGTGTAAAAGACATTCTTTCCAAACCCGAATACGCAAGTCTGCTAAGCGGCATTGAGGTTGATAAGAATAATATTAAGACAAGTCTTAATGGATTGATTGGTCAATTGAATGGTGTTGCGACTCGAAATATTGGCGGAAAGGAAAATGGCTCTGGTAATGGCGGAGGAGGCGGTGGTGATAAGCAGTCGAAGTTGGTGGATCATTTACAACTTGAAGTATGGAATTTGCAATTTTTGAGAGACAATGGAGGCAAGACTTTGGTTGAAAAAATTGAAAACAAAGATTTGACGACACTATGTAGTAATAATGGCGTATATAAGCTAGCTGTTGAAAACAATACTCGTTGGAGTAGTATTATAAATGGAATAAAGGACTTGGAAGATTCAAAAAGAATAAACTTTGCAGAATTCATGAATAGACCCCCTCAAAAACGAGATGGTAATTTGTATTTGGAAAACATTCAGGATTATTTTGATAATGAACACTAATTATGGGAAACAAGATTTTAAAAATAGCATTACCTCTTATCATCTTAGGGGTTATTGTGTTTGTAATAAACAGAACACAAAAGTCGATTGATGGGATTGCACCGACCGAGGTGGATCCTTTCAGTTTCGGCACTTACATCAATGATTTGGTCCAATCTGACCTCAAAGACAAACCGTATGCTCAGGCGAAGGATGAGTATCGGCGCATCTATGACATTGTCACAACTGAAGAACATATTATGGCAATAGACTCTGCTGGCACCCGAAAACCATTGTTGCCAGATACAACGGCTCAAAGGTGTTATCGCGAAATTTTTGAAGGTTACTGGCCTTCTTTTGAAAGTTTGGCAGACGGGGTTTTCAAGTCTGATTGGTCAAGTAAAACAGACCAATTGGGTATAATAAAAGCGGAAGCAGAGGATTTGCAACAGCGCAATGGTTCTGCGCTAAGGAATGACTCGCTGACGGGATATTTGTCCTATATTGGAGCCTATAATGATGCACTCAGTTTTGTGTCTATGGTGTCTTGTGCTTCTAAATTAAAATATGAACAGTTGGTGGATCGAAAAAACGTATTAAAAAACATGTATCCATTGTGCAATAATAGCAGTTTGGTCGCACAACTTAACGGAGTACCAGGAATAGCGAAAAGCAAGTGGGAAAATTCAGTAAAAATGGAAGTGAGAAAGGCATGCAACAAAGATAGACTAGACGATTTTCTTAGTGCTAAAAAAGCATGCGATAATAAAATATTAGAATATAATAATTGTTTCTCCAATGATAAGCTCAGTGCTAGTGAAACAACTACTAGGTTGAGAAACAGGTGGTATGAACTGCTAGAAGATGCTGTAAACGAAGCTTGCCAAATTGACAATTTAAGTTCTTTCAGCAATGTCTATTCAGACCTTCGCAACAAAATTGATGCCTATGGCAGTGATCCAAGTGATTTGAAGGGAAGATTGAGCAGAAAGTATAATGAGTTAAGAGGTTATTAATGTATAAAAAAAAGAAACTATGAAGAAAATATGTATGATTGTTTTTGTTGTGTTGGCCACAATTATGCAAGAGGGATGTGTAATACGGCATCCGATGCAACGACAAGTCAATGCACAAGTTGAAAATGATACCACTTTGGCAGTACAAGATACGACCGATAAAGCAGTAAACAAACCTAAGGTTGTGCCTTCAAAAAAAGACAACAAGAAGAACTCTGCTGATAAAAACGACTGTCAGGAATGTGAAGGCAAGTTGGCAAATGCGGAAAAGGAAAACAAGAAATTGAAGAAACAAGTAGAAGATTTGGATGTAAAGCTTGGCATGATTGAAACTGTCATGGATATTGATGACAGAGATTTCTATCGAAGTCTGATTACAACTCCTTTGGAAAAGAAATACGACTCAACACAGATAGAGTATTATAAGAAAACAGCACTTCTTTTTGATCATGAGAATAAAAAAGAAATGAAGTGGGTATATGAGGTTTACTATCCCCTGCTTGAAAACTATGGAAAATATAACAAGGATCTAGCGAAACTCATCCAAAGAGTGATTAAGTCATTTGAGTTAATAGGCATTCCCGACTCAAAAACCGAAAAAGAACTATTCAATGAAGGTTTAGAGGAGATGGGATATTTTAAAGAATATAGATACAAGAGAAATATTAGCCAAGAAATCAAGTACTTGGAGGATGTGATAAATGATACAAAGATGTTGTTTGATAATCCTTCAAAATTCAAAAAGGAGGGTTTTGAAGAACAACTTCGGAGACTTGAAAAATAGAATAACTATAGAAATATGAAGAAGGCTTTGGTATATGTATTGCTGATGACGCTTGGCTGCATTTCCTGTTCTTCACCGGAGAACGAAGGAAAGAAGATGGCGCAACGCATGAATGAGTGTGCTGAGAATTTCATCAAAGAGAAGCAAAAGGCGGAAACAGATTTTGTGAGTCACTTCAATGCCGCTGATTATACGACAAGAACAGAGGCTTTGGAAGCATACGACCAAGCCATGATAGAGGTTTTGGATGACTATAATGCTCGCCATGATGACGTGGAACTTGCAAGAAGCAAGGTTGCAGGTGAATACGCCAATGATTACAAGAAAATGGTTGCGTTCCAAACGGCATACGAAGATAACATCAATTCAGAATTAGGTGATATGTTGATGGAGGCTATTTCGGAAACCGATTATCCTGCCGCTGTGTTGGCAATGGTTAGGAAGGTCATTCCGCCCAAGCCAGATGAAGCACAAATCCAAAAGGATTTGGTCGGCCATCAACTTGCTGAAGGTTTTGAAAAGGAAAAATGCTGGTTCCATGAAGATTACCGCTGGAAAATAAGAGAAGGCGAAATCCGTGATTTCATGATCGAAGAAGTTTTGCGTGCCGACACAAAAGAATACAATTTCATAGCAACGATGCGTCTGCAAAGTGAATTGAATGCCTTTAATGCACGAGTCAAGGTGTCGTATGTGCTTCCCGAAACAGAAAACTGGAAGATTGAATTTGTGAAATCTATGGGCGTTTCTATTGTGAAAACTCATAAATATGACGATTTGATTAGCTGTGAGATTAAGGATGACGGTTGGGGTGGTGTGGATGCACTGTTTATCACTAATAATGCTGAGATAGAATTGGGTGTAGGTGTCGAAATTGTAGCTGATAACAGCAGAAAACGTTACGCAGTCAGGGTGAGTCCTGGAAAAAAATCTCAGGTGGGTGGATTGTTTGCAGGCGGTAATGTGACCTCGTATGAGATCGAGTTTGTTGAAAGGTTTTAAATAGTTACCAATTAAATATATTTATCATGAAAAAGCTAAAATTGCAGTTTTTGACATTATTCTTCTCGGCAATGTTTTTTGCAAGTTGCGCTTCGCAGATGGACCGTGATGCCACAAAAATGGCCAAGCGTGTTGTTGAACTTGAACAAGTCCAAAAACGCATGGAAGACCGTTCCAATTTGAGCGGAAAACGGATGACTGAAAAAGAGTATGAGCAGTATTCACGTGAATACATTGAATACGCCAACAAGATGTTGGAGAAGTATAGCAAAACACGAGAACAGAAACAGGAGTTTTATCAGCTCGTTGAAAAGAAGGCAAATGAAATGAGAAACAAGTAATAATATCAACACAATGAAAAGGATTTTTATTCTAGTCTTTGCGAGCACGATAATTGCCTTTACACAATGTGGCAACTCTAACAATACCAACAACAACCAAGTAGAAACAAAAGGCTCAAAAGAGTATCAAGAACTATGTTCAGGATTGTCAACATGCTTGAATGCCATCGACAAAGCCCAAGATTGCATGGAATTAAAGAAAGCCGCGCAGGATTACATCGATGAAATATACAATAGTGATATCGAACTTGATGAAATGTGCACCGATGAAGAGTTAGAGGAATGGGACGGCAAACTTGAAGAACTTGATAAGGTTTATGAAACAAAAGCAGAAGAGTTGGGGTGCGACAAATACATCAAATATGGCCGGAAGGGTTTTTGATTTGAGTGTAACGGGCGGTGGGAATCTCTGAATTTGCCATTCAGAAGCCCTGAATATGAGCATTTGCAACGCTAAAAATGGACAACATACGACCGCTATAAACTTCCGAAATCGGGCAAAAACTTCAATTTTTCGCAAGTTTTTGCCCGTTTTAGGGTCCCGCTTTCAACTTTCTCGGAGTTGATTCCTTTGCTTTTCCCCAAACCTTTCTCATGTCTTTCCCTCGCCCTTTCCATACTGTTCGCAAGCTAAAGAGTATGGGTAGAGTATGCGAAGAGTATGCCTGCACTATACGATGGGTATGGGTGGAATACGCTGCCGTTTTTTTTCTGTAATTGCCCTTCAAAAACCATGATTGTTAGCATTCGCAATCCTGAAACAAATGCGCCTGCCGTGCTACGACAGCCCTACAACCCCAACGTTGGGGCTATAGGGCTGTCACACCGTGGCAGCCGCAGGGTATCGTCCTGCATCCTCGTTCTCCTTCGTTTGCGATGCACAGAAAACGATAGATATTGCCAAAATTGACATAAAAAAGAATCAAATTTGCACAAAAACTGATTCTTATTTGAATCAATTTTGTATTTTTGCACGTGAAATTATCAAACAAAGAAAACATGGAGAAACTATTGCAACGCTATCATGCCCAATTGGATAGGACAAAAACCGATTTTATTCGCTACATTCATGATGACATCCATTGGGAAGCGCGGCTCAATGCCATACTTGGCGCAAGAGGCGTGGGGAAAACCACCCTAATGTTCCAACACATCTTGCTTTGTGGCGAAAGAGACATATCCCTTGTGGTATTCGCCGATGACATCTATTTTTCGAAACACACTTTGCTCGACTTGGCCGACATGTTCTACAAGAACGGAGGCAAGCGACTCTACATCGATGAAGTGCATAAGTACAAGTATTGGTCAACGGAGATAAAGAATATCTACGACCAAATACCCGATTTACGTATTGTTTACACGGGCTCGTCCATTCTTGATTTGGAGAAAGGCGGTGCCGACTTGTCGCGCCGACAGCTCAGGAACTATATGCACGGTATGTCGTTTCGCGAATGGTTGCAGATGACAAACGGAATCGTAGTGCCAAAGTGTTCAGTCGACGAAATCCTTTCTGGAAAAGTTTCTTTCCCGTATGCAGAACATCGGCCTTTGCCTTTGTTTAAGGAATATCTTACGAGAGGTTATTTCCCGTTCTGCCTCGAAGGAGACTATCTTGAAAGGCTTAACGCAGTAGTTGAACAGACCCTTGAAACCGACATCCCTCAGTTTGCGGGTCTCAGCGTCGGTGTGATGCACAAACTCAAGCAACTGATGCAGATCATCTCTCAGATCTCGCCATTCAAGCCCAATTACAGCGATCTTGCCCGCGACATTTCTGTGGCACGCAACGACTTGAAGGACTATCTCTTCTACATGGAGAAGTCAGGTATGATCCAAAGTCTTCAATCGCCTGCGTCAGGAATGACACGCTTGGCAAAGGTGGAAAAAATCTATTTGGACAACACCAACTTAATGTATGCCCTAACGGGGATGCAACCCGATGTGGGTAATTTGCGTGAGACGTTTTTCCTCAATCAAATGCGAGTGCGCAACACGGTGACGGCTTCCGATGTCTCCGACTTTTTGGTTGATGGTCATACATTTGAAGTTGGAGGACATAAGAAAGGACGTCGTCAAATTGTGGAAGTGCCTGACAGCTATGTGGTAAAGGATGACATAGAGTACGCCACTCAGGGTGTAATCCCTCTTTGGATGTTTGGCCTAAATTACTAGTGAGTAAAACGTAAGGCTTGACTCTCTATTCTTCCGTTCTTCAACATTTGCCATTCGGAAACCATGAATATCAGCATTCGCAATTCCGCAACGAATAACGGCTGCCGTTCTACGACAGCCCTACAACCCCAACGTGGTGTTGGAGTGCTGTCACACTGTGGCAACCGCAAGGTTTTAGCCGTTTGCATTCTGTTCAGGCGGATTACAAACCCTTATATTGCAAGCCGATGCTACCCATTGCTGCCGTTGATGTCGCGTACTTTGTCCACATCCAGCCATTTCCTAAAGTCTTCAGGATCAACGTCAGCATCCAATGGCATTTGAGCTATCCTTGCCCCAAAAGATATCGCCATCTTATCTGGATTAAGCTTGATACCGACGCGACCCAGGTCGAGGCGGTCGGCATCGTAGCAGGTGTCGATGGTGGCATCGCCTGAACGGTGCTTTGTGAGAATAGGTTTGGCGCATTTTTAGTTCATTTATCTGTACTTGGCACAAACCAAACGAAAAAGTATTATCTTTGCCGCTTTATATTGCTTGATGAAATGAAACGTTCATTGCTCATTATAGCCCTGTTGTCGTTTCTGTTCTCCGCCTGCACCACCAAGCGCAGCCACGACGTGGACTTCTATTACTGGAAGTCGAAGTGTACAATAGGGAAGACCGAACGCGAGTATTTCAACCAATTGCAAAGCAAACGTCTGTTTGTCAGGGTCTTCGATGTGGATGTGCAAGACGGTGTGGCCGTGCCCGTGGGTCAAATCCAAGGCCTCACGAAAGAACAACTGCCAAACGAAAACGCAAAGGTGATTCCCGTGGTGTTCATCACCAACGAGACCTTCCTCACTTGCGTTGATGAGGAGTCCATCGACAAGTTGGTCGGCAGCGTTAGCAATGGCGTGGCGCATTATATGGGCAAGGCCGACCTTGATTTTGCCGAGATTCAGATCGACTGCGACTGGACCGAACGCACGAAAAGACCTTATTTCCGTTTTCTGACTTTGTTGGCAGAAAAGTCGCAGAGAAGCATCAGCTGCACGTTGCGCCTGCATCAGATCCGCGACCGAGAGAAGACCGGAGTGCCGCCTGTCGTGCGTGGCAGCCTGATGTGCTATGCCACCTCGAACCCACAGGAAGGCATGACACGCAATTCCATCTTGGACATGGACCTGCTGAAGGCCTATACCTCCAACATCAACGACTATCCACTCGACTTTGACGCCATCCTGCCCATCTACTCGTGGGGCATTGTCACCAACCATATCGGCAAGGTGAAACTCGTCAACGGTCTTACCGAGGATGACCTGAAAACGCCGATGTTCGAGAAGACTGGCGACAACCTTTATCTCGTAAAAGAAGACGGCTTCGTGCAAAGCCTCTATGTCAACGCGGGCTTCACAATCAAGATTGAGAGCATCACGCCCGAACTGCTCTCTGAGGCCAAACAATACCTCGACCAAAAGATCGGTCGCGACTTCCCGTGGGTCTATTTCCACTTGAGCCATGGCTATCTCAACCGATTCACTATTGACCAACTTAATTAAAACCGATATGTATATGCAAAAAAAACTCATTCTCGTTGCCGTCATGCTGACGGCGTTCTGGGGCAAGTCGTTCGCTTGCGGTGGCTGGGACGACTTCGATGGAGGCTATCATAACCTCTTCGCCCAAGAAATCATGAAAGACGCGCGTTATCGTCCGTTCCTGCTGACCTACGCCAGCAAGTATTACCCTGGCGACACACTCCGCAATGCCAACATCGAGGAATGGCAACAGTATCTTGGCCTAAGCTACGACGATACCAAGTACTTGGTTTTCAAGTCGTCGCGCAGCGACCTCCAGAACCTCACCAAAGGCAAGGCAGCCATTGACCAAAACCTGGCCTTTGCCACGCCCGAGTTTGCGAAGAAGCACAAGCAGGCGTTGCTTTACTTGGCCTACGCCAAATACCTCGAACCCTACATGCGCATCATCCCGGGCGAGGATGTCGACTTCTATTGGGATATGCCCGAATATGAGCATAATGCCGGCGACCTCGACTATGAGAAGGTGAAGACCGTGCTCACCAAGAGCTGGAACGCCGAAAGCGATGGCGAGCTGAAGCTGCGTTATGGCTACCAGTTGGTGCGTTTGGCTCACTACACGCGTCGCTACCAGGAGGCCGTGCAGCTCTTCGACCAGTATGTGGAACCGCTGAAGATGAAGACGGAGCTCTATTACTACGCCTTGAGCCAGAAGGCTGGCGCCTTGCGTGGCTTGGGCCAGACTGAACGTGCCAACCGCGAGTTCATCCACGTGTTCGCCAACTCCATCGACTTGAAGACCGTGGCCTACAGCTCGTTGACTTTGGGATGGGACGAAATTGACTTTGGCGACTTTGTGGCCGGCGCCGCCGACAACAACGAGCGCAACGACATCTATTTCATGATGGGCTACAGCGACTTCAACAATCCCGTCAACGAGATTGAGAAGATTGTGGTCACCGACCCCGACGCCATTCAAGCCAAGGTGCTGATGGTGCGTGCCATCAACTTGATTGAGCGTCGTTTGCTTCCCGTCTATTACTCATGGGGTGAGAGCCAGCGTTATCCTTCTTTGTCGCCCGATGATGTTGATGGCAAGGCGTTCTTCCGTCAGGCGCTTAAGGTCAGCGATGCGCAATGCGGCAAGGCCTCCGACAAGAACTTCTGGAACCTCGCATCGTCGTACCTGCATTTCCTGAACCACGACTTCGATCTATCGAGCAACTATTTGAATAAGGTGCAGTCGGACGACGAACTTTACAAAACCATCGTCCGCAACCTGACCGCCTACATCGACATCTGCCGCCAGCCCACCATCAATGCCGATGTCGAGCGCACCCTTTTCGCCAAGTATGCCGATTTGATCAAGGGCAGCGAGTCGTATAGCTTCAATGGGTCCTATCCTTACTTCGTCGACTTGGTGTTGGCCAACCGCTACGACCTGCAAGGCGAGAAGGCCAAGTCATTCTTGGTGCTCAACCCCATTAGTGAGATTGAAAACAATCCCGATGAGGCACTTTTAGATGACATTGAGCGTTTCATCAACAAGAAAAAGAAGACACCTATGGAGGCTTATTTGGCCGATGCCCGTGCCGAAAACCTGACGGAAACCAACAGCTACATCGCCTACGTGAAAGGCGTGTTGCGACTGACCGATGGCGACTTCAAGGAGGCGAAGAAACAGTTTGCCAAGCAAACACGCCTCAAGGTGTCGCGCCGCATCTTCGGACACAACATCGATGTTTATTACAGCGAAGCTGAGCGTACCATAATGTTCGACGACTACATCAGCGAGTTCCCCTTCATCCGCGACAACATGACCGAGCTCGACGTGACCGACGCCTTGATGCAGCTCCAGAAGATCGGAGAAAAGAAGGGTGACGAGGCTGCAAAAGCCAACTATTTGATTGCCAATTTCTTCTATAATGTCAGCAGGACAGGCTATTTCCGCCAATACCTCCGCTTCGACAACAACAATGCTTTCAGCTATGACAAATTCGGCTCTGATGCCACCTACAAAAACACTTTGGGTTTGTCGATGGCCTATTTGGATAAGGCAGAGAAGACCGCCACTGACCGTGAACTGAAGGCCCACATCGTGTTTGCCCAAGCCAAGAACGCCCAACAGACCATGGAGAATGAGGTTTCGTATTGGGACTACAAGAAGGTACTTCCTTTGGAGCAGTACCAAGAGTTCGACAACTACACAGGCACGAAATACCACGACGAAGTGATGTCCAACTGTATGTATTACAGAGACTATTACAATTGATTCTCGGTATACATGATAACACCGAAAAGCAGGTCGCGAAATTCCGCGGCCTGCTTTTTTTAGGCAATCGGGTGAAAAATGGGTGTTTACACCCACATTTTTTCGTTTTTTTTACTATATTTTTGCAGCGTGAAATCGTTTAACCTTAAATGTAAAACGCTATGAAAAAGTATTTGTTTACACTTGCTTTGACGCTGGCCTTGGCTGGCGCGACATTGGCCCAGAATGTATGGTCGGTGGGCTATTTCAATGAAGACGGCAACCAGAAGGCTGCCATTTATAAGAACGACCAATTATACCATTATGCCTATCTTCCAGGTATAACAAACGTTGCGACCAGTGTGGTGCAAGACCCCACCAATGGCGATGTGTATTGGTCAAACTGCAGTTCACAAAGCGGTACTCCTTACAAAGCAGCTATCTATTGTAACAGACAACAAAATGTGGTTATTGATGATGCCTACATCCACAACTTGTTTTGGCTTGATGACGGCTCCGACTATCAACCGATGCCTAATCGCTTGTATTCTGTTGGTTATCGCATGGGAACAGATAACCGAAAGTATGCCACGGTTTGGATTGGAACGTCAAGCATTCCCTTGTTTTCTCCAGACTATATGAGTTACTACGAATCTGAAGCCTACGATATTTGCGTGACGTACGAAGAGATTGATCACAGCGGCGCAGGTCAGGCACGATACTACTGCGGCTATGCCCAGCATTCAGAGGGCGGTGGCAGCCCCGTCCCGACCGTATGGAAAAACGATGAAGTGCTCTACGAACTCGGCAATGAGAACGGTTATGCCTATGGTCTCGACTGTTATATGGGCGATGTCTACACGGTGGGATGTGAAATCATCAACGACAAGTACGTAGCCAAGGTTTGGAAAAACGACAACGAGCTTTACACCTTGACCGATGCATCGCAGAATGCGCGTGCATGGAAGATTAAGGTGGTAGATGGTGATGTCTATGTGTGCGGATGGGGTACATCGCGCGCGCCGCTCTGCATCTGGAAGAACGGAGAACCTCTGCACGTCGATAATAGCGGTTACCCAACCAACATCAGGAACGTTGCCGTGAACGAGAACGGTGTGTATTATGTTGTTGTAAAAGGTCCAAACAGCAATGATTATACAGGGTACATCTATAAAGATGGACAGCAACTCTACGCACCCGTGAGCTGCAACTATTTGTACGACCTCTGTGTCGAGAAGGTGGCGTGCGGAACGTCGAATGCACAGTCGACACCCTATTTCGAGGGTTTTGAGATGGGTGACACCGACTGGGCCTGCTGGGAAAAGATTGATGTCGATGGCGACAATTACTCCTATTGGAGTGGTAATGTTGGCTATGAAGTGCCTTCCTATTGGATGCGCTTCGGAGACAGCAACAACGATCCTTACGAAGGCCAATACTGCGCCAGACATCGGTTTGGCGAAGGCTCTCAGACTGGCGTGCTCATTACTCCACAAATCCATCTTCAGTGTGGTGCCGAAGAATCGTATCTGATCTTCCAAACCCGTGAACAGTATCCTGAAGACCTCTTCAATGAAATCGTCATGATTTCCACAACAGGCAACAATGCAGGCGATTTCTATCCCATTTGGAGCCAAGAGAACCCATCCAACGAATGGAAGGAGGTCAAGATTGACTTATCCGCCTATGAATGCGAAGACATCTATATCGCTTTCGAGTATATAGGGACAAATGGTCACACTTGGTTCATAGACAACGTATTGGTCGACCAGAGCCTGGTTGGCGTGAATGAGGAATATGTGAACGCGTTTACCGTTAGTCCTAATCCTGCCAATGCCAATATCCACATCGATGGCATTGATGCCGACAGTGAGGTGCACATCTACAACATGCTCGGTGAGCGTGTCATGACAGTGCGAGTAGGGAGCAACCAGGAAATCGGAATCAGCGAGCTGAGCGATGGGTTGTATCTCTTGCGTTGTGGCAATAAGACGGCTCGTTTTGTGAAAGCCTCGTAATAATAGGATTGAAAACGATTTGTTCAACCACAATCCCGTATTTCGGTACGAGATTGTGGTTTTTTTTGTGTTGCCGCATCGAAAATTAAGTATATTTGCATCGATTTATGAAAAAAAATGTCATCATATTCCTGCTTGTGTTGATCGCGATTGTCGCAAAGGCACAAGATTCCGACACGGTCAAGTCGCTGAAAGAGCGAATCTTTTACCACTATGACAGGTCGGAGTTCGAGGAAGTGGTGCGTTTCGGCAAGGAAGCCCTCACCGTTTATGAGGCAGAAGGCAACCTTTTCGAAATGGCGGGCTGCTACAACGTTCTTGGCGTAGCCTATCAGCGACTTGGACGCTTCGAGGAATCTATCGAGAACTATGAACATTGCGCTGATGCGATGGAACGGTTGAAGGCTGGCGATAGCGAAAAAGAGCAGAAACAGACAGCGCGGTTCTACGATAAGAACATCCGCTATACGCGCAACAATATGGCTAAGGTGTTTCTGGTGATGGAGGAGCTTGACCAAGCGGAGAAACTCTATCTCGATTGTATCAAAATGCTTGGTGAACCCATTGACACCATTGACTTCCAAGACTTGGCCACTTATTGGCAGAATCTTTCAGAGGTGTACATGAAGCAGGCAGATGGTAAAGTAGGTGAGGATAAGGCTGCATTCTTGCAGGTATCCGTAGATTATGCAGAACGGTCGGTGGCGTTGTCGGAACAATACGATGTGTTGCCCTTCAAGCGGGTGACTAAGGTTGTGATGTTGGCGCAGGCCTACCGTGCCGCAGGGCGGACAAATGAAGCATTGGCTGTAGCTCAAGAAGCCATCGCTTCGGCAGAGGTTATCGACGACCCCTACTTGTTGGCGGAAGCTTATGCCGTTTTGGGTAGTTGTGAATTTGATTTGGGTCGAAACAAGATAGCTGAAAGCCATCTTCGACATGCTTTGCATTTGGCTACCGAAAATCACTTCGACGAGTTGCAAATAGAACTCCTCAAGAGTGTCTTCACCGTGGCAAGGCAATTTGACAAAGGATTGGCCCTCGACTATTTTGAGCAATACACTGCCAAAAAGGACTCAGTTTTCAATGAGCGACAACAACAACTTATCCGTGACTATCAGGTGAAATACGACCTCAGCGAAAAGGAACACCAAATCGCGTTACAAACGGAAAAGAACAGAACCAATAAACTGATAATCGTTTTATTGTCGGTTCTTGCGCTTTTGCTGCTTATTCTTTTTGCCATGGGCATGTATGTCAGCAGGGTGAGGAAAATGAAAAACGAGGCACTCGAAAAAAATGGCAGGATTAAAGACCGGATTTTCTCCATAGTCTCGCACGACTTCAAGACCTCTGTGTTGTCGCAAAACCTTTTGCTCGACGTGATGGAGAAGCATTTTGACGAGATGCAGCCTAACGGTATCAAGGAAAAGGTGTCGACGCTGAAGACCTCGTCGGACATGCTGAAAGAGAACATGCTCAATATGATAGAGTGGATGAAGATGGAGATGGATGGCAGCATTGGCAACAAGAGAGAATTCAATGTGCGGACCTTGGTTGAGGAGAGTGTCGAGTCGCAATGGATCGACGTGTCGAAGAAGCAGTTGAACATCATCAATGAAGTGGAGGAGGGGTTAGTGGCGCACGACGATATTGATTTGGCGAGGCTCGTCTTGCGTAATCTCATCAACAATGCGGTCAAGTTTTCGTCGCCAGAAGGTACAATCCGCATTTGGGCAGGAGAGGAAGAGGGACGCATTTGGGTCGTCGTGGCTGACCAAGGCAAGGGGATGAAGGGTCTTAGTATACGAAACCTTTCGAACGAACCTGCTTCACCCAAGGCGAGGACACAAGGCGAAGGCGGTTCGGGCATTGGCTTAGCGCTATGCAAGGATTTGTTGGAACTCAATGGCGAAAAAATCAACATCAAGAGCGAGGAAGACAAAGGCACTTCGGTGCGATTCTCAATAAAGAAATGACGATATGGCAAAGCAATTCAATCAACCGATAAGGATACTGCTTGTCGAGGACCATCCAATCTACCGCGAAGGGTTGCAATTGGCGCTTTCGTTTTCGGGCATCAATTGTATCGTTGTGGCCTCCATTGCCAATGTGCAAGAGGCAGTCGCTTTCATCGAAGAACATCCCGATGGGATAGACCTTGTCATGCTCGATTTTTTCCTCCCCGACGGCGATGGGAATGATGTCATTGAGGCTCTCGAGAGGTACAGCCCGCAGGTGAAAGTGTTGGTCGTTACCAGCGCCACCGATGCCCCAGAGGTCGTCCGACTGGCAGGCAAGGGCATAAATGGTGTCATTGGCAAGGAGGTCGAGTCGTCGGATATGGGCAATATCATTTTGTCGGTCATGAATGGCGAGTATTGTTTTGGACTCAACCGTTTTCAGAAGAGATCCAATGATGATGACGAGCTCGACCTGACGCAACGCGAAGCCGAGGTCATGCGTCTCTTCGTGCAAGGGAAAAGCGCGAGACAGATTGCCGATGAACTATGTGTCAGCCTACGAACCGTTGAACGACATAGGGAAAACATTTACCGGAAGTTCAACCTCAATTCCATCACCGACATGATAAAGTTTGCCCTCGTCAGGGGCGTGGTTTAGTCAGGATTATGTAGTTGGCCATACTTGACCAGCAGCCATCTATCATTCGATTTCCAGTGTCTTCTTGCAAATCTCAATCTCCTCCGGATCGCCGGTGTACTTGCCGAGGTCGTCGCTGAGCTTGACCACCTTCTTCCAAGTGCGTTTCTCGGTGATCTTGGCTGCTGTGAGTTTCACCACGATGTTCATGGCCTTCACGTTGTCGACGTCGCAAGTGAGGTGGGTGCCGATGCCGAAGGAGTCTTGCATGCGGCCAGCGACTG
>Ga0247609_10001383_pt1 | contig 29110 bp, 50 predicted proteins | sample 172DNAGHGlowgp2_FD_193487 | JGI IMG/M metagenome (GOLD analysis project Ga0247609, IMG submission 193487) | Sheep rumen microbial communities from Palmerston North, Manawatu-Wanganui, New Zealand - 1728 DNA GHGlow gp2 | ecosystem: Host-associated > Mammals > Digestive system > Stomach > Rumen ... | reverse complement strand
GTAGATTTCCCCCCACCTTCCAAAATTTTGGGGAGGGGGGTGGTCGTGGTGCCGGGCGCCGCGGGTCAGATCCTGATCACTCGCACGCCTGGCGGCGCGTTTATCGGCCGCTCCCGGCTCGGCCTGCTCTTTGTTTTCTCATGACATTCGCGGCATAAGCTCTCGAGGTTGCTGAGCTCGAGCCCGAGCTCCGGATGATCCTCGAGCTCCTGGATGTGGTGGACCTCCCGGGCCTGGGTGAGCCTTCCCTGGCGCAGACACTCCTGGCACAGCCAGTGATCTCTGTTGAGCGCCTGCACCCGGATCTTCTTCCATGCTGCCCGGCCGTACCAGCCGCGCTCCTTCAGGTCAGCGGCCATATCGGTCCCTCATCATCGTCTGCTCCCAGCCGCGGAAGCGATCCCTGAATACATACTCGCGCTCGCAGTGCTCCCGGTGATCGCAGCCCTTGCGGCAGATGCACAGCGTCACGCCGTTGATGATCTTGATCCAGACCGGGATCTTCTCGTACTGTTGCATGATCGGCCCCCTCTCGGGGTTTATGGGTGCGGACCAGAATTGCACTGGGGCAGGCTGAAGGAGTAACAAGCGCCCGAGCCGCTTTTTAACCGCCACGGCTTATGTATGGAGAAAAGAAGAAAAGAGACAGCGGCAGGCAGCCGCAGCGTATCATGGTAAACAAAACGGAAGGACCGTCGCCGGCCCTCCCGCTTTTCGTTATGTGTCTATCTTAAGCATATCACTCAGAACTGCCGAACATCAAGAGGACAGAGGCGAACAACAGCGAACAAATCAAAGTTTTTCTGCGATTCGCCAGTAAATCATGCGCGCGCTGTCCTGCGAGATCCCGATGAAGTATCCCACGCGCTCCCAGGTGAGGCCGCACAGCACCCGCAGCGAGCAGATCATCCTGGGCTGCGGCTCCTCGATCTCGTGCACCCAGGCAAGGACCGCCGGCTGCGTGGCCTTCACCCTGTCCCGCAGGATCTCGATCTGATCGCTCAGATCCGCCAGCACGAGCGCAAGCTCCTCGACCTTGCTCTTGGTGTCGGTCGGCGCCTTCGGCATGCCGTCCAGGTTCTGGGCGCCTGGGTAGGCCCTGAGCCGCATATTGCGGTAGAGCTCCCGGGCCTCGTTGAGCTGCCGCTGCGCGTCGTGATGGGCCGCGAGCTCGTCACGCGTCATGTTCATCGCGCTCCGCGCTCTGGCTGTGCAGCCAGGCGAGATAGTACCACGCAGCCTTGCGGAACCGCGCGCGGATCTTCGTGTAGAGGTCGTCGTCGATCCTCATGTGGCCGACGATCCCGAGCGAGATCTCGCCGGCGATAAAGGTCAGGACCATGACGGTGGGCTGCTCCGGCTGCTTGTCCAGCATGCTGGTCTGGCCGTAAAGCTCCGTCGCCGGCTTAAGAATCAGCCGGATCGGATAGGCGGTCTCGAGCGCCATCTCCAGCGCGCCGGCGGCCACCAGCTCCCGGAGCTTCTTCATCTCCTCGTCAAAAAAGGTTCTTTCGTCCATGTTATTCTCCTTTCGCTCGATTGTACAGCTCGATCCACGCCGCGAGCGGCATTGTTACGCGCCATTCTTCTCTGTTGCGGCGGTGCATCACACAAGGGGCGCCGCCGAAGCGCTGGGCGTCCCGCTCCGCCTGCGCCATCCAGGCGCCGATCTCAATGCGCTCGTGACGCTTGCACTCGATGTGGAAGCCGGCGACGCCCTTGATGTCCGGTTCTGATCCGTAGTTGAGAGCAGATCCGGGCTCCGCTGGTATGCCGTTCTCGTTGAGGATTCGGCAGAGCTCGAGCTCCGCGGCCCGGCCTTTTTTCTGCTGTGATTTACTCATCTTTCGGCCTCCTTCCTTTGCTGCAGAAGTCATCCGGCCGGACGAGCTGCAGTGGGCCCCACGCCTTGCACCAGTACTCGTGATCGTCGACCTTCATGCAGCAGGCGCAGTCCTTGCAGCGTGTGAGCATGACGCAGCCGAGTATAACGGCCATCACCTCCGGCGCGACTTTCGCCTTTACTGTGAATTCGTCAACCCGGTCGAAGCAGAAGGCGACGGTCTCTGCGTCCGCGCCGAGCTCCGGGTGGATCTCGACGAAGTCGGGCATGCCGACGAACTTGATCTCGTTTCCTTCACTCATCGTTCCGCCTCCCTTCAATCGCTCGGTGCACCTGCGCGAGATCGTCCTTGATCTTGTCCCTCGCTGCGAGGCAGGCGCGACGGTGCGTGCAACTGACGGTCCACACTCTTTTACCGCCGAAATATTCCTGCGCGACGAGATCCAGGTCTGCAATTTCGCAGCCGGTGCACATGCCGGTAAATTCCAGGTTAATCATCAAAGTCACCTCCTGCCTTCAGATCCCGCAGCTGATCCCACAGCCGGGCGTTGACGATTGTCTTGTAGCGCAGCTGCTCTTGGAGCTCCCGGATCTGCGCGTCCTTCTCGCTGATCAGCTTGGCCGCGCCCCGGTCGATCGCCCGGCGGATCTCGTTCGTCTTCTCATCCTTGGCCAGGCGCTTCTTCGCCTCTGCCATGGCCTTTTCCCGCCAGTAGACGACCTGGCGCGTCAGGTGGAAGATCCAACCGACCAGGGCGCCGCAGGCAAGGAACACCAGCACAATTTTCATCGGTTCGCGCCTCCCTTCGGCACCACAAACCCAGGAACGCCGATCCACCACCGTGCTCCCTCGCCCTCTGTCAGCATCACAGGGCAGCCGAATATCGTGTAGCTATATTTTCCGTTGAAGTGTACCTTGAGCTCGTGCATTATTCTCTGTATCAGCTCTCTGGTCATGTACACCCGGAACTCGAAGTCGATCGGGAACATGCTCCGCATCCAGAAAATGGACTCGTCGATTTGATGCATAATCGAGGCGCTAACGATCGGGCCTTCGACAGCGTGTTGCAATCCATTCACCCGTCAGCACCTCCCTCCGGGGCTGCCGGGATGATGGTAGGAGCGGCATCAATGTCCTCGACTTCCACATATTCCGTTTCGTAGAAATCATCCGTCCAATGATGCTTATTTTTCAGCGCATCCGCATCTATCAAGCGACCGTGGGGAGGGAGTTCGATGGCCATCCATTGATTCTGTCCGTCCGCGTTGTCCAGCAGTACCCCATCGTCAAAAAGCACAAGCATCTTCACCTTGCCTTTCGGCGGCAACTTCATGCCGTGGATATAGAGCCCCATGTTCATTCCTCCTTTTCTTTGTCTGGCGGAAGCACCCCGGCGCAGTCGGTCTCTCTGGTCGCCTCCTCGGCCTCGAGCTCGGCGAGCGCCTTCCGCACGACCGCGGCGTCGAGCTCTGCGCCGGCCGCCTTGGCCGCCTGGCATTTCCTGCAGAAGAACCGGCCGAACTTGTCGAAGCTGTACCTGGCCACGCCCTCGGAGAGCTTCTCCCCACACTTCTCGCATGTCGTGTCGTCTTCGTGCGCGCGTGCGCGCGTAGTATAAACACGTACAGGATCAGGTACAGGAACAGGTACACGTACAGGTACAGGAAGCTTGGACTTGCTTGATTTGCTTGCATTTGCTTGATTTGCTTCGTTTGCTTCGCTGCTTGAAGCAAAAGCAGCATTTGCTTGATTTGCTTCGTTTTGCTTGGCGCTTCTGGCCTCTGCGGAGGCGATTCCGCCGGCCCTTCCGGCGACGGATCTGCGCGCGGAAATCTCCTGATATTTTTCCGCGTTCCGGTCGATGCTCTGAGCGATGAAGGCGAAGGCCATCCGCATGGAGCCACGGAAGCCGGGCTTCTTTCCGTCGGCTACATAGTCCAGCAGCGCCCGGAAGAGCCTCCCCATCTGCTCGTCGGTGAGATCTGCCAGGGGTTCCCGGACCTCGGTGTAGACGATGAAGCTGTCGTTTTTTTGTGCCACATGATCACCCCTTAAACTGTGCAGCGTTTCCAAAGGGTGCCTGCCGGATCAGGAAGACCCGGTCATAGCGCCTGGTGACGCGGACGAGCTCGCCGGCGTGGATGTAGATGATGGCGTTGTACAGCGACGTGTACACATGCCCGGGGTTCTCGCCGGGCTGGATGATCACCTCGCAGGCCTCATCGCTGCCGCGCAGGAAGGCCTTGACGTCGGCCACCCTGTTGTGCGGCCTCCCGCCTCTGGCCACCGGGATCTCGTCCGGCTTGATCGGTTTCGTGGCCATGGCTCAGCCCTCCAGGATCTCGCCGGTGCTCAGATCGACAGCCGGCGCGTCCTCGTCCGCGGGGATCTCCACGTAGTCGGTGGTATCGGTGACGGCATACATGTCGTCGGACAGCTCCGTCTTGATCGTCTCGTCCTGGGCGACACCGCGGACGAAGTCAGACTTCAGCGGCGCGTACTTGAGCGTGCGCTTCAGCACGGTCTTCTTGGCCATCTCGTCGAAGGAGGTGGACCAGGGCGAGCTGTAGCCCTTGCTGTAGGCCTGGGAGTATTTCCTGGCGTGCTTCTCCATGTCCTCGCGGCTCATGACGGAGAAGCAGAAGCCGCCGTCCTTCATCTTCACCACTGCATAGTAATGCGTTGCGCTGCCGCGGTTGGACTTGGCCGGCACGTGTCGAAGCATGGGCTCCAGCCCGTACTGGTACTCGAAGTCATCGTTTTCATAGACGGTGTGGGCCTGGACAGTGCTCACCTGGCCGGACCGGTAGGCGAGATCCAGGAGACCCTTGTAGCCGATCTGGAACTGCACCTCGTCGGTGCCGTGGTTGCGGTAGGGGATCAGATAGGCCTGTCCCAGGGGCGTGTTGGGCTCGAGGCCCAGCTGGGCGGCGGTCATCATTGCGCCCAGGAAGCTCTGCGGGGTGCAGGCGCCCAGCTTGGGATTGGTGGACAGCGCGGAGAGCACCATCCTGGTGAAGCGCTCCGGCGTGATGACGGAGGGCAGCGCCTTCTTGATCTCCGGCTGCATGACCTTGATCAGGTCCTGCAGGTTCTTTTTGCCTCCGGCCTGCACGCTCTGATTGCCGGCCGCTCTCTGGATTGCGTTTGTCATGGTTTTATGCTCCTTTCTTTGCCGGGGTGAAACGGAACACCCGGCTCCTGGTTGTTTTGTAATAATCGGCGAGATCCATCTCCGGATGGTCAGCCCTGAATCGTTTCTCGTCGAAGGTGCGCCGGATCTGCTCGCGCCAGGTGACCTTGCCCAGCTCGCAGCTGCCGGTGGGCGCGTCCTGCATGAAAGCCTTGATCCGGTTCTGGACGTCGTCCTTCACCGCCTGGAGGTCGCGGATCTCGCGGCTGACGGTGATCAGCAGATCCACGTCGCGCCGCACCGCCTCCAGGTCGACCTCCGGGCCTTCGTCGGTGTAGATCGCGTCCAGGGTCTCGGTGGTGCTCCTGAGGCCGTCGGCCTCCGGCGGCGTGCCGGTCTCGACGAGCTCCCAGAAGTCAGAGGCCAGGCGGCCCAGGGCGTCGATCTCGTCCTGGGAGACGAAGACGCTGCTCTCGCACCAGTCCGGCGTGGTGTCATCCTCGATCCGGGTGAGCTGGTAGATCTTGAACTCCCGGCCCATGATCAGCACGGCCAGATACCAGCGCCGCGCCTCCGTGACGGCCAGATAGGTCACACACTGGGCATAATAGCTTTCGGGGAACTCGCCGCCGCCGAACACCCTGGCATTCAGTGCGCTGGCGGTCTTTGCCTCGACGCCGGCATTCTCGCCGACGATCATGCTGTCCACGTTCGCGTGGAGGTGCGGAAAGTCCAGGTTGCGCAGGATCGCGTTGACCCGGCGCGTCTTTTTCCCGCTGGCATCGCAGAAGCGCTGCAGCACATAGGGCTCCAGATCCCGCCCGATCCGCATGGCCTCGCTGTCCTCCTGATCAGGCAGCAGGCCCATCTTGTCTGCCCAGACGGTGTATGGCGAGCGCCAGCGGTTGAGGCCCAGCACGGCGCCCATGTCGGAGCCGCCCAGGCTGTTCCGGCGCTCCCGCAGCCAGTCCTCACGGCTCATGCCAACGGTCGATATTCTTGCGATTCTTCCCATATTTTTCGGTCCCTCCATTCCTCATAGGCGTCGTCCTCGTCCCGCGGCGGGCGGGGCTCGTTGTATTCCGGCGGGGCCGGATAGTCCAAGATCCCGCTCATTCGACAAGATCCAGGAAGGCGAAGCGGTGCAGGAGCTCCGCCAGGAGGCTGGAGGCCTCCGCGGGCCCCAGGCCCAGGAGATCGGGCTCGCCTTCGTCGTTGAATCCCTCCTGCATGATCACGACGTCGCCCACGATCGGCGTGATGCCGGCATAGAGCAGCGACCCGGTGTTATTGACAGGCAGATCGTGCAGCAGGCCCTCCTCGTTCACGATCATGACGTAGGGCTTGCGCAGGTAGCGCGGCCGCACGATCTCGATGAAGCCTCCGACCATCTTCTGCAGCGCGTGCAGGCTCTCGCCGACGATCTTCGCCACGCTGATCTTGTCGGTGGCCCTGATGGAAATAACAAGCATTTTTAACTCCTTTCGTTATACGTTGACGGTTCTCTTCTGATCAGACCGCGGAGCGAGGCGGACGCGGCGACGTCGCGCAGCAGCGTCTGGGCCTCGTCGACGGTCACGGTGTGCCGGTTAAGGATCGCCTGCGCACGGTGGCCCAGATCGGCCAGGCAGCAGCGCAGATCCACGAGGGCGTCGTGGTCATCCTTCGCGCTGGCGGCGATCCTGAGGGCCTGGGCGAGATCCTCGTGCCGGATGCGCTCCCGGTCGTAGCGGGAGATCCCGGTCTCCTGGTAGTTCCTGAAGGCCTTCTCGGCCTTGGCGTCGTATTTCTCCGCGAGGGCGTAGAGCTCGGCCTTTGTCATTCCTCGACCACCTCCACGTGGTACTTGCTGCAGCACCAGAGATACGGCGCGTAGGTGCTTCCATCCGGCCACCGGACCCAGATGTTGTGGTCTTCGGCGATTCTGTCGACGGTGCCGACCGTGCCGGGGGCGGGATAAAACCACGGATAACGCTCGTGGGCGCCCGCGCTGGTGAATCGGACCTTGTCGCCGGGGTTCATGCCTGCACCTCCGGCGGCTCCGGAAGGGGAGCCCAGAAGTCGACCTTCTTGAGGTTGGTGCCGAAGACCTTCCACCAGCCGCCGGGCGTGCGGATCGCCTGCTCGACGCGCAGCGGCTGCCCGGCCTCATAAACGCGGGCGATCAGGACGGTCTTGGCGATGGGCGGCAGCTCCTTGGCAGTGCTGATCCACGCCACGCTGGTCCTGCGGACCTCCTCCGGCTCCAGGCCGGTGTCTTCATACTTGCCCAGGCGCTGGACGAGCTCCTCCTTGGTGTTGGGGCTCCAGAACCCGGTCTTGATGCCGTTCATGCGGGGATGCGTCAGTCTATCCATCTTTTTCTCCTTTCGTCGCTCTGGAGACGAGCTCCAGGACCTTGTTGATCTGATCATTGACGCGGCCGAGCTCCGCGGCGAGCGCCTCGCGCTTGTCCACGAGGATCTGCACGAGCTCCACCACGTCCGCCGGCTCCGGTGTCTTCGGTCTACCGGGCGGCTTCGGCCGGTCCCGCTCCGCCTGGAGGCGCTCCGCGTCCTCCGGCTTGACCTCGGGGAGGTCTTGCTTCCGCCTGGCCCTCGGGAACAGCTTATGATCCACGCCGGCGCGGATCAGGATCTCCCGAAGGTTTCCCTGGTCGATCGACGTCTCGTCTCTGAGGATCTCCAGGATCTTGCGGCGGTCATTGGCCTGCTTGAAGCGGGTGATCACCTCGCCCAGGGTCATGTCAGACGCGCCGACGAGGTCGTGCAGCTCAATGGGATTGAATTTGCCCATCATGCCACCTCCAGAATCAAGGGCTGCACCAGCTTATAGCTGGCGAACCGGCAGACCGTGCCGTCGTCTTTGGTTTCTTCCTTCATGATCGTGATGATGTTGAAGCCCTCACGCCGGAGCTCGCATATCCGGGCGCCCAGGCGGTAGCAGCCGAGATACCGCAGCGCCTCCAGGGGCGTGATCGATCGGCCGGTCATCAGCCAGGCCAGGATCTTGAGCTTCTGGGTATTTGCAGGAATCACTCTGCCACCTCCTGGAGCTCACCGTTGACAAGCATGTACCAGGTGTCGGCCTTGATCTGCTCGCCGTCGACCACCACGGCCTTCCAGTTTTCAAGGGCATAGCTGGTCTGTTTTTCCTCGGCGATCACGAGCACCGAACCAAGCCCACCTTTGACGCGGCAGCCATTTCCGCGGGCACAGGCGATCCCGTTTTCACCGACGGCTGAGGAGCCCCTGCTCGTGGCCGCGCCTCTGTCGCCAGCCGTGGCCGCGCCTCTGTCGCCAGCCGTGGCCGCGCCGCTGTCGCCAGCCGTGGCCGCGCCTCTGAAGCCAGCCGTGGCCGCGCCTCTGAAGCCAGCCGTGGCCGCGCCGTAGGAGCCAGCCGTGGCCGCGCCGGAGTCGCCAGCCGTGGCCGCGCCGGAGGAGCCAGCCGTGGCCGCGCCTCTGAAGCCAGCCGTGGCCTGTTTTGGATCGGTGTGCTCCTGGGTGGTATGCGCCTTCACATACTCTATGTGCGCCTTGACCAGGCCGGGGATGCCGATCTCGGCGCCGATCTTGATCTCGCTCGAGGCGATCTTGCTGTCATCGTTCCCTTTGGAGATCTTGCCGGACTGTTCGACCTCGAAATAGCGTGAGCTCGCCGGCGGGTAGTAGTCAAAAACGTCCAGCGGCCGCTCGCAGGCGTGGAAGCCGCGCTTGCAGACCTCCACAGGCCCGTCCATCTGGTAGGGTTTGCCCGGCTCGTACTGGAAGCCATCTTTGCATGTCATGTCTTTATTCATGCCTTTGTAAGTGATCATCTGTTACTCCTTTCTTCAGCACGCCAGCCTCCTGCAGCTGGCGCTTTTTGTTCTCGAGCAGCTCCCGGCCGCCGGGCGTCTGGCGCAGGCTGTAGACCAGCCAGGCGAGATCCAGGGCGACGGATAGCCGCCTGTACCTTGTCATCTCTTCGCCGGGAACCACCAGCCCCAGCGGAACTTCCAGTCGGCGTAGAGCCAGGCGAGGCCCGGCAGGCCGACCATGCCGACGATCAAGGCCATGAATACCAGCGCGTCACGGATTGCTTCTGCGAATGGACTCACGTCTCTTCGTCTCCTCTCCGGCCTGTAGCGGGCTCGGTCTTCTCGATCTTTGTGATTGATGCTTCCTGTTCGACCACTGCGGCGAGGCAGCAGAGCAGAGCCGCCTCCGCCTGGTTCTGGACGTCGATATTCAGGGTCCTGAACATCCCGGCGACCAGCTTGGCCTTGTCGCACATCGAGACATGCTCCAGGTCCGTGGTGATCGTGAGGTTGCCGTCGCCCGGCGCCTCGAATTTCATGGTTCCTTTCATGTCATGCTCACCTCCTTCTGCGGTAGCCCCGCGCCTCTGCTTCTTCCAGGATCGCCTCGATGGCGTCCAGGTGGGTGCCGGTCCGGCGGAGATCCTCGCCGTCGAGCCGGACAATGTAGCACGACGGCGTCCGGTAAACTTCAAACTCGTGCCGCTTTCCTTCTGTGTCGTAGGCCAGTACGCGGCCCATCTTTTCCATATGTAGCTCCTTTCTTTGATGCCGCTCATTGGTTTTTCTCCTTTCATGGTTGGGGATGGTAAGTATATTCCCCCGGGTTGAAAATTCTGGAACGTAAAGCGAGAATCAAGACTGATTCGCCACAGCGGCCTTTCTAACGGCCTTCATACGTTCGCGCATAACTTCCAGTTCTTCCTCGGTACGTTCGACCTTCTTGCGGTACGGATTCTTCCCCATCCGCCAGGGCCAGAGCGGGCACCGTTCAGCGGTGCACAGCCTGACCTCGTTTGCACTGCCGCAGCAGCAGTCCAGGCACTTTTCGCGGATGACCTTCGTCGGGTTGGTTTGCTTCTTTTCTTGTTCCATTAGTTCTCCTTTCATTCGGTGCGGCCGAGCAGGTAGTCGACCGGCTTGTCGAACAGATCGGCCAGCTTGACGATCGCGTTCATAGGGATCTTGCCGAGGGTCAGCCAGTTATACACGGTTTTCCTGGTGACGCCCATTTTCTTGGCCAGGTCTCCGCGGCTCATGCCGTTCCTGGCCATTTCTGCGTTGATGTTCGGGTATTTCATTTGTTCACCTCCTTGCGTGTTCTCGTTATGGGAACAGTATAAACCCAAAAAAGGAACAATGCAACACGGGAAAATCCCCAAAATGAGAACGCGTTAATTGTACGATATCCCCAAAAGGAAGTTATTACAACTTGACGGATTGCCCGCGATGTGTAATAATGTTTCCGAGGTGATACCGTGCAAAACAGAATGAAAGAGTTGAGAGAGGCCAAAGGCCTGAGCGCAAGAGAGGCGGCCAAGCAGATCGGCTTGCCGCCTACCACATACCACAACTGGGAAAAAGGGGAGCGGGAGCCAAACTCCGAGATGCTGATCAAGCTGGCCGACTTTTTTGGCGTGTCTATCGACTACATGATCGGGAGAAGCGAGGAACGAGCCGTTAAACACCTGACAGCAGCAACAGGTGAGGAGGACGATCTGCTTCGGCTGTTCCGCCGGATGTCCAACGACGGCAAGGCCGCTCTCCTGGCCACGGCGAGGGCGATCAAGTGAACACCGCCGTCCTGTATTGCCGATACAGCTCCCACTCCCAGCGGGAGGTCTCGATCGAGCAGCAGGTCACAGCCTGCCGGGCCTACGCGGAGCGCATGGGGATCTCAATCGTGGAGATCTACGAGGATCGCGCCCTCTCCGGCACCTCAGACCGCCGGCCGGCATTTCAGCGCATGATCAGCGAGGCAGCGACGCTCGACTATCAGTATGTCCTGGTGTACAGCCTGGACCGGTTCGCCAGGGATCGCTACGACAGCGCCGTGTACAAGCGGCAGCTCCGGCAGCATGGCAAGCGGGTGATCAGCGCCACTGAAAACATAAGCGACGATCCCTCCGGCGGGCTCCTGGAGGCCATGCTGGAGGCCCTGGCCGAATACTACAGCAAGGAGCTGGCCCAGAAGATCCGGCGCGGGATGGAGGACAACGCCTCCCGTTGCATGGTCACCGGCGCGATCCCCTACGGCTACCGGAAGGGAGCCGACGGCCGCTTCGAGATCGACGAGGAGCAGGCCGCGGTCGTGCGGGAGATCTTCGCCCGGGTGCTATCCGGGGAGAAGCTCATCTGGATCGCGGAGGATCTCAACCGGCGCGGCTTCCGCACCAAAACCGGCGCGCGGTGGGGGAGATCCTCCTTCAATGTGCTGCTGCATAATGAGAGATACACCGGCGTCTACATCTACCAGGACCGCCGGATCGAGGGCGGCGTGCCGCAGATCATCGACCGGGAGCTCTTCGACGCGGTGCAGCACGCCCTGAGAAGCAAAAAGAACCCGCGGGCAGCTGCTGCAGGTCCGCAGCGCCGCCGGCGGGAGAACGACCTGTATTTACTTACCGGGAAATTATTCTGCGGGGAGTGTGGCAGCCCGCTGGTGGGGATCTCCGGAACCGGCAAGGCCGGGCGGGTGTATCACTACTATGTCTGCAAAGGCCACAGAGAGGGGGGCGGGTGCGCCCTGAAACCGTGCCGGCGCGACGAGATCGAGGCCGCGGTGGCCAGGGCGATCCGGGAGAAGATCCTCACGCCAGGCACGATCGAGCGGATCGCGGACCTCACCGTGGAGGCCCTGGCAGAGGAGGCACCGAAGTATGCGGATCTGGACCGGCTGCGCGACGAGCTGAAGGGCGTGCATAGCGCGATCAGGAACATCGTGGCAGCCGTGGAGGCCGGCATGGTCGCAGCGTCCCTCAGGGAGCGACTGGAGGCCCTGGAGGCCCGGAAGGAAGAGATCAAGGATCAGATTGCCTACCAGGAGCTGCAGGCCGGGGAGGAGATCACGCGGGACGACATCGTGGCCCTCCTGTACCTCTTCCGGGACGGCGACGTGGACGATAAGCTCTACCAGGAGAAGCTCTTTGACGCATTCCTGGTCCGGGCCTATGTCTACGGCGACAGCCTCCGCCTGCTGTTCTCCGTCTTCGGAGATGATACGGAGATCGACGTGAAACTGCTTGACGGTGTTCGTATAAGCGCACCGGAAGCCCACCATGTCGTCTTATACGAACACCAGGAGACCATAACAATGGTCGCCGCCGGTCTTTTCCTGGTCAGCTGCAGGATCTGAACGGCAAAAAAGAAGCCCCGCCAGGCGCACAGCCCGGCGGGGTTCATCTTTTATTCGCGTCGCAGGAACTCCGCCACCCGCTCCATCTGAGCGGCCAGGGCTTCCTTCGGCGCCTGCTCGTTGAGCTTCCTGGCGGCTCTGTAGGCCACCAGGATCGGGCGGATGTACGTGTTGAGCGACGCCTGGATCACGGTCTTCTCCACCGTCTCTCCGGCCTTGACGCCCTTCAGCGCTCCCATCTCGATCAGCTCTCTGCACTCAGGCTTGGCCCAGGGCGGCAGATCCTCGAAGGTCTCGATCCATTCGTCGCCCGTGGCGGCCATGATCTCGGCCCTGGTAGGCTTCCTGGCCGCGATCAGCTTCTTGACTTCGTCCATGTCGATCTCATCCTCGTCGTCCTGGATCGGGCTCATCTGCGCCGCCATCATGGCATAGTCCGGCGCGATAAATCCCCGGATGTTCTTTCCGTCCACCGTCATGGGCCTCCGGCCGACCTTGCCGCCGTTGATGTTTCCCTCGGTGACGGTGAAGGAACGGCCAGAGACAGCCGTCACGATGCCGATATGATCAGACGATCCGCGGTTGTCGCCGGAGCCGGAATCGTCCCAGTCGTAGAGGATGGCGTCGCCGACCTTGGGCACGTAGGCGTCATCCTCGATCCAGATCCCCTTGCTCTTGGCGATCTCGATGAACTTGTCGCAGCCGCACTCCGTGCCGGTCCACTTCGCGCAGCCGGTGACGATCCAGGCCGCGGAGACGGTAGTAGCGCAGTAGGCGTCGCCCACCTGCACCTTGTAGCCCCGCGCCAGCGGCGTGTAGGTGTTGTAGATCCGGAGAATCTCCAGGTGCGTCGCGCTGCCTCTGGTGGCGCCCACCCAGCTCTCCATGACGTCCGCGACGTTCTGCCGCAGCTGCCGCTCAGTCATCGCCGGGCACCTCCTCATCGCCATCCGCCGCCTGCGTTTGGTCAGGAGGCTTTTCATCGTTATCCTTCCCGGCCTGCTCCTTCAAAATATCAATACCCTTGAGCAGGACCTTCGGGATAGGCACGCCCATCAGGGCGCAGTTTTCAAGGATGGATACAATCTCATTGATGGTAAATGCGATCACGACCGCATCCCGGATATACTCGGTACCGAGCAGCATGTCCACAAAGTGTGCGATTAAAATAATAACCAGTGTCGCCACCTTGCGGACCAGGCCCTTCCATCCCACGTTGCTGTCCAGACCGCCGCCGGCCGATTTCGGCGAAGCATGGAACACTCCCGCCACGACAAGGCCGGAGACATAGTCGATGGCCATGCAGATCACCAGGATCGTGAGCGCAATGCTCCACCCGCCGAAGATCTGCGTGAAGATCCCGCCGATTGCGCCGGCAAGGATACAAAATACTGATTTGTGCGTCATTGCGTCGCCTCCTTAAATCTCCACGTCCGCAAACAGCGGAACGTGATCGATTTTGTTTGCCGCTAACACGTCGGCGTTGGTTGTTTTGCTCAAGTTCGTCGCGACCTCCGTGATTGTGATGCCGCTTGAGCAAATGATGTTGTCAATCGCGAATTTGTCATTAGCCCAGCTGGCAGAGTTGCAGGCTGTCGGCAAAATCCCAAAAGCTCCGTCATTGGCGATGGTACAGCCGATATCCAAAAATTGCTTGTAAATGCCGATGTTCGTCTGCGACATCGGGTCATACAGCGTTGAGTTGAAATCGCCGCAGACGATAAACCGCTCAATCCCTTGAGCCTGGATGTAATTAAACAGTTCTGTCGCCTCCGCGATTTTTGCGGATTGGTCGCTCGGATGCAGATGAGTCACAAACACATGGCACAACGTGCCGCCAATGTTGATAACCGCGCAATCGTAGTACCGGGACTCGCCTGTAAACGTGTGTTGCGTGTAGCTGATTATCGGATATTTTGAGCAGATTGCTCGTCCTGTGTATTGCGCGGAGCCGTCGGCGGATTGCCTGTAGGGGTAATACTGCGAGAGCAAAGACTCTGCCGTTCTGCCTGTCTTGGAAAAAACGCTCCAGTACTCCTGAATGCACAGGATGTCTGCATCGATTGCGGAAATCATCCCATCCTGTAGGGCATAAAATGAGGCATCCAGATTCGCCGGAACATTCGTCCCGCTCCCGATGTACCAGCCTCCGACGTTGTAGGAGCAAACCCGCAACGACACAGGGCCGTCCGGGTGAATCTGCTCCCCGGCCTTGTTGTAGGCCGCCGCCAGCGCGTACCCGTCCGCACCGTATACGGTTTGCAGAATTTCTCCGCTTTTGCTGTAAACTGCCATCAGAGATACCTCACGCCATTTACAAACAACTTAAACTTGAAGCTTGCGCTCGGTTCGCTGGTGTGCGCGCCGCTCCCGGAGTCCCTGTTGAGTTGCAGGGCGACGCAGCTGATGTGCCGGTTGTCTGGGGGCGTAAATTCGGCCTCTGCCGTTGCGCCAGTCCCGGAACCGTTCGCCGTCATGCTGAACGAGGTGGTAAGCACGTTGCCGGTAGCATCGGATTTCCCATACTTCACGCCCAGCGTTACGCCGTAGGAATTCGGATTTGACCAATCGATTTCTTTCACAATGTTCGCGACCGTCGTATTGGCCGCGATATCAAACCAAGCTGTATTACTCTTGCTGGCCGAGGCCGTCCCGTTCGGATAAATATAGACAACGCTTGTGCTTTTGCTTGTCAGCGTGTATACGTCGTTGGTCTTGGACACCGTTACCGTGCCGTTGGACAGGGTTACGGTCTGCGCGGCGAAATCGGGGATGCTATACAGCGGCGCGGTGACGGTGACGGTAAACGTGTCGGTTTTCCCGCTATAGGTGACCGTGATGGTGCTTGTGCCAGCTGTCAGCGTCCCGGACAGCTCATAGGCATCGTCGCCGAGGACAACGCTGGAACCGTCGGAATAGTTGGCGGTGACGGTCAGATCGTCGCTGACCTTGAGCACGTCGAGGTCGTCGTCTGCATAGACAGGCCTGTCTTGCTGATAGTCAGCGGTGATAGAAACGAGTGTCGCACTGTAAAGCGCGGTTTGCAGCGCGTCGTAGTAGTCCTGCCCGTCGGTGTTGTCCCATGCCACATGATCGAAACAGGCAAGCAATGCCTGCTTGATCTCCTCCGTGAGTCCGCTTCCGCTGCCGCCGATGGGCCACGAATCAAAGGAAACACCAGACGCCGCGACGGTATAGCGCATCAGCACCATCGGTCCGCCGGAGTTGTCCAGCGAATAGAACATGGCGCCGCCGTCGACGTTTGTGATATCAGCTTCAAAGCCGTCAGGCAGGTGTGCCCGGACAAAAGCGCCGGCCAGCTGCGCGCTCTGGATCTCCGCCAGCGTCTTGTCGCAGGCGTAGCTGCTGCCGGATCTGGTGATCGAGATCCAGTACAGCCTGGCCCATGCGTCGTCCGCCTTGCCCAGGCTGGCTCTCACGCCGGACGACAGCTGCTCCTTCTGCAGGCCGTTCTTTACAGACTGCGCCGCCTCGTCGACCTCTTCCCACGAGCTGACGAGTTCTGCATCTGGTACTGTCGGCATATTATCCCTCCAATCTCTGCGAAACGGCATAAGCGCCGCTTGTGTCTGTTGCGTATGCACCGTTCCGGTCGATAGCCCTGGCCCGCGGAGGCGCTGCCCCCTGGGTGCCGGCGATCCACCGGTTGATGGCGATGGTCCGGCCGCTGGCCGTCAGGCTGTCGCCGATCCGGCCCAGCGTGACCTGGATAGGCTTCGCCCCGGTCAGGTCGTGCCGGAGCTCCGAGCAGACAAGCCACTCATCGAGCAGGTGCTCCTGGCTGACGGTGCGGACAAAGCTGCCGACAGAAAACGGCGCAAAGCCCTTTTCGCCGGCTTTCCATTTGTCGATGGCGCGGCCGCTCACGCTGCGGGCCTGCCTCGAGATCGACGCCAGGGCGGCGTCGGCCAGGTTCGTCAGGTCCACGACGTTCCCGACGCCGTTGAAGCGTTGGTAGCCATAGACGGCGCCGTACCTGGCGATCGACGCGGCGTTCGTCCGCGTCACCACAATGTCGTCGTCGCCCTCCGCAATCAGCGTGTTGACCACGTCGCTGCTGTCGTTGTCGATCTCGATGCTCAGCAGGTTGTCGCCCCAGAGGGCCACCTGGGAGCTGTACAGGCCGGAGTCCAACAGCCAGTCCAGGCCCCGGGTGCCGTCTGCGAGCTGGCGCATGGACAGCACGCCGCCGTAGGTGTCGGCGAGGCCGCTGATCAGATCCCAGGCGCTCCGGTAGCTGGTAAGCTCATAGCTGACGGTGCCGACGTTCCCGCCGACCGTGCCGGCGTAGATCTTCTTCGCCGCGCTGGCGCCGGCGCGGTAGTAGGTCAGGATCTGCCCGAACAGGCCGGCCAGCGTGCCGGTGTAGGTGAACGGCGCGACGAGCACGTCGCGCAGGTAGCTCATGTCGCCCAGGCCGGAGACCTCGAAAAAGCCGCTATCGTTGACGGTCGTGCTCACAGCCTGGCCTCGGAAGATCTCCGCATCGTCCCGCTCCAGGACCAGCACGGAGGACCGGAGCGCGATCAGATCCCTGTAGGGGTTTTCCGGCAGCAGCGTACAGCTGAACACGCCGGCGGCGCTGACCCGCTCCAGGAGCGTGCCGGCCTCGAATGCAATGCCGCCGGCGGACGTCTGGGCGATCAACTGGCCGTCGCAGATCAGAGAGTACAAGATCTCGCCCCCCTCTGATAGCTGATAAAACCGCGGCAGCCGCTCTCGCCGTTGATCACGACCGGCACAGAGCTGCGCGGCGGCACGTTGAATCCGAAGATCTCCATGCCGTCGGCGGGCTCCAGCCGCAGGCGCTGCGCGCCGATGGTGATGGTCACGAATTTGTTGGACGTGTACAGGATCGACCGGACAGGCGCATCCAGCGTGATGATCTCATTCGATGCAACGCCGGCGCCGGTGACGTTGTACAGACAGACGTCCTTGAATCCGACCTCAAGCTGTGCCGCGGATCTGGAGATCAGCCGCACGTACAGCGTCTCGACGTCGGTAAACTCGTTGAAGATCCTCCGCAGGACGCCGCTGCCGTTATCTCCGTAGATCTGATAGACGCCGCGGCTCCACACGTTTTTGGCATAAAAATAGTACGTCTTTGTCGGATCGAGGTCCGGGATCTCGACATCGGCGTACCAGCCGTTCGGCGCGGTCAGGATAAACATGCCGCCCTCGTTCGGGTCGGTGACGTAGCTGCAGGAAGCCCGCAGCGTCGGCGTGATCGTGATGTCCGTCGGATCGAACAGGTTCACAGACGGCGCCGAGAACATCCACTCGACCGTCGCAGGCTCGGCCTCCCACCAGTAGGGCTCCGCGTCCACTGACAGCGTGATGTTGAAGGCCAAATCAAACCGGCCGTACTTCGTGACCTTAAGGTCTGCGTTCAGGTACATCCTGTTCGTGTTGATGAAGTCGAGCCGGACCTTCCCGCTGTTCACAATGCTCAGGAAGTGTCCCTCCGGGCTGATCAGCCTGCCCAGAGCCTGGTTGTATACCGGCGTCTGCCAGGCCAGCGGATCGAGCACGAACAGCTCCAGGGTGCCCTTCATGTTCTCCGGCACCGGGTACCCGGCCGGGCTCCTGGTGTAGTCATAGACGCCGGGCAGGCCGGCGAGCTTCAGCTGCTGCTTCCGGTTCTCCGCCGGCAGGAAGGTCAGCTTGCCGTATTGCAGGTTCGGTCCGAAGTCCACGCCGTTGAACTTGACGTCGCAGCTCGCGCTCCAAACCTGCTCATGGTTCCAGCCTGGGTTCCTCATAGCTTAACCTCCCGACATTCCTACGAGCTTCCGCTCGTGCGCCAGCTGGCGGTCCACGCCGTTGACGATGGCGGGGAACTCGATCGGCTGCCTGCTGTTCACTGCGTTGATCACGCCGATGATCAGATCCTCGACGCCCCGCAGGTCGACATCGTTCTGCAGTGTGGCCACGACCACCGGCGAAGACAGATCGTCGGCGCGCCGTTCGGCCTTCAGCTGGGCCTCCAGCGCCTGCTGGGCCAGCCGCATGCTCTGCTCATGGGAGATCACCGTCTCGCCGCCCCGGAATAGGATCAGCTCGGGGCCGGCCTCGCCGGTCCACGCCCAGCCGGGCGCGGCGCTCAGCGTGCCGGAGGCGTAGCCTCTGTTCGGCTGCGGCGCCGGGATCGAATTAAAGCCGGCGTTGAACTGCTGCGCGGCGCCTCTGCCCAGGTTGTAATAGGTGTTGTTCAGAGGTCGCTGCATGCCGTTGGCGCCGTCGATCGCGCCCTGAACGGTCTTCGCGCCGGCAGCCTGCGCCTCGGCGTACTGGTCAAAATTCTGCACAGCCTCGTCGTAGGAGGCCTGCAGCTCCGCGGTCCGCTCCTCGAAGTCCGTCTGGATCTCACCCATGACCCGGGAGAAGTTCTCCTTGCCGGTCTGGGTCTGGTTCCACTTCTCGTTGAGGAGCTGGATCTCGCCGTCTGTGGCGTCCACGATCCCGGCGAGGATCTGCGCGCTCTCCGCGCTGCCGTCGCTCAGGCTCTTGAGCAGGCCCTCGTCCACGCCGCGGGCCGCAGCCTTCTGCATGTTCGCCGCGTAGGTGTCCATGTAGGTCAGCTGCGTCTGCAGATTGGCAATCACGGAGGTGGTCGAGGTCTCCACGGTGTACGGCACCTGATTGAACCGGCCCATCAGGCTGTCCAGGTTGCCCGCGACGCCCTCGGCGGCCTTCTCGGTCTCTGCATCGAGCTGGGCCAGCTGGGCCCCGGCCTTAACAAGAGCCCCAACAACGTCGTCAACAGCAAACCCTTCTTCAATCAGTGCATCTCGGTTTTCAAGAAGGTATTCTTTAAGCTCTTCGATCCGCTCGGCAGTGACGCCGGACTCGGTGGCCAGCTCCATAAAGCCGTGCAGCACCTTCTCCACAGACGGCTGCAGCTCCTCCTCCAGGACTTCGGTTGTCTCCTCGGCCTGGAGCTGCACCTCATAGAATCCGGTGTACTGGCTGCCGCTCTCGCCGCCGTGCCAGATGGAATTCCAAAAACCTCTCCACTTGTCGGCGAAGGTCTCTGCATTTTCGGAGGCAACCTCCATAGCACCGGCGCTGTTTAGAATCGCCTCAGTGTTGTTTTCTATGTCGATCTTGCCTTCCCGAAGGTATTGGATCACCTGACCGCCCTTCTTGCCAAACATATCAAGAGCATCGGTTTCGGAAATTGTACCGTTTTCAAGGCCTTCAAAGACCTGGTCCAAAGTCTGGCCATTAGCTCGCAGGTCGTTAAAGCTCTTTTGCATTACACGAACGACCCCGCTGGTGTCCTGACCTGCTACATCAAATGCCGTCATGGTTCCGAGCGTTCGCTCAAGGCTCCAGCCAAACTCCTGCGCATAGAAGGCGGCGTCAGCAGTTGCTTGGCCAACCGCCATTACTCCGCTTCTGCTTCTTTGTCCGGCTACGGTCAGCTTGTCGAAAATGTCCGGCAGGTCTGCCGCAGTCTTGTCGTATGCGTTCATGAGGTCGATTGCCAGATTCAGCGCGGCCGCTTCATCCGTGCCGGTAGCTCGCGCAAACTTCTCCGCACCGATCGCCGCGTTTGTCAGGCCTTCTCCGGTCAATTTCACGCGCGTGTTAAGAATGGCGATGCTCTGCGCCACGGCGTCGCTGGCGCTCTTCGCGGTGGCCATGACGTCCTGGTATACCGCGTTCAGCTCCTGCAGCGCCTCGCCCTGGGCGCCGGTGCCGCGGACCATGATGGCCTCGGCGTTCTTTGTCTCGATCGCCAGGTCCTTGACCGTGTCCACCAGCTTCAGCGCAAATCCGAGCAGACCGGCGCCGCCGCCGATCGCGCCGGCGATCTTGCCGAAGGCGGCCTGGCCGATGCTGCCCAGAGTGCCGGAGCTCTCGCTCGCGTCCCGCGTTGCCTTGCCGTACTGGTCGATGGAGGTGGCGCAGCCGTCGGCGCTGGATCGCGCCTCGTCCATAAGGCGGTTGTTTTCCTGGATCTGGTTATCCAGCTTGTTGAGATCCGCCTCGGCGTAGTTTAATCTAACCTGCCAGTCGTCCACACCCTTGGAGGCGGCCTCGTAGCCCCTCTGGGAGTACTCCAGGGCCTCGTTGGCCTGCTGCAGCTCCTCGGTGAGACGCCGCTGCTCCTCGGTAGTGTCGCCCTCCGCCTGCTTGAGCTCCTCGAGCTGCCGGCTGAGCTCCTCCACGCGGGCAGCGGCCTCCTCCTGCCTGTCGGCCCACTCCTGCTGGGCGTTCTGCGCATTCTGCAGGGCCTCACGCATGGTCTCCACGCGCTGGCTCTGGGCCTCGAACTGCTTGGCCAGGACCTCGCTCTTGGCGGTGAGGGCCTCCATGGAGTTCTGGGCATTGGAAAACTCCGAGGCGGTCTTTGCCATCTCGGAGTTCAGGACCTTCATCTCCTGGTTGATCCCTTTAACCGCCGCCTTATATTCAGATTCGCCCTCGATGGCGAATTTCGTGCTAATTTTTCGTTCAGCCATTGATTCACCCCCGTTTCGGGTAGGCTAAGTCAAAAGCGCCGTACACGGTGCCGGGCGTCAGGATCGTCAGCGCGTCAAGCGCCGAGAAGCCCGCCATGGCCGCCGTCCTCAGGTACGCCGCCCTGCTCTTGGGCTTGTTTTTTTTTTCTGGTTTTCGATCATGTAGACGTCCACCGGCTCGTTGTGCTCCGCGTCGGTGGCGTAACCGTCTGAGATTGTCCGCATGACGGCCGCCTGAAGCCCGATGACGTCCCTGGGCTTGGCCAGCGCGGCCAGCTCGGCCGCGGGGATCACGTCGAAGAGATCCTGCCCCAGCGCGCGCCTGGCGGCCAGAGCGGCCCGCTCCAGGATCTCAACGCTCTCAAACAGCACGCCGACGCGCTCCGTGTCCATCTTCGCGACGATCTCCGCCACGCCCAGCACGGCCTCGTCGGCCACGTGCCCGTCGTTCCAGGCATGCCGGATCTCATCCAGCTCGAACATGGCCTGGCCGCTGAAATACAGGAAGATTTCCCTGCCGTTGAATTTTGCCTTGATCATGTTGATACCTCAAAAGGGGAGCCGGTTGGCTCCCCTTCAGTTTGATTTTAGCCCGAGGTGTACTTCTTCACGCGGGCGTCGACCCATGCCTGGGCGTCGCTCTCGGTGCTGAAGGGCTCGGACTCGTCCTTCCACAGGCCGCTGTTGCAGCGCTCGCCGGTGAACTGGAAGGTGTCGCCGGTGAAGGCGATGGTCTCACCCTTGGTCGTGTAGGTGGCGCCCTGCGGGATCGCCTTGACCTTGGGATAGTACACGCCGATGTACTGGTAGCCGTTCGCGTCGGTGTAGATGCTCTTCAGGAATCCGAAGCCGCCGTAGGGAGGCTCGTCGGTGTCCGTGAAGGAAAGGGTGCCGGGCGCGGAGCTCGCGCCGGGCGTCAGGGTGGCGCCAAACAGCAGGCCGGCGGTGGACCGGGCCAGCTCGGTGACCTCGCAATTGAGGGTCACGTCGCGGAATCCCGCCACGGTGTTCTTGGCGATGTCGTCGCCGTACTGCTTGACGGAATTGTAGTTGGGCGTATCAGCGACGGACACGAGGCCCGGCATGGCCACGACGTCGCCGTACTGCGGCAGCGCGTTCGTGGGCTGTGCGCTGATGGGAGCCCATTTGGCATATCTCACGCCAATGTTAGCCATATTGATGTTCCTCCAATCATAGACCGATTTTGTCTAAAAATGCGTCGAAGACCTTCCCGGCGGCGTCCACCGCCTTGTCCTCGCTGTCGGCGTTGCCCTCCCGCATCCAGGGGCGGGCGGGCTCGCCCTTCTTGCCGTACTCGGTGATATAGCCGATCTCCTCGTTGCGGGTGACCTTGTTTCCGCGCCGGCGGGTGCCGGTGGGCCGGATCTCCACGTAGCCGCCCTTCACGTTCGGCCTGCCGGTCTTGATGGACGCGGCCAGCTGTCCGGTGTCCACGGCGCCGTACTGGTCGAGCTTCGCCTGATGCGCCTCCTTGATGACTTCGCCACCGGCGGTGAGCATCTCGGCGACCGTGGCGTCAGGCAGCGCGGCCAGCTTGTCCAGGGAGACCGTGAAGCGATCAAAGCCCTCGACCGTCATCCCCATCTCGAAGATCCTCCAGCCGAGGAGCTCGTGCCGGCGTCGTACCAGGCGGATGCCGCCGGCGCTGCCGAGGTGGATGTCTGATCACCCGAAGGAGGGGTCGGAGAATCTTCCGTTGCCGGATCTCTCTCTTCGCCCTCCTCCGGGGTTTCCTCAGGTTCCGCCAGCTCAGGGGAGCCGATGGCCTCGCACTCCACCACGATGTGGCGGCAGTCGTCGTCGCTCGCGTCCTCCGTGGTCGGATAGGTGCAGCCTGCGTTGTACAGGGCGCGCCGGACCGCGTTGACGGTGGCCACCGGGTTGAAGTCCAGAGGACAGTAAATATCCACGTAGACCAGGATGCGCAGCGCGCCGGGCCGATCGTCGCCGTGATCAATGGGGTGATCACTGTGCCTGATCACCAGGTACTGGTCGGCCGTGCCCTTGTAGACGGTGACCGCGATCTCCCAGCCGATGGGCGCCAGGGCGTCGGTCAGCCGTTTCTCGATGCTTGTCATCTTGCGCTCACCAGCCTTTTCACGTGGATCTCCATCCAGAAGCCGCGCTCGTCCACGTTGTCGATCGAGATGATCTCCCAGGGCTTCGGATCGGAGCCCTTATAGACGAGCTGGTCCGGCTGGATCAGATCGGAATAGCGCACGGTGAGCGTCGCCGGTTCGCTCAGCTTCATGACGGCGTCGCTGAACGCGTCGCTGCCGTGCGCGTTCACCCACTTGGCCCAGGTCTCGAGGACCTGGGCTTCCGTGTCGTGGTAGTAGCTTTCACTGTCCTGTGTCCGGGTGACGCTGACGAACCGCACCGGCGTGCGCAGCTCCCCCGGGTTCGCGTTCCGGCTCATTCTGCCCCGGCCTCCTCGACCGGATCTTCTCCGGCGTGGCGGAGCTCCAGGACAAAGCTGTCGATCATGCGCTGCGCCTTGGCAGGATCAGCCAGGGGCGTGCCCATGCCGCGGTTGTCGTAGTACATGGCCGACAGCGCCAGAATGAAGAGATCATACTGGGCGTTGTTCTGATAGTCCGGGATGCCTGCGGCCCGGGCTTTCGACCGGGCCGCGTCCAGGTAGGGCTGCAGGCCGGAATTGGCCGTCCGCAGGTAGGCGGCCAAATCTGCCGTCGTCAGCATGGATTACTCTCCTCTCGTGACGGTGACGGTGTAGACCTTGGAGATCTGCGGGTCGTTGCCATCCGTGACCGTGATGGTCAGCACGTTCTCGCCGACGCTCCAGCTGGCGTTGCCGCCGTTGGTGACGGTGGTGTCGCCGTTCTTGATCGCGATGGTCGCGGTATCATCCGCAGCCACAGCCGTGACCTTGTTGGATGCGTTGGCGGTCGTTACCTCATACTCCGTGACGTCCGGATCAAACTCCGGATCAAGAGTCAGCGCTCCGATCGTGAGGCTCGAAAGGGCTGCATTTAAGGGTTTACGATCGCCAGTCGGAAGGCGCTCTTCAGGCGGATCTGCTGATCGCCCCAGGCGGTGAGCACGAAGTAGTACTCGCCCTTGGAGACGTCCTTGTCGGTGTCAAAGATGGCGCCGATGTCGTAGTTGATGCCGTAGTAGGAGAAGTCGCCCACGACGGGGATGGTAGCCAGGTCGCAGAAGATGACGGGCACGCCCAGGATGGAAGCCGGCTTCTCGCTGAACAGAGCCTCGGAGCTGTTGGCCAGACCCTTGATCATGGCGTAGTAGTCGGACTTCTTCATGACGACGGAAGCGTTCTCGGAGAACTCGTCAGCCAGGTCGCCGAGGGCAGCCACGATGGCGTCGTACATGGTGGCGCCTTCCTTCGCGGTGATCGCGTAGGTGATGTGAGTGGCGTCGGTGTAGGTGGTGTAGTCGTAGAAGGACATGTGAGCGTGCACGGTGTCCTTGGTGCCGCTGTTGTACAGGGCGGTCGCGGACTTGAAGGCGTACATCTTCTCACGCTTGGCCAGACCGCCACGCAGGCCGTTCTCGACAGCGCCGACCAGGTCGGTGGGAGTGCCGTGCAGGACGGTGTCCTTGACGGTGGACTTGATCTTTGCCTTCAGACGGCCGTAGGCGATGGTGTCGCCCGTCAGGGCGATCTCCTGGGCGGTCTGCTGGTCGGTGATGTCGGCAATGTCGGCGTCCTCGACGGTGATGCCCAGCTTGGGCTCTTCCAGACCGGTGATGTTGGTCACTCGGCAGATATTGCGCAGGGGATTCTGCTCGACGGGCTCCAGGATCAGCTCGCGGCTCATGTTGGTGGGCAGGAGCTTCTCGCCGTAGCCGAGGTCGGCGGTGTTGACAGGGATAGCACCCAGGCCTTCATAGCTCTTCTTGACGTTGCCGTTGATGGCGTCGCGGTAGAAGGCGGCCTTGGAGGCGATCAGCTGGTCCTTCTCGGACATCTTGGTCTCGGTCTTGACGGCTTCGCGCTGCATGGCTTCCATCTCGTCGTGGACGCCCTTGATCTCGGCGAGGCGGGTCTGCAGCTCGTCGCGGTGGGCCTTCTTGGCGTTGATGTCATCGATCGGGGTGGCGGGATCTGCGGCCTTTTCGGCGATCCATTCGGCGTCAGCCTTGATGGAGGCGCTCAGCTCGGCCATTTTTTCCTTGAGTTCAAACAGAGTTGCCATTTGATTCATCCTTTCGTTTACAGAAATTTTTTGTTTTCGTTGATGATCCGGCGACGCTCGTCCCGCTCCTCCGCGGAGGCCACAGCCTCCCGGAATCGGGGCATGAGCTCCCGGATCTGCTCGCCGAAGTCGGTGAGATCTGCGTTTTTGAGCATCTCGAACACGCCGGAAAGGGCCGATTTGGTCACACCGGCGCGCCGCTGCGAAGGCACGGCCACGAAGGAAAACTCGTAGGCGTCGAGCGGATCTTCGAGAAGACCGACGCACAATTCGCCATTGTACTCCGCGCCCTTCTGGTGGTCGTTCGGGCAGCCGAGCCAGCCCATAAGCTCCCCGCAGATGCTGCAGGTGCACTTTCTGGCCTGGAAGCCGACCGAAACCTCCTTCACAATGCCGCCCTCGATGCTCTCGATCAGCGACTGCGTGCGCTCGTTTCTCAGCATGTACACAGACCCGACCAGCTGCTTCAGCTCGCGGCCGTCGCTCGTCTTTTCGCCCGGGCTCTCGACTTCTGCGCGGTAGATCCTCGCAACCTGGTTGTCTGAGCTCCAGTCATGGTCCTTGATTCCTGTCTTGCCGACGAAAAGCTCGGCCAGAACCGCCAGGGACGCATCGGTAAACCGCTCCAGGTCTCTGTCCACCTCGTTGTCGCAGAGCACGACCGAAAAGCAGAAGACGTCCTCGGGCGTCAGCTCGGTCAGCGCGTACTGGTTGATCAGCGCGATGTCGGCCGCAGCGTCGGCCTCTTTCACGCGAAACGACTTTTTAATCATGTTTTTCGCCCTCCTTGGCGTTTTTCAGGGCCCGCCGGACGTCCTTCCGGAGGGCTTTCTCCCGATCCTTGGGCTCCAGAAGCAGGTACATCGAGACGTTGATGCCCAGCTCCTCGGCCAGCTCAACCAGCTCCGGGTCCATCCTTGTCACCTCTCAATACGGCGGGTTTGTCCCGCACGGTGTACTCCAGAGGCGCCAGATCCTGGCTGACAAGCGGCGTTTTGCCGATCCCGCCGGGGTATGGCGTCATGTTCCGGCGCTTCCGGACCTCGTCGACGGTGGTCCAGCCGTTGCGGATTGACATCTGGTCGACGTTCGCCTGGGTGCTGATGTCAGCGCGCAGGATCGCCTCCATGTTCATGGCGAAATGGAGCCCGCTCCGGCGCTCTGCCTTCGTCAGCAGCTTCCGGTCGAACTCCTGCTCGTAGGCCGTGACAGGGGAGAGGAGCGTCAGCTGCATGAATTCGAGCATCTGCTGCTCTTGGGAGGCGTAGCTGGCGCTGTTGTAGTCGCCCAGCAGGTGGGGTGGGATGTTATACACCATGGCCACCTTGCTCCTGGTGATTTTCTCCACCTCGAACAGCTTGCTGTCGATCGGGGAGAGGTTCAACGTCCGGGCCGTGACGCCGGATTCCAGCATCAGAATCGCGCCGGACGTCTTCCGGTAGGTCTCCAGGAAGTCCTCGACCGTCTTCTCCCGCTGGTCCCGGCTCAGGTTGGCCGGCGCCTCCAGAACGATCTGGGAGCTCACACCCTCCTCGAGCTGGTCGCGGTTGAATTGCTGGATCTCCTCGCTGTATTTCAGCGTGTCAAACAGCACGGAGACCGGATTGATGCCGGTGAAGCCGTTGGACGTGATGAACGGCACGTGGAGCACGTGGTAGTTGTGCACGTAGATCTGGCCGCCCTCGTCCGTCTGGATCTTGTACCAGAGTTCGCGGCTCGCCGTGTCCATGACCGGCGTGACCTTCGTCGGGTCGAGGATGTCCAGCCGGATCAGGTTCATGCCGGCGTCGTAGACCTTCAGGGCGTAGGCGTTGCCGGTGCTGCAGCGGCAGACCTCCATGGCCTTCATCCACTGGTGCGAGGTCATGTTCGGATTCGGAGACGCCGACACCAGGTCGTTCAGGTCGTTGTAGACCGGCTTCGAGCGGTTGTACAGCTGCCAGGGCATGACGCTGATGGAGTTGGCCATGCGGCTCACCGCGGCGAACAGCAGCTCGCTGTTGCGCATGGTGTAGTCCGCCCGCGTCCATGCCGGCAGCCGCTGCCGCAGGAGCTGCCGCTGGCTCGGTATCTGCTGACTCGCGGCCAAATACTCCTTGATGATCCTCTCCCGGCGTCTGAGCCGGTAGTTCTCGAAAATGCTCATATCAGACCCCCTTGAGGTTGATCCTCGTGGTTAGCTTCCGGTCCGGCGGGATCTCCGCCGGCAGGTTTCTCAGATACTCGGTGTGGGCGTTCAGCAGCGCCGCCACGCCGTCGATCTTGCGGTATTTGTTCTGCTTCGTGATCAGGTATGTCTGGTTTACGCTGCGCTTCGTGGTCTTCGCGTTGCCCAGGTACCAGTTGAACATCGGGCTGTTGTTGTGCACCACCAGGCCGTCCAGGAATTTCTCCTTCAGGTGATCCTGTGGCGCTGTGAGGGTGATCTCGCCCTGGCGCACGACGTTCAGGGCGAAGCCGGCGCCCTGGAGCTTCTGGACGAGCTCGAAGGCCTTGGCCGGATCGTAGCCGATGGTGCGCAGGCTGTAGCGGCGCCGGATCTCCTCGAACCATTCGTACACCCGCTCGAAGCGGACGTACTCGCCCGGCACGACCGTCAGCCAGCCGCCGGCCTGGAGCATGTCCCAGTCTATCTTCTCGTGGTCGGCCTTCCGCTTTGTCTCCGGGACCCAGGTGTGCTCAAGCACAAACAGGCGGCCGTCCGGCAGCGGGAACTCCGCGCAGGCCGCGGTGAAGTCCTCGGTGGTCGAGAGGTCGAAACCGCCGTAGCACGGCCGGCCCTCCAGCTCGGCCAGGTCGATCTCGCCGTTATTTTTGCGGATCGTCTTGACGTCCAGAAAGCTCATCTCGTCCACGCTGGTAAACACGTTCAGCTGCTTGTTGATCCAGTCGGACCGCTCAGCCGGAACGAGCTTGCAGCGCTCCCAGTCGGCGACCAGGTCGTCCATCTTCAGCAGGCGGCCCAGGCTCGGGTTGGCCTTGATCCAGCAGCTGCTGTCGTTCGGGTCGTCGTTTTCGTCGATCTCGTCGATGTAGATGAACATCCGGTCGGCGGCGATCTGGGAGACCGCGGTGTCGCCGGCGAGGATCTTCCCGCCCAGCAGGTAGAGGTCCATCAGCGGGCCGTCTATGACGTTTCCTAAGGTCGAGATGTAGATGATCAGCGGCTGCCGCCGCTTGATGATCTTCTTTTTCAGGCGGCTCATGAACTTGTAGTCGCGGTAGTCCTGGACCTCGTCGAAGATCGCCAGGTGCACGTTCTTGCCGTCCAGGGTCGTCGGATCTGATGCCAGCGCCTGGATCTTCGAGGTCGTTGGATCAAAAAAAATTCCGTCCCTTGTGGTCCGGAAGTGTTTCTTCAGAAGGGGAGATGCCTCGATCTGGGCCTTGCATTCGTCGAAGATGATCTTGGCCTGGTCCTTGGCGTTGGCGATGCAGTAGCACTCCGCGCCGCGCTCGCCGTCCTTGCAGGCGCCGAAAATGGCGTTGCCGGTGATCAGCGTGCTCTTGCCGTTGCCGGAGCCCACGAGCACCAGGCCCTCCCTGAAGCGCCGCAGGCCGGTCTTTTTGTCGACCCAGCCGTAGAGGTTCGCCTGGACAAAATGCTGCCAGGGCAGCAGCTCCATGCGGTCGTAGTCGCCCTTCGTCGGGCGGCAGAATTTCTCTATGAAGTCGATCGGGCGGTAGGCCTTCTCAATGTCGAATGCCCACCGATAGCCTGGATTTTTGCTCAGCTCCAGTTCCCGCAGGAACCGTTCGCAGGCCTGGATGCGCTTCTGGCCGGAGACGATCCGGCCCTCCGTGACGTCCAGGGCGAACTGGTAGCACCCGGAGGATCTCAGCAGGCTCTCAGAAGTCCTCAAAGGCGTCACCGCCTTCTTTTTCCGCCTTCTCCCGCGGCAGCAGGTCCGTCAGCTGCTTAATGATCTTCTGGTAGCCGGCGTTTGTGGTCGCGTAGACCTTGGCCTCCGGCCGCTCGCGCATATACGGTGCCTGTCGGTCGCCTTGCTGGAAGAGCTCCGTGAAGCCGTGCGCGTTCAGATCCGCTTCGAGATCCTCGCACGAAACGCGCATAAAAGCGGCCCTCTGGATCAGGCCGCCGATGGTGTCCTTGCGTTTTTCCTCGATCGAGCCGAAGATCTTGCGCAGCCGCCGCTCCTCGGCGGCGATCCTCGCGGCCCGCGTCGTCGGTTTCTTGCCCATGTCGTTCTCCTTATTTGCCGGCCCGGCGGGGCGGGCCTTGGGGAGGCTTGCCTGCGCGCGTTTCCCGCGCTGTAAAGGGAGA
>Ga0247609_10001381_pt1 | contig 29124 bp, 45 predicted proteins | sample 172DNAGHGlowgp2_FD_193487 | JGI IMG/M metagenome (GOLD analysis project Ga0247609, IMG submission 193487) | Sheep rumen microbial communities from Palmerston North, Manawatu-Wanganui, New Zealand - 1728 DNA GHGlow gp2 | ecosystem: Host-associated > Mammals > Digestive system > Stomach > Rumen ... | reverse complement strand
TGTCTTTTCCCTCCCCCGGAAATTCAAAATATTTTTTTTGGCTGGATAGCTCGACGGAGCGAAAGCGGAAAGCCTTGCCGTTTCCAGCCTTAAACAAGGCGCAAAACACGGAAGGCGGTGTGAACAAATGGAAGTCATCACGTTGAGCATCGACGCGCTGAAGCCGGATCCTAACAACGCGAAGGAACACCCGGCCTGGCAAGTCGAACAGATCAAGGCGAGCATCGAATCGTTCGGCAATTTGGATCCCATCGGCATCTGGGGCGATGATAACATCATCGTCGAAGGGCATGGCCGCTGGATGGCCCTGAAGGAACTCGGCTATAGAGAAGTGGAGTGCATCCGCCTCGACTGGCTGAGCGACGAAGAGCGCAAAGCGTACGCGCTGGCCCACAACAAGCTGACGATGAACAGCGGCTTCGACTGGGATGCGCTGAAGATCAACATGGACGCGATCAAAGAGATCGACATGAGCCTTTTTGGTTTTAAGGGTCAGGGCAATGGCTCGGGCTCCGGCGACTGGTTTGAAGACCGCGAGAAGTGGGACGGTGAAGATCAGGAAGGAAACGAAGATTATAACGCCTTCCTCGACAAGTTCGAAGCGAAGAAGACAACGGATGATTGCTACACGCCTGACAACATTTACGAGGTTGTGGCTGAGTACGTTGCGACAAAGTACAAGAAAAAGCCGAGCAATTTCGTCCGCCCGTTTTATCCTGGCGGCGACTATCAGGCCGAGAAGTACAAAAAGGGCGCCGTGGTTGTAGATAACCCACCCTTCAGCATTTTGGCCGAGATCGTCGACTTTTACATCGAGCGCGGCATCAGCTTCTTCCTGTTTTGTCCGGCGCTTGTGGCGATGAACTACGTCACCCGGGAAACGTGTGCGGCCCTGGTCGCTCATATCGGGATAACATACGAAAACGGCGCACAGGTCAACACGTCATTCCTGACGAATCTGGAAGGCGCTGACGTTATCGCTTTTACTGATCCGGACTTCGCGGACAAGATCGAAGCGGTGAACGATGAAAATGAAAAGGCGCTGCACAAGAACCTTCCGAAGTACGAATACCCGGATGAAGTTCTCACGGCGGCCAAACTGGGATGGCTTAGCAAGTACGGCCAGAAGATCGAGATCAAAAGAAGCCAAGCGCTTTATATACGAGCGCTTGACGCTCAAAAGGAAACAGGCGGCGGAATATATGGAGGCGCCTTGCTTTTGAGCGAGCGGGCAGCCGCAGAGCGGGCAGCCGCAGAGCGGGCAGCCGCAGAGCGGGCAGCCGCAGAGCGGGCAGCCGCTACAAAATGGAAATTATCAGAACGGGAGCGGGAGATCGTAAAAGGGCTGGGTGATGAAAATGGCAAAGCCTAAGACGACAAAAAAGACAACGGCAACGACTTCGAAAGCGAAGACATCAAAAAAGACAACTACGGCCAAAAAGGCCCCCGCAACCAAAACAAAGCCGAAGACGGCAAAGAAAACGACAACTAAAAAGAAGCCCGCACCGCTCCAGATGCTTCCGCCAAAATCAAAAGCGGAAGAAATGTGTGAGCATGTGACTTCTGACATCAAGCCCCAGGCGGTTACACTTGCGAACGCGGTGCTGACCATCCAGGCAAAGATCGAGCAGCAGATCCCGATTTATAGGGAAATGCCGCTCGCGCAACAGGTAACAGTCGGTACCGGTGAGAGGATGCTGAGGGCTAACCCGGCGACCCAGGAGTTCAGGGCGACCGTGCGAGACTATGCCACAGCATTAAATTGCTTGAACGAAATACTGACAGAGAAAAAAGCACCATCAGAAGGGTCGCCGCTCGACGAGCTTCGCAACCGCTTCGGGATGGGATAAATGAACGGGAAGACAGTGCCGAGAATTTGGACGCGACCGCTCAGGAAGCTGACAAAGAACACCAGCCTCGGCTTCGCGTGCGTCGAGTACGCGGAGACAATACTCGGCAAGAATTTATTCCCGTGGCAAAAATGGGCGATAGTCCACGCCCTTGAAATAGTGGGCGACCTGAAGACGAGCTGGCACTTCCGTTTCCGTGTCATCGTCTTCCTTATATCGAGACAAAACGGCAAGACGGTCCTGTCTGAAGTCATCGCGTCGTTCTTCATGAACGTCCTACAAGTCGAGAGCATCTTCGGGACTTCGCTGTCTATGGAAAAGGCGGAAGAAGTCTGGGAGGCGGTCATCGCTGACCAGGAAGACAATGCAGCACTTGCGGAACAGATCGACACGATCGCCAGAAGGAACGGCGGCAAGAAGCTGACGCTGAAGGGTGGCCGGACTTATAAGGTCGGCGCTCCGACAAGAAGAGCCGGAAGAGGCGATTCGAACGACCTGGTCATGCTCGACGAGGTCCGTGAACATCGCGACTGGTCAACATGGGCGGCCGCGATCGCATCAACGAACGCGAAGCCGAACGGCGTCATTATTTGCTTCAGCAACGCGGGCGACCCTGAAAGCGTTGTCCTCAGACAGCTGAGGTCGACGGCCATCGCCGCTATCGAAGGAACGGATGCGGCTGACTATGGCGGCGAGGTCGATGCGGACACGCTCGGCCTATTTGAATGGTCGGCTCCGGATGGAGCGGACAAGGATGACATGAAGGCACTGGCTCAGGCGAACCCGGCTCTCGGGTATGGCTCAATCACTGAGCGCGCCCTGGCGGCTTGCCGTGCAACCATGACGGACTTGGACTTCCGCAGCGAGTGCATGTGCCAACAGGTCGAGACAATACTCCCCGAACCATTCCCGCAAGGGGCATGGCTCGGAGGCAAAGACCCGGACAGCTACATCCGCGAGGACAGCGAGCTGTTCTGGGGCATAGACATGTCACAGGATCGCCGCTGGACGGTGATCGCTGTATGCGGACTTCGAGAAGATGGCAACTATCACATCGAGCTGGTCGAAAGACGGATCGGGACGGAGTGGGCTATCAAATGGTTCGAAGCCCGTGCGCCGAAATACGGCGAAATGAAGCTGGCCTTCCAGGAGCGGGGCGCACCCGTCTCAGGACTGGCCGAACAAATATGCACGATCGAGGGCATCACACGAATGGCACAAGGCGGTCCGGACCTCAGCGCGGGATGGAACCGCTTTTTTGATGCCGTTGCAGCGTGCTCACCTGAAGATCATCGGGGCGGAGTCAAGGTATATCACCTTCCGCAGCCGGCACTTGATACACCGGGAAGGACTTGCCAGCTCAGGAACCTGGGCGGCGGCATCATGCTCCCGGACAGGGTAAAAAGCCCGGACGACATCGCTCCGCTCATGGCTTGCGCTATGGCGTACGCCGGAGCAACGCAGATAACAAAGCAAAAGAAGGTCTACGAATCGAGCTACGCATCGGGGGCGGACCTTGTTTTTGTCTAAAACAAAAAGGAGGTAGCGGCAAAGATGCCTAACTTCATCAAGAGCATCGCAGAACGCTGGCGACTTGTTAGCGCTCCGTACGTCTATTACATCAATATGGGCGGCGACGCAGCGACACAGGTCGGAAACTTATCCGCGTGCGAATTGTACCAAACACAGGACAACCTTCGCGCCGTGGTCGACTTCTTAGCGAACAGCCTCGCGCAGCTTCCGCTTGAAGTCTACACCCGCGAGAGTGAAACAGTCCGGAATAGGGACCGCACCAGCGATGCAGCTTTGACATTATGGCGACCGAACGACTACATGACACAGTTCGAATTTATCCGCGGACTTGTTGAAGAGTATGACGTTTTCGGCTGCGTTTATGTTTGGGTCACACCTGACGCGAACGCAGACAGCGGGACATCGCTCCACATCATCCCGTCGCTTTGGGTCATCAAGGAAGTCGATGCGTCACCGTATAAGCCGAAGGCGATCCGCGTTTGCTCAAGAACAGGCACGACGGCCGTCGACATCCCGTTCGAAGAGGTCGTTCAGTTCAAGACATACAGCCCCGGACATCCGGGCGGCTATTTATCGCCGATCAGTTCACTGCGGCAGACTCTCCTGGAGCAGATCGAAGCGGGCAAGTTCAGGCGCCAGCTTTGGAGATCATCCGGAAGGCTGAACGCTCAGATCATCAGGCCGAAAGACGTGCAGCCGATGAAACCCGAACAGCGCAAGGCCTTCATCGAAAACTTCCGCGAAGCATGGAGCTCAGACGGAAGCAAGGCGGGCAAAATCCCGCTCATGGAAGACGGCATGGAGATCAAGCCCTTCCAGACTTCGTTCAAGGAGAGCGAATGGGCTTCGTCCGTGAAATTATCACGCGAAAGCGTCGCAGCTGCGTACGGCGTCAACCCGTCTCTAATCTGGCACAGCGACACACAGACATACGCCAGCGCAAAGGATAATGCCCGCGCGTTGTATGCCGACTGTCTGGGTCCGGTCATCCAGATGATACAGCAGCGTATCAACGCCTTTTTGCTTCCGATGCTCGGAGCGAAGCCCGGCACTTATGTCGAGTTTGACCTCACGGAAAAGCTGAAGGGCTCGTTCGAAGAACGCGCCGGCATCTATCAGAGCGCCGTCGGCGGTCCTTATATGACCAGAGACGAAGCCCGTGCCGAGCTTAACCTTCCGCCATTACCTGACGGCCAGGGCGCGCAGATCATCACACCGCTCAATGTTACGGAAGGCGGTCAGGCAAGCCCGCAAGATACTCAGGGCGATGCGTACGACTACCCCGGCGAAGATAACCAGGCGAAAGAAGCCGAGCGCGAGAAACTGTTCAGCGAATGGCTCAGGGAACAGATGAACAAAAAAGAACTCGAAAAATGCAAGTGCGAAGCGTGCAAAGATGCGGAAGAGCTCCGCATAAAGGGCAAGAGCACCAAAGAAGACAATAAGAAAGTCGAAGACGTGCTCACTGAGTTCTTCAAACGTCAGGCCAGAAGCGTCATCCCGAAGATCGGGGCGGACCCGGAGGACTTCTGGGATGCAGAACGATGGAACAAGGAACTGGCCGAAGACCTCGAACCCGTTCTGACGTCGATCGCGAACACGCACGGCAAGGCCGCAGCTGAGGAACTCGGATCCGAATACGTCACGGAACTGACCGCGAACTATTTGACTTCAGCTTCGGAAGCAAGGGCGAAGAACATCAACGCTTCGACCTTGAAGAAGATACAGAAGGACTTGGAAAACGAAGAACCTGACACGGCTCACGTCTTCGAGGTCAGGGCGAACACTTCGGACGTCCTGGCAAGATCGGCGGCGGGTGCCATTGCTTCCTTCGCTATCCAGGAAGCAGCGCATCAGGCGATCAGCGACGGCGCCCCCAGCGTGGTCGGCAAGATCGTCGAGAAGGAATGGGTCACGGGTCCGAACGCAAGACCATCACATGAAGCAATGAACGGCGAGCGCGTCCCGCTCGATGCCGACTTCAGCAACGGCCAGCACTGGCCGGGCGAAGACACGGGCGACCCGGACGAGAGCTGCGGCTGTAATTGCACAACCGAAGTGGTTATCACAACAGGAGGCTAAGACATGGCACTGAAATACAAAACAATAGAGCTCAAGCTCAAAGATGAAGACACCGGCCTCGTAGCCGGTTTTTTTAGCACTTACGACGAAGAGCCTGACAGTTATGGCGACATCGTAGCGCCCGGCGCGTTCACGGAGACCATCAAGAAGCGCAAAGAATCGGGTCACCCGTTTCCGCTTTGCTTCAATCATGACTTCAACGCGATCATCGGCGCGATCGACATGGAAACGATCGAGGACACGGAAAAGGGTCCATACATTGAGGGCCACTTGCTCGACACGGGACTGGCTCAGGACGTTCGCAAGATGCTCAAGTCTGGAGCGCTTTATCAGTTCAGCTTCTGTTATGAGGTTCTTGGCTGGGAGGAACCCACAAAGGAACAGAAAGCGAAGGGCATCTGGAACGTTCTTACAAAATTGGAGGTTTTCGAAATCTCCGTGGTCACGGTACCCGCTAACCAGAATGCGGTCGTCACTGACGTGAAGAGCGGCAAGCGCAACAGCAAGGCTGACGAAGAAATTATCCGCGACAGCATCAGGGAACTCGGCAAGACGGTCGAAGACCTGAACGAAGCAATCGCATCCATTTACACACGTATCGAAGCACTTCGCTCATTACTGGACGAAGGTGCCGGAGATAACCCCGACGAAGGAAACGCTGACAACGAAAAGGCGGCACCCGAAGGCAACGCACCCGCGGAGGACCAGACAGGCGCATGCAATTCAGCGAAGGCCGCACACCTTCTCGACATCATCAAAAACATGACAAAGGAGACATAACCATGAAACTGAAGGAAATGCTCGCAGCAAAGAAGAAGGAGCTCGCAGAGCTCGCACCCGCCCTCAAGTCTGAGGACGTTGCAACTGAAACACTCGAAAAGGCTCAGGCCCTCGTTGCTGAGATCGCAGAGCTCGAAGGCAAGCTCGCAAAGGCAAACGAAGCAGCTGGCATTCTTGCCCAGATCGGCACAGAAGAGGAAGGCAACACCGAGACAAAGAAGTCTGCCATCCAGGAGCTTGCTGAAAAGGCTCGCACAATGACAGACAAGAAGGCCGGCGCTTCTATTCACCTGAAGGCAGCGACCGACGTTGTCACATCCGTCCAGATTGCTGACGTCGACAGAAGCATCGCGCCTCAGCCCAGAAGAAACCCGATCGCTGACTATTTCACCGTCGCAACGATCAGCGGCACAGCCATCACATACTTCCTCCAGGGAGCATACGAAGGCACACCCGCAGCAGTAGCAGAAGGCGCAAAGAAGCCCCAGAACTCCACGAGCTTCGATCCCGTCACACTTGCGCTCACTAAGATCGCCGCATATATCAAGGAGACAGACGAGATCCTGTACGATGAACCCTTCCTGGCTTCTGAAGTTCAGAACTCACTTGTCTTCCAGCTCGGCAAGGTCGAGGATGCGGCTATCATCAACGCAATCCAGGGAACAACCGGCATCGGTGCCGAGACTTATGACGGCACAACCGTCACATTCGCAGACGGAATCCTGAAGGCTATCCAGAAGGTTAAGAGCGACAGCGCTTACGATGCTTCCATCGTTATCCTTAACCCCGCTGACGTCTTCGCATTGCTCACGTCTAAGGATGCCAACAAGCAGTATTACGGCGGCGGATATTTTGCCGGCGCTTATGGCAATGGCGGCTTCCAGCTTCCCGGCTCCATCTGGGGCGTGCAGATCTATGCTTCCTCAGAGATCACACAGGGCCAGGCACTCGTTGCAGCACGTGAGGCTGTAAAGATTTGGAAGAAGGGCGGCCTCGACATCAGGCTTTATGAGCAGAACGAGGATGATGCGATTTACAACCGCGTCACGCTCCTTGCAGAGCAGCGCCTTGCTTGCGCAGTCGTTGACCTGAAGGGCGTAGTCCTTCTCGCAGAAGACGAAGGCGAGTAATAAGTGAAGGGGACCGCTTCGGCGGCCCCCTCATTTTGTCATTTTAACGAAGGGAGGCATGCACCCGATGAAGATATACGAGATCAACGGCCGCAAGGTGTGGCTCGACAAGGCTCCGGAAGGTTACAAAGAACCGGCAAAGGAACAGCCGAAGAAATACGAAGAGCCAAAGATCGAACCCGTAGAGGCTGAAGAACCCGAGACAAAGGCAAAGCCCGCGCCGGTCAACAAGGCAAAAAAGGCGCCGAGCAATAAAGCAAGGAAGGCGGGAAGGAATAAATGAGCGAATTCGATCATCCGAACGTTACACCGTACGGCTACACGCTGGACGCGGAAACACTTCCGGACTTCATAACGACCACTGAGTTTGACAGCTTCACGGCCAACAAGTTCAAGAACGACGTGAGAATCGCGGCAAACATCCCGAGCGCTTCGGAGGCTATCCGCAACTATTGCGGCTGGCATATCAGTCCGAACCTTGTGTGTGGTGTGAACTATCGCATCTGGGACCTTCGTGATGCTTTTGTCGGATCCGATTTGCTCGTTCAGCTCCCGGCGACATATGTCACGGGCATTACGAAGATCATCGTGGACGCGGTCCTGAATTCTTCGACAGGCGAATACGAAGGCGAAGAACTGACGGACTACGACCTCAGCACGAACGGCACGCTCCGCATCTATGACGTGGGCGCACGCGACAAAAAGTGCCGCATCTTCATCAAGTACACGGCTGGCTTCCCGAATGACAAGATCGCAGCGATCAAAGAGCTCACGGCTGACCGTGTCACTCACGCGGTCGCTAACCCGTACGGCGTCAACTCGGAGGCTGCGGGCGGCGTTTCCATATCTTACAGCGGAACGTGGGCCGGCAACACCAGCGCGACAGCACTGGCTAACGATGCGCGCGAAGTGCTCGATGCCTACAAGGTAGGGGGTGTGTTCTGATGCTCCCATCATTTTGCAAGGACACGATCATCCGCATCCGACCAGGTTCGAAAGAATCACGCGGCTCAACTATCCCGGACTGGGACCCGGCAAAAATCGACAAGCTGACCATCCCGATGTGCTCAGTGCAGCCCGTTGCGACACAGCTGTCACAGGACGGGCGAGTTCTGGGCGTGAATGAACAGCTGACGGCATACGTGCCGGAAGGCTCCGACATTATCGAGGGCGACCACATCGAATACGATGGCGTGGTTTACACGATAAACGGCAAGCCGAAGAAGTGGACCGGGGCGGTGAACCTTTCGCACATACAGCTGAACCTGATCGTCTGGGAGGGCTGAAACATGTCAGACACTCGCATCGAATTCAACTCGGACGGCTTCCGTCAGATTTTACTGTCTGAAGGATGCCATGAACTTGTTCAGAAAACCGCTGACAGCATCGCCGAAAAGGCGAACGCGAACGCGGGAGCCGAAGGGTTCAAGGCCTCGACACAAGTCGGAGGCTATGGCGGCGGCCGATGGGTTGGCTTCGTGTCAGCAACAGACAAAGAAACAATGGCGGCCGAATCTGAAAACGCCGCACTAACGAGGGCATTATCATGAACATTTTGAGACAGGTCGACATCGAAAACGAGGTGCGCATGGCACTCGTGGACTACTTCGAGGCTTATTGCCCGCCGCTTCCGGAAGATTATGGCCTTCCTTGTGTTTTGGTGGAACAGACCGGCGGAGGCGAATCGAATCAGATCGACACCTTCCAGGTCCGCCTTTCGTGTAGAGCGGAAACAAACGAAGAAGCAAGCGAAACACTTCGCAACGCGCTCGGCGTTCTTCAGGCACAAGCTGAAGCGCAACATGGCGCCATTCGTCACGTGTCGCTTAATAGTCTGGCGAGCTGGGGGAACGACCCGGTCCGTCCCGACTTAAAACTATGCACAGCGCTGGTCCTTGTGGTCGCGCATCCCGAATCGTTCGAAATTACTCATTAACAGGAGGCTTTAGCTTATGACAAACAACGTAAATCTGGGCATCGGTATGGCGACCGGTATGTTTTACACGGCTCCCGCCGGCACAGCGCTTCCGGCATATCCCGGCGAAGAGCTCGGCGCAGACTGGGTCGAGGCCGGTGCCGTAACAGCTGACGGAATCACGTGGAGCACAGGCAAGGACAGCGAACCACTCCGCAACTGGGCGAAGGAGATCGAGAGACTGATCGCTTCAGAAGAGGGCGGATCCGTACAGTCGCCCTTGATGTATACAACAGAAAAAACGCTGAAGCTCATCTTCGGCGATGATAATGTCACGGTGACACCCGCAGACGCTACGCACGGCAAGATCGTCAGCGTCACAGTCGCGCCCGGAGTTTCCGCCGAGCCTCGCGCTTTCCTTTTCCTCATGAAGGACGGCGAAGACCTCATGATGCTCGGAACACCGAAGGGCGTTGTCCGCGAGGTTGATGACATTGCGCTCAGCCCCACAGAAGCAATCACATGGAACGCGACCATCGAGGCCGCTTCCTGGACGTTTGCAAAGAACGACGGACAGACAGTCTAAACGGAGGAAAACACCATGCCTTATCAACTTACACCCAAAGACGCGAAATACTTGACCCTTGAGATCGAGGGCAAACAGTACAACATCCCGCTGGCTAATTCCCTGAAGATCAAAAAGATCAGGGCGGTCATGAAGATCACAAAGCTCCCTGAAGAAGATCAGATCGAGCCGATGGTCGAATTCTTCGCCGAGTATATCCCACAGGAGATACTTGACGAAATGCTCATGGACGACCTTCTGGAGATCATCCACATGTGGAAACAGGCATGTGAAGCGGTCAGCGGGTTGACGGTGGGGGAATAGCAAGCCTCGCGGAGTTCGCAAACGAACACGCCGAGGCTTTAAGCTATGACCTTTTAACGCGTACGCATTACCAACTTGAAGACGTGGGGGGAGCCCTGACATGGGGCTCCCTCCGCGCTTTTATTGCAAACCTGGGAACCGACAGCGCACTGGCCCGGAGTATGGAGAAGTCGACAGGGTGGGAGAACACACTGAAGACGAACGCAATCCTGGCGGATATTTTCGACATGCTCCAACAGATCAACAACAACCTTGTAGCGCTGGGTTCAAAGGGCAAACAACATCCGAAAGTAAAACCCTACCCGAGACCGGGCAAGGATAAAGATAAAAAGCGGAAGCTGGGATCCGGCCCGATGCCGGTGGCTCAGCTTCGCGAATGGATAAAGGGGAAGCAACATGGCAAACGGTGAACACATTGAAGTCGCTAAGGCCTTCGTGACCATTGTCCCCTCACTGGAGGGCTCGCAGAAGATCATATCCGAAGAGCTGGGCGCATCTACTGACGCAGCGGCAAAGGATGCCGGTGAAAAGTCAGGCAAAACGCTCGGCGAAGGTGTAGCGGCCGGACTGAAGGCGACGGCTACGGTCATCGCTGCGGCTATGGCTGCGGCAACAGCTGCGGCGGTTGCTACCGGCAAGGCGTTCATCAGCGCAGCCAACGACGTCGCCGAGTACGGCGACACAGTCGACAAAGAGAGCCAGAAGATGAACATGAGCGCCGAAGGCTATCAGACCTGGGCGTTCATCCTTGAACACGCCGGCGCATCTATTGACGGCATGAAGACCGCCATGAAGAAGCTGACGATCGCAGCTGAAGAGAACAATGACGCATTTGCGGCACTGGGAATCAGCCAGGAACAGCTGGCGGAAATGTCACCGGAAGAAACATGGAACGCAACCATCGCAGCCTTGCAGAATGTAGCAGACGAAGGCGAACGCACAGCGCTCGCGAATGAATTGCTCGGCAAGGGTGCCGTGGAGCTTGCGCCCCTTTTCAATATGACAGCCGAAGAGACCGAAGAACTGAAGACACAGGTCAAGGACCTCGGAGGCATTATGTCGGACGACGCCGTCAAAGCGGCCGCCGAATACGAAGACGAGCTTCAGAACATGAAGGTCAGCCTGAAGGGCGTGAAGAACAGCATCATGTCTCAATTCCTTCCGGGGATGTCTTCCGTCATGAAGGGCTTGTCGATGGTATTCTCAGGCCAGGGCGGACTTGAAGAGATAAAAACCGGGCTCGATAGCATCATCAGCCAGATCACAACGCTGGCGCCGACCTTCCTCGAACTGGCGAGCGTCATCGTCATGAGTTTGCTCGATGCGTTTGGCCCGATGCTTCCGGGGCTATTGAGCGGACTTTTCGGCTTCCTGAATGAAGCGCTGGTCAGTCTCGTGGCACTCGTACCGACGCTACTTCCGGTAATAACTTCGGCCGTCACGAGCTTGCTCCAGATAGTCTTCCAGTGCTTGCCCTTGATAACGTCGAGCCTTCTGACTTTGGTCACTGACCTGGCGACGTGGCTCGCATCCGGGGACAACGTGAAGACATTCTCGAACGGCATCGTGTCGCTCGTGACCTCGATCGTCAAACAGATCGGCATTGTCCTCCCGGTATTACTTCCGGCCATCGTCTCAATCATCAGCCAGGTGGCCACAACGATCACAACGCCAGAAAATATCGCGCTCATTCTCGACGCGGTCCTTTTGGTCATCGGCGCGGTTATCATGGCCCTGGCGAATTCAGTCCCGGAATTTATCGAGTATTATGTCGGACTTGCCACGAACATCAAGAACACCATCATGGAGTTCTTCAACTGGGTCAGCCCGTACCTCAGCCAGGCATGGAACGCGATCAGCGCGACCGTAAGCGGCTGGGTCAGCTCGTTCAAGAGCTCAATAACAAACGGGTTTAACACAGTAAAAAACACAATCACAAACTGGGCGAACTCAGTGAAGGCGACCATCTTCGGATGGATAACGGGGATCCAGACCAGTTTCACCAGCTGGCTGAATAACCTGAAGACCGGCTTCTCGATAGCGTTCGCAAGCATCCAGCAAAAAGTCACGCAGATCGTCGCGGGCATCCAGGGCTTCGTTCAGAACGCCATCGGCATCCTTCAGGGACTCCCGAGCGCAGCGGTTAGCATGGGCCAGGACCTCATAAAAGGCTTGTGGAACGGCATCAGCGACAAAGTCGACTGGGTCATCGAGAAAATCAAGGGGCTCGGCAATAAGATCATCAACGCGATCAAGAAGCAATTCGGAATCGCATCACCGTCGAAAGTCTTCGCCGAGATCGGTGACTTCATGGCTCAGGGCTTAGGCGTCGGCTGGGAAGACGGCATCGATGACGTCCAGACTGACATGCAAGGCGTAGCGGATGGCCTGACGGCAACTATGACGGCGGACATCAGCTCGAACGTCGGAGGCCGTGCGGCTGACATCGAGGAAACTACATACAACGGCGGAGCAACAACGATAAACGTCTACGGCGCGGAAGGTCAGGACGAGAACGAGCTCGCCCAGATCATCGCAGAAAAGCTGGAAGACATGAAGCGAAGCAAGGAGGCTGTATATGCCTAATTTGTTTAATTTTGGAACTAACAAGCAAGGCTTGATAGTTTTCGGGGGTGAGACCTCGGTCGATTATGGCATGGTGGTCGCCGAGGCTCCCGCCTTTGAACGGTCAAAAAGAAAGCAGACCATCTACAACGTGCCGGGCCGGAATGGCGCGGTCATCTTCCAGCAAGATGCCTGGGAAGATGTCCCGCGCTCGTATCGCGTCTGGCTCGCAAAAGACAGAAGCGACACGGAACTCGCACAGCTCGTGGATGCCTTTGAGGCATGGCTCAATTCGCTGACAGGCTACCAGCGATTAGAGGATAATTTCGAGCCCGATGTCTTCCGCCTGGCATATTATTCGGGCGGCATCGGCTTCAGTAACAAGCTCATGCAAGCCGGAGAAGCGACCATCACCTTCACGTGCAGAGCTGAGCGCTTCCTGAAGAGCGGCGAACAAGTCATTGAAATCGAGGACGGATCCCAGTTATTCAACGGGACCCGCTTCGCGAGCAAGCCGTTCATTCATATCGAAGGCAGCGGAGCGGTCACGCTGACGATCAACGGCGTGACTATTTCGGCCAACCTCACGGACTATATCAACATCGACTGCGAAACGATGAACGCATACAGGCAGCCGACGCAGAACATGAACAACCAGATCGCCGGGACATTCCCGACGATAGCACCGGGAGAAAACGCGGTGAACATCACAGGAACGGTTATAAAGGCAACCGTTATCCCGCGCTTCTTCACTATTTAACGAGGTAAAGCATGGTACCGGTTTTATATAAGACAATTACAGAAGGAACGGTCCCAACGCATTACGGCATCGGCGCGCTCGCGGACTGTCTCAGCTGCGAAGTCACTGAACAGCGCAACGGCTCCTACGAGCTGGCAATGGTTTACACGGCCAAAGGCATACACGCCGAAGACATCGAAGTGAACAGCTTCATCAAGGCAAAGCCCAACTTCATGGACGAGCCTCAGCTTTTCCGCATCTACAAGGTCGGGAAGGTAATGAATGGCCGCTTTACTGTCAGCGCTCGCCATATCTCGTACGATTTGAGCGGCAAGGTCATCACAGGCGGCTCCGCAAGCTCGTGTGTGGCCGCGTGTGCGCTTCTGTCATCCTCGGCGGGTAATTTCATCATTTCGACCGACAAAGAGCTGGCGGGCGCGTTCAGCGTGTCACAGCCGTCGTCGGTTCGCTCATGGTTCGGAGGCAAACAGGGCAGCATCCTCGACGTCTTCGGTCCGGGCGAATGGAAATATGACAACTACACGGCGCGCTTCATGGCTCACCGCGGTGATAATAGGGGCGTGACTATCCGCTACGGGAAGAACCTGACAGAACTCAGCCAGGAGCTCGACATGAGCAACCTCGTGACGGGCATTTATCCGTTTTATATAGACCCGAACGGGAACCAGACGGTCGGCGCCAGGGTTGCCACTGATTTGACCCTTGACGTCGTTCGCGACATTGCCATCGACTTTTCGTCCGACGTAGACCCGGAAAGCTCCACGCCGATCGCTGACCAGCTGGATGCACTCGCGAACAAATACATCCAGAACAACAATCTGACAACGATCAGCAACAGCATCACGCTGAACTTCGTGCAGATGAAAGACATCACGGAGCGCGTGGACTTATGCGACACGGTCAACATATACTTCGAGGCTTTAGGCATTACAGCCAGCGCGAAGTGCGTCGCTACCACGTGGGACGTGTTAGAAGACAGATACACGAAGACAACGTTCGGGGATGCCCGGACGAATATTGCCGACACGATCGCGGCCAACTCGATGGACCTGGCCAAAACGCCGACGCGCGCGGAAATGAACGCAGCAACGCAGCTAATCACTGGCAACCTCGGAGGCTATGTCGTTCTGGATGACAGTGACAACGACGGAAAGCCTGACCAGATTTTAATAATGAACACGGACGACAAGAATACGGCGACGGAAGTCTGGCGCTGGAATAAGTCCGGTCTGGGTTATAGCTCGCACGGTTACAATGGGCCGTACGAACTCGCCATGACTTCCGCGGGTGAGATCAATGCGGACTTCCTGAAGGTCGGGGTCATCCAGGACCAGCAAGGCAACTCCACGATCAACATGACGACCGGCGCGGCAATCCTGAACGAGCTGAAGGCAAAGAGGATCCTCACCCTTGTCGATGCGAACGGGGTAAACCGTGGCCACTTCTCGTACACGATACAGACCGGCGCAGCCATGATGCTCCGAGAGCCGAGCGGACAGGCTACCGTCTCGATCGTTGCAGGTACATCGAACGACTCGTCCATCCTGCTCATGCGTTCAAATGGCACGCTGGGCGTCGATATTAGCTCGCATGGCCTTCTGGGAGGCTATGCAACATTTTACGATATTAACAACAAGCCGCGAATTCAGATGGACCCCGTCGTCGGCATAAGGGTCAATAATGCGAGTCGAAATATCGTACTGATAGGAGCCGCTGCCGACAGTGGCGGTTCCATAGGCATTTATAACTCAAGCGGGACACAGGTCGGCGCGTTCATGTCTATCAGCAGCGCCGGGTACATGTCCGTCAGCAACAGCTCGGGGACGCAGACCATCTACGGAGACGGCTCGACGGGCTCCCTCACATGTGCCTCCTTGCATCAGACCTCGTCGAGGAAGGTGAAGAAGAACATCAAACCGATCGCGGACGCAAGCAAGATCCTCGAACTTGAAGCGGTTAGTTTTGACTATAAAGACGAAGCCAACGGGACGGACAAGCGCGGCTTTATAGCTGAAGACGTTGCAAAGGTGCTCCCGAACCTGGTCACACCGGAAGAAGATGGAAGACCGGCATCGCTGGACTACATCGGCATGGTCCCATATCTTCAGGCGATCATCAAAGAACAGAACAAGCGCATCGAAGCGCTCGAAGACAAAATCAACAAGATGGAGGGCTAAAACATGGAAGTGATTAAACTGAACCTCATACCGAACGGGGCCAGCCCGGTTGCGCACGCTTCCCAGTATGACGAAGGGCGCCGCTTCCGCTGCGACCTTTTCGAAGGCGCAGAGCTTTACACGCTCGACGGCACTGAAGTCCTGGAGTGCGACATCAAGAAGCCGGACGGTAACATTGTCACGGTTGCGGTGACTAACACTTCGGACAGTTATATCGTAGTGGAAACAACGCTGCAAATGTGCGCATGTGCCGGCAACAGCTTCGGCGAGATCAAGATCACCAAAGGCGCGAAAGTTATCGGCACGCTGAACTTCATCCTGGCGGTCGAACGTTCACCACTCGAAGGCGGAATCGAATCAGACAGCGGCATCCATAACCTCCAGGAACAGATCGGCGAGGCCGTCGCTGAACAGTACAGCGGCGAGAACGTCGTCTTCGACAGCACGCCGACCGCCGACCACGGTGTAGGCTTTGCAGTGACCTCCGAAGGTGTGAAGAACTACGTCGATGCCGCGATTGCAACGCTCACCATCCCGGAAGAGCTCGACGACCTTCAGGACGTTGAGATCACAAGCCCGACCGCTGGCCAGATAATCGAATACGATGACGACGGCAAATGGAAAAACGTGGCCAACCCAGCAAGCACGACCAACTTCGGCGCGCCTTATGACGAGAACGCGACGTACAACGTCCCGAGCCTCGTCATCGAGAACAACCTGCTTTACAAGCTGAACGCGGGCGAGGTTAACGTCACTGGTCCCTTCGACCCTACGAAGTGGACGCAGACGAGCCTGGCGGAGCTGACGGCTGAGGACTTCCCGCTCAGCTCCACAGACCCGACCCCCACGGCCAAGGCAATAGGCGATCCCTTGCAACTTACGACCGATGCTAACGATTTAGTCGATGCGGTGAATGAGGTGAACTCGGCATATCCAACGGCAATAAACAACAATTTTAAAAGAGCGTCTACCGCTTGGGGTACTTCTGTTACATTACCCGTTGACCGAAATCATTTTATTGTTCTTGCCAGTACAGATATGTTCTTGATTTGGTTTGCAAGCACTAATACTGTTCGAGTTAGAAATGTGGGAGCAAACACAACAGTAGATGGTATAGATAGCGTAACTATTGGCGGTATTACATTTAGCCGTAGCGGTTTGAGGTTGACCGTAACATCAACATCAAGTAATGCAATTACAATACTCGGTTAATTCACCAAAATAGGAACTATGTGGAAACACAAAAACATGCACCCCTCCGGGGGTGTTTTTCATTACTTAGGAGGATACCAGTGGATAACACCTGGATGACCGCGCTCGGCGCGGTTCTTTCATTTATCGAATTTTTAATCATTTTGTTCGTCAGCAGAAAGAACAAGACGAAGGAGCTCGAAGAAAAGGTCGACAGAATCGACGCAAAACAAGACGAGCACGCGGCAATTTTAGCGCGCACCCATATCCTTCGCTTTGCTGACGAACTCAGGAACGGCATGCATCATTCGAATGAATACTTCCGGCAACAGCTGGAAGATTGCGACACTTATGCCCGTTATTGTGAGAACCACCCGGACTTCAAAAACTCGTACACAGTCCTGGCGGACAAGTATATCAAAGAAACCTACGAAAGACTAACAAAGGAGGGCAAACTATGAACAACAAGATTTATGACGTTTTGAAGTGGATCGCGCTTGTGGTCCTTCCGGCGCTTACAGCTTTATGGCTGACACTGGCGAACATTTGGGGCTTCCCTTATGCGGAAGCGATCGGCGCAACGATGGCCGCGATCACGACCTTCCTCGGCGCCATCCTCGGCGTCAGTTCGGTCCAGTACGCGAAGAAGATCGGAGGCGATAAAAATGACTAAACGCGAAGAGTTTGCGGCAAAGGCACGCAGCTGGATAGGAACAAAGAAAGGATCCGCAGCGCATAGCCAGATCGTAGCCGACTACAACAAGGCGTGCGACAAAGGCCGAAGAGGGTCAACGAGTTCGCTTTGGTGTGCGATGTTTGTCGGCGCGGTTGCTCAGGAGACCGGCAACGTCCTGAAGGACGGCATCGGCGTCCCGGTCGACTATTCGTGCGGCAAAGGTCCCCATTCGCTTATTGAAAAGGCGAAGGCGGCGGGCATCTGGGTCGAGAATGATGCCTACAATCCTATTATCGGCGACATTGTCATTTATGACTGGGACGACAACGGAAAAGGGGACGACACGAGCGGACACGATCACACGGGCATCGTCACGATCGGAACGACCGGAGGCTCGTCTTCGTTCACCGTCACAGAAGGCAACCGCAAGGACCAGGTGCTCGACCGTTCGATGCAAGTCAACGGAAGATACATCCGCGGCTTCATAACGCCGAGATTTGTCGACGAGATCGAGCCCCCGAAACCACAGCCCGAACCTCAGCCTCAGCCGGCACCAGCACCGGAGCCGGTAAAGAATAATTACAAGGTAAAGACAAACGGATCCCCGCTTGCCCTTAGAGCTGCGCCAAATGCCAAAAGCGCATGCCTTGCCTGGATGCCTAACAGCAAGCCTGGCAAGCCGACCCTCGTGACCGTAACAGGAACCAGCGGAAGCTGGAGCCGTACGACTTACAAGGGCCTGAACGGATGGGCGTTCTCAAAATGGCTCGCAAAAGTTTAAAGGAACGCGCCGCGACCCTTGTTTTCCTCAGTTTTCCCATAACACGGCGCGGACTTACTCCCAGGACCTCAGCTTCGGCTGGGGTCCTTTTTTATTGCTATAATGTAACCAACAGACCCGCCCGGAGCTTCACAGCATCGGGGGACACGCCTCGGCATCGTCGGGGCGTTTTTTATTTGTTTAAGCGTTTGGCTTTTGTTTGACTTTTTGTTTGACTTTTGTGTTTTTCACGAAGGACAACCGCAAGGGCTCAAAATCGAAAACGTTGAAAAACGGGCATTTTTCGGACAGTTTAGTCTACGGGTGGACTTATGGCAATGGGTTCGACTCCCATCATCTCCACCAAAATAAACCCCGTAGGCTCAAGGCTTGCGGGGCTTTTATTGTTTTTGTATGTTTGGCTTTTTGTTTGACTTTTCAATTCTCGGAGGCTTTGAGACGCTCGAAGGTCAAGTTGATAACGTTCGCAGCCTTTTCCAGTTCGCCGTCGACGGTGTGCTTATATGTGCCAAATGTATCCATGCTATCAGAATGGCCGACCAGCTCCTTGATCGTACCCTCGGCCAAATGCGTCTGCGAGCTGACGATCGACACGAAGGTGTGCCGGAGTGAATAAGGCGAGCCGGGAAGATCACGCAGCGCCTTCAGATCATTCCACTGATGCCGCGCCGTGTTTGGAATAGGTCGACCTCCGGCACCATTACAGAAGACCCACGGCCCCTTGAAGCCGGCGGCAAGGTTGCGGTCGATCGTTTCCTGGATAATGTCGCGGGCCAAAGATGGGAGCGGGATGACGCGCTGCGCGTTCTTGTTTTTTCCCGGCGTTATCTCGCCTTTATTATTCACAGCCCTCGCGATAGTCAGAACCCCGCCTTTGATGTCGCCCTTCTGGATGCCGTACGCTTCACCGGGACGGAGCCCACAGAGCAACATGACCAGGAAGGCGGGATGGTACCAGAAGTCGGAAGGTTCGAAGAGCCTCCGAATGTCTTCCGGCTGAAGAATCTGGCGCTCGCCCTTTTTGTGACCCTGGGGGATATACAGATCACCGCGCCACGCTTCGCAGAAGTAATTCCTATATGCAAATTTATGCAAACCAACGATAACAGCACGCAAGTGCGCCAACGTTTTGTGGCTTAGGCTTTTAATGCGCCCGTTTTGCGGCCTGGCTTCGTTCAGGACGGCTTGCCAGTCCCTTAACGTCAATCTATCCATTCGACACGCTCCGAGCGCTGGGAGGATATACAGGCGGCTGTATGACTCGGCTTCCCGGTAACTGTCACGACGGCCGAGCCTTGCTTCGATGTCTTCAAGGTATAAGGCGACACACTTCAAGACCGTGACATTCTTCGAGCCTCCGAACTCGACCCAGTCGTCATACTTGTCGAGGACTTCGCGCTTGCCGGCCATGCCGGGCGTGGAAGAATAGAAAACTTTTTTGATGCCGTTCTTTTGTCCCTGAATTATCCACAGCCTCCGAGATTTATTCCATTTAGGTGTTGCCATTGCCGTCATCCTCCTGAGAATCGAGAAGCGCCTGATAATATGCAAAGAGGCGTACCTTGTTTCCTTCGTTCAGTTTATCAAGGTCCACGTGAATGATCGGCTTGCCTTCCGGGGTCAGATCATACCCGAGCAGCCATGCCGGACTGACATCGAGAGCAGCTGCGAGCTTACCGATGGCCAATGATCGCGGAATTGTTTCGCCTGAGAGGTACCGGGACAAGGATGACTTATTCATCCCAGCCTTGACAGCAAGTTCGGCCGCCGTCAATCCGCGCATCGTCATTCCTTCGTTTATCCTGTCTTTGATTTTATACATTACACACATGTCACATTCCTCCGACCTCATTATATTGCACTTATGTTACAAATTGCAAATTTAGCAATTTTGGGGGTTGCTTTTATGGCAACAGTTTTGTAAATTGAAGTCAGAAGTTGCGAAAAGAGCAACAAGAAAGGAGGACCACATGGAAGAACTGAAGAAGAAGATTGACAGCACGTTTGCGACGCGCGCAGAGTTTGCCGCGGCCATCGGAATAAGCCCTTCACGCTTGTCGAGGATGCTCCAGAGCGGTAACTGGAAGGCGGACATGATTGAAGCGGCGATCAAGGTGCTGAAAATTCAACCGCAAGACATTCCTGTTTATTTTTTTGCTTCCGGTGTTGCTAATACAGCAACCCGAGAAACATGAAGACGACCAGGGCGGGCTTCGTAAAATTCCCGGCACTGTATGAAGCCTTTAAGAATTCCCGGGAGATCGCGGACGTCATCAACAGGAGCCCGAGCTACGTGAAGAAAGCACTGAGCACGGACTTCACAGATCGAGAAAAGGCAATGCTCAACCGTTACGCCAGGAAGGAGCTGTTCGCATGAGGAAGAAGGTGGCACGCTTAGTGCTTTGCATAGCCGCATTTATGGTCGGCTTTTATGGTTCGAGCTTCGTGACACAATCGGAGGCTGAGAAGGTCAACAGCTTCAGGCTCCCGAAGATCACCGTGACATACACGCCGCCGGATCCGACCTTCGCATTTGAGTGCAAGGCAAACAGGACCATCGCGAAGGCGAAGATCGACAGCGCGCTCGCACTTATGGCCAAGATCGACGAACTGGAGCCGGAAACAATAACGCTCGAATATGTCGGAAAGTTTTATTTGACCATGTACGCGGCCACAGCGGAGCAGTGCGGGAACGACCTCGGCATCACCGCCAGCGGCCGCAAGGTGACAGATGACCCGACATGCCACACGGTTGCGGTCGATCCTGCGGTCATCCCGCTCGGGACGTATCTGATTATCGAGGGTTATCCGGGCATTGTCTTCAGAGCCGACGATACCGGTAGCGCTATCTCCGGATACGACATCGATATTTTCACCACGTCAGAGAGCGAGAGCAAGACATTCAACAATGTTTCAGGCGCGAAAGTCTGGATTATCAAAAACTGAGGAAGGAGAAGCAAATGGATAAGAGCATCAACACGGCATTCATCTATCTGGTCAAGGCACTGAAGTACACACGCGACCACAACGTCAAAGCGATCCACGCTTGTGTGAATACCGACAAGGACGGGTACCAGAAGGAAGTGGCCGAGATCGAGTACGAGGACGGCCACACGTTATATGCCGACATCGGATGCGATGCCAACACGACGGCCATGTATGACGTCCTCGCGGTCCTTTGCGGACTGAAGAAATCGAGCAGCAACATTCACGACGTCAAAAGAATCGCAGAAGGAGGTCAATTTAATGGAATTCTATGAAGCAATCATCTACATCGTCGGCGTGGGCCTTCTGGGCATCCTCGTCGGCATCATCATCGGGGTCATCCTGGCAGCAGAACAGATCCTCAGACTTCGGGACGATAACGAGAAGCTGAAGAAGGCGCTGGGGATGGCTCAGGAATATGCCAGGAACAAGCCGGAGATCATCAACATCATGACACCGGCGGAAGGCAAGAACATCCCGACATTCGGAGACTAAAAACGGAGGAAGAATATGGCACGCAATTACTCAAAAGCGACTTACACGATCGCCGAGATCGCCGAGATCGTCCACGACAAATGCCCCGGACGTTATAAGAACGAGAAGATCGCCGGGCGCGAGGTTTGTCGAATCATGAAGGAAATGGGAATCGATGACATCAACGGCAAGAAGCGCTTCAAACAGATCGCAGCGACCGACGCCGTGAAGATCATCCGCTACATGCTCGACGAAATGAACCGAAAACAGAAAAGACGGGCACAACAGGTCAGCCTTTTCGATGACGGAATAGTCGACTGGCTCGACCCATACACAGAAGACATCCAGGAAGGCCCTGAGATCGTCGAGACGGAGCGCGCGGCATCCGTCGAAGAAATTGACCCGCGTGATTTATTCGAAGCGATCACGGAGCTCCTGAACGCGCTCCACAGGGTCGCAGAACTTATAGGCTACAAAGGAAGGACGTGACAACATGGCAATAAGAAGAAAAAAGAGCATTGTATACTTGAAGCGCTCACAGCTGGAGCAGCATCCGGACAACCCGAGGAAGGACCTGGGCGACCTTGAAGAGCTCCGGGAATCTATCCGCGAGAACGGCATCATGCAGAACCTGACCGTCATCCCGACGGATGACAGCTTCGAGCACTTCCGCATATTGATAGGACACAGGCGCTTCGCAGCCTCCGAAGGCATCATCGACGAACTTCCATGCGTGATAGTGGAAGGACTGACCGACAAGGAACAGCTGGGCATCATGCTTTGCGAGAATATGCAGCGCTCAGACCTGACCTTTATCGAACAGGCTCACGGCTTCCAGCTCATGCTCGACCTGGGCGACACGGTGGAAGAGATCGCAAACAAGACCGGCTTCTCGGAGGCTACCGTCAAGCACCGCCTCAAGATCAACGAGATCGACCGCGAGGCTTTAGACGAAACCCAGAAGTATTTCCAGCTGACCATCGGCGACTTCGTGGAACTGGAAAAGGTCAAGGACATCGAAATGCGCAACGAGATACTTCGAGACGCATCGAACTCGGCCGAGATCAAGGACGGCGTTCAGCAATATCTCGAAAAACTCGAAGAGGAAAAGAACATCGCGCAGCTGACCAAACTGTTCACGGAGCTCGGCTGGAAAGAATCGAAGGAATACTTCCACTATTACGGCGGCAAATGGGAACAGGTCGGCGAGGGCAACGAGTTCGAAATTCTCAAATATGACAATGAAATGGCAAAGAAGATCCGCGCCATCGCTAAGAAGGAACAGGGCGACATTTATTTCAGATTTAGCTGGAGATATGTCGAAATAGCCAGGAAGATCACGAAGGAAGAAAAGAAGGCGAAGAAGAAGACAAAAGCCGAGCTGCGCCAGGAACAGATCGACCAGAAGGGCAAACAGCTCGAAATTGCTCGCCGTGACCTTTGCGATGCTTACCTTGTTTTTATCAAGGAGATACAGGACGAGAAGATCAGGAAGCTGAACGCATCCGAACAGCTGGCACTTGCGGAGCGCCTTTGGAACATTCTGGAGACGTGCAACGGCTCAGTGACAACCTTCAAATATATGGCGAAGTCTCAATATAAGACGAAGGAAGAACTCGAAGGCATGGAAGAAACCTACAAGGGCGCCGGCTACATTCGGAGGCTCATGCTTCAAGTCTGGGCAACGCTCGCTACATCCTACCAGAACAAATTCGTCAATTATTCGCATGAGAAGAAGCACGAGGTCATCGACGCGCATGCGGACTTTTATGACATCCTTCACATCTTCGGCATGAAACTGGACCACAATTTGAAGGAAGTCATCGATGAAACCTCCGAGCTTTACCTGATCGACGGGAAGGAGGTTAAAGAATGAGCGAACAGCGTTATTACTGGCTGAAGCTAAAGCGTGATTTTTTCAAGCGCCACGACATCCGCGTGGTCGAGGAAATGCCGAACGGGAAGGACTACATTTTGTTTTATATGAAGCTCCTGGTCGAATCTATCGACCACGAGGGCGCGCTCAGGTTTTCCGAGACTATCCCATACAATTCGCAGATGCTTTCGATCGTCACCAACACGAACCCGGACGTCGTCGAGAAGGCCATCCAGATATTTAAAGAGCTGAAGATGATCGAAGTGCTCGATGACGGCACCATCTACATGGCCGAGGTCGCCAGGATGATCGACAGCGCGTCCGACACTCCCGCAGCTCGAAAAATGAGGCGATTTAGGGAACGCAAAAAAGCCGAAGAACAACGCCTCATTACTGGCAAGGTAACAAATTGTTACGGGGGCGGTAACGAATCGTTACGAGATATAGATATAGATATAGAGAAAGAGAAAGAGATAGATGATGTAAAGAAAAACATAAAAGAAAGTCAGCCCGCTGACGATGTCAGCAAAAAGGAATTAGAGGACTTTATTCGGGAAAGAGGGGGAATCGTATGATGAAGCGCATGATTTTAATTTTTGAGAACGGGCTCCCGAGAGCTACCAGCCAACAGAAGGGCGAGACCATCAGAAGAAGAGCAGACGGCCGCCGCTACGTTCAGCACTATCGCAAGCCAAAGGTTCAGGCGCTCAGGACGATGCTCGGCTATCAGCTGAAGCGCTACGCTCCGGCGAAGCCCTCGGAGGCTCCCATCCGCCTGATCGTCTTCGTCGGCTTTGATGTCAAAGACAAAAAGCTATGGGGCAAGTACAAGACAACCCGCCCGGATGGCGACAACTACATCAAGGAACTGAAGGATGTCATGACCGCGCTCCGCTTCTGGAAGGATGACGCTCAGGTCGTAGACGAGCGCATCGTTCGCACTTATTCAGAAAAGGGATCCATCACAATCCAGCTGGAAGAACTGAAGGAACCGGTCGCGATAGCAACGGAAGGAGAAGAACCATGACGGACGAGGCTTATGCAGCAAAGCAATGGCTCAGGCGCATCCACTACCTTGCTTTACGTGTCGAAGCCTCCGAGCGGACCCTTGAAGTCTTACAGAATCGCATCGACGGCGGCGTGGCCAAATATGAGAACGACGGCGCAACCGTTGACCGCGATCAGGCAAGGAAGAAGCACGAAGACCAGATGCTCGACTACGTTGAACAGTCTGAAAAGCTCAGCAAGGAACGGCACAAACTGAACAGGGAGATCGTGAAGACCCAGAAGGTCATCAAGAAGATCGGCGACCCGGAACTTGAAGCAATAGCAACGAACCGCTATATCTTCCGACTGAACTGGAGCGACGTCGTCAAAATCTCACACTTCAGCCGCGCCCAGGTTTTCCGCTACCACCTGAAGATGCTCGACAAGGTTGCGGCAATACTCAACAACGAAAAGGAGAAGAAAAATGAACAGTAAACTCGTAGAAGCATTAATGCAATTAGGTGGACAGATCGGAAGACTTTGTGGCCTTCTGGCAAATCATGGAATTATTACTGAAGAGGAAGGCTTCTGGGTAATCAACGGCGACGACGATGACCAGGCGAACGCTCCGGAGGCAAAAGACAAGGAGGTCAATAATGGGAAAGACAGTTGACGAACACTTTGCGGAATTCAAAGCCGCAGCGCAGCACATCCGGAGCTATTGCACCGGGCGCTCAGTAAAGACATGCGAGAGCGGCCGCTGTAAATTTTCGGCGCCTTCGGGTGGGTGCAAATTTAACAAGATGGGGATGGGCTTCCCATTTGACTGGAACCAGAAGGAGGCAAATAAATGAGTGGCGGAAGTTTTGATTATATGTATTCGAAAATATTCGGCAAGTACAAGGGAGAACTACACGATCAGGAACTCGAAGAAATGTTCGAAGACTTTTGTGGACTACTCAAGGAGCTCGAATGGTGGCAGTCTGGTGACACGTCGGAGGACCAGTATAGAGCGACTGTACATGATTTTAAGCTGAAATGGATAGAGGGAGGCAAACACGCATGTTATCCCGTGCGCATAACCTCGCCCGGACCATTCCCACAGGAAAGCACCGCATACTTCGACCCAACAAGGCGCTTGTTATTTACGGCATTTATGACGGATGACCTCGCGAATAACCTCGGCATCAAGTGGTGGAAGGAGTGAGCAAAATGAACGAAATGAGCAAAAACCAGACCATTAAATTATTGCACCAGTGGACTGGCCGACCGTTCAGCTGGTGCCGTCGGAGGCTCAAGGCTTCGCACTGGAACCTTTACGGCGCTTTGATGCCGAACTTTGACGCCGCTTGTGATGCTTTGAATCAGTTAGGCGCTGGCATTAACCGGTTCGCTTCAGCCGTAGCGGATGCGATCAACGCGGTCGACTGGGCAGCGGTTGCAGAAGCTGCGAAGAAAGCAAAGAAGGATGGACTGATATGAACAACAACGACGACCCCTGGATGAAAATCACCAGGAAAATAGATCCGCAAGTCTTCAGACGTATCGACCCGATGGCCGGCTACGAATCACCGGTCACCATGAGAATTCAACAGATAGCGCAAGAGATCACAGAAAGAAGAGAAAACGAAATTTTATGTAATTTCGAAGAAGCGCTCGGCTTCGACATTGACCGCAACGAGCTGGTCAAGGCACTGAACTACGACCGCGATCAGTACAAACAAGGCTTCAAAGCCGGGTACAGCGCAGCGAAAGACTGGAGCGAATGGGTTGTTGATGACTTTACCGGAATAATCGATTGCAAGAAATGCCATACAGCTGCGCCTATTGATATAACGAGCGGCGAACAGTACAGAAGCTCATTTTGTCCCGGCTGCGGCCTGGCAATGATGGAAGAAGATGCGAAGGAGGAAGCATAGCATGAAATACTCAATTATGTTTAAAAATGGCAACACTTTGACTTTTAAAAGTGATACAGACATCGACATGGATCAAGTCTTTGCGTCCGCTTTTCAGATCGACAAAGAAGGCGGGCTGACAGCCCACTATATTAAACCGCTGAAAATAACCGAAACGGATGGCAGTATTTTAGTGGTGAACACGAACGAACTCCTGTTTTTAGAAAAATGCGCGGAAGTTGTCGGTCATTGGAAGGAACACTACTATCCACACTTTGACGTGCCGGGAATTGAGTGCTCGATTTGTGGCGCCGTTGTCGAATCATGGGCCAGCTACATGCCGAAGCCCGACACTTGCCCGAATTGTCACAGCAAGATGGAGGTGGAAAAATGAACAACGAGAAGCGCCTGATAGATGCGAATGGACTACTCAGGACATTCAACTCGATTAAATACATCGTACCGACGACCATTTCAAAAATTCAGAACGCCGAAATCGACAGATGCGCGAGCTTCGTGGAAACCGCTCCGACCGAAAAGGTCGACAACTATGCGCGCGGCTACCAGGACGGCATCAGGACCGTGCTCGGGGAGCGGCGAGGATGGATCCCGATCACTTACAGGCATATGAATGAAGAAGAACTCCGGGATGCTTGTCAGTTTTACGGTGTAGAACATCCGACCGATTTGAACGAAGACGAGAAGATCGCGTTCGATTGTTCTATGCCAGACGACGGGCAAAGGGTTCTAATTTCAACGCAGTGGGGCGTGTTTGCTGACACGTCTGAAATCACAGTGGAAGACGGGCTCTATTGTCGCAGCCTCGAAGAACGTGGAGACTGGGAAGGCGTGACGGCATGGATGCCGGCGCCGGAACAGTACGACCCGAAAGGAGGCAAAGCATGAACCACAAACCAAAACAGACACCTTCTTCATTTATCGCGGGGCTATGGTTCGCGGATTATGTCAAAGCAAAAGTCATTGATGCCGGCCAGTCCGAGAAGCTGGCCAAAGCGATCGGCATGGAGCGCAAACAGATATACAAATATGCCAGCGGTGAAGCATCGCCGAAGCTGGAAGTGGTCGCAAATATCCTGGCATATTTCGAGGACTTCGACAAAGTCCGCGAAGCCATCGGAGGCATGGACTTACTGAAGGAAGGCGGTGCGAAATGAGTAAAATATCATTAGGTTGGCTATATACAGGCGATTTATTCAAGTTTGAGAATAGAGTATATCGTGTAGGTCATTGTATCTCTAATGCAAATGGCTATGTTGCTTGCGTTGATATTCATACACACAAGGTTACGAGATTTTCTATTGATTTGGAAGTGGAAAAATTGAGAAAAGGCGGTGCGGAATGATCGAGCAGCTGAATAATTGCCCGAATTGTGGCGGAAGATTAAACGAAGCCGGCCGCTGCGTTTTTTGCGGCTCGAAAGTATATGACTTTGATGTTGTTAACTTTTCAGGAAGAAACCGAGGCGGACCTTCGGCGCCGTTGTATATCAGGATACAGACTGATATGGGTACTTTACTTGCTCCAGTCAGATCAATAAGCGCCGAACTGACTATGTCCCTGGACTGCGCACCCACGCTCGACTTGCATTGTCTGGTGGTTGGCGACGCCGTACTAATTGAAAATGATGAACAAGGAGGAAGCGAAACATGAAGGTATACGAGTGCGACCACTGCGGGAAGATATTAACACCGGCAGAAAGGAATCAGACCTTCACGATTAAGATCAAGAAGACAGGCATGCCGGAGCGGTACCGTAGTGCCGCGAAGTACCACGTGTGCGATCAGTGCCTCGAGACCATCGCGGACTTTCTGGGGGCGGAATTTACTTATTGAACGAGGTGTGGCCGTGAAAGAACTCGACATCAAAACAATACGGGAGCAGATCACAAGGCTTGACATGATGCTCAGACCTTGCGCGCTGTTAATGAACCCTTCAAGAGCTCAAGAAATTAGAGAGGCAATCCCAGACATTGAAGAAAAAGTTCTTCTTGTCCCCTCCGAAATGGTACCGGATGATACATTCTATTTGATAGACAGGAAGGAAATCACACAGCCTTATTTGAGTGGATGGGAAAATCTCCCGAGCACAAAAAATGAGACCCCATGAGACTAATTTTTATGATATATGTGAAGAGTGAAAGCACGGAGACGTGTTGCCACATTCTTCCAAAAGCTCGGGCAAGCCACTCGCCCGGGCTTTTTTATTGGAAGAACGGGAGGAACGCATGAGCAAAAGATCGAGCCGATGGCCGTACATCCGGAAGATGGCATGGGACCGTGACAGGAAGAACCGCGCACCGTGTCATATTTGCGGGGAGCGAATCGACTATTCGCTGAAGCCGTCCAGCGCTCCGCTTGCATGGGAACCCGACCACCTGGTCCCATTCAGCAAGGCGCCGGAGCTGGAGCTTGACCTTGCGAACATAGCAGCAAGCCACGCCAGATGCAACCGGCAACGGGGATCCGGAGCTCAGGACATGGCCGTCGGACAACGGTCACGCATCTGGTAGGAAGGGAGGGGCCTCCGAATCTTTGAACCTTCATCCGTTCGAGAC
>Ga0247609_10001380_pt1 | contig 29137 bp, 40 predicted proteins | sample 172DNAGHGlowgp2_FD_193487 | JGI IMG/M metagenome (GOLD analysis project Ga0247609, IMG submission 193487) | Sheep rumen microbial communities from Palmerston North, Manawatu-Wanganui, New Zealand - 1728 DNA GHGlow gp2 | ecosystem: Host-associated > Mammals > Digestive system > Stomach > Rumen ... | reverse complement strand
ATTCCATAATGTTACATTTGAATGGGTAAAAGGACATGATAATAATGAAATGAATATATTGGCTGATAAATTAGCTGTTCATGCGGCGCAATGTTTAAACCTACCGAAAGATGAAATGCATACAATTAATTTTTAGAAAGATTGGAAATCATTGGTATTTAGATATTGAACACGATAATCCCCGTGATTTAATATTAAACCCAGTTTTAGAGCGGTTTATAAATAAATTGGATCGTTGGGATCAACATGTTGTTGATAATATTTATTTAATAGAAGAAACAGGGTTTATATCTTCGGACGGCTTATTACAATTTTCTGACGAAGATATGTTAAGGTATTTTACTACAAATGATCATTTTGATATGACTATTTATATTAGTGGTCATAAATTTAAAATATCTAGTACTCTATATTCATTATTAGAAAATAAATATCAATTAGATTTTCACGTTTCACTATATAAATTCATAATTTATTAAAATGCAATTCAAAGAAGAAAAAGAAAAATCAGAAATAAGCCCTACAGTAAATATATTTGATAAGAAGGCAGGAATTAACAAATTACTGAACATTATTTGTATTCAACTTAACCTAATAAAAGATACAGTGGAATCTATAGAAAATTCCATTCAAATACTACAGGAGGTAAATGAAGGAAACAATCAGGGCTAAATTAGTTGCAGTACAAGAGGGTCCTTATACAAATTATGTTTTTAAAAATCTAGATGAACAAGAAACTAGTAAATATAGATATATAACTGCAACAAAATGCCCAAATTGACAATATAACAATAAAATTTTAATAGGAGACGAAGGATTTTTAGAATACGAATATGCACAAGCAGGAGATTCATATTTTGATTTATCCTCTAATAGTATTCAACAATATAAATATACTTCAAACTATTTTATGAATTTTGTTAAACAAGAAATAAAAGATAACACAAAAGAATTTAATTTTTAGATAAAATGAAAGAGACAAAAGTTATTACAGAATTTGGCGATGTTTTGCAAACTGCCATCGATTCTAAGAAAAATGATATTAATCAGTTAGTATGAAAGGATAAAAGCGGAAAAGAAATTCGTTTGATGGATATGTCTAATGAAGATCTTCAAAAAGTATATAATCATGCTACTGATATGTTGTATAATAATGATAAATATACTCCGGGAAGGTTTCAAGTAAAGAAAAACATCAAAACTCTTATAGCAAATTGTAATGCCGAATTACTTCTGCGCTATATTCTTCATGATTGTAATATTGATATTCTTAGAACCAATCTCCAGGTAATTGATTTTATTCGACAAAATAAAGCTGCAAATAATTTATCTGGAACTGATTCTGTAACCACTTTATTTAGAAATGTGCCAGTCGAATTTGAAAGTGTCACACTTGATAAACTTATTGATGCATGCTTTGATAAGTTAGATATTATAAATAGAAAAATGATATCTGATAAATTTATCCTTTCACAGGGGATCTGATTAACAGAGGATGAGAAAAAAGAACTTACTGAGTATGATTCAAACGGGAAACTTCGTCCATGGTTAGACGTGATTAAAGAGAGACTTTTAATGGACAATATTAATTTACGTATTGATCCAAAAGGATTTTCTTATGCTGAATTTAGAGCTTTAGCTCATCTCGAACCACTTCCTAAAATCTCAAGACTTCCTTCAGATACTTTAAGACTTTTAAGAGATAAAGTGTTTATATTATTAGATGCTGATACTGATTATCATATTGATAAATGAAATACTATTAAATCTAATGTTGAAAAAGTAGCTGAATATAAAGGATTTAAATTAATTCAAAAAAGTTACTAATATGATATATCTAGTAACAAAAAATGTACAATTGTTTGAAAACGATTTGTATAAAATTGTTTCTCCAGAAGAAAGTTTAAAATTACTGGAACCATTAAAAGAAGTTGGTCTAGATACCGAAACAGAAGGTATGGATCCACATACTAAGAAATTATTATTAGTACAATTAGGTAATTACGATTTTCAGGTTGTCATTGATTGTAGAACTATAGATATTCAACTATATAAAGATTTTTTAGAGAGCAATAGATTATTTCTTTTTTGAAATGCAAAATTTGATCTCAAATTTTTCTTAAAGGAACATATTGTTATTAAAAATGTTTATGATGGCTATCTAGCAGAAAAAATATTATGGTTGGGATACCCGGAAGGTTCACATTCAATGTCATTAAAAGCTGCTGGACTTCAATATTGTAATGTCGAGTTAGACAAATCAGTAAGAGGAAAAATAATCTGGTCAAAAGTACTAACTGAGGATATTATTGAATATGGAGCAAATGATGTAAAATATTTGGGATTAATAAAAGAGAAACAAGAAGTTGAATTAAAAAAGAAAGATTTATTAACAGCTATTCAATATGAAAATAAATTTTGTCCCGTATTAGCTTATACTGAATTTTGTGGAGTTAAACTTGACGAAACTAAATGGAAAGCTAAAATGAAAAAGGACAAAGAAAAGTTTGATGATGCTGTTCTCAAATTAAATACTTGGGTTGCCGAAAATTATCCAAAATATACTTATATTGAAAAACAAGGTGATTTATTTTATGGATTTGATTTAACCCCCAAATGTTTGATCAATTGGTCAAGTCCTAAACAAGTTATTCCTTTATTGGAAGAAATTGGATTCAAACTAGATACTTTTGATAAGAAAACAAAAGAAAAAAAGAAATCCGTTGGTGCTGATGTTATTGAGCCACAAAAAGATCTAAGTCCAATAGCTCCTATTTATCTTGAATATAAGGAGGCAGAAAAACTTATTGGTACTTATGGTCAAAATGTTCTAGATCAAATTAATCCAGTTACTCATAGAATTCATACTAATTTCAATCAACTCGGAACCTCAACAGGGAGACTATCTTCTGGAGGAAAGGATAAAGAGCATGATTTGGAATATATTAATTTCCAAAATTTTCCACGAGATACAGAAACAAGAGCTTGTTTTATTGCGGAACCAGGTTATAAATGGATCAGTTGCGATTATGCTGCGCAAGAGTCGAGAATTATTGGAGAATTATCTAATGATAAATCAATTCTTGATTTGTTTAATCACGGATGTGGAGATATGCATAGTCTGGTTGCTAAAATGGCATATCCTGAAATTGTTGGTGATTGTCCTGTAGAACAAATAAAGGATAAGTTTAAATCTGTTAGACAGGCCGCTAAGAGTGTTGAGTTCGCTATAAATTATGGCGGTGATGCAAATACTATAGCTAAAAATAATAATATTCCAATGGAAGAAGCACAAAAGATTTATGATTCTTATATGGAAGGTTTTGAAGGAGTAAAAACATATCAAGATTTTCAAAGAAAATACGTTATGAATAATGGTTATATCCTTTTAAACAAGAAAACACGTCATAAATCTTTCGTACACGATTATCAGGATTTAATGGCTATTAAAACAAAATTTAATGGTGAGTATTGGGATACTTATAGGCAATATAAAAAGGATAATCCAGATTCTGTAATTGTATCTGAAGTTAGACATTTCTTTAAAAGAAAATCAAGTATTGAAAAACAAGCTATTAATTTTCCGTGTCAAGCCACAGGTGCTCTATGTTTTAAATTGGCTTCAATTTTTATTTATAGTTATTTACTAGAAAACAATTTATTATTTAAAGTAAAATTGTGTATTCCAGCACATGATGAATGAAATATTGAAGTTCCAGAAGAAATTTGTGATAAAATGGCGGAAGTAATTTCCGATTGTATGAAAAAAGCTGGTGCATGGTTTTGTAAAAATGTAGAATTACCGGCAGAAGCTGAAATAAATACATATTGAGTACACTAATGAAAGTGAATATAAAATTACTTAAAAACTTATATATGATTAATCATCCATCTCAAGTAGAGACACCAATGATTAATTTTATTATAAATTATTGTTATAAAATCCCAAAAATTAAATTCGAATTAGATCACTATAGTAATTTATTTATTACAAAAAATACAACTAATCCAAAAACATATCCATGTATTGTGGCACACATGGATTCCTTTCATGATATTATAGCGCCAAGAACACTAATAATAAAAAATGATATTATTTATTCTACATTATATGACAGCACTCCCTGTGGGTTAAATGCCGATGATTGTAATGGAATTTTAATTGCTCTCCAATTACTTGAAACATTACCAAATTTAAAAGTATGTTTTACAGTTGAAGAAGAAATTGGTGGGGTAGGAGCGATTGAAACTAAATATAATGAGAGATTTTTTTCAGATGTTGGTTATTTAATACAACCAGATAGAAAAGGATCACAGGATTTAATATATTATACAAATTGTACATATATTGCTGCTCCCGAATTTATAGTTGATATTTATCCAATTATGAATAAGTATAATTATAAAAAGGCAAAAGGATTATTTACTGATGTTGGAATTATCGCTGCCGAACAAGGTATTTCTGGAGCAAATATTTCATGTGGTTATTATAACGAGCATACTTCAGGAGAATATTGTAATATAAAAGAACTGGAAAATTGTTTAAATTTTATTTATGAAATTATAACAACTATTCCAGAAAACGAATATCGTATAGATATTTCAAAACAAGCACCTTGTTTTGAATGTTCCATAAACGATTGTCATTTTTGTCCTGATTATGATTTCTAGAACACAAAGGCAAAAACAAAGTATCAAAGAATGAATTAAAGCTGGAGGAAGGGGAACAGTCGAAGCTTGTACTGGTTTTGGAAAAACAAGACTTTCCTTAATGCTTATCGATTCTATATTAAAAACCAATTCAAAAATTTCAATTTTAATTATAGTTCCTACACAGTTCTTAAAAGATCAATGAACAGAACAAATAATTGAGTGAAATTTAATTGATAATTGTAGGATTGAAATTGTAAATGGTGCTATAAAAAATGAATGAACCTGTGATTTATTAATATTGGATGAAGTTCATTTATTTGCTTCTGATACTTTTTCTAAAATTTTTGAAGTGGTAGAATATAGTATGATATTATGTCTTACTGCAACTCTTCAAAGATTAGATGGAAAAGAAGTTATTATAAAAAAATATGCCCCCGTATGTGATACAATAACTTTAGTTGAGGCAGAATCAAATGGTTGAGTTGCTCCAATTAAAGAATATGTAGTATTATTAGATGTAGATTTGACTGAATATAAACAGTGGGATCAAAAATTTAATGGATATTTTGCATATTTTAATTGGGACTATAATACTGCCATGAGATGCGCAAAAGACTGAAAATATCGTAATATTTATGCTAAAGAATTAGGGTTAAGTCCTAAAGAAGTTTTGGGAATGACAATGGACTGGATGAAATGTATGCGAAAACGAAAGGAATTTGTTATGTCTCATCCCAAAAAAATTGAAGTTTGCAAAAAAATTCTAAATGCAAGAAAGGATAAAAAATGTATTACGTTTTCTGCAACAATAAAGGATTCTGAAAAGATTAAAATGGGAAAAGTTTTACATTCTAAACAGAATAAAAAGTTAAATGCAGAAATAATTAAGGAATTTAATGATGCTGAATTCGGGGTATTATCAACTAGTAAAGCAGCAGATCAAGGAGTTGATATTAAGGGATTAAGTGTTGGTATTATAATGAGTATTGATAGTTCTAAGATACGAAAATTACAGAGAGCCGGCAGAATTTTGCGTTTTGAACCAGGAAAAACTGCTGAATTATTTACTTTAATTATACGTAATACCCAAGAATGACGATGGTTTCAAAATTCTAATACTTCTAAAGATACTATAGTTATAAACGAGGAGCAATTGGATAAAGTTTTAAATGGAGAAGAAGTTGTTACTAGACAACGTGATCAATTTGAAGATGTTAAATTTAGATTTTAACATTATAAACAATGAAAGGCTTTTAAAAAGTAAAAACATTGGCGGTTAAATAAATCGTTTAATTTATTTAATCTTGGAATTAAAAACTATATTAAATTTAATGGCAGTTTATAATCTTACAGCAGATGAACTGTTATTGATTTATTTGACTTTTTTAGCTCGGGATGAAGAAGGGCATCCTGAATTTTTTACACAATGGTTTAAAAATGGAGGACAAAGTAAATTAAGGGATTTATTTAATTCTCTGAAAGAAAAAAGAATAATTCTTAAGGATTATAATCCCGAATCTTATATCCCAAATGAAATAGAATTCAATAAAACATTTCTAAAATCTTGAATAAAAAATTCATTACAAATGGGAAAAGAATTATTTGAAGCATATCCGCCATTTTTAAATATAAATGGAAAATTTGCTCCATTGCGCGATATATCTAAAAGATTTTCATCATTAGATGATTTTTTCTTTTTTTACAGTACTGAAATAGGCAATAATCCAGAAAAACATAAAGAAATTATGGAAATTTTAAATTGAAGTAAAGAAAATGGATATTTAAATTTCGGAATTTTGAGTTTTGTAATTTCTCATCAATGGGAATCATTGAAAATCCTTAGAGATAATCCCGAAATTGCGCCTATCAGTCAAAACAGTATTTATATAGATGAATAATATCGCTGAATTATACAGAGCTATAAATGCTGGAAGAGAAGGAAAAAATAAAGGAATTTCTACTGGAATTCCAAAATTAGATTCTTATATTGGTGGATTGCAAAAGAAAACCTATTATCTAATATTTTCAGATTCTGGAGGGGGAAAGACAGCTATAGCTCTATACATGTTGTATAGATGTCTTATGGATGAGCCCGATAGAAAAATAAAAATTGCTTATTTTTCATTGGAAATGTCTTCTAATTCTTTATTGTCCAAATTATTAGGACTATATTTATATGAAACATATAATGTTATAATTCCATATAAAAAATTAATGTCTTGGGAAGAACCCCTTTCTGATGAATATTATCAATATGTATTGAAAGGGAAGGAGTGATTAGAAAAAATCTCCGAAAAACTTATCATTTATGATAAGTCTTTAAATAGAGATTCTTTTTATAGAACTATGATGGAACTTCTTGAGGAATATGGAAAATTTTCAGAATCTGAAGACGGAAAAAGAAAAATTTATACACCAAACGATCCAGATTTATTTATATTAGGAGTTGTCGATCATCTAGCTTTATGTAGTCCCAAAGCTGGAGAAACAAAAAAATCTGAAATGGATGCAATTTCTAACTATGCTGTAAATCTTAGGGAACGTTGTGGAGTATCTTGATTTATTCTACAACAAGCCAATAGAGGAACTACTGATATGGATAGACGAAAGGCTGAATTATATGAACCTTCTCGTCAGGATTTAAAAGATACTGAAACTACCTATAATGATAGTAATGTGTGTATTGGCATATTTAATCCTGTTAAATTAAAACTAAAACATACCAGAGGTTATAAAATTATTGTAGATCCTCCAGAATCTGGCTTTTATGGACTCCGAGATAGATATCGTGGATTGTGTTTAATAAAAAATAGAGACGGAGATCCAGATAGATATATCCCAATGAGTTTTTTTGGAGAGATTGGTTATTGAAAACAACTCCCCAAGGCAGAAGAAATTACCGATTATAGCCCCTTCTTAAGTTTAGAACCGGTAATAACAGAAGATAGTGCTCAAGAACCAGAGCACAATGAAGAAATAATATATAAATTTTAATGGCAATAGAACTTCCTACTTCTAAAATTCCTGCAGAAGTACAAGATCCCAAACGATTAATTATATTTTCTAAGCCAAAACGGGGCAAAACAACTGCATTGGCAAATTTGGACAATTGTTTAATTGTTGATACTGAAAATGGCTCTGATTACGTTACTGCCCTTAAAGTAAAAATTAATAGTATTCAAGATATTAATGATTTATGTAAGCAGTTAAAAGCGGCCAATTATCCGTATGATTTTATTGCACTCGATACAATTACAATGCTAGAAGATGTTTGTAAACCTTTGGCATTAAAATTATATCAAGCTACTGCAGCAGGTGCTAATTATACCGGAGATATTATCAATGCTCCAAACGGCGCTGGTTGGGGACACCTTCGTACCGCCGTAGAAATGGTAATTGACAAGGTAGAATCTTGTACAAGAAATTTAATTTTAGTATGTCACTGTAAAGATGCAGCCATCGATAAAAGTGAATTAACTATAAAGCAAATCGATCTTTCGGGAAAACTAGGTCGCATTTTGGCTGCAAAAGCAGATGCAATAGGTTTACTAGATAGAGATGAAGACTCCAATACTATTCTAAGTTTTGACACATCAGATAAATTCACCGAATGTGGTGCTAGGCCAGCGCATTTAAAGAATGCGATTATAAAATTGGGTGAAATGAAACCAGATGGTCAATTAGAATTTCATTGGGAGCGAATTTACCCTTCTCTTCTAGAAAAATAATGGAATTGCAGGATAATGCTATTGTCTCAGTAGATAATAATAAGCTAACATTATCTAAAGAAGCTGTAAATTTACTTGGCGCAGAACCAAGTGACAGACTTTTGATCACTTATTATACAGTAAGTTCGGAAGAAACATTTCCAGTAATAGGAAAATCCGAAGTATTTACAGATAAATCTGACGGCAATAGATTAACAAAGTCTAACACCGTATCGTTTAGAGGTATGCAGAGAGAAATTCTGCTAGAATACGGCAAGTTCTTTAGATTAAAACCATTTAACAACTATTTTAAAATGGTCAAAATAGAAGAGCCGTCAAATAATGATGATCTCTCAGAAGAAGAACTTGATCTCGAAAATTTAAAATAAGAGATTTAGATTATTAAAATAATTAATAATATGAATTATAATTTTAATGATGCTTTAAAAGCAAAAGATAGTGGAAATTTTCTATCACCAGGAATTAAAAATGCTACTTTTAAAGGAGTTGAACTTGGAAAAGTAACAAGTCAGAAAAATGGCAATACATATAAAACCCTATCTCTTAAATTGGATATTGAAGGATATGGTGAATATACTCAAAATTTCTTTGAACCAGAATCATCAGAGAGAACCGAAGGCCAGTATGGACCAAACGCTTCTCAACTTGACCATTTTCTAATTATTGTTCGAGAAATTCTTGAGGCGGTTAATCCAAAAATTATTGAGGATATTGATTCTGGAAAAGAGGAACTTACTGGAACTTTTAATAAAGTAGTAAACACAGTTAAGGATTTAACTGATCCATTTGTAGGAAAAGTACAAGTTCAAGTGAAACTTATTCCTCAAAATAATGGATTTGCGTCAATGCCATCCTATCCTGCAAGAATTGATAGAAACGGAAATCTTGCAATTTCCACTAGAATTATTGGCCATAATTTGACTTTAACACCACGAGAGCTAAAGCAAATTGAAGCATCTAAAAACGCCAAACCAACTAACATGGCTTCTAAAGTAGATGTAAAAGATACTTTAGAAGAAATGGATAAAAACATTGATGCAGAAGAGGACGACCTTCCCTTCTAATCATGGAAATTACGATAGAACCAATTAGAGTTACAAAAGAATTGATATTAAAAAGAGTTCCAGAGGAACGATTAATGGAACATTATCTTGGAATTCCTGTTCGAAAGGGGCTATTTGTTAGCCCCTTAAGACAGGATAAAAATCCAACGTGTGCATTTTATAGAAATAAAAATGGGGATTTAATCTTTAAAGATTTTGGATCTTCTTTTTGTGGAAATTTTATTTCTGTAGTAATGGAGAAATTTCAATGTTCTTTTGCAAAAGCTCTTCAAATTATTGGGAACGATTTTGGAATAATCCATCAAAAAAATTTAGAAATCAATCCCCCAAAACTTGAATATACTGGAAGTAAATTAGAAGAAAGAAAATCCGCCATTATTCAAGTAGAAGTAAGAGATTTTCAAGATTATGAACTATCTTGGTGAAAATCTTATGGTATTTCAAAAGAAACCCTTAAAAAGTTTAATGTTTATTCATGCAAGAATGTTTTTTTAAATGGCAATTTATTTCATTTAGAAAGTCAGAATCAACATATTTATGGTTATTATGGTGGAACAAAAAACGGAATAGAACAATGGAGGATTTATTTTGCAGGTAGAAATAAGTATAAATTTTTATCTAATTGGAGTTCTTTAAAAATTCAGGGCGCCTCTCAATTGCCAAAAGATGGAGGAGAGTATTTAGTAATAACTAAATCATTAAAGGACTGTATGACATTATATGAATTGGGAGTAACTGCTATTGCTCCAAATTCTGAAAATATTTTTGTAACAGATAGTCAATATGAAAAATTAAAGGATAAATTTAAAAATATTTTAGTGTTATACGATAATGATTTGGCAGGAATTAAGGGCCTTCAAAAAATAAAAGCTGCCCATCCCGAAATAAAAGTTGCATTTATTCCAAGAAAATATAAAGCAAAAGATATTTCAGATTTTCGTAAAAAATATGGTAAAAAAGAAACTGAAAATTTAATTGAAAAAGCTAAGAAATATTATTTTGGGCAAAAAACAGAAGAAAAGAACGGGATCTTATAATAGAAACCGTGGCCATCGAGCAGAACAAAAAATTGTAAATGAATTAAAAGAACTTGGATTTACCGGAGTTGTTTCTTCACGAAGTGAAAGTAAATCTACCGATGATAATAAAATCGATATTATTGATAAAGAAAATAAATTACCTTGTTATATTCAGATAAAACACACTCTTCAAACTCCACCATATTTTTCTATAAGGGAGGAATCAACTGTCCCTAATGAAGATTTTTGTATTATTTGAAATAAACAAAAAAAGTGTGAGACTAATATTGTAACAGTTGGTTCTGCAGTTATAATGGATAAGCAATTATTCTATAAATTATTAAAATCTTATATTAAGGAGAAGTAAAAGCTTCTCCTTTTTTATTATGGAAAAAGCTATTGTAATATTTAAAAATCCTGATACAGAAAAAGCAATTACTATAACCTTAAAATATAATAAAACAGATTCTAATATTGATTATTCTTTAGATCTTGGCGATTATGCGGAGAATCTAAAAGATAACGTTGATTTTGTAGGTTTTTTGGCCTCTATGTTTTTAACGTCTTTAGAGAATTAATATGAAAAAAGAATTAATATTGCTATCTGACGGGTTTAGAAATGTATTAACAGAAATTAGTAATAAATATAGATGTGAAATAGCAGAAGATCTTTTACAAGCAGATCTTTTAATTGACGCCTATTGTTGTCTTTTTAATGACATATATGTACCAATAGAATTTAGCGAGGATGCTCCCAATAAGTATCAAAAAATAATTGCGAAATATGTTAATGATGAGTTTAGAATGCTTAGTATAAGAAGAGATCCTTTTGAAATTTCATATTTACCTAAAGGTAAAACTCCTATTTATAGTTATTCTGGAAATTGGGATAGAAAAAATCGTCAAAGTTCCAAACCAGCTAGAGTTATTCAAAAACTATTAACAAAAAAGTATTCATGTAAAGATTTCGAAAATTTTAATAATTGGTTAAAAGCAGAAATTAATAACCCAGGAGAATTTACAATAGTTACTGGATCTGATATTCCCAAGTATTATAATGAAAAATATTATTATAAAACCAGTGGAACATTAGGAAATAGTTGTATGAGGTATGACTATTGTGCACCATTTTTTGATATATATCAAGACAATGCTAAAATGCTTATTTTACTAAAAAGTGATAAAATTTTAGGCAGAGCAATTATTTGGTATTTACCTGAATGTACCCTCATGGACAGAATTTATGTTGCAGAAGATTATCTGGAACAAAATTTTATTTCATATGCAAAAGAGCGCAATTGGTATTATCGAGAATCTCAAGCAGTACTTCGAAATGACGATATGCAAAAATGGTTTATTCCGAAGGATAACTATAAAATCCCCCATTCATTATCACTAACAATAACTCTTTCTAAAGAGTATGAAATGTTTCCTTATTTAGATTCTTTTAGATATTATAATAAATTAAAAAATACTATTAGTACAAATCCACATAATGGAAACATTTATCTGGATGATACAGAAGGTGAATATTCAGAAAACGATAATATAAAATGTGCCAGATGTGGCTGTTGCGATAACTCTTCATCAGGAAACTATGTTTGATCAACTTATAATCGAGCATATTTTTGTGCAAATTGTTATAAATATTGCACCGGCATTGATGATTATGTTAGTATTGATACTCCAACGGCTGTTCTTAAAGATACAAATGAAATTTTTCCAATAGAATACTTAAAATCAAATCCTACCTTCATTGAAATCAATGGGGTTTGACAATATAAATAAATAAAAGATGAGTAATATACGATATGATTTAATTCCTGTTCAAGGGATTAACGAAGTAAGTAAAGTTCTTACTGAAAAATTAAAAAAATATGGTAAAAATGAATGGAAATATGGGATTGCTTGGACAGAAGTTATATCTTCGTTAAAGAATCATCTCATAAAATTTGAATCCGGAGAAGACTTCACGGAAGAAGGTCTATTAAATATAGCAGAAGTTGCTATGGATGCTTTAATTTTAGCTGAATATTATTCAATTTATCCACAAGGGGACGATCGAATAATAGCTCCAGTAAATAAACCTATTGTAGCTTTAGATTTGGACGATACAGTGTTTGATTTTTTAGGATCTTATTCCAAGCGATTTAATACGGAATTATCTGATTATTGGAATGGAGATTATAATATGAATGAAAATCTTCAACAATTAACTCAAGATAAAGATTTTTGGGTTAATATGCCAGTTAAAAATATTCCAAATTTTGAAGTTGATTATTATGTTACCGCGAGATCTATTCCTATAGAATGGACTCAAGAAGCTATTCAGAAAAACAATCTTCCAAAAGCTCCTATATATACACTTCCGTGGAATATGTCAAAAATTGAAACTTTGAAAAATTTAGGAGTCTCAATTATGATTGATGATAAGTATCAAACATTTAAAGAATGTTTAAATTCCGGAATTTTCTGTTATTTAATGGATGCACCACATAATAAACATTATAATGTTGGCCATCATAGAATAATGGATTTAAATTTGAAAATAAAATAGAGATGGAACAAATAAAATTATCAGATTTTAAAATAATCCCAATAATAGATTCAGCAGAGCGACTAAAGATTTCTGATGAAGAGTATTTTTCAAAAAAATATTCTAACTATATAAGTAATTCTAGGTTAAAATATATTAATGTAAAAGAGGGAGGATCGCCAGATTTGTATCGGCATCCCCCCAAACTTGAAACGCAAAGTCTACTTTTAGGAAGTGCAATTCATGAATTAGTATTGCAACCTGAAGCATTTAGTTTAGGAGAACAATGCAATAAACCCTCGGCGAAATTAGGAGCAACATTAGATAAAATTAAAGTTTATCGAAAAAAAGGTCTATCAATTTATGATTCTATTGTACAAGCTTCCCAAGATTGCAATTATTATGTTAATCAAATAGATGTCAAGATTAAGAAAATAATAAAAGAGGGGTTTAATTATTATTGGAACACAAGAAATTGTGATGATTCAATAATATTGTTAAACAATAAAGATTGGGATATATGTAACGCTTGTTTAACAAGTGTCAACAATAACGACGCCATACAATCTGCTTTAAATCCAAAAGATGATTTTCTATCTCCACTACCTTCTTTTAATGAGGATGCTTTATTTTTAGACGTTATAATAACATATAAAGATAAATTCACAATTCTAAAATTAAAAATGAAGGCAGATAATTGGACTATCGATGAGGATAATAAAACGTTGACCTTAAATGATTTAAAAACAACAAGTAAACCAATCGGCTTATTTATGAAAAGATCTGGAGGATCGTTTTTTCATTATCACTATTATAGACAATTTGCACTATATGGAATGATTTTAAAAACATATTGTGCTAAGGAATATGGATTTAATCATAACTGGAAATTTAATGGAAATGTATTAGTAGTTAATACTGTTGACTACAATACAAGGTTATATAAAGTGAATGAAAAACATTTACTTGAGGGTAAGCGTGAATATGAAAGACTTCTAAAAGAAGTTGCTTATTATGAAATAACCGGCAATAAAGAAGAGGTCGAATTTATTGGTTAATTTTTTGTTTTGTCTTAAAAATATAGTATCTTTGTAGTTCTCTACAAAGAAATAGATGTGTTATGATTATGATAATGTTTTATGAAAATATTTGAAATTAAAGCATTTAGCCTTGAAGAGGCCAAAGAAAAAGCTATAAAACTGGGCATTACAGTAATTAAAAATGTTACAATTTCATTTAATAATGAAAAGCCAGTTAATTTTGAAGAATTTGCCAATAATATATTAGCAAAAAAGAAACTCGATTCTGCAACTGGTGTGGGATGTATTGTAGTTAAAGAAGCTGGTTCAGCTGATACTAGGGAACGTCCCTATGAATTTATTAATAATGTTGTACAGGGGAAATTAACGAAGAAAAGAGTCTTCGAAGTACTTAAAAAATCAGACGAAACTATTGTAGCACAGTGTGATAGTAAAGCAAAAGCAATTCGTACTGCCAAAAACATGATGAAAGCACTTAAAACAGACTTAGTTTGTAAGCAAGTTTATCGTGTTGTTGGTAATAAAGAATTGGCATTTGAATTAAAGTATACACCGTCAGCCAATACTAAAGAGGGAACATATATAGTTTTCGGTAACTGCTAATAAATAGAAAAATGGAACTGAATTAATATTCAGTTCCATTTTTTATCTATGATAAAATACGAGTTTAATCAGTCTGATGCTTGCCAAAAGTGCGGTATTTATTGTATCCTAATTGGCAACCATACTTATATAGGTAGTACTAAAAGAACTATCTGAGTAAGAATAAAGGAGCACGAGCGACTCTTAAGAAAAAACAAACATTACAACAAGAAACTACAAAAAGCATATAATGCTGTTGGAGATATAGTATTTTTTGCAGTAGAATATTGCAATCCAAGAGATGTTTGTAAAAGAGAACAATATTATATATCAAAGTGAATACCTGATGTAAATATTGTAAAAAAAGTAGCATATTATAATTAATGGAAATAACATTAGATGCACTTTTCTTTGGGAAACCAACCGTCATAAAGGACAAAGAATTTCTTTCTACTAAAGATTATACTGAGCCCTTTATAAAAGAAATGGAAAAGTTTACTAATAAATTTATAATCAATGTTCAGGTCCCCTCCCAATTAACTTTTTCTGAATCCTCTAAAGATTTAACTTATAATAAAGTCTGAATACAAGCAATTATGCCAAAAAAGGATGATATTGATGGTTATCAAGAAGTGTATGGGCTAGTATATGCTTTGGATGTAAAAACTCCCGTTTATAAAATATATCGCGGTTATATTAACTCTGAAAATGGCAACTTATACGCAATTAATCCAAGTTGAATTCAAACGTTTGAATTAAAACCAAATGAGAAATTAAAATATTCAATTTCTGAATTAATGTCTAAAGCATCTAATTTTGAAATAATATTAAAGAAAAGTAAAAGCACATTTGTTTCAAAAGAGATAGAAGATAATCATAAACTTTTAGGAGAATTAATAGAGAAAAGCATTATATATACTTACGATACAATAGGTGGAAAAGTAAAAATCTCTCCAAATGATATTATAAGTGCTTATACTGCTATATTTCACAATACTACTTCTAAATATTTTTTAGAAAATAGTAAAATGTGCTCTATTGATCACTATTACAATGCTATTAGTGAACAGATATCTAATAGCAAAGATATTGTAAATAGATTTGAAAAAAGTTTATTGATTGGAATGATTTTAGAGTTAATTAATAATGAATAAAAAAATCACTAAAAGAAATGGTGAAATTCAGGATTTTGATTTTAACAAGATTAAAAATGCTGTAAATAAGGCATTTAAGGCTGTTCGCGGACATGAACTAGAGGGTTCACTTATCTTATCATTAGAGGCCGAATTATCTTCTGATGAAAATACAATATCTGTAGAATATGTACAAGATATTGTAGAAAATTGATTGATGGCCCAAGGTTTTTACGATGTAGCAAAAGCTTATATTCTTTATAGAGAAAATCATAAAGAATTAAGGTTTATAAAAGATCGTGTTGATTGAATCGATAAATATATAGGGTCAAAAGAAAATGCAGCTACCTCTTCTGAAACAGATGCAAATGCAAATGTTGCTATAAAAAATGTGGCCAATATAGATGGAGAGTCTTATAAGTCTATTAATCGCCAAATTCAAAGATATAGAATGACAAAACAACTTCAAAAGCAATTTCCAGAAGTTGCAGATAAATATCTTGAAGACTTAGAGGGACATATTATATATGTACATGACGAAGCTTCTTCTCCTGCAGTAAAAAATTATTGTGAAGCAGTTACATTGTACCCATTGTTAATAGAAGGCACTAAAGGAATGGATGGTTTGGGAACAACTCCTCCTAAGAATTTAAATAGTTTTTGTGGACAATTAGTTAATCTAACTTTTCTATTATCTGCTCAGTGTAAGGGTGCAGTTGCATTTGGAGAATTCTTTAACTTCTTAGATTATTTCTGTGCAAAAGATTTTGGTGAACATTATAATGAAAATGCAGATTCAAAAATTGTATCATTAAAACCCAGAAGAACTATTAAGGAAGCTATTCATCAAGCCTATCAACAAATAGTTTATGGGTGAAACCAACCTGCTGGAAACAGGAGTTATCAAAGCCCGTTTACCAATATAAGTTATTATGATTCAAATTATTGGCATGCACTGTTTGATGATTTCTATTTTCCTGATGGAACTCAACCTGTTTGGGAGAGAGTGAATTGGTTGCAACACGACTTTATGCAATGGTTTAATGAAGAAAGAACAAAAACATTGCTAACATTTCCTGTAGAGACAGTTGCATTATTATCTGAAAATGGGGATATTAAGGATAAAGAGTGGAAGAACTTTACAGCAGAAATGTACAGTAAGGGACATTCTTTCTTTACTTATATATCTGATAATCCCAATGCTTTAGCATCTTGTTGTAGACTTAGAAATGAAATTGCAGAGAATGTATTTTCATTTACTAATGGTCTTACTGGAGTTCAGACTGGTAGTGCCAATGTGATTACTCTTAATCTTAATAGAATAGTTCAAGATTGAAGCAATAAAATGAAAAAACTTAATAGTGGCGATTGGACGCAGAAAAAAGCTAAAGAATCTTATACGGATTTATATGAGTATCTTATAGATATTCTTGAGAGAGTATATAAATATCATATTGCATATAAAACTATGTTATATGAAGTTGAGGATGCTGGTATGTTAAACGCTTCAACAGCCGGTTATATCAACATGCACAAACTATTCAGCACTATTGGCATCAATGGCCTCAATGAAGCAGCTGAGTTCTTAGGAATTAAATGCAGTTATAATGATGAATACAAAGAATTTTGTCGATTAATTACTGGTACTATTTCTGAACAAAATAAATTGCATGGAACAAAAGATTTTCAGTTCAATAGCGAACTCGTCCCCGCCGAAGGTTTAAGTTCTAAGAATTATAATTGAGATAAAAATGACGGCTACTGAGTGCCTTCTGATAGAAATCTTTATAATTCTTATTTTTATATTGCATCTGATCCAAATACTACAATTCTTGATAGATTTAGACTTCACGGAAGAGAATTTACAGGATTACTTGATGGTGGGGTAGGATTACATTGTAATTTGGAAGAGCATTTAAGTAAAGAACAATATTTGAAACTTATTGATTTTGCTATTGAAAATGGAACTTCTTATTTTACATTTAATATACCAAATTCTCAATGTGATGATTGCAGTTATATTACTAAAGTTCCAATATTAAAATGCCCAAAATGCGGAAGTAATCATATAACACAATGAACACGTGTTATAGGGTTTATGCGCCCAATTAAACTTTTTGATAAAGAACGGTATAAAGAAGCTCTTACAAGAGTTTATCACCCAGCAAGTAATTTGAAATGTTAAAATATGTTGATGCTAAAATAACTTTTTCGGAAATTCCCGACGAAGTAACATTATGTATTTCTATCTCCGGATGTCCAATTCATTGTCCGGATTGTCATTCAAAATATCTTTGAGATGATATTGGTGAAGAATTAACTGTTAAAAATCTTTCTGATTTAATAGACCGCAATAAAGGAGTGACCTGTATTTGTTTTATGGGCGGCGATCAAGATATAGATGAGTTAAAATATTTAGCAAATAGTTGCCGTTTAAGGAGTGATTATCCATATAGGGTAGCTTGATACTCTGGAAGAGAAAAGATGCCTGAAAATGGAATTATGGAGTATTTAGACTATATTAAACTGGGCCCATACAAAGAAGAATTTGGCCCAATTAATAAAAATACTACAAATCAAAGACTATATGCTAAAGGAAGTGTTTTAAAGAAACTAGATGCGAGTCCCAGTAGATTTTATGATATAACCGATAAATTTTGAAAATAATGGATGTTGATGTAAAAGTTTATAATAAATCAGATAATTTTCTTCCAGAATATGAAACGGAAGGATCTGCAGGAATGGATGTGCGAGCTTTCTTACCAGATAAAAATCTTATAATTATAAAACCAGGAGAAAGAACTCTAATAGATACTGGATTATATGTAGAAATTCCAGAAGGTTATGAAATTCAAGTTAGATCTAGGTCAGGTCTGGCTATAAAAAGGGGAATTTTTGCACTAAATTCACCTGGGACAATTGATAGCGATTATAGAAATTCTATAGGAGTAATATTAGCTAATTTTGGAACTGAAAATTTTGAAATTAAAAATGGAGACAGAATTGCACAACTAGTTTTAAATGAGGTTCCTAAAATTAGGTGGAAAAAAGTTTCTAAACAAGAAGATTTATCTAACACTAAAAGAGGACTCGGAGGATTCGGGTCAACAGGTAAATAATATGATAATTGATATGGATTCACTGATGGAGCTTGCAAAAGCTTTTGATGAAGTACTCAGTGTAAATAAAGCTGAGGTAAATAATAAAGATAAAAAAGATGAAAAATGTGAAGCCAAGGAAGGAACACCGCTCCAAAAGCAAACAGAAGAATTTGATCTAACTGATGACATTTATGTAATTAATGAGGATGAATTTTTACTAGCTAAAAGCGTTTTTGGCGACGTTAAAGTTGCAGATGATCTGGAATTAATTTTTAGCCATTCAAACAAAGACGGTCGATTTATTCCAGGAGTTACAGAGGAGCAACTGCTATTAGTACTTCTTTATAAGAATCGTAATAACAAAGAACGTTACGAACAGATTAAAAAACTTTTAAATTCTTAATTTAGCTTAAGGAAAATAAATTTCCTTAAGCTTTTTTATTATGAGTAAGGAAGATTTATTAAAAGATCTTGACAAAGAAAAACAAGATTTTTTACAATTTTTATTAGATGTAGCATATTCAAATGGATATTCTGACGGAGTAATAAAAACTAAATTATCTGAATGCTAAACTTGAATAACACATTAATAACAAGAGATACAAAAGGAAAATGTAGGGTAATACATATTAAATGTACTTTTGACGAAACTAATAAAAACTATAAAATTGAAAGATCTTCTGGTCTTTTTGGCGGGAAATTTATTGAACAACCAACGTTAGAAATAACAAAGGGAAAAGTTAAAAGAACAACCGAAGAACAAGCTGAACTTGAATATAATTCTATTATAAAAAAATATTTAGATAAAGGATACAAAAAAGTAGAAAGTCTCGGAATTACAGAACTTACAGAAGAAACCATAGAACAATTTTTGCCATTAAAAAATACTGATCAAAAAGGCATGAAAAAACCGATGCTTTGTAAGATTCTGGATAAAAATAATAAAACTCTTACTGAAAAAACATGAAGAGCAAGTTATAAGCTGGATGGGGTAAGGTGCTTTTTATTTTGATCAGGTGAAAAAATACGAACTTCATCTAGAGGAGGGCAGGATTATGATATTTCTGCAGAATATATTTTAAAGGATCCCTATTTAATTTCTTTATTTAAAAATAATCCAGAACTTATTCTTGATGGAGAAATTTATAGACATGGGTGGCCATTAAATAAAATTAGTGGATTATGTAGAAAAGAAGTAATAGAACCTGAACATTCCGAATTAATGTTTTATTGCTACGATATAGTAGATGAAAATAAAACATTTAAAGAGCGATTAAAAATTCTTCAAAAGATTAGTAAGGATTGTCCTCCAGATTCAAAACTTCATTTTTTATCACATACGGAAGTAAAAGGTTTAAAACAAATAATGCTTCTTCACGATGAGGCGGTAAAAAATGGATATGAAGGATTAGTTATTAGAGATCCTGATAAAGAATATAAATGTGGTTGTAGAGATAATCGTATGCTAAAAATAAAAGAATTTACTGACGATGAATTCGAAATATGCGATATTGTTGAAGGCCTTAGAGAAGAAGATATGTGTTTTTTAATGAAGACTAAAGAAAATAACTTCTTTAAAGCAAAACCCATTGGAACAAGAGAAGACAAACAATGGTATCGAGAACATATAGAAGAGATAAAAGGCAAAATGGGAACAGTAAAATATTTTGGATATACTAATACAGATAATCCGGTTCCAAATTTACCTGTTTTTAAATCCATCAGAAATTATGAGGATATGTAATAATGATAGCCAATTATCTTACAAACACACCATTTAGTACTCTAATCAATTCAAGTACTAGCACTCAAACTTCTGCTACTTCTGCATGAGCTAGCACTCAAACTTTCTATATCCCATATGAAAAAATATTAAATGAATATTTATGTGAAAGAATACCTAAAATCTTTAAAATAATTACTACAAAAATAATTTCTAATACAAAATTAGAAATTAAATATATAAATTGTTCGCACAAAAAAGGTAATTCAATTATACCACCGTTAGGAAGTTTAATTTTTGAAAATAAAGTATACGGAATTTATACCGGTCCAGATAACTTTTATTGGGAATCTGCAGTAATAGTAGAATTTGAAGACAATGAAACTTTGCAAAAAATTGTAAATACAAATTTATACTTTACACCAAGTAATCAATGAGATAGTAAAATCTCAAATGAAGAACTTGAAAAAATATTAAATAAGGAAATAAATTATCAAAGGTATGCGCATATTCAGTTAGAACAATATCTCGAAAAAGAAGGCACTTTATCTTTAAAAGATAAACTTAATGCACACGCCGAATTAGATGCTAATTTACAACTATGACAAGAAGCGAATTACAAAAACACATAGATTTATACAAAAAAACTGAAAATATAATTTCTGAATTAGATGAAAAATATGGTATAAATTTTTGGGATTCAGCAACTCCCAATTTTTATAATAACTATAATTTATTAATACATAACTTATTAGTTAACATATTTGGAGAAGCAAATACTTGTACAATTGAAGAATATGTATTTGATCAACTCAATATATCTTTTGACGAATTATGTAATATTTTGGAAATCTAAATGGATGATTTTTTAAAAAGTTTGAAGAAGGACCCTTTGGTATATTATATATATCAAAGGGATCCTTCTATTTATGGCATTGAAACAACAATTAAAAAATATATTGTTATTGTAGACAAAGATTATGTTATTCCAAAAGATTTTGAGGATTTTAAAATAAAATATGATACCAAAAGAATAATTGATTTTAAAATAGAAAGTGATGGATTTAACTTTGTTTTCTTCGAAATGCAAGAATGGTTTAATGAAGTATTAAATTGCAAAATTATAGCTTGGGAATGTTCTTGTTTAAATAAAAAATTTGTTCCTAAAGAGCATGTAAAATTGATACTTACTGTAAATAATTCAAAAATCAGAAAAAACTTTAAAGAAAACTCATTTACGCTTTTTACATCCGCATTATCAAATATAAAAGAAAATCAATTAGAAATTGCTAAAGAATTCCTTTTTCAGATTCTAAAAGAAGCGGATTTTTCCAATCAAATTATTAATAATCACAAAATTATTAATTTTAAAACCCCCAAAATATTTTATGATAAACTTTTTTCATGTGAAGCAGGTGAATCTTTAATGATAACTTTTCTAGAATTATATAATAATGTAGGAGCGTCATTATATGATAATAATTGAGAAGATCTATTAACTTAAATTAACATAGTTTATAAAAAAATGACAGTTAGTAAAATTTTAGAAATATCAGGATCTTGGTGTGCTCCATGCAAACAACTAAAAAAGGAGTTGGAAAATTTTAATACTATACCAATTTTGGAGTTTGATGCTGACGAAAACGAAAAGATCTGTTCAGATTACCATATTAGAAATGTTCCAACCTTAATTTTTGTAAATGAAAATAATGAAGAAATTGCCAGGAGTGTAGGATTCATTAGAAAAGAAGATTTGGAGAAAAAAATTGAAGAATTGAACAGTTAATGAATTTTATAAATGGCTCGGTGGAAATAATTTCACAAGGTAATACTCTTATAGATGGATTTAAACTAATAGAAAAAGCTGCAAGAAATTGTTATAAGTCTGAAGACAAAATAACAGAAAAATCTTATGAACGAATGTTAAATATGTTAAAAGAAAGTGCCCATTTTTCCCCAATGGAACATATGACTATATATTTAACTATCGGAAGAAATAGTGCAGAAAATATAGAACGCATTATAAATTATATAAATAACCCATATAGTACTGTAATTTACAATGATAGTATAGCTTTTATTACTACTAATTTTAGAGTAATTGTAGAAAATGATTGGTTAAATGATTTAAATTTTTCAGGTCCTCCCACACTACATAAATTAAGAGTGACTGTAAAAGTAAATTGTTCTATAGGAGTTAGTAGAGAATGGAATCGGCATCGTACATTCTCAATAAGTGAGCAAAGTACTCGATATTGTAATTATTCTAAAGAGAAATTTGGTTCGGAAATAACTTTTGTTATTCCGCAATGAATATATAAACTCCAGGATGAGTGAGCAAATTCAATAGATTCACTTGACGGAAGTTCTTTAGACTATATTAAAAATTTATCAGGTGATGGATTATTAAATGAATTATCTTGTAGAGATAGAGCAGTAGCATCGTGATTAAATAATTTAAAAAATGTAGAACAAGATTATCTATATTTAATTAAAGAACATAACTTTAAACCACAAGAAGCTAGAAGTATTCTCCCATTAGATACTGCAACTTGTGTGTATTATACTGCTACAGTCGAACAGTGGGAACATTTTTTTGATTTAAGATGTTCTCCATCAGCACATCCTGATATAAAAATATTGGCCGATTCTTTAAAGAATCAATTTGTTAAAGAAGGATTTATAATCTAATGAAATATTTTATTAGGTACAATCAATTTGGAATTGATGTTCCAGATAATTTAAAAACGAAAGATGAAATACTTAATGCATATGTGGTTCAAATGGGTGGACCACAATATGTATTAGAATATTTTTTAAAACATCTGCACTTATATAGAGACAATATAAAAGATGCAGAAATTATAGAAGAAGAGAATAATGGACCTATCAACGGCCTGCAAGAAACTACTGATTAAAAGTCCTTTTTATGGATTATTTTTATTAGGATTAAACAAATATTTTGGAGACAAGTGCGAGACTGCATGTGTTTGCCGAAATGGCATTAATACAGAATTATGTGTTAATCAAGAATTCTGAGATAAACAAGATGATGAAACTCAACTAGGGATCTTAAAGCACGAGCTTAAATCCGGGCTCCATATATAGTAATATATATGAAAAAAGTCTTAAATTGCGAGAACCCCCTTAAGATTTTACTACAGCACATCGTAGTAATATAGATGGTAGCAGTATAAGTAATGTTATACGGAATGTAAAAACGTAAAATATTGGGAAACTTGCAGCGAAATTTGTTTTATTAAAAAATAAATTACTATATTTGTATTGATAGGAGATCATATAATTTAACAAATATAGTTATGTATAAAAAAATTAATCAAGAAAATAGTTTATTAATAGAAGATTTATATTGTAATAAAATATTAAGTGCTAAAGAAGTTGGAAAACAATTAGGACTTAATGAGAAAACGGTTTTGAGATATTTAAAATCAAAAAATTTAGTGAGGCCAGTTGGCAAAAATTACAAATATACTTGTAATGAGAATTTTTTTGATATAATTGACTCTGAAGAAAAAGCATATTGATTAGGTGTAATTTTTGCCGACGGAAACGTTTCTTTAAATAATTGTGGGACTGGACAACTGTTTATATCATCAATTGATAAAGATTGATTACAAAAATTTCTTTATGCAATTAATTCTACATCTATTCTGTATAAAGAACACCACAAAGAATATAATAAGGATATTTGAAAGATTCATATTACTAGTCAAAAATTATTTAATAGTTTGGATAAACTTGGAGTAACTCCCAACAAATCGTTAATTATTAAATTCCCAGAACTTTCAGATGATCTTATTCCACATTTTATTAGAGGGTATTTTGATGGTGATGGATGTGTTATGGTTTGTAAATACCTTCAGAATAAATCTGATCTAACATTAAGAAGCGGAATATGCAGTGGTTCTAAAATATTTCTAGAAAAGCTACTTACATATTTACCTGTTAATAATAAAACTATTTTTTGTAGAAAAAATTTATTTGAATTTAGACTATCCGTAAACGATAGTATAAATTTTGCAAAATATATGTATAAAAATTCTACTATTTTCTTGCAGAGAAAATTTGATAAATTTAATAATTTTATAAAACAAAGACGTTCAACGACTATAATAGACAGTCTCAATAATGAGATTAAGGCATAGTCTAATCCTATATGAAAGTATAGGTATAAATGGGGACATATTATGTTTAAACATATAACATCTAGTGAATATTTTGGCGATAAAGAACGTTTTAATATTGCCGCAGATTTTAATGTTAATTCATATATTCCAATACTACAAAAGGATCCATTTGTTTATCCAGCAAAATATAATCTGCCAAATGCAAAAGGTACTAAATGGTATTATGAACAAATTCCCAAAGATAATTGTAGCGGTAGTTCTGAGGAAGATGACCAAAGTGGTAAGCCGCAATTTGATCATAAACAATCTAATATTGGTAGTCATGAATCTTGGAAGGACTTTCAAGATTTATCAGAAGCAGAAAAACAATTAGTAGAAAATCAAATAGATTATCAGGCAAAACACGTTGCTGAACAAGTTCAAAAAATGGCAGGTTCTATACCAGGAGAATTTAAAGGATATATAGATAGTCTATTTGAAATTAAACCACAAGTATTTAATTGGAAAAGTTATTTTAGAAGAGTTATTGGAAATTTGATCACATCAGATCTTTATCTCACTAAAATGCGCCCTTCTAGAAGATTTCCAGATGGAAGAGGCGTTAGATTTAAGAAAAAACCAAGCGTTTTAGTGGGAGTGGATACTTCTGGTAGTGTTTCAGATTCTGAACTAGATGATTTTTTCTCAGAAATACATCATTTATGGAAAAGTGGGGTTAAAGTTACCGTTGCCCAGATAGATACAAAAATTCAACATATTGAAGAATATAACGGAACATTTAATAAAAAGATATTTGGTAGGGGAGGAACGGAATTCACCGATCTAATTAATTTTTATAACGATAATAAAAAAGACTTTTCTACTATTGTTATTTTTACTGACGGATATGTCAGTTTAAGTCTCCCGCCATTCAGAAACGGTGTTTGGGTAATTACTTCTAATGGAAGTCACCAAGATTATCCTGGCACAACAATTTATATACCAAATAATGGAAATTAATCTTGATGAAGCTAGAGAGTTGTTACTCTATATAATTAACAACAATAAAAGCCTGCAGGACCGTGGGCAATTTCCTGTTAGTATAAGCCTTTGTGGAGGCGCCGGTATTGGTAAGACTAGTATGGTTGATAATATTGCAAAAGAATTGAATTGCAATTATGTTAAAGTTAATTTAAGCCAAATTTCTGATCCCTCGGATCTAGTGGGATGGCCTTGTAAAGAGCATTATGCTTGTCGAGAAGGCGAATGTGCTTGGATATCTGCGGAATTAATTTCAGAATATCTAAAAGCAGGATGAACAATTACTGATGAGACAAGAATGGGTTATGCCATTCCAATGTGGCTTAAACAGTTGGATCCAGAGAAGCCAACAATTTTAAATTTGGACGATTTTACCAGAACTACTGAAGCTATTGCTCAAGCAGTTATGGAAATTATTTGCCGCCAAGAATATATTTCTTGGAAACTTCCTAAATATACTACCATTGTACTTACCGAGAATCCTAACGATGGAAGTTATAATGTGAATGAAATGGATGAGGCTCTTGCATCTCGATATATGAAATATAATATTAAATTTGAAATTAATTCATGGGCAAAATGGGCAGAAAGCGCACAACTTGATAATCGTGTTATTAATTTCTTGTTGGCCTATCATCACGAAATAATGAAGGAAAATGCGCAACATAAACATCCTGTAAACGCAAGAAATTATGTAATGTTTGGAAATACTATTTCTGGAGTTAAAGACTGGGAAGATTCAAAAAGTCTTGCATTTATTCAACAAATTGCATCTGGAAGTTTCCTTGACGATAAAGATAATATTATTGGAACATTGTTTACTACTTTTATTGCAAATAAATTGGATAAACTAATTTCTCCAGAAGATATGCTATTAAAGTCTTGGACAATCGTAAAACCTCAAATCAGAAAATGTGTATATGATGAGTCTGGAAATTATAGGCCAGATATTGCATCAATCTTACATACAAGGCTACTAAATTATTCTTGCTATTATTTCTCACAAAAAGGAAGTAAAACGGAACTCGTACAGGATAGATTACTTGAACTTATTGATGCTTGTGATGATGAAGAAGGTAAATTATTTGATGAAGATTTACTTTTTAATATCATTAGGACTTTAATGAAGCAATTTCCTACTAGAACTAATAAGTTTATGTTAAATAAGAAAATTCGTGAAAAAGTAAAATAATGTCAGATAAAACATATTTAAATGGAAAAGAGGTACTTTTTCTAATATATGGAGCAAATCTTGCCGACAAAGCAACATTAAGTTCAATATGGAGATCATCAAAGAATAATTATAGCTCTCGTCCAGATATTTTAACTTTAGATTCTCCAAAAGATATAGAAAAGAAGTTAAATAATTTGCGAACCCAAATTAAGGATAATCAAGTATTATTTTTTGGAAAAACCTCTAAATATCCAAGGTTCAAACTATCAGATTCAAGTTTAAAAAGATGTATTAAAGCAGAAAAAGCTGATATAGTTATTATTGATAGTGATATTAGCTTCACTAAAACTGTATATGACGAACTTTTTGAGGATGAATTGTACTACTATGTATTAAATTCATGAACCTGTACACAAATTAAAGGGGTAGGATATTCTGAAAAAAGAAGATGGGACGCCGATCATTACGGGTTTATTAAAGAGGAAAATCTTTTTTATGGAACAGAACTTAAAAAAGTTGGAAGTAATATTCCTGTTACAATTTTAAATGGAAAAGCCGGAGAAGATATTCCAAAATTTTTAGACGGTACCTACACTCATCTTGCATATGACCAAGATCTTGATAATTTTATAAATAAAAAAATGGACCTTATTACAAAAGATGATATTGAATCTATCTGTGATATGTTAGACTCGCCAGATTGGCCCACTAAAGGAATAGGACTAAAAATGCTTTGTGGTTATAATGTTAATGAAACTCCTCTAACTATTAGAACTATTATTGGAACTAGAGATTTTTTGTGTAATTGTTCAGAATGGAAAAGTGTTGGCGTTCAACAAGTTTTAAATAGTATAAAATTTAAGGGATTTGGTTATTTTCCTATGAGTATGTATAATATTCTTCAAAGTGATGATAAAACACAAACCTATTCTGACTATGATAAGGATTTATGTAAACATGTATATATAAAAGAAGCAAATAAATATATTGAAGATAAGATTGCATTATTGGATAGGCAAGGCTTTTTAACCACATTTGGATTAACAGTAAAGTATGAAATTAACGAAGATAATAGCGATTAGTGGTTTTAAGAATTCAGGAAAAGATACTGCATCAGCAATGCTGCAGTATCTTTTAAATTCACCCGCCTTTATGCATCATTATTGGATGTATAAATTATTTTATAAGCTTTTTTTAAACGGAAAATACAGAATAACAAGTTTTGCATGGCCACTTAAAAAGACTCTTGCCGCATTTTTAAATATTCCTGTTGAATTATTTAATGATAGAGATTTTAAAGAGAATTATTATATCTTTTTTCCAACTCTCCAAATAACTAATAAATTACCTAGATATGCTAATACTCTCAGTGATAATAAATTTTCTAAAACTTTAGCTAATAAGGATTTTTCATTTATTCAAACAACTTGGATAACAATTAGACAATTACTTCAGGTATTTGGAACTGAATTTATGCGAGGAACTTTTGGAGATAAATTATGGGTATTGGCAACTTTAAGAAATAAAAATCCAATTATTATTTCTGATCTAAGATTTAAAGTAGAACTTCAGGAAATAAAGAAAGAAAAAGGAATTACTATTTATATAGAACGTCCTGGATGCAAACCCGGAAATCATGCTTCTGAACGGGAAATGTTAGAAATGGCAGATAATTCTAAATATGATTATTATATAAATAATAATAGTTCTTTAGAAAGCCTTTTTAATAAACTTAAAAAAATATGCAAATATTTATAACTATTTTATTTATTATATCTTTTATCATAAATCTATTATTTATAAGATTTATATATGAATATGCCAGAAACTGACCTGATTTAAAAAAAGATTTTGATGAGCATATGACGGAAATCTATAATAAATTAAATGACCCATCTTAATTATGCGAAGCGTTATTATAGCTAAGTGTGAACATATTTATGAAGATCAATCACATGTTTATGTAGTTTTTGACTGTTCTTTAAAAGAACTTCCAAAATTTGTGGCAATATGAGTCCACTGTAAAATACCAATATATGGAACTCGTATATCAGATACTATAATAGAAATATCGGATTGACATAATACAGTAATATCTAAATACTTGAATGTAGAAAAATGATATAGAATAGATATAGCACCATTTAATCAAGATGAAGTATCAAAAAATTTTATAGATTCAGACTTATATAAAGAAGAAACTATTTTATTATGAC